>Ga0075109_1000058_pt1 | contig 83126 bp, 77 predicted proteins | sample AntAceMetag02UKD_FD_69798 | JGI IMG/M metagenome (GOLD analysis project Ga0075109, IMG submission 69798) | Saline lake microbial communities from Ace Lake, Antarctica - Antarctic Ace Lake Metagenome 02UKD | ecosystem: Environmental > Aquatic > Non-marine Saline and Alkaline > Saline | place...
TAGATTTAATTATTCAATTTCTAAACCATTTTCAACGTTCTTTAAACTATCGCTAATTAACTTCGCAATCCGACTTTTTCTGCCTGACTGCTGCTTAGCGAGGGCGCATTATAGGCAGTTACATTTTTGCGTCAAGCTCAATTCGGTACTTTTAATAATTAATTATTCTATGGGTACTGCATACTAAAACTCAGGATTGTTTAAGCTCTTATTACTTTACTGTAATCCGCGCAAATTTTCGCTTTCCAACCTGTGCAACTATCACAACACCAGCCTCTATTGTCATCGTCTTATCTTCAACTTTTACACCATCCAATTTTACTGCACCCTGCTGAATCATGCGAAAGCTATCTGATGTACTGGCTGTCAATCCTGCCTGCTTCAACATTGCTGCAACTCCTATAGCACCACCCTCTATTGTGAGTTCTGGCATTTCATCTGGTGTTGCACCTTTCGCAAATCGCGAAATAAAATCTTCACGAGCCCTTGTTGCCGATGACACATCGTGGAATCTAGCTATTATCTCTTCGGCCAATACAAACTTGATGTCCCTCGGGTTTTTGCCTTTTTCGATATCTTGCTTAAAAATGCTTATTTCAGACATTGGCCTAAAACTCAGAAGTTCGAAATAACGCCACATTAAATCATCGCTGATGGACATAAGCTTTCCAAACATATCGTTTGGAGCGTCGTTGACTCCTATATAATTTTTAAGAGACTTAGACATTTTTTGAACGCCGTCTAAGCCCTCTAGTATTGGCATCGTTAAAGTTACTTGAGGCTCAAATCCATCTGAACGTTGCAACTCTCGACCTACTAGGAGGTTAAACTTTTGATCCGTCCCCCCTAACTCAACATCCGCTTTCATCACGACCGAATCATAGCCTTGCACTAATGGATATAAGAACTCATGTATTGAGATCGGTTGATTACCCTTGAATCGTTTTGAAAAATCGTCACGTTCTAACATTCGTGCAACAGTATGCCGTGAAGCTAGCTTTATCATGTCTGCTGAAGACATTTCGCCATGCCAAGTTGAGTTAAAACAGACTTCTGTCAGATCCGGGTCTAGAATTTTAAAAACTTGTTCTTTATAGGACATCGCATTTTGTTGAACTTGTTCGGACGTCAATGCTGGGCGTGTAACCGACTTTCCAGTAGGGTCTCCAATCATGCCGGTGAAATCACCTATTAAAAACATAACGTGATGGCCCAGCTCTTGAAACTGGCGCATTTTATTCAATAGAACCGTATGACCTAAGTGAAGATCCGGCGCTGTCGGATCGAATCCCGCCTTTATATTGAGCGGTTTTCCCCGTAATAATTTAGTACGCAATTCAGACTCAACCAATATCTCATCGGTACCTCTTTTGATTTGCTGCATTGCATCTTCGACAGAAATCATGTTATATCTCTTTTCAGATTATTTCGTTTGTACATATTTTCAATTTAACCAACAGCTTACACCATATACCTAATGAGTTTTCAAGACCTTGACCTTAAATCAAGCATTACCCCTAAGACTCGACGTCCATTTCCGTTGGCGTTTAAGTCTAAATTAGAATTTAAATTACTGCTTAAGCTAACTGTGGCTTCTGCCGCAATTATCTTGTTCGGGTTCAGCGCATCTAACTGGAAACCTTTGGTCTCAGCCAAGGCTGCGGATTCTACCCCCAAGTTACAACAATTACACTATAAGCTGACCCTGCCTGAGATCAATGTTGTTAAAGAAGTTGAAAGCTTAGTAGTCGCCAGTATTGAACCTATAATCAAGGCCATTAAAGAAAAAGTGGCTGTTAAGGATGATAACTGGAAAGTCATTACAGTTAAATCAGGCGACACACTAGGCTCTATATTTTCTGACAATGGCCTATCTGCGACAACAACACATAATTTGTCAGCACTCAATGAGCACACGAAAGCCCTCCGCTTTATAAAGCCAGGTCAACAAATTCATCTATTACTTAACGACGAGCACTCTCTTCAACAAATGAAGTATATGTATGACATAACGAAAACTTTAGAAATCAGCCTTAATGAAAACCAGTCCTTCAGCAGTAAAATAGTCAATTATAAACTTGATGCACTTCCAGTCTTTAGACACGGCGTCATTAAAAGCTCTTTGTTTGAGGCTGCGGCAGCAGGAAATATCCCTGACAGTGTTATTATGGATTTGGCCAATATTTTTGGTTGGGATATTGATTTTTCTCTCGATATCCGTCCAGGTGATCAATTTAGTGTTGTCTACAACGAACTCTATAAAGAGGGTGTAAAAATAAAGAGTGGACAGATTCTAGCCGCTGAATTCATTAATAATCGTAAGCTATATAAAGCAGTTTATTACATTAACCCAAAGGGCGAGGGTGATTACTATAATGAAGACGGTAAAAGTATGCGTAAAGCATTCTTGCGAAGCCCAGTAAAATTTGCACGCATCAGCTCTAAGTTTAGTTTAAAACGTTGGCACCCAGTTTTATCTAAATGGCGATCCCACAAGGGAGTTGATTACGCGGCTGCCAGAGGGACCCCAATACACGCCTCTGGAGATGGGAAAATTGTCTTAGCCAGTAAAAAAGGTGGCTATGGCAAAGCCATCTTTATTCAGCATGGCAGTCGTTATAAAACAGTTTATGGCCATTTAAACGGCTATGCGAAGGGAATCAGAGTTGGGGTGAAAGTAAAGCAAGGGCAAGTAATTGGCTATGTGGGTAGCACTGGGCTCGCAACTGGACCGCATCTTCATTACGAATTTCAAGTTGATGGTGTCCACCGAGATCCACTCAGAGTCAAGCTGCCAGAGGCAAAACCAGTTAATCCGTCCTATTTGGATGATTTTAAAGTGAATGCCGGCGTTTATTTATCTATGCTGCAGGTCATGGGAAATAATAATACTCTAGCCACCAATTTAGATTAATGGGCATAACAAGACCGCCTGAATTTTATATAGGACTTATGTCCGGAACGAGTCTTGATGGCATTGACATTGCCATTGTTGATTTTAGCGTCAAACCACCCCGAATCCTGCTGAGTGACACTCTCCCATACTCAGCGTCAATGAAATCACGTATTAGGAACATAACCCTCGATGGGGCAGCAAGTATAGACTCTTTATGCCAACTCAATATTGAGCTTGGGCATGTCTATGCCACGGTCGTTAATGAATCGATTGAGAAGGCTAATCTCGACAACACTCAAATATTAGCCATTGGCAATCATGGGCAAACGATTCGTCACTGTCCTGATGCAGCATTCCCATACACTCTTCAATTAGGCGACCCAAATACGCTCGCTATCAAAACGGGGATTACCACTGTTGCCGATTTCAGAGGCATTGATATTGCGCTCGGTGGTCAAGGTGCGCCACTGGCACCAGCCTTTCATCAATCGGTATTTTCATCGACAACGACTGATAGAGCCATAATTAATATAGGTGGCATTGCTAACGTTACTTTCCTTCCTTCTAAGCCAACCGAAAAAATTATGGGGTTCGACACGGGGCCGGGCAATACGTTAAGTGATTATTGGGTCGGCTTACACAAAAACTTAACTTATGATGATGGTGGACAATGGGCCAAGAGTGGATGCGTTATTGATGAACTTCTAGCCGAAATAGTTCAGAAAGAATCTTTTTTCAAGCAGAAAGCACCAAAATCAACAGGTACAGATTATTTCAATTCGACATGGTTATCAGGTTTTAACATTAACGTTTATGCGCCTAATGATATACAGGCTACTTTAATTGAACTAACGGCATTATCGATTACAGAGTGCATTTCGAAATTGCCCAGCACCTCTATAGAATGTTTTATTTGTGGTGGAGGTGCCCACAACTCGCTATTAATCGAACGCATTCAAAACCGATTACCCCAATATTTAATACAGACAACTGATCAATTAGGTATTAACCCAGATTATGTTGAAGCAATCGCCTTTGCGTGGCTAGCGAATCAGCGAATGAATAATAAACCCGGTAATATTCCATCCGCTACAAACGCTATTCGCGAGGGTATTTTAGGCGGAATCTATAGCAAAAATCATTAGGTGCAGAGCCACCCAAAACAGTATTTTCTCCGTTAGCGCTTAACCATGCATATTTAAACCAATTTTTTTGATACACTCTGCTATTTGAAAACTTTTATTAGTTAAGGTTGCCTAGTAGGTATCGAATTGAAGTCACCAAAGAACAGACTATTATTTGTGGTATTGCTATATTTACCTTTAGCTTCGGCTAATGCTAATTTTGTAGGACTTAATATTGGGTTTAGCCATTGGGCACCAGATCTATCTGGTAACTTCAATAGTGAAAATAATGCCAGCATCAATCCTAGCAATGACTTGGGTGTTAATGACCCGTCACAAACCTCGCTAATCTTTATATTAGAACATCCGATTCCTCTATTACCAAACATGAAATATCAAAATTTTGACCTTGAGACCTCTGGTAACAAGACTCTCACCAAAAATTTATCCTTCAATGGCAACAACTACAGTGCAGGTAACAAAATCTCATCAACTTTTGATTTATCTCATGATGATATTGTGTTGTATTACGAAGTCCTTGATAACTGGGTTAACCTCGATTTAGGTGTCGATATTAAACGCATTGATGGCAAAATAATCATTAATGGGGATAATGTCATTGTCGACAAAACTGTTCAGTCACTTTATATGTCAGCCAGATTTGACTTACCATTTACTGGATTTTACGCTGGGGCGGACGTCAGCGGTATCGGCAATGGTAACAATAAATCTAATAACTCAACCTTCTTGATGGGGTATGAGTCGAGCACCGGGTTAGGCATTGAAGGTGGTATAAAAAAGCTTTCTCTTGATTTAAATAACCCTGACATTATTGATACCAATGTCACATATAAAGGTGTTTATTTAAATGGATTCTTTCACTTTTAATAAAAAACCCATATGAAATTTATTCTGCTAATTTAGATTGAGAAAGACGAGCCACAACCGCAGGTTGATTTGGCATTGGGATTATTCACCACAAACATAGAACCTTCCAATCCTTCACTGAAATCAACCTCTGAGCCGGCCAAATATTGATAGCTCATAGAATCGATCACCAACGTTACACCTAGTTTTTCAACCGTTTTATCATTTTCTTTGACTTCCTCATCCAAAGAAAAAGTGTATTGAAATCCCGAACAACCACCACCATAAACAGACACCCGAAGCTTTAGACTTGGGTTATTTTCCTCTTCTGTTAGGGCTTTAACCTTTCGAGCGGCTGCATCTGAAAAGTCTAAGACAGTACTAACGATGGGTTTAATCATCGATCCAAAATTTGCATCAATCGTAATGTTCACAATCCAGTCCCCTGCGTAATCTAAATTGACTCTAACTTTCCCTACTATTTTAGTCAACTACTCTTATTAGTTAAAATGAGATTTCAAAAGAACTCAAAAAAACTGTTCATATTCTCTATATCCCAGATTCTGCCACTTTATTTACTCTTCCCCCCTTTTCTCCAGCTGACTTATCTTCTATAGCGCGTTGCGGTTGATCATCTTTGGGACAATGCACTAGCGAACCGTTAACTTCAGCGCCAACCGACATTTCGATTAGGTTGTAATAAACGCAACCTTTTATTCTCGCTTTTGGTGCCAGCTCAACTCGAGATGAAGAATGTATATCACCAGTAACCTTTCCATTCAGCACCATATTAGCCACCTTAATCTCACCTTCAATCCGACCAAACTCACTCAGGATAAGCATAGCTGAGCTACTATCTTCTGCGACAACATTACCAATGACTAGGCCATCAATATGTAACCCACCCGTAAATAAAAAATCTCCTTTAATTTCAGTGCCACGCCCCACTAATGTGTCAATTCGAGCAGAATGAAACGCCTTTTTTTTGCCAAACATGTTAACTATCCTCTGACAAGACTCTTGCCCATGAAATGCTTTCGGTAAACGACTTTACCTTTTTTGTAGAAGAAACAATGCTAACTTCTAGCTCATATGGTTCAAAGTCCTCAATAAGTAAAAAATCACCCTCAAAAACTTGGAAATAACGGAAAGAAAATTTAGTATCTCTTAATGATTTATCAAGATCAATTTCTGACAATAAAAACTCTCGCGTTCCATCTTTATCTTCACCACGAATCAGTACCTGCGCCGTGCCAGTAATCTTTTTGTTGCCCTCTCCGCGCTTTGTCAGCACCATTTTATAACTGAACAGGCCCCTGCTTCCCTTCGGCTTCACTTCGAGAGTTTGTAAATTGATGCCTAACGCAACATCTTTTGGAGAAACAATACCTTGATAAAAAACAAGCTCTTCTTTTTGCTCTAGCAACTCTTGCTGTAATTTTATAAGCGCCTGATTCGCTAGCACGTTGGCAGAACTTTCAATTCGACTTATGCTCAACAACTGAGCATTCTTTTTAACTAAGATATGATTTCGGGACTCAAGCTCATCTATTTGACTCACCAAGGTCTCGCTTTCTAACTTCAAATGTAACAACTCATAGGACTGATAAGTCTGACCTAATATAAAAAACAACCAGAACAGTAATGTGACTAAAACTAAAATCAACCATATTTTCCAAGGTTTGTACTGCCTGACTTGGAAACCTCGGTGCAACTGATTCAAGGCATCATCCCCAAGGATTGCAAGCCGCTGTCCTCCCTAAGTCCAAACATCAAGTTCATATTTTGAACCGCTTGCCCTGCAGCGCCTTTCACTAGATTATCAATAACCGATAGAATCACATATTTATTACTTTCTTCTAAGTAATGTAGCGCTATACGACACATATTAGAACCTTTTACCGATCGCGTTTCCGGATACGAACCTGCTGGCATGACATCGACAAATGGCTCGTCTTTATAAGCATCCTCAAAAATCTGTTGGGCCTTATTGGCGCAATCGCCCGCAGAACCAATTGCGTCAGCATAGATTGTTGAATGAATCCCTCTTATCATTGGCATCAAATGAGGGCTAAATACTAGATTAGCATCAGCATTAACATTTTGAAGAATCTGCCTTATTTCAGGTAAGTGACGGTGACCTGAAGTACCATAAGCTTTTACTGATTCTGTTACTTCACTAAACAACGTGGCTACGTTGGCATTACGACCAGCGCCACTAGCACCTGATTTACAATCAGCAATAATACTAGATGGTTCAATTAGTCCATTTTTAAGTAAGGGTAACAGTCCTAAAATCACAGATGTCGGGTAGCAACCAGGATTTGCAACCAAGCTCGCAGAACGTATTGCTTCACGATTGATTTCAGGTAGCCCGTAAACCGCTTGTGGCAACAGATCAGGACAAGCATGGGTTGCGCCGTACCATTTTTGCCAAAGCTCAACATCTTTTATACGAAAGTCAGCAGCCAAGTCGATAACTTTAATACCGGCATCCAGAAGCGCTTGGGCCTGTAACATAGCCGTGGCGTTGGGCGTTGCAAAGAACACTAAGTCGCAATTCTTGTAAGCCTCAAGGGTTGGCTCACTAAATGCTAGGTTAATACGCCCACGCAAATTAGGGTAGACATCTGACACTAAGGTGCCCGCATTCGAGCGCGATGTTATAACCTCGATCTTTACATCATGGTGATTCGCAATTAAACGAATAAGCTCAACACCGGTATACCCTGTGCCGCCAACAATACCTACTTTAATCATTAATAAGGTTCAAAATTTGGGTTAAAATAAGCGAAACATTATACATAGTTAGTTATAGTAGTTACTAGTATACGAATCACAGAACGCTTTAAACTTCGTTATTTAATTTACTACAGATACTACTAATGATTTGGGTCAAAGCACTGCATATAATTTTCATGGTTGCCTGGTTTGCCGGGATATTTTATTTACCTCGATTATTTGTCAATCATACCATGACAACTGACGCTTCAGTCAAAACACACCTTGGATTAATGGAGAAAAAACTATACCGCTTTATGACACCCTGGATGTTGTTAACGATCATAACGGGCCTGTGGCTAACTTTTGATTATGCTTGGGTCGCTTATGCCGGAATGCTCTGGCTTCAGATCAAGATTGCACTTGTCGTGTTATTAGTTATCTATCATTTTTATTGTGGTCGTATCATTAAACAACTCGAAGCTGGCAATGATTCCCGCAGTCATATTTGGTTTCGCTGGTTTAATGAATTACCCGTTATCATTTTGTCATTAGTGGTTATATTGGTGATAGTTAAACCCATTTAAATTTTTGTCACTAGTGGGCTGTGAATTCTCTATATTCCAGACCAAACACCTCACTTATCTTCAAACTGCAATTTTAACCAAGTTTTGAACAATTCAACTTCAGGCCTTTGTGGACCATTGATCAGCGAGTGAGTCAAATAATGTGACTGAGGGAAGTAAATTGGTTCTGCCACTATGCCAACTTTTGAACCTGACTCGATAGCCGTTTTTGCAAAACGGGTCAATATTGTTGCAGCCCCAACCCCGGCAGAAACTAGCGCTAATGCCGCTATCGTAGTATCAACTGAGTATCTCATTTGTACATTATCCATACTAAGCTCATTGGCTGAAAAAAACCTTGCCCAATTATCCTCATGCCCCAGTATGTGAATTAGCGGGCTGTCCAGCAAATCAACCGGATGATTAAACAGGGGTAACGTTGCTTCAGCACAAATGGGCACAATGGTCTCTTGTGAAATCTTTTCTACTTGCAGACTTGGCCAATCACCATAGCCAATACGCAAATCAACATCAACATTATCCTCCAGCACTGAATCTGCCCATATAACCGAAATAAACCGAATATTTATCTCAGGGTACAGAGCTGTGAATTGAGGTAATAGTGGTGCAAGCCAAAGAGCAACAGTTGAAATTGGCGCCCTAACCGTAATTGTTTGTTGGGATAATGAACCGAACAAACTAGTCGTTGATAAATTAATATCTGCTAGCGATTTGCGAACCGAGTGGACATAGGCCTGCCCCATGCCAGTCAAAGCCAAATGACGCGGTTTACGTTCAAAAAGCTGACAACCAAGCACAGCCTCCAGTGCTTTAATATGCTGACTAACTGCGGTCTGTGTCAAACCTAATTCGGCACCCGCCTGAGTAAAGTTTAAAAGACGGGCTGCCGCCTCAAATGTACGCAGCCAAAGCAGATTGGGAAGACGTGATTGCATCAATTAACCTATAAATAATTTTGGGTCTTGTGGTCAATTTTAATTGTTTTTCTTTAGGACTCAACCACGTAATAATTCGGCTGATTTTAGCGGTCGTTAAAAAATTAAATTCAAACAATAACTGGAGAATTAAAATGAAGATCGGATTTATCGGACTTGGCAATGTTGGTGGGAAACTAGCAGGATCATTCCTTAGAAATGGCTATGAACTATCGGTTCGAGATTTGAATGAAGACCTTATGCAATCATTTGTAGATCAAGGTGCTAGCCGAGCCAATAGCCCCAAAGAGTTAGCCCAAACATGTGACATCGTTATTACTTGCCTGCCCTCTCCTGCCATTTGTTCACTGGTAATGGAGGCTGATGACGGTATTCTTGCGGGTTTAAGTGAAGGTAAGATATGGGCTGAAATGTCCACCACAGACGAAAGCGAAGTGAAGCGATTAGCTGAATTAGTTCAGGCTAAAGGCGCCTCAGCTATTGAGTGCCCGGTTTCTGGAGGCTGCCACCGTGCGGCGACCGGTAACATATCGATCTTTGCTGGCTGCGATAGAGACACCTTTGATCGCATGCTGCCTATATTAACCACATTAGGTCGACGCGTATTGCACACTGGCCCGATCGGATCAGCGTCTATGCTGAAAGTAATGACTAACTATCTGGCGACAGCCAACCTATTAACTTTGTGTGAAGCAATGGTGACAATGAAAGCGGCGGGTATGGATATGGCCACTACCTATGAAGCCATCAAGATCTCATCGGGCACCTCTTTCGTGGCTGAAACCGAAGGTCAGATCATTCTGAATGGCAGTCGAGATATTTCATTCACCATGGACCTGGTGAAAAAAGATATCGGCTTATTCCATAAGATAGCCGAAAGCCATAAAATTCCACTGGATATCAGTCCAGTAATGGTCGATATCTTTAACGATGGTATTGAACGTTACGGTGAACGGGAGTTATCACCCAATATCATCAGACGTCTTGAAGATGCGACTGGTCTGTCTATCCTCGCGGATGGCTTCCCTGATGAATTAGTGGACGATGAACCTGAAGCAGCAGGTTATGAAGTAGTTCCGCGCGGTACCCGTCATTAACCTAACTTAATCAATAACGCTAACAATCTGGCTCAACCCGTGGTTGAGTCAGATTTACTGCTCATTACTTACCGGCACGTATTAATCCGCCCAGCCCTCTTTCATCTAACCTCTCGGCATACATCCGACGAATATCGGACGAATCTGACATTGTCACAGCAACATCAAACATTGCTTTCATTTCAGTCATGCTGAAAGATTTAATAACCTTTTTAGCTCTGAGTAAACTGCCCGTGCTCATAGACAAGCTATTAATACCAATGCCTAACAGCGCCATTACACCCAAAGGATCTCCGGCTAATTCTCCACAAACGCTGACTGGCGTATTAGAGTAGCCGGCTCCCACAGCAATTTGCTTTAATGCTTTTAATACGGCAGGGTGAAGTGATGAAAATAAGTCAGCAACATTCTCATTATTACGATCTACCGCAAGCAAATATTGGGTCAGATCGTTAGTGCCGACAGAGACAAAATCGACAATACTACAGATATCTTCAATTTGAAAAACCGCCGAAGGCACTTCAATCATAGCGCCAATCGGTGGCATGTCTATAACCTGATCAAAATCTTCCTCAATTTCATCTTTCGCACGACGCATGATGGTCAACGACTCTTCAAGTTCCTTCCTACCACTAATCATCGGTAATAATATTTGTAAATTGCCACGCCCAATATTGGCACGTAACATTGCTCGTACCTGAGTAATAAAGATTTCTGGGTGATCGAGCGTAATCCGAATCCCTCTCCAACCTAAAAAGGGATTCGCTTCTTTGATTGGAAAATAACTCAACGGTTTATCACCGCCAACGTCAAGTGTACGCAAAACAACAGGTAACTCACCAAAAGCATCTAATACATTTTTGTAAATATAATATTGTTCGTCCTCACTAGGAAATCGATCCCTGATTTGAAACGGGATTTCTGTGCGATATAAACCGACACCCTCTGCACCACTGCGCAGAGAGGGTGAATAATCGGCCATCAAACCAGAATTAACTCTTAATGAAACAGCATGGTTATCACTGGTAACCGCTGGCTCATTTTTCAAACTCAACAAATCTAGCTCTATCTCGGCCTCTTCCTCAAGATAAGCGCTATATTCTACCAATACTTCTTGATCTGGATCGATGTAAGCAGTGCCGCTATAACCATCAACGACCACTTTCAAGCCATTCATTTGCTTGACGGGCAGGTTAGGCACACCCATTACCGCAGGAATACCCAACGCATGCGCCAGTATCGCAACGTGGGAAGACCCGCTGCCATGCGCAGATACAATGGCACACAGACGATCGGGCGGTACGTCGGCTAGATCGATGGCAGAAATTTCTTCCCCCACCAAAATTGTTTTTTCAGGAAATCGCATCATCTCACTTTGTTCAAGCAAGAGCTTGCGCAATACACGATGGCCTAAATCACGAATATCATTCGCTCTTTCGGCTAGATATGGATCCTCCATTTGTTCGAAAATACGCGCATGCGCTTCAACTGTATCTCGCCAACAAGCTGGCGCCCAATTGCCTTTCTCAATATCACGTAAGGTGTCGTCAATTAATGAGCCACTATTTAACATTTGTGCGTAGGCAATAAATAGCGCACATTCCTCTTCCGGCAGCGAATCACGCATTCTCTCAGCCAGAGTTGTTAGGTCTTCCTGAACATTGCTAATAGCATTATTGAAATTTCTAATTTCACTATCAGGATCACTCACCCACTTGTTGGGTACAGAGGCTAAATTGGCACCACTGTTAAGTACCATTGCTTCGCCAATCGCCATGCCAGGAGCACCGGCTACGCCTTTGACGACATGCGTTACTGACTCAATAGCACCACTTCCGACTAACTTAAACCGGCCCTGGCTTTCGGCATGTTCAATTGAAGTCGCTAATTGCGCGGCTAAAGTATTAAGAAAGGCTTCATCGTCTTCCTGGAAGGCTTGTTCTGCTCGTTGTACTGCGATCACACCCAAAACTTTTCGATGTGAAATAATAGGCACACCAAGATAAACAGGGTAACTATCTTCACCTGAGTTAGGTACGAGGATAAAACACTTATGCTTGGTACTCTCAGTCAAATTGATGGATTCTGCCCTAGCAGCAATAAGGCCAACAATGCCCTGACCAAAACGCCGTATTACTTTGCCATTGATATCTGGATTCAGTCCGCGACTGGACTTTAAAACTAATTCTTCAGAGTCATCCGTTGATGCTAGAAAAATAGTACAAGCATCAGCAGTTAAATCAATTATCAGTCGATCAGCAATCAAATCGAGCGCATGCTGAATGTCAGGCGCATGTCTAACCGCCTGAACAATACGTTGGAGCCTGTTGAGCATTGATGACACTAAATAATTATCCTCATATATAGAATAGTGATTAGATAGGGTATGAATATCTATCAACTCAGCCTATCGGCTAATACGGCAAAAACCCTCTGCCAAAGGAAGACTGGTGAATCTATTACAAACTTAATTATGCGGGAGTAGCACTAACCAAAAGAATATGCCTAAAGGTTAGTTTGTCATTCTCTTTGTCGCTAACAATTCGAGATTAGCTTTTTAACGAGGTTTCATTATTAGCTGATTCGAGAGTAATTGGCAAGTAAGACTGTAATTGAGCCAATGCACAATGGTAGACGCGACGTTTAAAAAACACAACATTTTCAACAGGATGCCAGAAATCAACCCATTTCCAATGGTCAAATTCAGGCTTACCCGAAACACTTAAATCAACCTTACCTTCGTCTGAATGACATTGTAATAAAAACCAAATTTGCTTTTGCCCAATACAAAGTGGCAGTGAGTTTTTGCGAATCAATCGTTTAGGTAACTTATATCTCAACCAACTGTTAGTGGACCCCAAAACATCAACATCATCATCCTTTAGACCCGTTTCTTCCCATAATTCACGATACATCGCATCAACGGGTGTTTCACCAATCGATATACCACCTTGCGGAAACTGCCATGCATCTTGACCAATTCGCTTTGCCCACATCACTTGAGCTGCATGATTGCATAGGATAATGCCCACATTTGCTCTATATCCGTCTACGTCAATCACGTCGCTTCTTCTCAATAAATCATTTAAAGTTAGAACTTCTATTTTTACACATTATTTCACTTACACCAACCAGTCACGAGACTATCCACTATGGCTTTAGCAATTTTTGACCTCGACCACACACTTCTAAATGGCGATAGCGATTATCTATGGGGTGAATATATGGTGGCAAACAAAATTGTCGATGCCGATGTATATCAGCGTGAGAACAAAGCCTTTCTAGAGGATTATCTGCGGGGAGATTTAGACAACGAGGTTTACTTGAAGTTTGCACTTAAACCCTTAACACAGTACCCCATCGATCGTTTATATGCTTGGCGAAGCGATTACGTCAGCAACTGGATTCAACCCATTATCGCCAAGGGCACGCAAGCACTGCTAAACAAACACAGAGCACAGGGTGATGAGCTTATTATTATCAGCGCAACCAACTTATTTATTACCGCACCAATATCTGAACTACTCGGTGTTGACCAAATATTGTCAACAGAACCAGAAATTATCGACAACCAATACACTGGGCGTTATCTAGGCACACCAACGTTCAAAGAAGGGAAAGTAACGGTATTAAACGAATGGCTAAAGAATTCCAACCACTCACTCAACCATAGTTATTTCTATAGTGATTCGATTAACGACTTACCATTGTTAGAACAGGTCGCCACACCCGTTGCCGTCAATCCTGATGAAAAGCTATTAGCCATAGCCACTAAGAGAAATTGGCCAATACTCGACCTTCGCAACCACAGCTGACCATAAGCATCGAGGGTGCCTCTAAAAATAGTGATTTTTTCGCGGTCAGTTTTTTTGCTCCTGCAAAACAGACATACATGGCAATAAGTGCAAGAAAGCACCGCGCGGAGAACCGGAGTGTACGCTAGTACATGAGGACTCGAGCACGGAGCTGCCGCCGCAATCGCGGAAAAAGTGTATTTTAAAAGGTGCTCTTAAGCTTTCGGTAAAGTAACGCCCTTCTGCCCCTGATATTTTCCACCACGATCTTTATACGAAGTCTCGCAGGTTTCGTCTGACTCAAAGAACAACATTTGAGCAACACCTTCGTTGGCATAAATTTTAGCGGGCAGTGGTGATGTATTAGAAAACTCCAACGTCACATGGCCTTCCCATTCAGGCTCTAACGGAGTGACGTTAACGATAATACCGCAACGTGCATAAGTAGACTTACCCAAACAAATCGTCAACACGCTCCTTGGAATGCGAAAATACTCAACCGTTCGTGCTAGTGCAAAGGAGTTAGGTGGGATAATACAAACATCCGAGTTAACATCGACAAAACTATTGTCATCGAAGTTTTTAGGATCCACTATTGCCGAATTAATATTGGTAAATATCTTAAATTCATTGGCACAGCGGACATCATAGCCATAGCTTGATGTACCGTAGGAAATAATTTTATTACCCTCTGATTCCCGCACCTGACCCGCTTCAAATGGCTCAATCATGCCTTCGCTTTCGGCCATGTGCCGTATCCAACGATCTGATTTTATACTCACGTGTTAATCCTGAAAAAAGTTATTAGCAGTATATCGATTTGTTAGGGGCCACGTCTATCGATGCAACAACAGAGTATCTCTAAAATACGCCAACAGATAATCACTCAACATCTTTACCCTGCGAGATACCAGCCTGCCGGGTGGATAAACGGCGTAGATGCCGACTTCTTGCTTGGGGTAATCGGTTAATATTGGAACCAACTCGCCACTATCGATAAAACCCTGCAAATAAAACAAAGGCCCGTTCACAATGCCAAGCCCGTGCCTAGCAAAATTGGCTAGCACCTCCCCATTATTGGCGCTAATACGTGACTTCACTTTAAGTGACACGCGTTTACCCCTATCATCAAAACGCCATTGCTCACTCGTAGATATATTACTGTAGACCAAGACCTCATGGCCCACTAACTCAGAAGGATGTTTCGGTACCCCATGAACGTCCAAGTACGCTGGGCTGGCACAAACTGCAAAACCAACTCTAGCGAGCTTACGAGCTATCAGACTCGAATCCTGCAAGTCACCCACCCGAATCGCTAAATCAAATCCCTCTTCCACCAGGTCAATCTCACGGTCATTGATATCCAGCTCGATTGCTATTCTGGGATGAAGTTGCATAAATTCAGATAGCGGCGTTGAAAGTTGACCAACCCCTAAACCAAATGGTGCCGTTAGTTTAATTTTACCGATTAACCCACGTTGAGCATCCGATACTATTTGTTCAGCCTCGTCCAGATCTGCCAATACAGCGACTGCGCGCTGATAAAAATGTCTACCCGAATCAGTTAATGACAATCGGCGCGTCGTGCGCTGCATTAACTGCACACCTAACCTTTTCTCCAATTCACTCACACGCTTACTCAGTGAAGACTTAGCAATACCTAGCTTATCCGCTGCCAAACTAAAACTATGGTTATCAACCACCGATACAAAGGCCTCTAACTCTTCAAACTTATTCATATTGTTCTCGAATTCCGAACAGAGTTTTTCATATATTGCTGTTTATCTATATTTACAGAACAATGATAATAGCCTTAATAACAATCATTAACCAACAAATCAAACAGGACTTATTCAATGAAAAAAATACTTCGCATAGATGCCAGTGCCAATGCATCGACCTCGGCTAGCAAAATACTTGGTGGTAATCTGGCTGAGAAACTTCAAAAAAGCTACCCCGGCGCCACTATTACGCAGCGCGATCTAAACCATGGCCTATTATTTGTTGACGCGCAATGGGTCGATGCCAATGTTACACCAGCAGACCAGCGCACAAGCGAACAGCACCAACAACTTGCATTATCCGACACGCTAATAGCAGAACTTCAACAAGCTGATCGAATCATAGTAACCACCCCGATGTACAACTTTGGGGTACCCGCTACCCTAAAAGCCTGGATAGACTTAGTCTGTCGAGCAGGCGTCACCTTTCAATACACCAGCGAAGGACCTGTCGGACTGCTAAAAAATAAGCAGATTGATATCATCATCACTACGGGCGGTGTACCGCTGCAAAGCCCCGTTGATTTTGTCAGCGGCTACCTCAAGCAAGTATTTCATTTCATTGGCATCGAACATATCAACATAATCAGCGCCGACCAAATGGCCATCGACGCAGACACTAGTGTTAAAAAAGCACAACAGCAAATTGAAGACCTAGTCATCATCACAGCTGCCGCATGAGGAAATTTAAGTGATCATAAACAATACTGAGACATCACCCAGAAGGGTTTTCAAAATCATTAACGGCATGCCCACCACAGACGGCGCAGGTGTCGAACTGGTGCGAGTGATCGGTCAACCCGCGCTGATGGAGCTTGATCCGTTCTTGTTATTAGATTCTTTTCGCTCAGATGAACCAAACGACTATATTGCTGGCTTTCCACCTCACCCACACCGAGGGTTCGAAACTGTCTCCTATATACTTAATGGCCGCATGCGCCACAAAGACAACGCGGGCAATGAAGGCGTCATCGAAGCGGGCGGTGTGCAATGGATGACAGCAGGTAAAGGCATCGTCCACTCTGAAATGCCCGAACAAGAAAATGGCTTACTCGAAGGGTTCCAACTGTGGATCAACCTACCCGCATCACACAAAATGACGGCGCCCAAATATCAAGAATATAACAACGACAGCATACCGACTGAACACCGAGACAATACCAGCATCAAAGTCATAACCGGGAAAACTTCACACGGCACAACTGGCCCAGTCGTCCAGCCCTTAACAACCCCTTTGTATCTCGACATCAAGCTCGAAGCCAATACAGAATTCACCGAGAATATAGCACCAGAACATAATGCATTCATCTACGTCATCAAAGGAGAAGTCAGTTTGTTAAATGAGGGCAATGAGGCCACATTAATAAAACGAGACCAACTAGCGGTGCTCACTAAAGGGGCATCCGTCACCCTCAATGCAAACGAACAGGCTGCACAGTTTCTGCTTATTGCGAGTAAGCCACTAAAAGAACCGATAGCTCGTGGTGGCCCGTTTGTAATGAATACCAAAGATGAAATTCAACAGGCATTTAACGATTATCGCAATGGGCAGCTTTAGAAAACCATTCTGGCTAAAATAAAGAATAGATAAATAATGGCAGTCGCTAACCGTTTAAGAGATTTGGGCTAGTTTATGGAATGATTAAATAAACCCATGGCTCGTCAAGCGAGTAAATGAAGATGGATGCGCTGGCCATTATTGAAAAACCGGTGTATGTCATCCAACAGGCAGGGCAGCTCTTTTGAGTGAAGAAGTCCTACTGCCGTGTATGGCTAAGGTCGATCTGAATCCTTTACGTACCAGTCTGTGCAATACACCTGAAGCATCAGATCGTACCAGCATTAAAGAGCGTATCGCCCCGAGTTTTGATCTAAAAAAAGCGACTGAAATTGAAAAAGATAGGTTGGAATTCGGGTTAAAGAAAGTTTTTGAAACATACCGTGCAATACGCTTTAAAAAGACTCAGTGCGCTTAGTAGCGAAGTGTCAGGATAATTTACACTTGACCTTTCATGTGTAAAAGTTATTTACAATTCAATGATTTAGTTCGATTCTTATTTTTCATAAATATTGATATTAAACAATAATATATAAGTGGCACGGTTTGTGCATTATCTTAATTATGGGGTGTATTCCACTCAGAAAACTAAAGATAAGGATACAAATTATGAACAAACTAAAATCTCGACTATTAGCGACAATTGTTGGTATAACGCTAATGCCATCTGCTTACGCAACCCTTTTAGGCGTAGACGCCTTGGCTCCGGATGTTAATGGAGCTGATATCGCTAGGCTAGATCAGATCATTAATAACTCAGAAAAACTCTGGACAGATACAAGGGCAATCGGTCAAACCTTTACGATGGGCCCCGTTGACGCCTACCTGAACGCGATCACCTTACAAAATAAAAAAAATGCTTTTCCAGCACCAAAAGAATATACGGTGCGTGTTGGGTCTGTGTCTGGTACTAGCTTTACAAATTTGGGGGCAACCAATGTGGATCAGAACGTAGGTGCCTCTGTGAATGACTTTTTAACTTTTCTGTTAGATTCACCAATTTTGCTGTCTGCAAACGCTGTTTATGGCTTTGATATAGCAATGACTTCTTCCGTTGCAGGATGGGGCGATGGGATTCCTTACATGTTTTCATCCAACACTTACGGTGGTGGACAGGCCTATCGCTCTATGATGAACGCTCAGGGTACCGAAACCTTTGCTTTCATTAATGCCGATAGATTGTTTCATCTTGATTTGACACCAGTACCTGAACCAGCATCACTTGCTCTTCTAGGGCTTGGTTTGGCCGGCTTGGGCTTTAGTCGCCGCAAAGCAAAGTAACTCTGCATATCCTATAATCGACGGCGGTATTAGCGAATAGACAAAATTTACCTAAAGTCGTTGATAATTATTAAGAAGCACCTAGGCACTGAGCTAGGTGCTTTTTTTTGGCTCGAAAATCCGTTACAGACACTTTCGTAAGTATCCATCGGCATAATTTGACCTCAAAGTCCCAACGGTTAAGTTAGTTTGATTCGATTTCACAAAAGGAAAAGAAACGTTACCCTTTTTACTCATTGCCTACCTGGGATTAGTCTTTGCAACATAAAAAAGACAGCCACTCTTCAATTGATTTATTTTCTGAAACCAACGGTTTTCCCTTTTGTAGATTAGGTTATTTTTAGAGCGTTTGTCCCTTACAGTTTTCGTCCCTAGGGTAAATTGATATTACTGACCTATACAACCTCTATTAAGGTAATTTAATCGAGGCACTAAATGTAGACTTTAATACACTGGCTAACTCAAGTTGTAGTGGTGTTAAGTTTTTATTTTTAAAAAGCCGAATGTCTATCTTGCCAAGGTCCGGCAAATTCCACGCATCAGGAACTCGAACTAGTTCGGGGGGCACCATGCCTTCTGCTATGACAGTTAATCCCATACCGGTAGCAACGGCCGCCTGAACACTCATCGAGCCCTGAGCTGAAAAAATGATTCGAAAGTCAGTACCAGATGCTTCAAGCACCGACAAAATCAAGTCTCGATAAATACATCGGTTGGGATGTAATGCGAGAGGGACCGGACTATTAGGCTCCCACTCGAAATCGGGTGCGGCAACCCAAAGTAAATTTCTTGAGCCTAATAACTCGCCACCAAAGAATTCAGGCGGCACTGTTGCAATAGCCATATGTAATATTTCTTCATTGGCCATATCGATTAAGTCGCGTGACAAACGCATCGACAGCTCAATATTGATCCCCTTGTCGGACATGCTTTGGTTTGACATGACGTCCTTAAAAAAAATAGTGGTTAAGTCTTCGGGTACGCCTATCTTTACAGTTTCTTGCGCCTCTATTTGCTGGGCCGAACTCATCAATCTGTCATGCGCTTTAATCATTAATTTAGCTTCGGCCAGCAAATTCTTACCGCTAGTGGTGAGCTGTAGATTGTGATAATTGCGATGAAATAACCGAGTCCCTAAAGTTTCTTCGAGCTTTTTAATGCGAAATGAAAGGGCTGCGGGTGAGCAATTAAGATTACTGGCCGCTTTTGCAAAAGAGCCTAGTTTTTCAGCGAGGATGTAGCTACGCAACGCTTGCATGTCGATGTTTCGTTTCATAGGGTAAATAATATTTATGGCAGCGATGAGTATATTCAGTTTTACTTGGGCTGGTAGCTTTTTTAATATTCGCCCTAAATGAATTCGTAGTGAGATGTCAAATCGATGAGTAAAGTTGAAAGTACCGCAACACCACGCTCAAGACGTGGTGCGCGTTCTGCGTTGCGTGATATAAGAAAAGAGCGCGACGTTACCATGTTGCCAGCACTGAAACGAAAGTTACCGCTAGTCGAGCCGATGGATCAAGAGCAAATTGAAAAAATCGACAATGCCTCTATGGATATCCTCGAACAGGTTGGTGTTGTGTTTCGTGATCCGATAGCGCTCTACGACTGGAAAAAAGCAGGGGCTGACGTTCGTGGGGAAACCGTTCATTTTGACCGAGGCCTGATACGCGAATTGATCAAGACTATTCCACCTTCTTTTACCTATCACGCGCGTAATCCTGATAACAACTTGCCTTTTGGACAGGATCATTCGATCTTTGTACCAATGACTGGTGCGCCTTTCATTGTGGATCTAGAGAACAAGCGGCGATGGCCAACCCTTGATGACCTGGCTAATTTTCACAAACTGAGTCATATGAGCCCATCGATGCATTCCTCTGCGCATCACATTGTTGAGCCAATGGATCACGTGGTTGCACATCGACACTTGCGGATTACCTACTCGTCGATGAAGTACTCTGACAAGACTTTTATGGGGATGACCACCACCCCGAAAAATGCTGAAGACGTAATGGAGATGTGCGCCATTTTGTTTGGTGAAGCGTTCATGGAAACTCACCCAGTTGTGACCGGTAATTGCAACGCCAACTCACCACTGGTCTGGGACGAAACTATGTTGGGTGCGATGCGTGCATTTAATAAACGAAATCAACCGGTGCTTTGCTCCCCATTTGTATTAGGGGGTGCCAATACACCAGCGTCTACTGCACCAGCGGTAGCGCAGCTAAATGCCGAAGCATTATCGGCTCTGGCCTATACACAGGTCGTTCGTAAAGGTTGCCCAGCAATTTATGGACATTACCTGTCGACTGTTTCGATGCGCTCTGGTGCACCAATGGCAGGGACGCCGGAAATCAGTTTAATGAATTTTATGATTGGCCAGATGGCGCGTTATTATAATGTGCCCTGGCGAACATCTAGCGCACTGGGTGGTGCAAAAACCTTTGATGCCCAGGCGGGTTATGAAAGCGCCACGACATTGATGGCGGTCATGATGGCTGGTGCTAACTATTGTTGGCATTCAGCCGGCTGGAATGAAGCTGGCATGCATTGCTCAATGGCAAAATTTGTAGTCGATGCTGAGCAGTGTGCGATGGCTTATCGAATGGCTGAAGGTATTCGTTGGGATGATTTTGATGAAGCTTTGGCCGCTGTTCGTGACATTGGTCCAGGCGGTCATTACCTTGGGCATCAGCATACCCAGGACAATTTTCAACGCGCTTTTTTTATGCCAAAGTTGTTTGATAACAATTCCATCGAACAATGGCAGGCTGAAGGCTCAAAAGAGATTACCGAACGCGCAAACAATGAGGCTAAGTCAATGCTGGATGCTTATGTAGAGCCTAAGCTAGATCAAGCCGTTGAAGAAGCATTGCTCGATTACATTGCACGACGAGAGCGCAAGATACCGGCAGTAGACTCGTTGAACAACGACTAACAAGTGCCAGATATCGAGCCTTAAACTAACCCATGTATAGGAAATACCCCGTTGAAAAAACAAGCTAGAGTCGTCGTCATTGGTGGCGGAATTGTCGGCGTTAGTATCCTCTATCACCTCGCAAAAGCCGGTTGGAGTGATGTTGTCCTGTGTGAACGTACTGAACTGACTGCGGGCTCGACCTGGCATGCGGCCGGTTTATTGCCACTCTACCATCCGGGCTATTCGATCGGTCGAATCAATAAGTACTCGGTTGATTTTTATCAAACACTGGAGGCTGAAACCGGTCAGGCAGTCAGCTTTCACAAAACTGGCAATCTACGAATTGCATCGACTAAAGATCGCATGGATGAATATAAAGCCTATTGCGATACCGCTAATACGAGCGGCATACCTTTCGACATTATATCACCCGCAAAGGTAAAGCAGCTTTGGCCGTTTATGAATACAAACGGCATTCTGGGCGCGTTGCATCATCCGGATGATGGCCATATTGCACCGGCCGATGTGACCCAAGCGATGGCAACGGGTGCGCGCAAAAATGGTGCAGAAATCTACCGTCATACCGAAGTGACTGCAATACAACAACGCGCCAGTGGGGATTGGCAGGTTGAGACCAATCAGGGCAGTATCATTGCTGAGCATATTGTTAGCGCAACCGGGTTTTACGCTCGCCAGACCGCAAAGCTAGTTGGGCTTGATATTCCCTGCATTCCGGTTCTGCATCAGTTTTTGGTTACCGATAGCATTCCTGAGCTAGAAGCTAGAAAAAAGCAGGGTTATCCAGAACTACCTGTTTTACGTGAAGATCGCAGCCTGTTTTATCTGCGCGAAGAACGCCAGGGATTGATATTCGGACCCTATGATCCACATCCGCCAATCTGGGCTGAAAATGGTGTGCCTGCGGGATTCGGTCAAGAGTTATTAGCGCCTGATATGGATCGAATGATTGACCAGTTTGAAGCGGCCGCGAAAGTAGTTCCGATGCTCGAAAATGCAGGCATTAAAGAAATCGTAAACGGTCCTATTGCACATACGCCTGATGGCTCGCCTTTGATCGGGCCTGCCTGGGGTCTGCCCAATTTCTGGCTTGCCGAGGGCAATACCTTCGGCATTTTGCTGGCTGGGGGCGTAGGCAAGTATTTATCGGAATGGATTATCGAAGGTGAACCGAGCATCGATATGTTTGAAGTCGATCCACGACGATTTGGTGCCTATGCCGATCAGGACTACACCATTAAAAAGAATATTGAAACCTACGGTCACGTATTCGAAATTCATTATCCAAATTTAGAGATGCCGGCAGCACGTCCATTAAAGACTTCTCCCTGTTATCCCCGACTGTGTGAAGCGGGTGCCGTTTGGGGGCAAAAATATGGTTGGGAGCGCGCTAACTGGTTTGCACCCGAGGGGTTTGATCGTAAAGATGTGCTCAGCTTTCGTCGCAGCAATGATTTTGAACCGATCGCTGGCGAATGTCGTACGGCACGAACTAAAGTCGCACTGATTGATTTCACGCCATTTGCTAAATTCGAAATCACCGGTAAGGGTGCTTACGAATTTCTCGACCACTTACTGGCCAATCGACTACCCGCAATCGGTAAAGTGCGGCTTGCTCATGTGTTAACGCAAGCAGGTGGAGTTCGCAGTGAATTTACGGTCACTTGCCTTAATCACGATCATTACTATGTGGTGACTCCCGCCTGGGCTGAGAGATTTGACGAAGACCTATTGCGGAAGTCTTGCCCCAACGATGGATCGGTGAAAATCAAAAATTTCACAGCAGATAAGGGCGCGTTTGTTATTACTGGCCCTAACTCGCGTGACCTGCTGCAACAGATAATAACGCAGGACCTTAGCCAATCATCGTTCCCCTGGTTTAGCGCACAGACGGTTGACGTAACGGGTGTTGGCAATATGTTGGCGATTCGTGTGAGTTATATTGGAGAACTGGGTTGGGAGTTGCACCATGATATCAATCAGCAATTACCACTATACGATTTACTTTTCGAAAAGGGTCTGGCCTATGGACTTGCGCCAATCGGAATGCGTGCCATTGACTCACTAAGACTAGAAAAATCCTACCGAGGCTGGAATCTTGATTTAAGCAGTGAATATAGTCCGATCGAGTCGGGAATGGATCGTTTCATAGCAATCAACAAAGGTGAGTTTCAGGGTAAAGATGCCCTGCAAAAACAGCTGTCTAAAGGTGTTGGCGTAAAAATGGTGACACTCGAAATAGCAAACTGTGACGTGCAGCCTATCGGCAACGCACCTGTTTTTAATACCTTGGGCATGGTCGGCCGAGTAACATCAGGTGGCTATGGGCATACTTTGAAGCAAGTGATTGCTTTGGCCTATATTGATATTGCAGTTATCAATACGCCCGGAGAGCTGGAGGCAGAAATTCTCGGTCAGCGCTATCGTGCTAGGATTGTTTCAGACTCACCCTATGATCCTCAAAACCTGGCTCAAGAGCGATAATACTAAGATGAAATAATGACTACTCTGAACAGCTGCTATTTTGCTCAGGCTGTGTTTAACCCAGTGTTTTGGTATAACAATATTTTCCAAATGATGGTCTAACCGATGGGTCGATTGATTGAAAGTGCCAGTCGATTACTTGTTTCTTACCGACTTAGGCTTTAAAGCAATACCCGCTGATACGGGTCGACCAGGTTGCTGCCCGTTAACTGGACTCAAACTCTTCGTTTATGGATATTTAAATCGCATTCAGCCCTCCCATCGGCTAGAAAAAGAAGCGATAGTAATGTTGAGTTAATTTAGCTGTTGGGACGTTTGGAAACTGACTTTAAAGCCATCGTAGACTGCACAAAAGATAACGGCAAAGCTGTTAAAACTACCTGTCGGGAATTCGTCGACCTGTGTCGTTAGATGGCACTGTTTGCTGATGCAATTGTTTCCATCGACGATAGTAAATTCAAAGCGATGAATAACAAAAACAAAAACCACACTCTGGAGAAACTACAATCCCATATTGCCCGAGTTAAAAAACACAACGAAAATTATCTGCAATAACTAGATACTGCAAATAGAGATGATAGTAAAACTACTGATGACTAATCGATAGAGCAGAAGGTTCGTTTCACAGTAAAGTGAGCCTTCTTTAATGGCTAAAAAAGGGTAGCGTTCCTTTTTTCTTTCTTTTTTGTGCAAGGCTCTGAGTCATTTCTAATGACCCTAACTCAATACATGATTTGTTGCCGCCAACGGTTCTGGCGCAGGGCGATCAAGCGCTTCAGAAACCGATATTTCAATGGTGCGGCACATCGCATCCAACGGCAGTCCGTTCTGAACATTGCGAAACGGCAGCTCCAACTGATTGGTCACGGCTTGCAGGCCAAAAAACACATAGGCCACTACCGCCGCAAATACTGGGGCGAACCAACTGGTAGATTCAATTAGTGCAAAGGGCAGCAACCAGCAATAAAGGTAGGTTGTTCGGCGTACCAATAGCGAATACACAAAGGGCAATGGTGTCGTAGCAATGCGTTCGCACCCAGCCTGTGACATCGCTAATGAAGACAGTGTCTGTGAAATGGTCATTTGACCAAAGCCGCTGATGGCTTCTTTTTCAATCAGTTTGCTAATTTGATCCGCCATCGACCTCAGGGCCGCATCAGCAGAATTTTTACATGCGATCATTGCTGCTGACTTTTCTGGCCCAATCCAGTCAACAATGTCGCCGCGAACATCGACATTTCGTAAAAAACCTCTGTGAAGATGTGTAAAAGCGACTGCACAGGAAAGTATGTGTTCTTGATCTGGCCCTTTGCCTACAAAGACACACATGTGCCGGCCCAAGTTACGCACATCGGCAATGATTGATCCCCAGAGCTTACGTGCCTCCCACCATCGTTCGTAAGCCGCATTGTTGCGAAATCCAAGAAATAACGACAGTGCAACGCCGAAGATCCCCATCGCTCCGATTGAGATATGCGGCAGAGTGACGGCATGTTGATCGACCAGCAGAACAATCACCGACAATAGTACAACGATGATAACTTTGCCTAAAATTTCTGGCACAACAGATCCTTGCGTGACAAAGAAGAGTTGCAATGAAGATGGGTGTTCCCTAACAATCATTTAATTTTCCTATTCGAGTGCATGTTCATAACGTGTGAATTCATCCCGATTCCTAGCCTTGATGGTCCACCAAGCGCCAATAATCATAGTATAAAGGAAACTACGATAACCCTACCCAGAAAACAGCTTGTCGCTATTGCTGAACCCTATTCCCCTGCAGTTATTTGGCTTTAAGGATGAACCTTAAACTGCATAGGCTGGAAAAGCGAAGCGCCTTCCGGCAGTTTTGGATAACAGGCTATTTCGCCAAGTATTATGATTATTGGATAAACTTTTTCCCAGTGGATTTGACATGCCTTTATTAGACACCCAACTTTTAGAAATTTTAAATTTAGCCTGAAATCCTAGGCGTCTTTAAAGTAAAGTAGGGCCAGTCTAGAAAAATACGAATGGATTTGTACATAATTGGGTTTTTCTATTTATTCTTCGGGCTTTAACCAAAACTAAAACTAAAACATAGCTATCCGATGGACGATGATTTGACCATACCATTTGGGGTATTTTGTTTTACACGGATGCTGTTAGGTAGGAAAGCTTTTTCACACGCTCGGATACCATGCACCCACTGTTTTCCAAGTTGTTCACCGGCTTGTTTTATGTGATATGTCGTGCCGACCAATGACTTAAACTGACTTTCAAAGTTTTGACTCAAGTGACACCCGTGTTCTGGGTCTATGTTAAATTGATGAAGGAACCTGAGTCCGAATCTTTTGAAAGGGAGTGTGATGGCTAATGGTATATTTTAAATTGAAGCGTGCCTGTCATTTATTCTTTCGCTCTCATCCAAGCAATAAATACCTATGCTATCCATCCTTGCTAACGACTAAGCTAGGTTGTAAACCACTGGCATTTGGCGCACCCATTGTTTCCAGATTCCTTGTTCTATATTGGGGTCAAGGATTAGGCGTGACATAAAGTTGGCGACGTTTATTCGACTTGTTTTACCCGCATCAAAAATAGCACTGCGAGTCGGAGATGGATAGGCTTTATATTCAGTCACTGTTTCTTCATCAATGAGGCTATCAGGTCGAACCACAGCCCATTCGATTGCGGTTTGATTTGCACCATAATTTGTTTGCAAGCAGGCTGCAGCTTCCTCATTATCAGCGTGTGGTGGTAACAAATGTCTTATCAATCCAATGACACAGGCCTGCGCTTTTGACACCGACTCCCCTGCTTGATTATTTTGATTACCAGTCGTATTCATTAATATAAATTTCACCGGTGCATCGGGTAAGGTTTTTTCGATAGCCTGACATAGACGCTCAACCCCATTTTTTACTAGGCGCCGAGGATGCCCAAACATGCCCTTAAGCGTCAAATTGTGACCAAGACATGATGCGACTGCGCGACACCCCTGAACCTGCTCTAACAATTGAGCATCCGTCATATCTAACAAACTAGCGACAGTAATCGTTAGCTGGCTATGTTGCTTCAATGCAATGGGGACGCTCTCTAATGAGCGAACGATAATTTTTACCGGCTCTCCGTGGTCCAGCAATTGCTCAACTAATAATCGGCCCGTTGCGCCACTGGCGCCCACTACTAACGTTGTCATTGTGCTCTTCTCTATTTATGAATGATTAGTCAATACTATAATCATTCATAAATTGACTGAATAGTGCCATAATTGTATTTTAACTATGCATATTAGTATGAACTGGAAACCAGTAACGTTTGATTGGAACCATACTCGCGCATTTTTGGTTACCGCTGAAGAAGGCACTTTATCAGCGGCAGCTAAAGCGTTAGACATGACACAACCGACGCTGAGCCGACAAGTGGCAGCACTCGAAGCAGAACTTGGAGTGACATTATTTGAGAGGGTTGGTCAACGGCTGGTTTTAACCGACAGTGGCGCCGGGTTATTGGAACACGCCCGATCAATGAGCAATCAAGCCCTGTTGTTTTCGTTGGCCGCTTCTGGACAATCGCAGCAAATTGAAGGCTTGGTCATTGTCTCTGTGGGAGAACTGGATGCCGTCTACCGTTTACCAAAAATCATCGCTAAGTTACGCCGAGAAGAGCCCGGTATTCGGGTTGAAATAATCGTCACCAATCAACCCAGCGATTTGAAACGCAGGGAAGCCGATATTGCGATTCGGAATTTCCGCCCAACGCAGAATGATTTAATTGTTAAAAAAATAGGCGATGAAAATATTTGGCTCTATGGAACTCCGAGTTATTTAGAGCAAATACCGAAATTCTCTGATATTGCTGAGCTCATTGACATTCAGATCATTGGGTTTGACCAAAGTAATTTGATATCAGAGTTGCTCAATAAACAAGGGTGGCAGTTGTCGAAACATAACTTTCAGGTTATGACATCTTTCCAACCGCTGCAACTCGAACTCTGCAAAGAGGGATTGGGGACCCTCTTTTTCCCTGAAGATCTGGGTGATAAGGAAACAGGTCTGGCACGTGCATTTGAATCGATGGGGCCTGTAATGCAGCTGCCCGTTTGGCTAGTCTGTCATCAGGAACTGCGAACTAGCCTACGGGTTCGCCGAGTCTTCGATTTCATTGCTAAAGAGTTGAGCCAAACTGATGGTTGATTGCAGTTTTTGCATTCTATGCTGCTATTTTTTAATATCCACAACTAGTGCAAATCAAAATTTTGTTTCCATTTAAAAAACAGATCAGTCAGGTCTGGTATTTGCCAGGCTCTCACGCAGCATGATTTTCTCAAACCAACCTGTCAGGGCCGGGCGACCCGTTCGCCAGTTCAGGTCAGCAAATCGAAAGTCCAGATAACCCAAAGCGCAAGCGACCGTAATTTCTCCGATTAATGGTGTAGGCTCGAACTGATTACAACTGCTTTCGAGCTTATCGAGCCCGCGTTGCACTTTTTCATTTTGAAAATCGATCCAGGTTTGCCAACGCAATTGCTCCGGGCGGAAAGCCGCTTCGTAACGTAAAGCGACCAATAAATCGAGCATGCCATCGGCGAGCGCTTGAAGCCCGAGCGTGCGAAACCTTCGGTTAGCATCGGAGGGGAAGAAAGGCCCGTCAGCCAGATCATTCAGATACTCGCAAATCAGCGGTGAGTCAGACAAGCTCTCACCATTGTCCAGTTGCAGCGCTGGCAGCATACCGAGCGGGTTAACCGAATTCAGATCGCCATTATTAGAGACCGGTGATACCGCGCCAGCATCCACAAGCGCAACAGAATCCTGAAGGTTCAGCTCAATGATAAGGGCTCTAACCTTGCGGGCGAAAGGTGAAGCAGGTGCAAAGATCAATTTCATAGCGAAAGCCATTATCAAAATAATAGGCTGCTATTGAACGTTAGATTGAGTACGAAGGCAAGACTGCTGACGCGTGGATGCTTGGTATTATAATAGAGTAGAAATTAGAATAGATTAAGGTCATAAATCATGAATTATCATAAGACCGAATGATTTTATTTACCGATGAATAATGTAATCCTTAAAATCCCACTATTGCCTTACGATATCGTTTCCGGTGCTGGAAATATTGGTTTAAGAGTGGGTAACAGTTTTTGTGGGATGATTTGTAAATGGAGTAAATAAGTTACTTGGGTCCGACTCAGTTAGTGGGATATTTATATAGTACTTCTTTATCAATGGCTCACCTTGTGAGCTAGGGTTGGAATATAGTTGGCAAAACTAAATGATGACTGTTAGTGTAGTTTTAGTGTACCCAATCAGCAGTGTTATACTCAAATTTGGAGGGTATTATGAAAGAGCTAGGAGCCAAGTAACAATGTTGTACCTAAGCAATACGTATTATGAAACTAAAGCAGTAACGAAACACTACCTAGTGTTAGCTCGTAATCACATTAACCTATTTCCAGCATAGTTACGGCATGGATCCTTTATGGATAAAGGTGATCAAGGTAACAGGCTCCGTGGGTGTCATCGGGCTTCTTTTCAGTATTTTGTTTAAACAACTGTTTCAGAATGAAATTATCACTTTATTCGGAAGTGATCGAATGTTCTACATTCTCTTGTCAATCATTTCTATTTTAGGTATTGCATTGATAATTGCTATTTTGAAAAGAGATAAACTTGACGAGAGTTCTCCTAAAGTGATTTACAAAGACAATTCAAAACATGAGGGGGATAACAAGTTTTAAAATGTCTAAGGATGTTACTTATCAAGACAATGCTAATCACGAAGGTAATAACGTCTATGTTGATTATCACGAAGCAGCGAGCTCCTCTCTTGAAAAGGCAGTGCATGATATTATTGGTTCAGCGAAAGAGAACAAAGAATTGGTAGATATTATTGAGGATCTGACTGAATACATTACTTCCCACCCGTATAGAAAAGTTATTGGCCTACAAAGGAAATTAGAAAATGGCGGTCGGGGTGATCTCGTCGGGAATGCAGTTCTGTTTAAAAACAAATTTGCGAGAAGAGTTGCTAAGGCACAGATGTCTCTAACTGAGCAAAAAATCTATGTGCAAGTTCTGTCCCATATACTCGTTAGTTATAACCATTTTGTTCGTCCTAAAATACTCGAAAAAGCGCCAGCATCTGAAATCGATGGTTTAGTATTTACTCATATCATCGAGCCTGCGCATAAGGCAATTATCGATTTTGACAATGGCATTACCAAAGAACTTATATTAGGAATGCTATATTTTCTAACTGGCAAGTGCCATCTTGTTTGGGATGAGTCTTGTTAATTTACCACCCAATACACGATGTAAATCACTGTGTATATAGGATACTTCTTGTTCTCGAAAACTCTCAACATAAAGAAATTCAATTAGAGTTGTTTAGGATTATTGATTTTTATCACTTATTTCCTCATCTAATAAGTGAAATTAAACCATTTCCTTCTGAGCTTGCAGGCTTTAGGAAAGTCATAAAAAGAATACCCCAACCCTACGAACTTATAAACAATGCTAAAAGGACAATGCATGAGCTTGAAGCCATCCAGACAACTGCTTTACAAAATTTAATGGCAAAGAATTTAATTGAGATTGACTCGTATAAAAGCAAGCTCATAAAGCGGACTGAAGAATTACTGCCCGAATCAATAAGTAATAAACTCCATAAAGCCGTTGTAGTGCAAGAGGAGTGGTTTCGAATGCTTATTAATGAGTTCCCCACGATCAATTTTTTAGGGAAAAGTGGTCTTAAAGCTAGAAGTGGGTTAATGGAATTTCGATATGATGTGGAGGCTTTATGAGTAAAGCTGGATTAAGGATAAGTAGACTGGTTGTTCTAAGAAATGGGAAACATGTTTACGATCAACCCTTCCACAAAGGTGTGAATATTATTAGAGGATGGAATTCAACTGGAAAATCAACGATTACAGACTTTATAGTTTATTCGATAGGATATGAGCTTTCATCATGGACAGAAGAACAATTATTGTGCGACTCAGTAATAGTAGAGGTTTTTGTCAATAGTATTCAGCTTTGTCTCAAAAGGGATATTGTCGAAACTGGGCAAGCCCCAATGTTTATTTTTGAGGGGAATTTCGAAGAGGCTTCAAGAAATAGCATTAATTGGATGAAGTATTCAAGTCGCAGATCAGCAGATAGGCATAGTTTTTCGCAACGCTTATTTGAAGTTCTCGAGTTGCCACAGCATAAGAATGACGATGAAGCGAACCTTACAATGCATCAAATTCTCAGATTGCTATATGTGGATCAACTGACTTCAACTCTAAAACTTCTTAAAGCAGACGAGTCATATGATAACGTTACTATTCGTAGGGCTATTGGTGAGTATCTTTTAGGGATTGATGACCTTGAATCACATAATTTGAGGCAGGAGCTAATAGGCGCTAATAAGAAATTTGAATCAATCAACGGCGAACTAAAGGCAATTTACAAAATGTTTGGCAATGATGCTTCTTCGATAAATAGGCAGTTATTATTCAATGAAATCGACGAAGTAAATAAAAAAATTGAAGTGCTTATTGGTGACAGGAATGAAATACAATCTAGTAGTCATGAGCAGTTAGATGGGAAAGCTGAACAAAAAACAAATGAGATACTTAGCGATATTGGCATTTTAAACGCTGAGGTGGATTCATTGCGTAAAATAAGGCGAGACACTAATATTGAGCTAATTGATACTAAGCATTTCCTAGAAAGCTTAGAATTTAGATTAAGATCTTTAGTTGAATCAAAACTTGTCAATAGTGAACTAGGGGATATTTCTTTTAGATTTTGTCCTTCATGCCTCAGTGCGATAGGGCCTAGCGAGGATGATCATTCTTGCAGTCTCTGTAAAACGCCAATCCAAAATGAAGAGAGAGATTTTGCATACATGCAGATGATGAATGAGCTCAATTTCCAAATTAGGGAAAGCAACCATCTTGTAACTGAATTTCAAATGACTGTTGATAGCTGTAACTCAAAGCTACCTTCGCAACAACGGCAAATAACAATCTTAAGAGAAGAGTATAACGACCTTGTGACTTTTACCGACAATAGAGGTGCTCTAATTGCAGAGGTTTCTACTGAGATAGGCTTTCATAAGAACATGATTATTAACCTCGAAGAAAAAACCGAGCTTGTCGATAAAGTAGAGTCTCTCCAAAGGAAAAAAATAGAAGCTCAAAGTGTAATAACTGATATTGAGAATAAGCTTGAAGCTATTAAAATACGTAATAGAACTCGATTTGAGACTGTCTACAGTGGGATAGGAGAGATATCTATGAAACTATTGAAGGCCGACGGCGGTGAAAAATCCTTTGCTAATCCAGAGGATGTGATTTTTGATTTCGCAAACGATAAAATGGCAGTTAACGGCAGGAGTAAATTTTCCGCTAGTTCAATGGTTGTGTTGAAAAACTGCATTAGATTCTCCTTTTTTCTCCATGCTCTAATGGATGATTCTTCTAGAATACCTAATTTCCTTATTATGGATAACATCGAAGACAAAGGAATGGTTGCTAAACGAAGTCAGAATTTTCAGCACCTAATCATTGATGCTTTAAGTGAAATTGAAAGTGAATTTCAATTAATATTCACCACTTCAATGATTGCGGAGGATCTTGATAACACCCCATACTGTGTTGGCCCATACTATCCTGAAGGATCCTACACACTAAACTGGAGTGACTAGAAACAGCATTCATTTGAGCTCATGTGGCTATCTACTAACTGCCTCTCAAACATGTATATTGCTTCTGATTAAAAAAGGTCTTTAGGCTCAGGCCTTTGTTCTATGATTCAAACAACTTAATATTAAAACCATTCCAGGTTTCATAAGCGTTCACGGTGTAATCTGTTAGAATTAATACAGGACACTACTTTTTACCCCTTTTGAACCTAAGGCAACATCTCGACCCGATACCCTGTCCGTGGGAAATGCACGCAAACGGTTCCAACCTGATCATTCGTATGCTCAATTGAAAGGGTGTCGGCATTTGCGCTACGGACAAACCCTTCTACCCGTTGCTCACCGCTTTCCATATCTGGACCAATTGCAACCTTAGCGCCTATCGTTAGGCCTTGCGGATCATTGTTTTCCACTTGGCTGATGGTAGTGGTCTCTGATTTCAGTCCTATTGCTAATGCATCTTCTGCTGCAAGCACAATGGGTGTGCCATGACCGATGTCTGTTACATTTTTTTCCCATCGTTCTAAATGTGAAAACTCGGATAAAAAGGCTGGCCCGCCATCCCAACGACCTCTTATAAACCAAACGACGTGGTAGAGCTGAGCATCAATTGTTCCCGCTTCAGAGCCGAGTAAAAATGCTCGATTGTCGCTGAGGTTATCGTTGATCCAGCAGAATGGTGCTCGCAACTGTGCGACCAAATGCGGCAATTCACTATTAGCCTCCTTGAGTTTTTGGGCCCAATTTTGACCAAAATAGAGCAGCCCACGATCCTTCGCAAAGTCTTCAGGCAGACTGTCTCCAGCGGCACCCAGTACTATCTTTATAGCCAAACTAAATAATTCCCCATCAGTCCAGCGACTAAGACACCACATCAACCCAATATTGGCTGACGGACTAGCATCAGTTGAAGGGTAAAGTCGATCTAACTCACGAATAATGCATTGGCTGTCACAGAAGATATCGGCACCAATTTGCATGACCGGTGTACGTCGATAACCGCCGGTCAGGGGTGTGAGTAACGGTTTGGGTGGTAATCGAGGTATTTCCACATTGTGCCAGGCAAGCCCTTTAATACCCAGTACCGTTCGTACTTTTTCAGCTACAGGCGATTGCGGGTAATTGTGCAGGATGATGTCTGAGGCATTAAGAGGCATTGTCGGTCTTCTTGGTTAGGTAGATACAGTTTATCCTTTCATAACTTACGAAACTATTGATGAATCAATTTTGAGCCGTAGTGTTAAGTAATATGTGCCTAAGGTCATGACAGCCAGCGGAAAGCAGGCTCTGCAATCTAAATATATTTGGGCAAAATACGGCAACAAACGGCTAACGTGTTATACCGTTGTGTTGGGTGGTTGATATCAATATACATTTAACCAATGCACGCTATTTTTCATTGTGCGACCTGAGCCGTATTACTTATTAGGCCTAACGAAGTTGTTAGCAGGTTTCACTTTCCTGAGTAACCATTGCTATCAAATAAAACCCCGAGAGAATAATAAAGATGCAATCCATCATAATTGCCAGCCCAACCTTGCCTATAAACGCCTGCCCATAAAGTAATATAAGTGACACAAAAACAACTTTGCTAAGCGCCACTATTGAGATGGAAAATATTCGATTCTTTTCACTATAGGCCCCGTAAATGAGCATGGCTCCCATCAAACCTACCAACGCGGACCAGCTGCGCACAACAATTGTTTCGAGTGTGCCATCGAACGAGGCACCGAACATCGATTCAAGTGCAGTCTGTGGTGCAAACAAGCCATAGAACATGGTGAAGGTGAGTGTGCCAAAAACGAGCATTACCCATTTAAAGTTTTTGATGATGACGTTCATTTTTTTTATTCCTGAGTTGATAAGCTGTTAGAGGCTCATGGCTCAGTAAGCGGCAGTGAAACGGGTCCGCTGGTGGCTGGGGCGTTCTGCCTCATTAATAAGCACGACTGCTGCATCCTCCATCGAAATCTTCGAAACACCCTCCGCATCGACTAACAGTTCGTCGCTACCTAAGCGGAAGTTGCCGGTGCGTTCCCCCGGTGCAAAATCAGCAGCTGGACTGAGATAGGCCCAGTCTACCCGAGTTTCAGCTAGACAAACCTCAAGTTGCTCGGCGCTGGCCTTACCTATATGCCGAGCGAAGATCGGCAGATAGTTTGAATCTTCGAGCACGGTCTTACCGTCGGTGCCCGGCACCGTTAGTGTTGCGGCACCACCAACGACTAACAGTCGTACGCCAGTTTGCGCTAAACCGTCCATCAGCGATTGGGTTGTCGAGATCATATCGCTCTCGCGACCAGTCGCTGGGCGTATAGCCGAAATGACGACATCTTGACTGGTGCTAACCCTGACGACGTCAGCGACATTAGCGGCATCGCCAGTAATAATATTAATACCAGTGGGCAAATTGTTAATGGCTGACTCGTTTCGAACAACAGCAGTAACCTCATGGCCACGAGACTGAGCCTCAGCAACTAATCGACTACCGGCATTACCGCATGCGCCTAATATTGTTATTTTCATGATCCTATATTCCTTAATCGTTGGTTGAATAAAAGGCACGTTATTACGCGCCGAAAAAGAGCGTCAGCTGACGTCGCCTACTTGCTGACGTTTGTGAGATAGAAAACGGCTATTTTGGCGATGGTTAGCGACATCCCGTTTTAGCAACAACGCTATCGCGAATAAAACCATCAGGCTGCCAGGAAGCCAGTGCCAACCAATCCCCTGCGGTTGTTCAATGAACAACAACAGCATCGACACAAATGGCACCAGATAGCTATATCCCATCACCGCGGCTGGTGAAAGTACGCCAGTCGCTCTTTGTGTTAACCAAAATGTCACACCGCTGGAAAACACGCCCAGATAGAGCAGGAGAAACCCATCAACTAATGTCATCGAAATCAGCGGCTGAATGTCTTCGAAGACTAACCCTGCCAAAGCAACCAGCACGCTACCGGTGAGCAGACTCCAGAAGGTACGCAGTTCTGGGGATGGAGACAGCCACTCGTTATTCAGACCCCATTTACTTAGCACTGGATACAAAGCGGAAGCCATGCAGCCGACGAAAAACGCTGTTTCAGCTAGGCCAAATTGCAATTCAGCAGCCTGTCCACCGGACTCGGCCCAGGCCAGTCCAAGCGCACCAACCGCACCCAAAATTAAAATCCCTAATAATTGACTGGCGCGCTTTTCGACACCAAATGCGCGGCCGAGGAAATACGCCAGTAACGGTACGCTGACATAAAGTGTAGCCATCGATAATGCTGTGGTTCGATGCGCTGCCCAAAACATCGTGCCAAAAAATCCAGCTAGACTGAGGCCCATGAAACCATACAACACTAGACCCGGCAGGCTGGGCAGGCGTCCTGACTTTCGCCATACCAGCGGCAGCATTGCCAATGTGGCTATGACGAAACGAATCGCAGTTAGCAATAATGGTGGCAACCCTTCACTCATCATGCCAACAATTGGGAAAGACGAACCCACGATTAGTACCCATACCAGCATGCCTAGGTGAGAATTCATCGCAGATCTGGCTGTCGTTTCAATTGCTGCATTGTTAGGAATGTTTTGTTTCATTAAGTCAGTCCCTTTGGGTTACCGTTAGTCATTAATTCAGTGAGACACACTTTAGTACGTTTCTTATTGACTGATAATCCACTTTATTGGAAACTTATTGTTGAGTTTAAATTGACAATAGGATTAAAAATGGAAGAGTTTGCAGCGATACCGGTGTTTGTAGCTGTCATTGATAATGGTGGGTTTTCGGCAGCATCGCGCTCACTTGGGGTTTCAAAGTCCGCCGTAAGCAAGCGTATCAATCAACTTGAGAGTCACCTCGGCGTTCGTTTATTGCACCGCACTACTCGCAAGCTCAGTCTAACCGAAGCTGGGGAACGCTATTATGAACATGCCGCTGAGGCTCTACGTGCAGCGGGCAAAGCAGAAGATGCGGTAACCGAGTTGCAAGGTGAACCTAAGGGTCTATTAAAACTCAGCTGTCCAATGTCATTTGGACGTCTGCATGTGGCACCATTGATACCAAAATTCATGCAACGTTATCCCAAACTACAGATAGATCTAGTAATGGACGATAAGAATATTGACCTCGTGGCAGCCGGAGTTGACATTGCCATACGTGCTGGTGACATGCCAAACTCGACGCTGATAGCGCGTAAATTGGCACCATTACGACAGGTCTTGTGCGCCTCCCCTGACTATATTAAACGCCACGGCATGCCGATCACTCCGTCCCAGCTAACTGAACACAATTGTATTCTGTTCAGTTATTCTGGCGATGCAAACGAATGGACTCTGAACAAGGATAGTCAGTCAGAAACTGTGATGGTGTCGGGTAACTATCGAGTGAATAATAGCGAAGCAATACTTGAGGCGCTACGAGAAGGCGTTGGAATTGGTCGCTTGCCCACCTTCGTAGCGGGTCCCGATTTAAAAGCGGGAAACTTATTGAGAGTGCTCGATTCCTACAATATGCCTGATCACATTTTCTATGCGGTATTCCCAGAGCGGCAGTATCTGCCTGCCAAGGTTCGGGCTTTCCTCAATTTCACGGTCGAGTACTTTGGTGGTGATCAGCCATATTGGGATATCTAGCAACAGACTGGAGCAGAGAGCGTTCTCTAAATCATTCGGTTAACATCGAGTTGATCTACTGGCGAACGCCCAGATGAAGTAAGGCTCAGGTCTGCGACAGCTCAGCGAAGCAATAATAAAGCGTCGCTTAATAACATCACTGTATTATTTTAGAGAAAAAAGCAGTCGCAGAAGCGGTTGTCGAGGATTATAACGCCGGGGCCAGCAGCCATTGAGGTCAGCGTCATAAAGCCAAAATCGATTTCATCATGTGTCACAACAATAAATTCCCCGTAAGCACACTGATATGTCTGGACTAAGGATCTATTACGATCAAGACAGTAATTCCTATTACTCAATGTTGATTAAGGGGTTATGTTAGCAAACAGTAACTTCAGCCTTTTTGAAAAATCAAACTCTAGTATCACTAAACAAAGGATATATCCCAATCATTATGGTTGTAATTACATAAAGATATGTTTATATTTACATATATACAAACAGACTGGATTCATAATCAATGCAAAACCCACTTTCAAAGGCGCTATCTAAACAAATCTTGGTTCTCGACGGCGCGATGGGCACGATGATTCAGGCCCACCATCTGGAAGAAGCTGACTATCGGGGTGAGCGCTTTGCCGAGTGGTCGGTTGATTTACGTGGCAATAACGATTTGTTGTCGCTGACCCAGCCGCACATCATCACAGATATCCACGAGGCCTATCTAGCAGCTGGGGCCGATATCATTGAAACCAACAGCTTTAACACCACCAGCATCGCGATGGCCGATTATGCGATGGAGTCACTGGTTACTGAGCTAAACAAAGCTTCTGCCAAGCTCGCCCGGGATGCAGCTGACAAGTACACCGCGCTTAACCCCGATCAACCGCGATTTGTCGCAGGTGTACTCGGGCCGACCAATCGAACTGCTAGCCTATCACCCGATGTCGAAGACCCTGCTTTTCGTAATGTGACATTCGACCAGCTTGTCGAGTCTTATTGCGAAGCCACGCTGGCTTTGATTGATGGTGGTGTCGATATTCTGATGATAGAGACCATATTTGACACATTGAATGCAAAAGCAGCTATTTTCGCGGTAGAAAAAGTGTTTGAGACAATAGGCAAGCGTCTGCCATTAATGATTTCCGGTACGATTACCGACGCTTCGGGTAGAACCTTGTCTGGACAAACAACCGAAGCTTTTTGGAATTCGGTGTGCCACGCCAAACCTATTTCGATTGGTTTGAACTGTGCGCTTGGCCCACAGGAATTACGTCAATACATAGAAGAGCTGTCGCGAATCGCAGACACCTATGTATCGGTACACGCCAACGCCGGACTACCCAATGCCTTTGGTGGATACGACGAAACTGCTGAAAGTATGGCAAAACATGCTGCTGATTGGGCATCTAGCGGCTTAGTTAACATCGTCGGTGGTTGTTGTGGCACCAATCAGCATCATATCGCCGCCATTCGTAAAGCCATCGACGGGCTTCCGCCGCGTCAGATACCTGCCATTAAACCGGCCTGTCGTCTCGCGGGACTTGAGCCTTGCACCATCGATGCTGAATCGCTGTTTGTCAATGTCGGTGAACGCACCAATGTCACCGGCTCTGCCGTATTCAAACGCCTCATTGTCGAAGAAGATTACGAAGCAGCGCTGGGCATTGCAAGACAGCAAGTGGTGAACGGTGCGCAGATAATTGACATTAATATGGACGAAGGATTGCTCGACTCAGTCGCGGTGATGCAGCGTTTTCTTAATCTTATCGCCGGTGAACCGGACATTTCAAAAGTACCTATCATGATCGACTCATCGCGTTGGGAAGTGATTGAAGCCGGACTGAAATGTGTGCAGGGTAAATCTGTCGTCAACTCAATTAGCATGAAGTCTGGTGAAGCCGAATTTATTCATTATGCCAAGTTATGCCTGCGTTATGGCGCAGCGGTTGTTGTCATGGCATTCGACGAAGACGGACAAGCTGACACCATTGAACGTAAGGTTCAAATCTGTACTCGCGCTTATGAAATTCTGGTTGACGAGCTTGGGTTCAAACCTGAGGATGTCATTTTCGACCCCAATATATTCGCCATTGCTACCGGCATGGAGGAACACAATAGCTATGGCCTCGCGTTTATAGAAGCCACCCGACAGATCAAGGCAACTTTACCTGGCGCAATGATCTCCGGTGGCCTGTCAAATGTTTCATTTTCATTTCGGGGCAACAATCCCGTCCGTGAGGCGATTCATTCAGTGTTTTTGTATCACGCTATTCCCGCTGGCATGACGATGGGTATTGTCAATGCTGGGCAGCTTGCCATTTATAATGAAATCGACCCAGCGTTGCGTGATGTAGTCGAAGATGTGGTGCTCAATCGGTCCAATGATGGCACCGAGCGTCTACTCGCGATTGCCAATGATTTCCAAGGCGATGGCAAAAAAGCAGTCGGCGAAAACCTTGAATGGCGCGATTGGGCCGTCAATAAACGCTTAGAGCATTCCCTAGTCCATGGTATTGCCGACTATGTGCTTGAGGACACTGCCGAGGCGCTAGAAGCTGCGGATGGCCTACCATTGAATTTGATAGAAGGTCCATTGATGGACGGCATGAACATCGTCGGCGATCTGTTTGGTGCTGGTCAAATGTTCTTGCCTCAAGTAGTAAAATCAGCCCGCGTCATGAAGAAGGCCGTGGCATGGTTAGAGCCGATCATGGAAGCACAACAGTCAACCACGAAAAAGAAAACTGTCAAAATCGTACTGGCCACCGCCAAAGGCGATGTGCACGACATCGGCAAAAATATTGTCGGCGTGGTATTACAATGTAACGGTTTCGAAATCATCGACCTTGGCGTCATGGTGAATGCAGAAACCATATTCAAGGCCGCGCGCGATCATAATGCCGACATAATTGGCGTCTCTGGGCTTATCACCCCGTCGCTCGAAGAAATGGCTCACGTCTCCAAAGAAATGCAGCGCCAAGGTTTTGATATCCCATTGTTAATCGGTGGTGCGACGACATCGAAGATGCATACCGCGGTCAAAATCGATCCGCATTACCAACAACCCGTGGTTTATGTCTCAGATGCATCACGCAGCGTCGCAGTCGTCAACCAGCTAATGAGCAAAACCAAACGCGAGCCTTTTCTGCAGGCGCTAGTGGAGGAATACGATCATTATCGTGACCGCTTCGCTGCTAAAATCGAAAAGAGACAGTTTTTAACTTTGTCGGCCGCGCGCGCCAATCGCCTTCCGACAAACTGGACCAGCTACACACCGACTCAACCGCCAAAGTTGGGCGTGCAAACACTGATCGACTTTTCGCTTGCAACTCTGGCTGAATATATCGACTGGACACCTTTCTTCCACACCTGGGAATTGCGCGCAAAATACCCGCGCATACTCGAAGACGAACAATATGGCGAGCAGGCAAGGCTCTTATTTGCCGATGCTAAAGCCATGTTGCAAGGCTTTATCGAATCAGGCGACATTAAAGCCAATGCTGTATTTGGACTCTTCCCAGCCAACAGTGTCGATCACGACGACATTGAAATCTACACCGACGAGACCCGACAAACCGTACAAACTAAAATCGTCGGCCTACGCCAGCAAACTGTACACGCAACCGACAGCCCCAACCTGTCATTGTCTGATTTCATCGCGCCGCGTGAAACTTCGGTCAAGGATACTATCGGAGCATTCGCCGTCACTGCCGGAATCGGCCTAGATAAGGTAGTCGAAAAGTTCGAGCAAGAGCAAGATGTCTACAACAGCATCATGGCAAAAGCATTGGCTGATAGGCTCGCTGAAGCATTCGCAGAATACCTACATGAAAAAATTCGCAAATTAGATTGGGGTTATGCCAGCGATGAATCGCTCGATATCCAAGCCCGAATTAAAGAACAGTATCGAGGCATTCGCCCAGCACCCGGCTATCCAGCAAACCCTGACCATAGCCAAAAAGAACTCATCTGGGATTTGCTAGAAGTCGAAAAACACACTCAAATCACCCTGACAGAAACACTCGCAATGCTCCCTGCATCATCTATTAGCGGCTGGTATTTTTCACACCCAGAATCGAAATATTTTGGTGTCGGGAAAATTGATCGAGATCAAGTATTTGACTATGCCGAACGCCAGAGCATTGACAGTGAGTCAGCGGAAAAGCGCCTAGCGGCTTGTATTGGATACGCCGAAACCCCAATCGCCACTGCGAAAGTAGCGTAAACCAAATAATTAGCAACGCAGGATAATAATCATAAGCGGGGTGCAATATGTAATGCAAACTGACATTCTAGTTATATTAAGGCAGGGTGCTGTCGCCGCTTAGGGCTGTGTGTTATTCAAGGGCCATTTACTTATATAAGGAAATTGTAAGTATGGGCAGCCTAAAGGCTAAACGCTGAGCTTTCATTTTTGCCTCTGACGCTATAGTTATGTGTTAGCAAGCTTTAGAGATGCGAACCCATTAACTTTAAATTTTTGTGTCAGCTTGAAAGGATTTGATGATTTAAATGCATAAATCAGCTTCAAATACTGACAGGTGCACATGTCTTAAACTGACAAGCTGGCCAGTTGTTGCACCTAGCTTTAGGCATCAGCAGAATTAAAGAAAGGTTATATTTTAATCGTTAAAGCGCTTATCACCCCGAGTTCTGATCTAAAGAAAGCGATTAATGACGAAATCAAACAGCAAAGCCAACAGCTTTAAAGCTTAACGCCTCACCACTCGCTAAAAAATAACGACCCCACAAAAAGACGATCTGACTCGCAATAACCAACCAATAATGGAAACACTCGAAGCGTTCTTGGTCGGCTAGACCTTAAAACAGTTTGTTAGATTAAATTCCATTTTTAATCACAAGTTGATATTTATTTTCTGAAACTGATGTTTTTTTGATTGTGGATTAGGTGATTTTCAAGAGTGCCAGCCTATTACTATTACTGTTATGCAAAAAAAATCATGACCTGTAAAGAAACCTGACAGAAAACTGGTAGGTTGTAAAAAAACTTTACAATTTAAAGCAGGTAATTATAAAGTTATCTTATTGTTAACTGTTTTTTAACGTTATTATTTATATGGTATGATTTCTGCAAATAATTATTTAAATTTGGGGGTTGGCCTTGAGTTCAAATTAAGGAATTTTCGTATGTATAATAGATTAGCGGTTTTACTCATAACTTTGATGGCCTTTAGTGGGTCGGCATCTGCAGGATTATTATTTAATTTCAGCGATAATGGTAGCGGCACAACGCTACTTACCGCTAGTGGTAGCCTTGATTTGACTGGGAGTACGGCGGCAACGGGTGTTCATAGCCAGTTAATAGGTTGGGACGACGACGTTGTCGGTAATACAGGTCTGGTGGCGGACTCTGATTTGTTCTTATTTAACAATCCTGGGCCTTCAATTAATAGTAACTTCCATCAGTACAACTCAGTCGGCCCCAATACATTGTCGGTCGGCGGAAATTACCTCGCTCAGACCAGCAGTCTATGGATGGATGGGAACCAGCCCGACAACTACCAATTTTTCGCTCTTAATTTCGGCACTGCTCTCGCCCAGACTGGCATCGTTGTAGCAACCGGAAGCGCAGTATTAGATTTTGACTTTGCTAATTTGCCCTATGCATCTGGAACAAGCTTGGACTTAATGCAAGATCAGAGTGTTGTCTTTGATTTCGGTGCGAGCGCGTCCGTACCTGAGCCATCCATTCTTGCACTTATGGGTCTTGGATTAGCGGGTATCGGTTTTGCTCGTAGACGTCGTCAATCCTAATATCCTTTAGTCCTGCGGCAGCCCATCGCTGCCAACGTTTACGGCATAGTCACAAAGAACAAGCCATCTCACTTGAGGTGGCTTTTTTTATGCCTTCACGGATCAGTTATGAGCACGACATCAGCCGATCAAACATCCTTATTTGGACAGCCAATTCATAAGACTGAGGTGACGCTAGCCTTTTTACTCATTGCCTATCTAGGATTGGTTTTTGCAGGACAATAAAATAGCTTTAAAGAAGGCTTTAAAAGAGCTTAAGTGAAACTGCACACTATCGGGGTTTTGAGTTGTTTCTGCTTTTTCCTAACATCACCTGATTGATATTATAAAAGCGAGATATCTAATCATTCATTCGAACTATAAAATTATGGATGAACCCATTCTTCCGATAAGAAATACAAGTAAAATTAAAAAAAATATTCGAATAAAACTACTTCCATAACGTAACGCCAAAAACGTACCGGTGAGGGAGCCGGTTATATTACATATCGCAACTGTCCCACCTATCACCCATAAAACATTACCTGATGGAATAAAAAACAGTAATGAGGCGGTAAATGTCCCCAAATTAACCAGTTTTGCCGAAGCTGATGCATTTAAAAAATCATACCCAAAAAATTTAACGAAAAGAAAAACCAGGAAACTGCCACTACCAGGACCAAAAATTCCATCGTAGAACCCAATCAATCCTCCAAAAAATATTCCCAGCAGAACTTCTTTCTTACTACATTGAATACTAGTATGAGACTTACCCAAATCCTTTTTAGCAAATGTATATATAGCCATTACTACTAAAAGCAAAAAAATAGCATATCTCATTAAATTTTTTGGGAAAAATGAAACTAGGGAAGCACCAAAATAGGCAAAAATAAATGCTGAAATCATAGTAGGAAGCATGAGCATCCAAACAATTTTTATTTTTTTTACATAGACGATCAAAGACGAGAGAGTGCCCGCTAAAACAGCCAATTTATTGGTTCCAAAAACAGTAGCTAAACTGTATTGCGGTAAAGCATGCAAGAGAGCGGGTAATTGAACAAGCCCACCCCCTCCAACAGCAGCGTCAATTACGCCCCCACAGAAAGCAAAAAAGCCTAATATAATTATAAAATACTCAGCGTCCATAGATAGCTGTCAGACCGATTGAGATTTTTAACGAAGTATCACGACATCGTTTACATTCGCAATATCCAGTGAACGCATCATGTATTAACTTCATCAGAAACCCTTGGGTTATAGTGCAAAACTTTCTTTGGCATCATTCCGCCCCTCTCAACTGGAACTAGCCCGCTTTAAGATCATTAGAAGTTAAAGTAGGCGTATATTTCCGTTAAAAATAGTTATAAAAAACCAGGAATATTAATTAATGAAGACCAAGTCGTTATGTAGGGAACTAAAAACCTTTCCGACACGATTATTGTAATCGAGCATTATTTCCTTGAGCCGATCGATCTGAAACGGCAGACCCCTCGTGCTAACAAAAACTTGTGCTGCGGCTAAAGCGTGCAGACCGTGCCTATTTTCAACTTCACCGGCATGACCCATTACATACCCGCTTGCATCGCGTAAGTCCTTAATGTTATTACCCAATGCTGGTTTGGTAGACAGTAGTTTTTCCTGTATGTACTGCATGATGAAATTATATTCGCGCCCATTCCAGAGTTCCGAAGCGATTGAAACCATCATAGCGTCCATGATGGATTGATTATGCTCAACGAAATTCATGGGTGCCTTGTGTTCTACAACAATAGTTTTGTAAAGAAATTCAGAAAGCTCAACACATTCATTCACTTTGTATTGTGATTCTGCCCAAGATGTCGCATCAAAGGCCGCTGTCATAAAGGTATTTATACCATCATGCCCCTTTTGGCTAAGCCCAAAATCATCTTTTGCAACCTCATGCATGTGAGCTCTGAATTTCAGATACTTGTTCTATCTGTGCGAGTAACAGATTCTTCTAAATATGATTAGATATTGTTCTTCCTCGTACCTGCAAACTTTCAATGTTCTTCGGTAAAGCTTCGATGAAAATTTCGCAAATCCCGTACATTGATAAATTTTTTCCTGAGCCTTCGGAGCCATTCTATTTAACTGATAAACAATTCATGACCTTTCCTGTTTCGGTTAAAGTTTAGGCTCCTATCTAAAGGTAACTCCGAGGCCTGTGAAAGAATGGGACATCAGATTAGAGCACTAGAAAATTCAATACAAATAACTTATATTCACTCAACAATTCTCTTTTGGTGATGAATAGATGGAACTCTCACAATTACGAATGTTTAAAACCGTTGCAGACCAAGGCAGCATCATCAGCGCATCTAAATTATTGCACTGCGTTCCATCAAACATTTCGACAAGAATAAAACGGTTAGAAGAAGAGCTGGGCATGTCACTTTTTATAAAAAAAGGCAGGGGCCTCATAATTAGCCCTTCAGGAATAGTATTTCTTGACTACACAAACAGAATTCTATCTTTATGTCAGCAAGCCCGAAGAGCCATTGAACCTGGATCAATACCATCAGGAATATTAAATATTGGCGCTATTGAATCTTCCGCTACTGGCAGGCTGCCAAAATTATTATCTAAATATCATCAACAGTACCCATCTGTACAAATGCAGTTCAGTACAGGCACCTGGTCCCAATTATTAGCCGATGTCATTAGTCATAAACTAGATGGTGCAATCGTTGCGGTCAAAACTGAAAATCCACTTCTCGATAGTGTGGCGTTATATAAAGAGGACCTTGTTTTAATTTCTTCATCTACTGTAGGAGAAATTAAACAACCGCAGGATTTAATTGGAAAAGATATATTTATGTGGCCGGAAGGATGCCCATATAGAAAAACACTGGAAAACTGGCTAAGTGAACATCATTTTTCAGTACCAATAATCAGCATCGCTAGTTATGGCACTATTCTTGGCTGTGTAAGTGCTGGTGCAGGCGTTTCGCTTGTTCCAAAAGGAATATTTGATCAATTCAGAAATATTGGAAGTATAAGTGGACATGTATTTAGCCCGTTAACATCCATACAAAATTATTTTGTCTGGAACAAAAACACGGGATTACATCGAGCAAAAGATGCATTTTTAGACCTGCTTAAAAAAGAATTTTAGGATCTTTAGAAAAATTTATAGGTAAATACAGCCCAATATTTCAGAACTAGCGTTAGTTTATCCGCATTTAAAGTGTAGAGCATCCTGACTCGATTCGGAAAAGATGGAAGTATCGAACTTTCATCAAACAAAAAAAGTAACAAGATGCAGATCAAGACTATCCTCATTCATGTACAAAAATTCAAATTATTTACGGAACCATCCGTTGGATTGAAGAAACGGTAGTAACAAACCTTGAGGTTGAGATATAACAGCGAACAAACAGTGGCCCGTTTGTAATATTTTTCGATGCTAAAGTTCGGGTTATAACAAGTTACCTGAACGATTTTTCAAGTTTATCCGATGTGGGGACACAATCTATTTTACTTCTTGGCACCGCACCGAGTCAAGATCCTTGCTTTCAAATTCGCGAAGAGAAAATACTATTAGTGACGAATAAAAATGGACAGGCACTCTTTAGCTAACGATATACCATTACCCCCTTAGTACCAAATATCAACAAAAAAAGGTATACCTCAATTGTTAAAGGAGCACGATAACCCGACACAAAAAAACAACTTGTCAACATTGAAGACGCACTGTATAGCCCGTTGTTTCCCGCTGTGTACATCACAGTTACCTCTGTGTTATTGATGCTCATTCCGATAAACACTATAAGTACTAACAGCGGTGGATTGATAACTGTATACGTATTTTTCGTCACTCTTTACCATCGTAATTTGAGCTAAGATATGATGTCCAACCATTTCCATCTCGTCATAAACTTGATGTCACACGAGGTCAAGAGCTTCATGAATAATGAGGCTCTTGACCGTTGGTCTCATTTATTTACCGGCCAACCTGCCATTCAACAATAGCGAGCTTACGCAAAAGAAATCGACTAATGACGAAATCAAACAGCAACGACTGCGCCGTTTCGATTTACTCCTAAAAACACTCAAAATATTTGAAAGACTATCGATTAACCGCCAACAAAGCCAACAGTTTTAAAAGCTTAACGCCTCACCACTCGCTAAAAAGTAACGACCCCACAAAAAGACGATCTGACTCGCAATAACCAACCAATAATAGCAACGCTTCGAGGGTTCGCGGACAGCTAGCTGTTCCTAGAAAACAACTTTATAGATTAAATTCCATTTTTAATCGAAACTTGTTATTTTGTTTTCTAACACCGACTTTTTTTCAGTTGAGGATTAGATGTTTTTAAAGAGTGCCTGTCCTTTACTATTTTGGTATTTTGGGATGAAATCATCAGAGAATGGTTTGCCAAACAGGATGCAGATGAAGGCTGCAAAATCATGGAAAAACACGAGGGAACCGCGACCCGTATGCTATCAACATACGATTTATTCAAAGACTCCCAAGTACTTGCCAACGGCATGATTGTCTCAGTCGAAGATCATGAGCTAGGCACCGTTCAAATGCAGGGTGTCACACCAAACTTTTCAAGGACACCCGGCAAGGTAAATAACGCTGGACCCTCTATTGGGGAGCATAACGAAGAGATCTACGCTCACCGTCTTGGATTGAGCCGTGATGAAATCAGCGATTTGGAAACTAAGAAGATAATTTAAATACGGGGCAATCACAACTAACAAGAAGAGAAAAACTACATAAAAAAACATCTTTTGACTATCGGTGTTGTCGAGTGCCTAACCATTGGATCGTTTGCCGATCAGGCATAAGATAAGACCAGGGTATTCCTGATCACAAAATTTAGAGGTCGGAGGTACATAATAATAATTCCTATGTACTACCTACCCTTTCGCTTGACGGTATTAAAATAGTTGATTTTTATGAGCGCCTGTCCTTTATTGTTGAACTCACACGCATCTATTAACTCTCTTCCCTTTCAGAGATAAAAACGACAAACGTTTCATCAGCGATTGTACCTGCTAATTCGAGAGGAAAACCGCCATCTGGTACAGAACTTGATTTGACAATCAATGTATCTGGATCAAATTCCAACCACCTAGGTAATGCTTTACCTGATGCTAATGTTAACTGAACAGAGGCGTTATTTTTCTGAACGGATTCTCTTAGCTGCTTAGGTAATAAGAAAGTAAATCCTTGTCCTGATGTAGCTGTGCCTTTTGGGAGTGTCACAACAATGATGCCGCTTTGATCCAAAACTGGCATAGTTTCTAGCGATACTGAAACACCTCCTGTGCCAAAACCAAGGACAGGGTCAGCAGGCTTCAGTAGCGTAGTATTCGTTGTCGCAAGGAAATTAATCAACTCTGGTGGTGGTGGAATTGTTGTATTTACAGACAACACTGTAGTTTGTGTTACTGGTGAAATAGTTAAACTACCGTCAACAAAACTCAAACTATAATTACCACTGGTTAAGCCAGTTGGTGTAATAATGTAATTACCGGCATTAATCGCACCTTGACTCGTGCCGATATAAGCAAGTGTGCCTCCTAATACTGCTGCGGTTTCACTATTGACGAAAGCGCTATACGTAACACCGTTGCCACCCGCATAAGCTAAGCCGTCATGGACTGCACTGGCGTTATTAGCGGTAACCGTTAACGGTGCTTGAGTGATGGTCCAATCAACTGCATCACCTGCAGATAACAGATAATTTCCACTTATTGTTACCCCACTTGAGTAAGACAATCTATATGTGCCGGCATTAGATGTTGAGGTTGGTGTAGGTATTGTCCAGCTTGCAGTTCCAGTACCGCCTGACACAACGCTGCCTGCTGATGCAGTACTATAAAGGGCATAAGTAATAGCCGGGGCATCCCCATATACACTAGTACTTGCGCCATCACTGACTCTTACGTAGGCATTTCCATATGTGACCCCGCTAAGTGATGCATAGCCATTGTTTATATTTGGATCGATATACCAAATAGGTGTCGTAAAGTCCCAATTTGAAATAAGGTTAGCTTCAGTTTTTAGAAATGTAGTTGCTTGACCATACGTTGCATCATCTGACATGGCTGTCATTCCAGCAAGAGCATTGTCAAAATAACTAAAAGAAACAGTGGGAGTAACTCCACCACCATGTCTAATAAATCCTCTAACATTATTATCAGATACTACTGAACTTGAATTACTATAACTATTTCCAATTGTAACTCCAGTACCTAGGAATCCAATCAATCCTGAACTTGCTGAGCCTGAACCCAGGCTACTAATATCTCCGCTAGCATAAGTGTCTATTATTGAAGTAGTGCCTGAGTTTATCTGCCCTACTAAACCGCCAGCGGTTAATCCGAATACATTACCCGTTGCGAAACTTTTTGAAACATTTGACACACCAGAAATAAAACCAACCAAACCTCCTGCACTACCACCACCGTTAGTATTATACTGACTTTGTTTTGCGCTCACTGCTGAAGTAGAATAACTCGTTGTAACAGTACTATCTGCCAAATTTCCTACTAAGCCTCCTACAAATGTATAACCATGAACTTCACCAGTTGAAAAACTATTTTCTATTATCGAATTATTTGATGCCCAACCAATCAATCCTCCAATATTAGTAGAACCGCTATTAGGAGCTACATTTTTATTGATATTACCTTTAAAGTAACTATTTTTTATTGTTATAGGACCACCGCTCCATCCTATTAATCCACCTACATAGGCGTTTGCAGAAACATCAACTGAACCCAAAGCAAAAACATTATGTACCGTAGTCATAGTTCCAGTAGAATATCCGGCTATTGCGCCAGATCCAGATGCAGTGTCAAGATTTACATTTGTTAAACCTATATTTGTAATACTTGCACCGTTTTTGATAACGCCAAACAGACCTATATGTGATCGTCCAGTGTCTGGTATTGTTAAATTATCTATAACATGCCCAAAGCCATTGAAGTTTCCACTAAATTCGGTACCGTCCAATATTGACCAAGTAGTTGTAGTTAAATCAAAGTCACTTCCTACAACATAATTACCGGTTAAACCACTTGCAATACCATTTAGAGCAGTTCTATCATTAATGACGGTATAGGTGTTCGCATTAATTGTAACTATTCCTGTTGTATTAAGATTAACTTTACCCGTAAATGTGTCTGTAGCACTGTCTTTTAAAGTCGTTAAATCACCAGTGTAAGTTAATGTAATACCGCCGGTGCCAGTTATATCAACTACCGCATTAATATTAATGTCGTTATGGGCCGTCAAGGTTAACGTATTTGCAGACCAAGCCACCGCTGCATTAACATTAATATCACCTAAATCACTTCCATTAGCCGCCACTGCTGTTGCTATGCTCACATTACCGCTACCTAGTGCAGTTTGTAATGTATCTGCACCAATACTACTGGTCGTTTGCGCAGCCGTACCTGCTGTGATGGTAAAATTAGTTGGGTCAAGCAACCAAGTTCCACTTACTCCATTTAGTGCTTGTGTTGTTACTCGCGTGTTGTCTCCAATATTAAGTTTTGATGCCGATGTTTCAATAAAACCACCGTCACCACCAAGGTCACCCGCTTTTGCACTGAGGCTGCCGTTAATAAAAGCTTGACTGCTTGAATTATCTAGGCTGGCAATAACGATAGCGGTACCACCATTGCCAGTGGAATGGGCTGCAGCATCAACATTAATTGAACCTGTATGAGTAATGCTGTCGCTGGCTTCTAGGCGAATGACACCACCATTACTTGTTAAGCCGGTTGCTTCTAGACTACCTGTGTTATTAACCACTCCACCTTGCAGACTATTGATGGCTTGTGCGGAAAGAATGATAAGTCCACTTGGAGCATGTATCGCGTTGCCGTTTTCGACTAGGGCGTCAATTGTTGCTGGTTCAACACGAATATTGGCTAGGGTATTATTTGAATCAAACTGCAGCTCGAAGGTTTCACCTGCTGCAAGAGCAACGGTGCCAAGTTGTGCAATGATAACGCCGTGGTTTCTAACTTCAGGTGCAAGTAATGCAATGTAACCATTTAAGCTTGCGGTTAAATCACCTTCATTGATCACACTACCCGTTGCACCATTACGATTAAATATATTGCTACCCGCCATAAAATCGGCATCACTCATACTATGAGTAGTGGCAACTAAACCACCAACATTAATACTAGAACCAGGGGCAAAATGAATGCCACTTGGATTGGTTAAAAAGACTTGTCCATTAGCATTAATTTGACCAAAAATTTGACTTGGATTTGCTGAGTTGACGCTGTTAAGTAATACGCTGGTGCTAGTCGGTTGATTGATGTTAACCGTTGCTTGAGAGCCCACGTTAAAGGTGCTCCAGTTTACTGAAGCGCGATCCGTCGATTGATTAATCGTCATTACATTACTGGTTTGACTAATGGCTGCATTACCCCCAGCAACCTGACCACCTAATGGCAGTTCATTAATTGCCGGTGAGGCATGACCCATTCCGAGCGGCCCAAATGAGAGGGCAATCGTACCGAAAAAGAACTTTGCGACAGTGGCTAATTTACTCAAGACATTATTGCTGGAACGTTTACCTCGGCTTTTTGCTGTTTCTGGGGCAACATTCCATGTATTTGTAAAGTCATTCCAGATAAGGCGGTATAAATTTTTATTCATGTGTATTTGCTCCAAAAATCTAGAATGGCACTGTGACTTGTAACCAAAAACGGTTTTTACGTAATGTACCGTCTTGATCATCGCCATTGGCTGCTGGATTTGGGTTATCACCAATGCGACGGGCCCATGTGGCCTTAAAATTTAGACCGAAGTTAGGGGTCCATGAACCACTAATCCCCGCGCCTTTTAGTGAATAACTAGTGGGTGTGGTGACTGTATTGCTAACATGACCCAAATCGTAAAAACCTGTCATGACCACATTTCTAGGTAAGCGCCACCGAAGTTCAATATTGACTAGTTGACCATCAGACCCACTGCCTTCATTGGAGGGATAAGCGCGGACACCATAAGCACCACCGATATAGAAATTTTCAGCAGAATCGAGTTGTTTACCAGCATCTTGGCCTGACAAGGACACGTACAATGAAAGGCTATTGCTGATTGCTTGTTGGCGACTCAGATAATAATTCAGTTTTGTAAAATCGCCTTCTATATCTGTCAACACACCTTTACGGTTATCAAGGCCATTTAAGTCTAAATCACCACTGGTGAGTGACAAGGCGGCGCTATTTGCTCCACCACCACCAAGTTTATCGAACAGATTTCCATTGATACTCAGTGAGAAGTTATTAATGGAGTAATCTGTAGTTGTGACGTTGTTTGCTTCGTTTTCAAACTCTTTGTAATCATAGTTTAGACCAAAGTATAGACTTTTTAACCTAGAACGAATAATCGGGTAGCGAGCGTTAAGCCCAGCGGTGGAGGAGGCACCTTCTAAGCCTGCGTTACTGAAATCACCGTCAACAACCTCATAGCTCAGGTATGAGCCACTGGCACCCACAAGCCAACCATCATTCCCTACTGGGAGTGAATAACCGAGACGTAAATAGTCATTGCCACGTGTGTGAATCAGATTAGTTGTAACTAGGTCTCCGATCTTGAGAGGACTATTAATGAAAAGACTGGCAGTAAGGCGTTCGCTTCCTGTTGAATATGAACCAATATTATCAACACCCACTTCTCCGCTTACCAGTGGTTCATCAGCAATTTTGAGAATAAGATCTGTTTCACTTTGGCTTGCACCTTTTGAAAGAGTGCCTGTTGCAGCAATGCCCGGTAGATCGTCTAATAACAGTAAAGCACGATCAATCTTTGAGCCATTAAGTAGTGCATACTTTTCTTGAGCGTTTTCAATCAAATTAATAGCTGCGCTTAAAATAATACGAGTCGGCTCATCACCTTCTAACTTTACGCCACCAAAGATTGCTTCAACAATTTGTACAGTAAGTAATCCTTCTTCAATATCTTGCTCAGGAAGGTAGGCTCGGACTATCTAGCCTGATTTACGATAGCTCTCTGCAACGTCTACCACTACTTGTTGCAGGTCATCAAAAGTAAGCGGTCTGTTGAGATAGCTTGTAATTACTTCTTCAAGGTCACCATTCGAAATAAGGGTATTACCTGCAAACTGAAATTGAACAATAATGACTGAATCACCATCAACTGACTTCACCTGCTCTAAAGTGGGTGTAATTTCTGGGAAAGTAGGTTTGGGTAACCCGGCATCTTGTTGCTTTTCTATTTCTTGCAATAACTGACCAGCATCGGGAGCTGCAAGTGAAATTCCTGAAGCGATAAATAGTAGCAGTAGGAAACAGTAGTTTATTTTCATCAGAGATCTCGTATCAATGCATTGTATTCCTATCAATAACCGAATTTTTCAGGCAGGCGAATATATCATTCAAATATAAAAAGGTTTAATTATATTTTGATCAAGTACCAAAATATCTTTTCCGCCAACTCACCCCCAACAGAGAGCTTTTTATTAAAGGAAATCACGATAACCTTACCTAGAAAACAGCGTGTGAAGTTGAAGACACGCCGTATTACCTTGTTGTTTACCGCTGCGCGAACCGCAGTTAGCTGCGTGGTTTAGATGTTCATTCCAGTCAAAAATTGAGGAGCACCAGCGAGGAAGGATTGAGAACCGAGTTCGTATTTTATCGTCACTCTTTGCCATCACAACTTTTAGCTATGCGGTGAGGCCCAATTATTTACATCTCGTCATAAACTTGATACCTACTGAAGCCAAGAGCTTGACGGATAACCAATTTTACGAACGTTGAACGCATTTATTTACCGGCCCACCTGACGATGAATTTCTTAATAGGCTGATTAAGCTATACCGAAACCGTTTAGGAAAATTGAGCTGGTTTATGAAATATTTAAATAAATATATTGCTAATCAAGCGAATAAAGAAGGTAACCAACGGAGATTGTGTCAAGTTACAGTTATGGTTCGGCATGGTCTATTTCTTACGAGCATTTAATATGCCCAGATACAACAGTTTAGGGGGGGGCTACTATCGTTCGAAAAACCACTCTTGGTCTTGGTCAATTTACCGAACTGCCGTTGCAATGCCTCAATCGAATCGGAGGTGCAAGTCATCGTTCGAATCGAATCAGAATACATAAGAGAGAGATTGTTTCTCTATATCAGCTTCAGTTGCAACGCGCCTGGATTGAGTAGTAAATCTGCTCAAATTAAAAATTCGCTGCTATATAGCACTTTAAAAAAAGCCCATATATTTCGTGACATGTTTAGATTGCAACCGTCCATGGTTGCACTATTTCCGCTAACTATTTAGTAATCAGCTATAATTGATTAACTATTAGTTATTCTGAATCACGATACTTGGGAAGGCAGCCGAAACGTCCTTCGCCATGGTGGCCAATTTAGCCGCTGTTTTACGGGCAATAGCACGATAGATATTGCTGATCTCACTATCGGGAAGGGCGACTACCGTTGGGTTGCCATTGTCGGCCTGTTCACGGATACGGATATCAAGCGGTAACGAGCCAAGGAAGTCGACACCATGCTCAGCTGCCATGCGTCCACCGCCCCCTTCACCAAAAATATGCTCACTGTGACCACATTGAGTACAGATATGAATGCTCATGTTTTCAACAACACCTAATACAGGCACTTCGACCTTTTCGAACATCTTTAGGCCTTTACGCGCGTCAAGCAGCGCGATGTCTTGTGGTGTGGTAACAATAACTGCGCCACTGACTGGAATTTTTTGGGCAAGTGTTAGTTGGGTATCACCGGTGCCAGGTGGTAGGTCAATGATGAGATAATCGACGTCAGTCCAGCGCGTGTCGTTAAGTAATTGTTCTAACGCCTGTGTCACCATGGGTCCACGCCAGATCATTGGAGAGTCTTCTTCAACTAGATAACCAATCGACATCGATTGAATACCATGGCCAACCATTGGCTGCAGACTTTTACCATCACTTGATTCAGGCTGCCCGCTACAACCCAGCATACGAGGAATACTGGGACCGTATATATCAGCGTCGAGTATGCCAACAGTCGCACCTTCCATCTGTAGTGCCAACGCTAGGTTAACTGCGGTAGTCGATTTGCCAACACCACCCTTACCTGAAGCCACTGCAATAATGTTTTTAATGCCAGGTAGTGGCTTTAAGTTTTGCTGAACTGCGTGAGACTTAATGGCACTCGAAATATTAATATCGATATCGCCAATACCTTCAATTACAGATAACTTATCCTGAACTGCCTTTTTCAGAGTGCGGAAATAGCCCGCTGCTGGGTATCCTAAAACAAGCGTTAAGGTGACATTGTTAGCATCAACGAGGAGTTCCTTGACTGACCCAGCGGAAACCAAATTGGCTTCCATGTTTTCGTCAATGATTTCGCTTAAGGCGGCTTCAATTTGTGCTTTACTGATCGACATAGTGACTCGATGGCTTTGTTTAATAAATTAAGGAAATGTATTTTACCTGACCAATCACCTAAATATCACCTAGTTTTTATATGTTTGTTCTATACAGCATTCGACTCAAACCCTAAACTAACCAACTTTGCATTTACAGGCAGTATAAATGAGCGATAAAGCCCGCCAGATAGTTGTTACTAGCGCCCTACCCTATGCCAATGGTCCAATCCATATTGGCCATATGCTGGAATATGTTCAAACTGATATCTGGGTTCGCTTTCAAAAAATGCGTGGGCACGAGTGTATTTATGTCTGCGCCGATGATGCACACGGCACGCCAATCATGCTTCGCGCTAAGGCAGAGGGCATAACGCCCGAAGTTTTAATTGACAAAATGAATCGTGAACATTTGCTCGACTTCACTGATTTTGGCGTCGATTTCGATAATTTTCACAGTACCCATTCGCCTGAGAACAAAGCCTTAGCGGAACAAATTTACCTCAAACTAAAAGCGGGCGGTCATGTTCGAACTCAAGTAATTTCGCAGGCTTATGACCCTAAAGCTGAAATGTTCCTGCCCGATCGGTTCATTAAAGGTGAGTGCCCATCGTGTGGTACTGCCGATCAATATGGCGATAATTGCGAAAGCTGTGGGGCAACCTATGCACCCACTGATTTAAAAAACGCAATTTCTGTCGTAACCGGTGAAACCCCAATCGAAAAAGATTCTGAGCAATACTTTTTCAAGCTGAGTGACTTCGAAGACATGCTTAAGACATGGACTCGTGCTGGACATATTCAGAAAGAAATTGCAAATAAGATGGATGAATGGCTCGAAGACGGTCTGCGTGACTGGGATATTTCACGCAATGCGCCTTACTGGGGCTTCGAAATACCTGATGCACCGGGTAAGTATTTTTACGTTTGGCTCGATGCACCAATAGGTTACATGGCTAGCTTTAAAAACTGGTGTGATAAAAATAACACAAACTTTGATGACTACTGGAAAGTCGACAGCGACACCGAACTGCATCATTTTATTGGTAAAGATATTGCCCGATTCCACACTCTGTTCTGGCCTGCGATGTTGGAAGGTGCAGGTTACCGCAAACCTACAGCAGTTTATTGTCACGGCTTCTTAACAGTCGACGGACAAAAAATGTCTAAGTCTCGCGGCACCTTTATTAAGGCACGCACTTATTTGGAACACTTAAACCCAGAATATCTCCGCTACTACTTTGCTGCAAAGCTTAGCTCGGGTGTCGATGACATTGATCTCAACCTAGAGGATTTCAGTGCCCGAGTGAATTCTGATTTGGTCGGCAAAGTTGTCAACATCGCTAGTCGTTGCGCCGGATTTATCAACAAGAGCTTTGATTCAAGGCTGTCGGCAAGCACCGGTGACAACAAACTCAGTCAGCAAGCATTAGCTGCTGCCGATTCGATAGCAAACGCTTATGAGAACCGTGAATACTCGCGCGCTATGCGTGAAATTATGGCGCTGGCCGATAAGGCCAATCAGTTCATCGACGAAAAACAGCCTTGGGTCATTATCAAAGATATCGAGCGCCAAACTGAAGTTCACGAAACCTGCACGATTGGCATTAACTGTTTTCGCCAGTTGATTATTTTGCTCAAGCCAGTACTTCCAAAAGTTGCCGAGCAGGCCGAGGTATTTTTGAATGTCGACCCACTCAGCTGGGATGATCTGGGTAACGATTTGCTCGATCATCCGCTCAACAATTTCAAACCACTCATGACTCGCATTGATAAAGTGCTTATCGAACGTATGGTGGAGTCAAGTAAGGAAGCCGCAGTGGAAGAAAAGAAATTAACGACTCAAACTCCAGTTGACACCGAACTTTCCTCTATTGAACCCATTGCTGATGAAATTAATTACGACGATTTTGCCAAGCTCGATTTGCGTGTGGCACATATTATCGATGCTAAAGCCGTTGAAAAATCGAACAAACTGCTTCAGTTAACACTCGATATCGGATCCGAAACACGCAATGTTTTTGCCGGCATTAGCAGCGCTTACCAACCAGAGCAACTCATCGGTAAACAAGTTATTATGGTAGCTAACCTGGCACCTAGAAAAATGCGCTTTGGGGTTTCTGAAGGCATGGTGCTTTGTGCTGGATCAGGCGACGATGGACTGTTTGTTTTACACCCTGACAATGGCGCGAAACCTGGCATGCGGGTTAACTAAAAGGATTTTTATGCGTCAAATCATCACATTCGTTTTTTTAGTTGTCGCAGGGCAGTTACTGCAACCTGCCCTGGCGCTTGAGTCAAAAGCCATTTATCAAATGCACGAAGACAACGTGTTTCAGATTCGGGTGTTGAATCGAGAGACGGGCAAAAAGTCGGGCATCGGGTCTGGTTTTATTGTCGGCAATGGGCGTCAGGTTGCGACTAATTTTCATGTCATTAGTCAAATCATAACCGAACCAGATCGGTTCTACATTTCTTACTTAAGCAAAAATGGTCGCTCAGGGCCACTAAAGTTGCTTGGCCTCGACATCGCACATGACTTGGCCCTACTGGGTTCTGAATCATCATTGGGTCAAGCCAACAAAACTAGTACGCTTCCTCCCAAAGGTTCAACCATATTCGCAATGGGGAACCCTCTCGATTTAGGTTTGACCATCGCGGTTGGCACAAATGGCGGTATTCTCAATCAAACTGACGATAGCCGGATTTTGTTTTCTGGCAGTCTCAACCCCGGCATGAGCGGGGGCCCCACCTATAATGACGCCGGAGAGGTGATTGGTATTAATGTTGCTACGGCGCGAAATGCGATCAGCTTTATTGTGCCCTCTCACTACCTCAACCGACTGATTGAACGAGTCAACAAGGCACCATTAACCGCCGACCAAAATTTAAAAACCGAAGTCACACAGCAGCTCATCAGGTATGAAAATAACTACATAAAAGGCATCTTGGCCGCAGACTGGCCCAAAGTACAACTGCGGCAAGTATCTTTACCCGGCGCAATATCACCTACCGTGCGCTGTTGGGACAATAGTCAAAAGTTGGCGGATAAGGTGCTCTATAAACGCTATCAAATTAGTTGTGCGAATCAAAACCAGGTTTATCTCGACAGTCAAAATAAATTTGTTGGTAGTCTAAACTATCACTATTTTTGGCTTGAATCTGACGAGCTCAATACATTGCAATTCTATAGCCTTTACCAAAAGCTCAATGAAACGAAGATTGGCAGTCGGGTATCATCAGAAGTTGTCAGTAACTTCAATTGCAAAAATTGGTTTGTCGACGTTTCTCGACAGACATTTAAAACCAGCCTATGCCGGCGTGAGTATGTTCAGTACGAGGGCCTTAGTGACATTTTATTCACCGCGGCGTTAACCGGCCATGAAAATAAAGGGCTTTTCGTTCGATTGACTATGACTGGCATTGACTATGACGCTAGCTTGCCATTGATTCAAAAATTCATGGAGAGCATCGAATGGACCCCTTAGTCTTAGAGATTCATACACAAGGATTGCACCGCTATGAGCTCATCGATAAACCACATACCCGAATTGGTCGGGCCTTTGACAACGATATTATATTGTCCGAACCAACCGTCGCACCTTACCACCTAGACATTATTCGGGATGACGATGGTCATATCAAATTGCATAATCTGGCTGATGTAAATCCAACTCAATTTAATGGGCACGCCAAAAAATCTGTCACCTTGAGCGCATTACCAATCGATATTAAACTAGGGCGCATAAAGGCTCGTATCGTATTGCCTAATCAACGGGTCGCAAATACCAAAACATTGCCCGGTAATGGACAATCACGACACCCTTTTAGTCATGCTTTCTGGGGCGTCTTATTAATTGCATTGTGCCTTGTTGCCAGTTCAGTCGACTTTCACATCCATTCCTTTACTAACTATAAATGGGATTCATTGGCAAAGATCGTGGCTCGCGAAACCGCATTATATTTAGTTGGGTTGATATTTTTCCTAGCAATTCTCGAGCGCTTAATTTTTAATCGAAGTGAAATCAAACCGCTTGTTGTGGTAATAAGCCTTACTTATTTGATGTTTCAATTAATCAGTCCATTAGTCGCAGAGTTAAACTATTTTTTCACCTCACATATACCTGAACTAATATTCGATATCACTTGGTACGCGATTTTAATACCCTTGATTACAAGCCTCTATTTAATTCACATCTACCACCAAAAACGCACTAACAGTGTTTTGTTAGCGATGTTGCTTTGTAGTCCATTAATCATCCTTTCGGCGATCGAAATAACTCAAGTTTTAGGTTATCAGGACAACTTTAGTGATTCAGCTAACTACCATAGAGATTTGAGCGCACTGAATTGGCAAAAAGACGTTACGATTTCAATCGACTCTTTTATTGAGCAAGCTCAATCATTGTCACCAGGGGTTGCTTCGGACTAAACACACCTATAAAGTTGAGTTTTATCGCTGACTACGCTATTAATAAATCCATGGATATTAAAACTGAACAGAAAAAATTGGCTCAAGCATTTAGCAACATGGCAGAGCATATCAATCTGGCTGTGCATAATGCTGAGGAATTGCTAACGCCAGCAATTGACGACTTGGTAAACAACGCCAAGGCCCTGACTGAAGAAATTTACCAGCTATCTCAAGAAGAAGCAGTTTTCCTAGGGGAAGCAATGAAACTCGAGCTTGAGAATGCCAACGAAGCCTTGAACGAACAAAAAGAAGAATTAAAGGGCTGGCTTGGCTTTGACCTATTGCTCGTCGAGCAACAGTTTTTTGATCTGCTGGAAAAAACCGCAGATAAAAGCTGGTTAGATTTTAAAGCATTTGAAGCAGAAGCCAGAAAAAATAAAAATGACGGCATTTCCACCCAAAAGTAATTTTCAGGCCTTTTGTTCTGACCGACCATTGCTTTTACAGTGTGTTTTTATTAATCCTCACGCAATACCCGCGTAAAGCATAAATGTAATAAATCCATATTAAAAACATCTAAAATTCTGACCAGATGCAAACCTAAGCAAATTAAACATATCTCAGTTCAACTTGCTCCATTCCTAAAATTAATATTAACCCTATGTAAATTCAGTACTTTTGAATCGCTCATAGCCCTATAATACTAACTATGTCCGAATACTTTTCAGAGCTATTTCTTTTATTGATCAGCACGGTTTTCGTCAACAATATTGTGTTGGTGAAATTCCTCGGGCTATGTCCTTTCATGGGGGTGTCACGCAAGGTAGAGACTGCAATAGGTATGAGTGCGGCCACGACCTTTGTGCTAACGCTCTCGTCTATTTTAAGTTATATGATCAATAGTTGGATTCTGGCCCCGCTAGGGTTAGAGTTCTTGCGCACCATTGCTTTCATTATTGCGATTGCTGCCGTTGTGAATTTCACCGAGCTGGTAGTACATAAAACAAGCCCACTGTTATACAACGTGCTGGGCATATTTCTGCCGCTGATTACCACCAATTGCGCTGTATTAGGGGTTGCCTTAATCAATGTGCAGGAACAAAACAGTTTCCTTCAATCGGCAGTGTATGGCTTTGGGGCAGCGCTCGGCTTCTCGCTAGTACTGGTGCTATTTGCAGCGATGCGTGAACGCGTCAATGTTGCTGACGTTCCCGCGCCATTTCGAGGTTCTGCCATAGGTTTGGTGACAGCAGGTTTAATGTCGCTCGCATTTATGGGCCTTGCCGGATTGGTTAAGGTCTGAAAATTGCTAATCGCGATACTTACGATTAGTGCGATGGCCGGTATTTTTGGTCTTATTCTTGGCTATGCGGCTATTCGTTTCAAGGTCGAAGGTAATCCAATCGTCGATCAGATCGATAGCTTATTGCCTCAAACTCAATGTGGTCAGTGTACCTATCCCGGTTGCCGACCTTATGCTGAAGCGATTGCGAATGGCGAAGCGCCGATTAATCAATGTCCGCCAGGCGGTCAATCAACTGTCGTACTGCTAGCAGATTTACTCGATGTCGAAGTCTTGGAACTTAATGCTGAACATGGTGATCACAATGATGTTCCATTAGTCGCATTCATTCGGGAAGAAACTTGCATTGGTTGCACCCTTTGTATTCAAGCTTGCCCTGTTGATGCGATTCTTGGCTCGGCAAAGCATATGCATACCATTATTGTCGATGAGTGCACTGGCTGCGAACTTTGCCTACCGCCTTGCCCGGTCGATTGCATCGATTTGATTCCAATCAAACAAACAATAGAAGACTGGAAATGGTCATTACCAGGAGAGGCATTAACCAATCTTAAATCAGATTTAGAACAAATTAAGGCAATCGCGCATGGACATTAAACTTAGCCGTTTCAATGGTGGCATTCATCTTGATGACCATAAGACTGAATCACTCACACGGCCTGTTCAACTTGCGCCCTTGCCTGACCAACTCATATTGCCGTTAAAACAACATATTGGCGAATCGAACAAGCCGCTGGTTAATGTTGGGGATCGCGTCCTGCGCGGTCAGCTAATCGCTGGAAGTTCATCGCCTATCAGTGCCCCAGTCCATGCTTCGACATCGGGTACCGTGCGCTCCATTGGTCCTCATTTAGTACCACACGCGTCAGGGCAAAGTGCTGACTGCATTATTATCGATGTTGATGGCAAAGATGAGTCGATCAAGTTCGAGCCCATTGATGTTAGCCAAATGCAGGCTACTGACATTCTCGACCATATTCGTCGACTGGGCGTCGTGGGTCTAGGCGGGGCATCTTTCCCAACCTCACCAAAAATATCTCGTGGCATTGATTTGGGTATTCATACACTGGTCATCAATGGGGTCGAATGTGAGCCCTATATCACCTGTGATGATAGCCTGATGCAAAATCAGGCTGATGAGATTGTCAGAGGCATCGGTTATTTGCAACGCATATTGACGCCAACGAAGACACTGATTGGTATCGAAGATAACAAACCAAAGGCGATCGAGGCAATGAGGCTAGCCTTAAAGGCCAAGCCACTGCCTAATACAGAGGTCGTTTCAATACCAACCCTGTATCCATCCGGTGGTGAAAAGCAGCTCATTCAGATACTAACTGGCAACGAAATTCCAACCGGTAAACTGGCTTTCGATATTGGTATTTTTTGCCAGAACGTAGGGACTTGTTTGGCGATCACCCAAGCGCTTGAACTCAATCAACCCTTGATGTCGCGTTATGTCACTGTTTCGGGCGATGGTATCCGTCAACCGGGTAACTGGATAGTTCGATTAGGCACACCGATCAAACATTTAATCGAGCTGGCTGGTGGTTATGTCCAAACTAGTATTAACAAGCCGAATGATACCCAACCACACTTGGTAATGGGTGGCCCAATGATGGGATTTTCGTTATCTAGCGACAATATTCCTATTGTTAAGTCGAGTAATAATATTCTCGTAATGCAACAACAACTCATTGCACAACAGCCAGGTGTCCACGATGAATGTGTGCGGTGCGGTAAATGTGCCGAGGTTTGTCCAGCAAAGTTGTTACCCCAGCAGTTGTATTGGCATTCACGATCAAAAGAGTATGAAAAGGTCGAAGAATATAATCTTTTTGATTGTATTGAGTGCGGTTGTTGCTCGGCAGTCTGCCCCAGTCAAATTCCATTAGTGCAGTATTACCGGGCGTCTAAGAGTGAAATTCGCGCAACACAACAGGCCACTTTTAAGTCTGATCGGGCGCGCATAAGATTCGAGTTTCGCGAAAAAAGGTTACTACTGAAAAAACAGCAAGAAGAACAAAAAAGACGCTTAAAGCGTGAAGCACTCCTGAAAAAATCAGCCACTAAAAAAGCTGACGGCGACCTGATTGATCCAGTACAGGCTGCACTCGATAGAATAAAAGCCAAGAAAGGTGAACAGGTAATCGTATCCAGAAACATCACCGGCCTCACTGCCGATCAACAGAAGCAAATTGACGAGGCTGATACTCGTCGACGCGCAGCACGCGAGCAAAACGCATGACATCGGTAATTGTCTCCTCACCTTACGTCAATCAGAGCAAGTCGCTTCGACGATTAATGATTAATGTCATTATTGGTTTGATACCTGGCACGCTGGCTTATGTCTGGTTTTTTGGCCCTGGTATTTTGATCAATATTTCGATTGCTGTATTGTTTGCACTTGGCTTCGAAACGTTTATTTTATGGTTAAGAAAAAAGCCGATCAAACCACATTTAAACGACTACAGCGCGGTAGTCACCGGCTGGTTGTTTGCGCTGTGTCTACCCACTCATTCAGTTTGGTGGCTAATAGTCGTTGGCATTGGTTTTGCAATGATCGCAGGCAAACACTTGTATGGCGGTCTTGGCTTTAATCCGTTTAATCCTGCGATGGTTGGTTACGTCGTATTGCTGATTTCATTCCCTAAAGAAATGACCTTATGGCACCTGCCGATTCCAATGGCTGGTGAAGCTTATGGACTGGTCGATTCGCTCAAATTTGCCTTGGGTTTCAGTGATTCATCATGGGACGCATTGACTGCTGCCACGCCGCTAGACCATGTCAGAACAGCCCTGCGACAGGACATACCGATTAGCGAAATCTATCAGGCACCGCTATTTGGCAAGCTCGGCGGTATTGGCTGGGAATGGATTTCAGCAGGCTGGTTGATTGGCGGTTTGTGGCTTTTAATCAATAAAACAATCCGCTGGCACATACCCGTCGCATTACTCGGTAGCTTGGGTAGTATTGCACTGGTATTTTATTTAATTGATGCCGAAACAGCCACATCACCCCTATTTCACTGGCTATCTGGTGGCGCTATGCTCGGCGCCTTTTTTATTGCGACCGATCCTGTCAGCGCCGCTACCACTAATAATGGCCGAATTTACTATGGCATTCTAATTGGCTTGCTGATTTATTTAATTCGCAATTGGGGTGGTTATCCGGATGGCGTTGCCTTTGCCGTGTTGCTAGCCAACATGTGTGTGCCGTTAATTGATTACTATACCCAACCCAAAGTTTACGGCGCAAAATAGTGGGCACTCCTAAAAATACACCCAAATGTTGAGGGTGACCTTATATGAATAAGAAGCAAATATTGATTTCAGGTGCTTTTTTATGGATTTTTGCTGTTATCGGTACGACGTTTGTCGCTGTCACTGAAGACACGACTCGAGCTAAAATTGAAGACAATGAGCGGTTAGTTTTATTGCGTAACTTAAATGCTTTATTGCCGGCAGAACAGCTCGATAATGACATTGTGAGCGATATCCGAACCGTTCCTGCGTCTGATTTACTCGGAACGCAGGACGACACTATTGTTTACCGCGCGCGTCTTCAGGGTAAACCAATAGCCGCTATTTTTAATAGCATTGCACCGAATGGTTACAGTGGCAAAATTCATTTACTGGTTGGTGTCTATGCCGATGGCAGCGTAGCCGGCGTGCGGGCTGTTAAGCATAGCGAAACACCTGGACTAGGTGACGCGATTGAAACTCAAAAATCTGATTGGATTTTTAGCTTTAATAACCGTTCACTGGACAGCCCAGCGCCATCAAAATGGTTGGTCAAAAAAGATGGTGGCGATTTCGACCAGTTTACTGGTGCAACCATAACGCCAAGGGCAGTCGTACTCGCGGTAAAGAAGACATTACTTTATTTCCAGCAAAACGCAGAAAGTATATTCCAATAAAGTTATTGATATGAATAGAGAAATTACTCAAAACGGCTTATGGACCAACAATGTTGCGCTCGTGCAACTGCTTGGCTTATGCCCATTACTCGCAGTCACTAACAACACGATTAATGGGGTTGGGCTTGGAGTAGCAACAATGGTCACACTTATCTTATCGAATACGCTGGTCTCGTTAATCAGAGGCTTTATTCGAAGTGAAGTACGCCTCCCTGTTTTTGTATTGATTATCGCCTGTGTCGTGACCGTTATAGAACTACTCATGAAGGCCTTCTTCTTTGATCTATTTTTGGTATTAGGCATATTCATTCCCTTAATCGTCACTAACTGTGCGATTATTGGTCGTGCAGAGGGTTTTGCATCACGCAATCCGGTTGGAGCCTCTGCACTCGATGGTTTTATGATGGGACTAGGCTTCCTTGGCGTACTCGCTTTATTGGGCGCAATGCGTGAGATTATTGGGTCGGGTACATTGTTCGCAAATGCAGACTTAATGTTTGGTGAGTCAGCAAAGACGTTAACCATTACATTCAACGAAAACTACCCTGGATTTTTACTCGCGATTTTGCCACCGGGCGCTTTCTTTGGTTTGGCTATTTTAATTGCCGTCAAGAATGCCGTGGGTATACGGGCCAAAGACAAGGCTGCTTTGGTTGGCACAACTCTCGACGCCAAAACAGCTTAAACTGAATTAGAGTTCATCGTGAATAAAATTAAACGTCATGAAATCTTCAGCCGGTTTCAAGCAGGTATCCTAAAGCCAACCAGCGAATTGAAATACGACTCGACCTTTGAGCTATTAATTTCTGTCTTGTTGTCGGCTCAGGCCACCGATATTAGTGTCAATAAGGCCACCGCAAAACTTTACCCTGTCGCCAACACACCGGAAACCATACTCGCATTGGGTGTGGACGGATTAAGTCAGTATATAAAAACCATTGGTTTGTTTAATTCAAAAGCTAAGAACACCATTGCGACTTGCAAAATACTCATAGAGCGACATAACTCGGTGGTGCCAGAAGACCGTATCGCACTAGAAGCTTTGCCTGGCGTTGGTCGAAAAACTGCCAACGTGGTTTTAAACACCGCATTCGGTCATCCAACTATTGCTGTCGATACGCATATATTCCGGGTATCAAACCGAACCGGCATTGCACCAGGAAAAGATGTGATTGTCGTAGAAAAGAAACTGATTAAATTTGTCCCAACAGAATTTAAGGTAGATGCACACCATTGGTTAATCCTACATGGCCGCTACACTTGCATCGCTCGCAAACCACGCTGCGGCAGCTGTATTATTGAAGATTTATGCGATTACAAACACAAGACTGATCCTCAATAAGGATTGGAATAAGGATTAGAAATGTTTCAATCACGCGAAGAAGTTCGACAAGTTTACCTCACCGTCTGGCATAAAATGCAGCAGAAATCTCTGCTCGAGCCGATGGAAGCTATTATTTCGGACGTGATAAAACTGCATCCGGAATATCATTCTCTGCTAGAACAGGGCGAGTCAGCTAAAGAACAAGACTTCACGCCTGAAGATGGAAAAACCAATCCTTTTTTGCACATGGGTATGCACATTGCGATCCGTGAACAAGCTGGTGCAGATAGACCTCCCGGCATACAGTCGGCCTATCAAAAACTACTCAAAAAGAACGCCCCTCATGATGCTGAACATTCAATGATCGAATGCCTGGGGCAAGCTTTGTGGCAAGCTCAACGAGATAACGCCATGCCTGACGACAATGCCTATCTGGCCTGTGTAAAAAAAATCTAATCATAGAAATCAAACTGTTTATGACAATCAACCTGTATGCTTTAGATTCATCGCCCTCTGCTTTTAATCTAAAAACTGTGGGTGCTTTCCTGTATTACTCTGACTTTACACAGGCTTTATTCTCATGCCTCACGGGTTTAAGAAATGCCACTACCGTTCTCTATTGTCCGGATGGTCATTTTTCTGCTGACCATCCGTCAGTTGAATAGCAAATCGATATGAATCAGTCACTCAAAAACCCTCGCGTCCATTTAACCGCCTATCGCATGTTTATGTTGGCAGCAATTGGCCTGGTCGTGGGTATGGTCAGCTCTTTTGCAACGATTGGGTTCGTGGAATTAGTCCAATCACTTAATCACCTTTTTCTAGTCACCGCTGAAAGCCGCTCTAATGTTGATTCTAACACACTGGCATTGGCCACAGTTTTATCCGTTTCAATTGGTGGTTTGATCGTCGGCCTACTGTTGCATTATGGTGTGAAATCTAGACAACCGCTGGGCGTACCCGACACTATTTATGCCGTACAGCTTCGTGAAAAACTACCCGATCCAAAATCGGGCTTCTTTTCTACCCTGGCCTCTATCGTATCAATTGCTTGTGGTGCGTCGGTTGGTCAGTATGGCCCTGTTGTTTATCTGGGTTCATTGATTGGACAGTTAACCAATCGTTTAGATTTGGGGGTGCGTGATATTCGCAGTATCGCCATTGCCTGCGGTGTTGCAGCCGCCATATCGACTGCCTTCAATGCACCGATCGCGGGTTTAATTTTCACTCATGAAGTGATTCTTCGGCATTATTCTTTACGCATATTCACCGCAGTCACCGTTGCTTCGGCCTGCGGCTTTGTCGTTGCAAATGTGATATTTGAACACCCACCCCTATTTTTGATCGAGTTTGACCGAGTTAAGCATGTATATGAGTTTTTATTATTTGCACTTGAAGGCATCGCCTGTGGATTGATTGCGGTGCTATTCATGAGACTACTCAATACCACTACCGATTATGCTCGCCAAATTAAAATGCCAGCACCACTGAAACCAATGTTAGCCGGTTTCGCGCTGTCTATCGTCGCGTTACAAGTGCCCGAAGTTCTGGGTGTTGGTCAAGATGTCTTGCGACTTGCTAGCGTAGAGGGAAATTATGGAGCCGGCCAACTGGCTACTATTTTAGTCACTAAGTTTCTGGTCACGATACTATGCATCGGCTTTGGTTTTGCCGGTGGTGTTATCTTCCCGGCTTTGTTGATTGGCGTTTTATTCGGCGCTTTATTTGCGATATCCATTCCTGCATTATTGCTTGAGCAATATTCTGGGCTTTCGGTCTATGCCATTTCAGGCATGGTGGCGCTTGCCAGTCCAATTATCGGCGCACCTTTGACCGCTTTGCTGATTATTTTTGAGCTAACCCGAAACTACGAAATCACCATCGCCGCTATGATAGCGTTAGTATTTTCGAACCTGGTGTCTTATCAATGTTTTGGTCGATCATTGTTTGATTCCCAACTGGCTAAACGCGGCCTCGATTTATCGCTAGGACGCGATCGAGGCTATTTACAACATCACCAGGTACTAAGGCATTGTGTTCAACATTTGCCTTGCATCGATGGCAACCAAACCAGTGATGAATTGATTGAAAAGTTTAAAATTGAAGGTCATCAAACCGCAGTAGTGACCGATACCAATCATCGTTATCTTGGACTGGCGACACTCGATCAATTGATCCAGGCGAACCCTGACGCTATTCTGTCGAGCATCGAATTCAAACCTGTATTACTATTCGATGAGTCCACCAGTTTGTGGCACGCAATGGAAGTCATGCGGAATTTCAGTGGTGAAGCAGTACCCATCGTTAATTCAAGCAATGGACAGTATCTGGGCGCATTACCCGAGAGTGTTGTTATCGGTGCTTATCTTGATGCCGTTCAGGATTTGCGCCGAGAAGAACATGAGGCATGACAGAAAAGCCGAAAGGCTTTCCTTTATTTATTTCCTATATGAGTCGACCTAACGAATGAATAATATGACCTTAGAGCAATACATTATTCACGACATTGAATTAGCCCTACAGGAAGATATTGGCAGCGGTGATATTAGCGCCCTTTTAATTGATGAAAATAAATTATTAACCACGCGACTATTGGTCCGCGAAGAAGCTATTTTATGCGGCACTGCCTGGTTCGAACAGGCTTTCAAGCAATGTGATGAGGACATTCAACTCGAATGGCAAGCACAGGATGGCGAGCGAGTCAGTGCCGATAGCGTTCTATGTCAGATAAGCGGCTCTGCACGCGCCATTTTGACAGCAGAACGCACCGCGCTTAACTTTTTACAAACCTTATCGGGGACTGCAACCACAACGCGTTATTATGTCGACAAAATTAGTCAAACTAAATGCCATATTCTTGATACTCGAAAAACCATTCCACATTTGCGCCTAGCGCAAAAATATGCGGTTACCTGTGGTGGTGGTATGAACCATCGTATCGGTTTATTTGACGCCTATCTAATTAAAGAAAATCATTTGGCCGCCTGTGGCAGCATTAAACAAGCAGTCGAACGCGGTCGAGCATTGCACCCAGACCGCTTACTAGAAGTAGAAGTTGAGACCCTTGAGCAGTTGCAACAGGCCATAGATGCAAAAGTAGATCGAGCATTAATCGATAATTTCAGCCTGGAAGAAATAAAACAAGCGGTTAAAATAACGGCCAATCAAATACAACTCGAAGCTTCGGGAAATATCACTATTGAATCATTATTAAAAATTGCCAACACAGGGGTCGACTTCATATCCATTGGTGCGCTAACCAAACATGTGCGAGCGATCGACTTTTCATTACGCTTTTTATATCCTTAAAAAATTCTATAGAAATACTAACGACCTATTATAGATCTCACCAAAAATTGTAGTATTAATGTGGTTTTTATAGCAACTTAGTGCACAAAGTGCCTATATATCCCACTAGAGAAAAAACCGTATTCCTGCTAATATTTTCAGCTTAAATAGAAGGTATCTGCTTTTATGCTTTAGCACTCTATTAAAAACTTCCCTTTAGCCTTTTGCAGGAGTCACGATCATCAACGGCAGTACCATTCTGATTAATCTAGTTGGTGGGGTTTCTTTGTTGTTGTGGGGCTTACGCATGGTGCGTATCGGTATTACTGATGCCTGGGGTAATGAAGTTCGAACTGCATTAGGCGCCAGCCTTTCCAATCGATTCAAAGCTTTTTTCACTGGCCTTGGTGTTACTATTTTATTACAAAGTAGCAGCGCGACCGCCTTACTAACAGCCTCATTTAGTGGTCAGGGCATCATTACTACGGGTTCAGCGCTTGCCGTACTATTAGGGGCAGATGTTGGTACAACCCTAGTCGCCCAAGTACTAACTTTTGACTTATCCGTTTTGTCACCCATGTTAATTGCCATCGGTGTCGGCATGTTCTCATACTCTGACAGTGGTCGATCTCGTGATGTCGGTCGATTAGTGCTTGGCATTGGCATGATGTTATTGGCGCTGAAGTTAATTTTAGCTGCATCAACTCCCATGCGTGAATCGGTTATCGTGCAGAGTATTTTCTCTTCATTAGGAAATGATTTAATTCTGGCGGTGGTTGTTGCTGCACTGATCGCCTGGATGGCGCATTCGAGCCTTGCCACCGTATTGTTAATTATTACGCTAGCGAGCACTGGCGCACTTGAGCCTAGCGTTGCTTTTGCCTTTGTACTGGGTGCTAATATTGGTAGTGCTATCCCGCCCATTATTGCAACGCTTAGCAGCAGCAGTAGCGCCCGACAGCCCCCATTAGGCAACTTGATTTTTAGAGTTTGTGGCGTTGTCATTGTGCTGCCGATGGTTGGATATTTGTCAGGTTGGTCAGCCCAGTTTGATATGGATGCGGCGCGCCAGATTGCAACTTTCCATATGCTTTTTAATATAGCATTGGCTATTTTATTCTTGCCATTGATCCATCAAATGGCCGCACTAACCGAGAAACTGTTACCTGAAATCGAAGATGAGACGAATGAACTAAAACCCATGCACTTGAATAAATCTGCTTTTGCCACACCGCTGGTAGCTTTGCTCAATGCCGAACGCGATGTCCTCAAAATGGGTGAAATTGTTGAGCGAATGTTCAGAAATACGTTCATTGCTTTAAAGAAAAATGACGTCGTTTTAGCCAAAAAAACGCTGGCTATGGATCAAATCACGAACCTATTCTATGATGAGATAAAGCTATATCTGACTAAACTCAGTCGAGAAACACTGGGTGATAAAGAAAGAATACGTTGTGCTGAAATTATGAGCTTTGCGACTAACTTAGAACATATTGGAGACATAATTTCAGTCGATATGATCGACAGCCTGCTGCGTAAAAAAATGACACCTGGTGTAAAAATGTCATTACAGGACAGGGAAGACATTAATAATTTATACCAGCCCGTTTTACTCAGCTTTAACCTATCCTTAAGCGTTTTTACCTCAGGTGATATTAGTATGGCCAGGCAGCTGCTGGCGAAAAAATATAAATTTATCAAACTAGAAAAGCAATCTGTTGTGAATCACCTCAATAAACTTCGGGAAGACGTTACCTACGACTCTCGCTTGAGCGCATTGCAGCTAGATGTTATTCGTGACTTAAAGCGAATCAACTCTCATTTAACGTCAGTTGCTTATCCAATTCTAGAGTCTGCAGGTCAATTGCGTAGTCGATTACGGACGAGTGATACAACTGAGACTAGTGTTGCCAGTTAGCAAGACTAGTCGTAACAGCTAACTATAGGATTAATTGGTTTGTGGGGGGCTGTCTAACTTAGGTAATAGCTTCCCACCTTGCGAGCGTACCGACATCAGTCCATTTTCCTTCAAACCACTCTCCAGTCACTTGGTTAGCTTCCATTGCTTTTCGTAACAAAGGCGCTAACGCTTTTTTTCCATGAGTAACATCTTCAAAAAATGATTTATGAAAGCATGATATACCAGCGAAAGTATAACGATCCTCCAACCTGTTATTAACATAGCCATCCTTCAACCCAAAATCTCCTTTAGCGTTGTGTGGCGGATTTTTTACCATCACTAAATGCGCGAGGGATTCCTTCGACAGCAGTTTTTCAAATGAATAATCAGTGAGAATATCACCATTAACCACTATAAACCGATCGTCCAATTTTCCTAATGCGTGAACAATGCCTCCAGCAGTTTCAAGCGCCTCAGCTTCACGACTATAGACAATTTCAAGTCCAAACTGTCTACCCGAACCCATTGCCGCTTCGATCTTTTCACCAAGCCAACTCACATTCACTACCACTCGCTTGATTCCCGCCCGAGCTAACGCTTCAAAATGATAGCTAATCAGTGGCTTACCTTTAACATCCAGCAATGGTTTGGGACAGGTATCGGTATAAGGACGCAGTCGCTCACCACGTCCAGCAGCTAAAATCAATGCATTCATTCAATCATTGCCTTTATTCGTTCAGAAAGATTTAATTCTGTTATTAAATCGCTGAAGCCTGCCATGCTTGGTTCCAATTCACTTACCTGAAATAGATAATTGAGTGTACGAGGGATGTCATTCAAATAACCATTTTTACCATCTCGAATTTTTAACCGAGAAAATATCCCCACCGCTTTCAAGTGACGTTGGATACCCATTAAGTTAAACCAATTTAAGAATTGCTGTGGCTCGACATCAACTAATGCCTGCGCTTTTGCGGCATGGTAATAATCCAGTGCTAACGACTCAACCTCATCGATAGGCCAGTCGATATAACAGTCTCGTAATATTGACACTAGGTCATAAGTAATCGGACCACATACAGCGTCTTGGAAATCGATAATTCCCGGATTATTCGCCTCAATCTTCATCAAGTTACGCGAATGATAATCGCGATGTACAAATAGCTGAGGCTGTTCGAGAGCATTTTGAATCAGTGTTTGTTTAACTGAACTCCATTGCTTTTGCTGTAATTCATTAAGTTGAATACCAAGCAATTCTCCCAAAAACCAATCAGGAAATAGATCCATTTCCTGATTTAGTAACTCTCGGTTGTATCCGGGTAAACTGTGGCTCGAAACCTTAACTTGCATTTGCAACAACGCATCTAACGCATCAACATACAGAGTTACTTTACTATTAGCATTGAGTGCTGATAAATACGGAGTTTCACCTAGATCAGTCAACAGTAGAAAGCCTAGCTCAAGATTTTGATCGATAACCTCAGGTGCTGATAATCCAGCCTGACGTAACTTCGTAGCAATTTCAATGAAACGATCACAGGGCTCTTTATCTGGTGGTGCATTCATCACTATCCAGGAATTTTCACCTTGCTGAAGCCGCTGATACGATCTAAAACTGGCATCTTCAGATGCAGAAGTTAGCGTATAATTACAGTAACCGAGGCCGTTTAGCCATCGATCCATTAATTGAAGTCTATCGCTCATATCAGAAGTAGGCGCTTATTATTAGATGTAATAGAGTAAATATATCTATTATCTAGTTTAAACTTGCCATGAAGCAAACAATTATTTTATGTATAGGCTAATTTTTTCATTTATCTTCAAACTGAGCAATCAATGAATAGCATCGAAAAATTACTAACCTTGATGGAAAGGTTACGCACACCCAAAACTGGCTGCCCCTGGGACCTAAAGCAAACCAATGCATCGATTGCAGCCTACACGCTAGAAGAAACTCATGAAGTACTCGATGCTATCGAACGTGACGACATGAACAATTTAAAAGAGGAGCTAGGCGACCTACTATTCCATATTGTATTTCATAGCAGAATCGCACAGGAACGAGGCATTTTTGATTTTGATCAGGTGGTTGAAGGAATTGTCACCAAAATGACGCATAGACATCCCCATGTCTTTGATCATAACCATCAGGCTGACACTGACGAGGAAACACTCAAACAGCAGTGGCAAGACTTAAAGTCAAAGGAAAAAGCATTATCAGGCGCGTCTTCGACAAATTTTGGACAAAATTCCGCCTCACAATCAGCCATTAAAAGAGCGATTAGCTTGCAGTATGAAGCTGCTGAATACGGTTTTGACTGGCCTGAACTAAGCTTCGTCCTTGATAAGCTAGACGAAGAAGTTGCAGAGCTAAAACAAGCAATAGAGTGTGGTGATCTAACACAGATCAGTGATGAGCTTGGAGATGTTTTATTTGTTTGCCTGAATATTGCTCGACACCTTAAAATTGAAGCTGAGATGTCTCTTCGGCAAACCAATCAAAAATTCATTCGTCGCTTTGCTTATGTAAAACAAGAGATGCAGTCTTCCGATCTTAATATGAGCCAGCAGGCGTTAGATCAAATGGAAGCTTTTTGGCAACAGTCCAAATCTGTCGTGGGATAGATAGTAGGAAAGACCGATGAAGCGAAGCCGACTACAAACTAAACAGAAAATTCTCAAAGCCGTAGAGAGCTTGCTGCTAGAGCAAGGCTATCCAGCCGTTGGAGTCAACGCTATTGCTCGCCAGGCTGGGTGCGACAAGGTGCTTATTTACCGTTACTTTGGTGGCTTTGATGGATTACTGCTGGCTTTTGCTGAATCGACCCAACTTTGGTGGGAAGTTGATGAGGTCATGAGTGAAACTGCCGAAGCCTTGGCAAACCAGCCCTTACATGAATACTTGCAAACTTTATTAAAACGACATGCCTCGTCCCTACAAGCAATGCCATTGACGCTTGAAATTATGGCTTGGGAAATGTCAGAGCAAAATAACCTCACTATTGCGCTGGGCCGCACTCGAGCAGAACGAGGCATGGCACTCATTAAAAAAATCCGAACACATTATTCACAACCTAATTTTGATGTTGGCGGCATTCTTGGTGTGTTTGGTGCGGCTATCAACTATCTGGTAATCCGCACTCGCAAGTCACCTCCTCAACACATGAAGGAAGAGTGGTGGAGATTGCAGCAAACCATCGCCAAAATGTTAAACAATCAATTATGAATATTCATGAGCAAAGTTAAAAACCCCGAAAAAACAGTTCTTCGCTTTAACGATATTGAACAATCTGAACTCATTAATCTATTAGCCCGTTACCAACTCAAAGTAAAAATTACTGCTCCTGATAAGGCCATTCCAGGGAGTTTTTGGGGTGATGAAGAAGCTGGACTGATAGGCCATGAGATTTTCTTAAGGCAAGATACACCGGTTCACTCAGTCTTACATGAAACCTGCCACTTTATTTGCATGGACACCACTAGACGCAAACAACTCAACACCAACGCAGGTAATATCCAACAAGAAGAGAACGCCGTTTGCTATTTGCAAATATTGCTTTCAGATGATTTACCCTCACTGGGCCGTCAGCGCATGATGTCTGACATGGACGCCTGGGGTTATAGCTTTCGTCTCGGCAACACTCAAAACTGGTTTGAGCACGATGCAGAAGAGCCGCGTCATTGGCTGCTAAAACATAAATTAATCGATCAGTGCAGCCAACCAACCTATCAATTGCGATCCTAGTTAATTAGGTCACTATCGAATTAGTCGCACCCAAAATCTACTGCAGAATTTTTAAAACTAAACTAAACTAACGTTCTTCCGATAACACACCAACAGGCAGGAGAAACTGAGTGGATATCGCTTCAATCGTTGGCTTTATTTTAGCATTTGTAATCATTGGGGTTGCCATCATAATGGGTGGCCCCTTCATAATATTCGTCAATCCACCGTCGATTGTGCTGGTCGTCTGTGGCACTTTCGCCGTGACTTTAATGCGAATCACATTAGCCGACTTTCTGGGATCATTTAAAATTGGTTTAAAAGGATTTTTCTATAAGCTTGACTCAGCCCAAACCTTGATCGATGAGGCAGTAGAAATGGCCAATTTGGCACGTAAGGAAGGCATTCTTTCACTTGAAGGCAGAGAAATCACTAATCGTTTTTTGCAAAAAGGTATCGGCCTATGCATCGACGGTCATGCACCAGAAATTGTAAGCAACTTATTAACCAAAGATATCAACCTGTCGATTGAGCGTCACACTGTGGGCTCCGATATGTTCAAGGCGATGGCAGTTTATGCTCCTGCGATGGGAATGATTGGCACACTAATTGGCCTAGTGCAGATGCTTGCGAACATGTCAGACCCTGCTTCAATTGGACCTGCGATGTCCATTGCATTATTGACCACACTATATGGCGCAATCATTGCCAACGCCTTTGCTCAACCTCTGGCAGAAAAATTAATTTTAATTCGCGGCTATGAAAAACGTAATAGAGATTTAATTCTAGAAGCAATTAAGGGTATTCAAGACGGCACCAACCCCCGCGTATTAAAGCAATTGTTAGACGCCTATTTACCCGAAGGTAAACGAGTAGAAGGTAATTAAGGCACAATCGTTGATGATTTTGACCTTAATTTATTCGAATGTGACAGTTGCGCGATGAGTGAAGAATGCGAATGCCCCCCATGTGAAGAAGGCCTACCTGCCTGGCTTGCAACCTTTGCCGACTTAATGACGCTACTCATGTGCTTCTTTGTTTTGATGTTATCTTTTGCCGAAATTGACGCTCTCAAGTTCCGTCAGGTCGCTGCCGCAATGAAAAATGCCTTTGGTGTTCAACGTACTATTGAGGCAATCGAAATACCAAAAGGAACCAGTGTCATCGCTAAAAGATACAGCCCAGGCAAGCCAATTAAAGTAACGCCACTAGAAATGATGCGAGAAAAAACGACTGACGACACTAAAACTAACCTCGATTTTTCTGATACTAGCTCCAAGAATGATATGTCACTTGGTGACACTAATGCTGTAGACATCGTTAAAGCAAAAGCGGAAGAAGAAGCAAATAAATTACAAGAAAAATTAGCTGGCGCTATAGGGGATGGTTTATTAGATGTGGAAGCTTTTGCCGATCGGGTGCTGATCCGCATTCGTGAGAAAGGTTCTTTTGGTTCTGGACAGGCTAAATTGAAAGAAGATTTCTTTCCTATTCTCCAACTCATTGCTGACGTTTTAAAACAACGTGATGGTTTGTTCATTATCTACGGACACACTGATGACATTCCTATCAAAACCAAAAAATTTCGATCTAACTGGGAATTGTCAGCCAGCAGAGCCGCTAGTGTTGTTCACTATTTTATACAGCAGGGTGGCATTGATCCAGAGCGATTGGAAATTCGAGCCTTAGCGGACAACCAGCCCATAGTTCCAAACGATAGCTGGTACCATCGCTCGCAGAACAGAAGAATTGAAATCAATGTACTTCATGGTAATTATTCGTCGATTGACCCGGAAGCATCAGCCGACAATATTAATTTTATCAATAATAGTGCCCTAGATAACTGAGTTTAACTATGACTAATCAACGCCGACGTTATTTCCGTATCGAAGATACACTCAGCTTTACTGTCTCAATGATCGACCCAGGCGAATTACAAACTCAAATCGACAGTTTTTGGAATGAAAAGCCGGTTAATGGTTTACACCATAGAGTTGATCATCAAATCGAGCAGCAGTTAAAAGATTTTAATGTGATTGAAAAAGAAATGCCCGAATTGGCACGTTACCTTTCTGTATTACAGGGCCAAGTAGATAGCCTCACAGCAAAAGCAATATCAGAACAAGTATCTAGTCTTGACAGACAAAAAGTCAATCTAAGTGGACAAGGCATGTCCTACATGGCTGATCAAAAACTGACAGTCGGTAATACGGTCAAGCTTGATTTGGAACTATTGACTCCGGACCTAATGATAACAATATTTGCCCAAGTAGTTTCAATAGTGCCAATGTCAGGTCAAAATCCTGAACAGTATAGAACATCCCTCGACTTCACTCATATTTATGAAGCGGATCAGGCTCTTTTAGTAAAACGTATTAACGCACAACAATTGAAAGATATTGTTGCAGCCAAATCAATCACTAACGAGTAAATTGTTATATTAAATTCTATTAATGACGAAATTACTTTCTCCTTCCTGCCCCAGCGAGCGAGCAGGGCTAGTTTAAGCCATACCAGAGCTAACTAAACAGAAACACTCTGTAGCCAGTCACTCAATAATCTAGCCTGTTCTGATAAAGGCCGATTGCTATCCCATGTCAGATAATAAGATCCTGGTGCTTTCATTTCCATATCACCCAAGCGGACTAATTTATTTTGTTTGATTAAGCTATCAACCTGACTATCCCAGCCGAGCGCTACGCCTTGGTTTTCCTCTGCAGCCTGTAACGCCACCACGTAATTATTAAACCGTCTAAAATTAGACTCTGGCAATACGACACCCCATTTAGCAATCCAACTGCTCCACCCAATCCAACTTGGATCAAGACTATCCAGACGTAGTAGCGGAAAATTAGCCAGTTGTTCCGGCTCTGTTAACTCATGTTGCTCTGCAAATTCTCGACCGCAGACTGGATAGATAATATCATCAAACAAATGCGTAGCTGACTCGCCTGGCCAATCGCCATTACCATATCGAATACGAATATCAGCCAATCTAAAACCTTCATCATGCGGATTATCAGAAATGGCATGATTAAGTGCAACGTGCTTATGCATGGCCCAAAAACTACCTAGCCGAGGCATCAACCACAAAGACGCGAATGCGGTAGTTGCTCCAATGGTGATACTAGCCGTTTCATTCCGTGTTTTTAGTGATTGCCATGCATTGCCGATATTACGAAAGCTACTGCTGAGAACCTGATGAAGCTCTAACCCAGCTTTAGTCAATTCAACGCCCCGATGATGACGTTTAAAAACGGCTAGTCCTAAGTCCGTCTCGAGTAGTTTAATCTGTCGACTAACGGCCCCTAAAGTGACCCCTAGCTCGGCTGCTGCCTGAGTTAAATTGCCGTGGCGCGCGCAAGCATCGAATGTATTTAAACCGGTTAAACTCGGCAACTTATAATATCTTCGAGCCATCTGATAAACACCTGTTTAATATTAATTACTGTAATAAATTTTAATTAATTACCCATTATTTACTTGAGTTAAACGAATAGGCTTCTGGCCCGAAAAATTCCTCAATGCATTATTCATTAAACACTAAGACTTTACTTAAAGTAAAGTCTTGGTGCTTTTTTTGAATATTGCCAAATAAATCAAATGAAGGCACTGTACTGTTAAATTTTAATCAAAATCCTAAGTTTTACATACCAAGGGTGAAATTCAATGCTACATACTAATCAGACAACCACTTCTTTTGATTTAGATATTGATTCTGTATTGAAACCCATTACTCAAGCCTCTGGTCTACCCAATGTGGTTTACACCGATGCAGACTATATGCGGCATGAGCGCGACCAGGTACTTGGCACCAGTTGGGCAGGTTTATGGTTTTCGAGTGATCTACCAGAGCAGGGCTATGCCAAGCCAGTTGAATTTATGGGTTTACCTTTAGTTATCACTCGTAATAAACAGAATGAGATAAAGGTTTTTCATAATGTCTGCAGCCACCGAGGCACAGTTCTGGTCAAAGAGGAGCTTTCAGTCCAAGGTGTTTTACGCTGCCCATATCACTCTTGGAGTTACAATCTCGATGGCGATTTAATGGGAACGCCTCATATTGGCGGTGTTGGCGAGCATAAAGTAGACGGGTTTAAACATTGTGATCACGGCCTCAAGCCCGTGCGAAGTGCTATATGGATGGACACCATTTTCATAAATCTATCGGGCGATGCAGTTGAGTTTGAGCATTACATCAAACCATTGTCTGAACGCTGGCAAACATTTTTGGGTAAAACAGGCCTTGGCTCTTTACAGGCTGCGATCAATGGCAAAGGCATGCAGATAGAAATTCAGGCCAACTGGAAACTGGCGATAGAGAATTATTGTGAAAGCTACCACTTGCCTTGGATTCACCCGAGCCTTAATAGCTACTCAAAGCTCGAAGACCATTATCACATCATTATCGATGAAGACTTTTCGGGTCAGGGTAGTTATGCCTATCGACCATCAGATGAGGTAGGCACCGCTTTGCCTCGCTTTTCAGAATGGCCACAAGATAAATTAGAACAAGCCGAATATGTGTCGTTTTATCCCAACGTACTGCTCGGAATTCAAGCAGATCACGCCTTTGTAATGATTATTGAGCCAGTATCACCTAACAAATCAATCGAGCATCTACGGTTATTTTATGTCGGTGGAGATGCTCTGGTGGACGATTTAGCGGCGAGTCGAAATTCAACCCTGGAATCCTGGCGTGTTGTTTTCAGTGAAGATATTGATGCGGTCGAAGGTATGCAAAAAGGTCGTTCATCTCCTGGTTACACTGGTGGTGTCTTCTCACCAGTGATGGATAATCCAACCCATCACTTTCATCAGTGGATCGCACGCAAACTAAAAGCAACAACCTAAAACAACCTAAAACAACCTAGATCAAGGGTTGAGCAGTGCCAAGCTGATCCGCTTATTCTGCTTACCCTTATTTTTTATTTTAGTCACGATCACTTCAGCAATCCCGGCCGTATTATTCACATGTGTGCAACCACAGGCTTGATAGTCAGCATCCAGAATGGTCACTGTCAGAATACTGCCTTGCCCTTAGGGCGACTGCACCGACATGGTAAGCACTAGATCAGGATTTTGCGCCAGCGCCTCATCTATTATCGAGCCAATACTCACGGCCTACTGGCTATTGATTAAACGAATCATTTCAATCGACAACCTGTCCTTGTCAATCAAAATCAATACGATTATCTATTTCAACGAGCACACCCGTTGCTAGATCCATAATTAGGTGACACATCAATTGCAGGCTGGTGTGCATTCGCATGTGACGATAATGCATTTCCCGATCTAAAAACATATTGACTCTGTCACCCACTTTGAAAACCAATAGAGCTTCAGCATTCATTTGATGAACAATAATAACGCTGTCTAAAGCAAAAAAGGCGTCTGTTAAACGATACTCATCACCATTAGATATAAGAGTGCCAGTTTCTCCTGGCTGCGCCCACCCATTGGATAAAAGAGGGTAGATTCGATTAAAATGGCATCATCTAATACAGCAACAATTTCACTTTGATGTGCTTTCTGATCGCTGTCTTGGTAAAATATTTTTTTGTAATTGAATCATCGCTCTCGTTAGGCTTTATAATTTTTACTCAGTAGCGATTTTGACGCAAGTACCCGTCTTATCCAATATGAAATGAATTCTGAATCATCACCCAAATTGCCTCAACGGAAGATAATCCACATCGATGCTGATTGCTTTTATGCAGCTGTTGAAGTCCGTGATAATCCAGCATTAAAAGGCTTGCCTATCGCAGTCGGGGGCAACGCTGAGCGCAGAGGCGTTATCGCAACCGCCAGCTACGAGGCGCGCCAGTTCGGTATTCACTCTGCCATGGCGAGCGCGACTGCGCTAAAACGATGCCCGCACCTAATATTGATATCAGGTCGAATGGCAGCTTATCGAGAGGCTTCTCGTCAGATGCGTGAAATATTCTCTGAATACACTGATTTAATTGAACCACTGTCTCTCGATGAAGCGTTTCTCGACGTTTCGGACTGTGACCACTGTCAAGGTAGCGCGACATTAATCGCCAGAGAAATTCGCCAACGCATTGCAGACACAGTTGGCATTACCGTGTCGGCCGGTATTGCGCCCAATAAATTTATTGCTAAAGTGGCAAGTGACTGGCACAAGCCCAACGGACAGTTTGTTGTTACGCCAAATCGGGTTGTTGAATTCCTAAAAGACTTGCCAGTCAAAAAAATATGGGGGGTTGGCAAAGTAACGGCAGCACGATTAGAAAAACACGGTATCAAGTCTTGTGCGGATGTGCGCCAATATTCTTTATTTGAGTTTGTTCAAATGTTCGGTAACTTTGGTGAACACATTTATAAACTTGCCCATGGAGAAGATAACCGGCCCGTGGTTTCTGAATGGCGCCGAAAATCAATTAGTGTTGAAAACACCTACGAGCAAGATTTATCAAATTTAGCCACTTGCATAGAAAAAATACCTGCGTTAATCGCAGAGCTAGAGAAACGTATGGAAAACCTTGATGCTGATTATGGTATCCAAAATAGCTTCCTAAAATTAAAATTCAATGATTTCACCCAAACGACTATTGAGCGAAATAACAGTAAACCAATCTTTGCTGATTTGAGTTCACTTTGTGAGGAAGCATGGTTGCGAAAAAAGCTCCCTGTTAGACTCGTTGGCATCGGAGTTAAGTTAAATGATTTAACTGAGAACAGCGGTCAACTCGACTTATTTGTGGACCCCACTCAAATTTAGTTTGGGTCTGCTCGCAATAAAACTAAATAAGTGTCGTACCCATAGTCCGTTATGGGTACCAATTAAAGTTTAAACTATGACGATAATGTCGGCGCTAGTTCAATTGTCATTTTTGCACCATGCATTGCATAACCCACTTCTTCGATTTGCTTGATCACATCATCTTGATCTAATGCCGAGTGTTGCTTACCTTTCTCAACCTCTAATCGCGTTTTAAATGGGGATAGCGACAACAAGTCTGGATCAATCGAATCGGGCAGTATCAGCGCCTCAACACGAGTGCCTTTCGCAACGCTGAGATATTTATCGCCACATTTTGCACTTTGGTAGATATCAATTTTCAAAAGTTAAGTCTCACTGGATTGTTGGTTTTAGAGTAGTTATTCGTAAGTACAAAAATAAGCGGTTGCGACAGCAACCTTGACTTGAAACTTTAAGTTAGCTTCGACTATAAAATGCTCACCTGCAGCACAGTCTATCCATTCATCACTTTCAGGCAACTTAACAGTCAGCATACCACTGACGACATTCATTACTTCCCTCTGACTCGTGCCAAACTCATATTCGCCAATAGCCATTACACCCACTGTTGCGGGTAATGTACTGGTTTGAAATCCGATTGATGCCACTTGCCCATCAAAGTATTCATTTACTTTAAACATGTTTGATCGCCCTATTGTTGGTCGAGCTTAACTCGACCATATTAAACTAAACCATATTCTAACTTGGATAGTGAACTGCACAAAGCACCTAAGTGATATTTATAATGATTAAGCACTCGTTGTCGGATGTAACTATGTGTTCGGCGCTGCGAAAGCAATCCTTGAATCACACTTCATTAGCACCCAGATTGCACTAAATTACCTGACGGAAACATCAAGAAAAAACGGCCGATTCATCCTCAACATCATCACTCCTGCATGTTCATGTGCTCAAGACTTACCGTTACCAATATTCCGTATTGGACATCGCAACCATGGATACCTAGAGCAAAAATACCTATTGCTG
>Ga0075109_1000075_pt1 | contig 66416 bp, 49 predicted proteins | sample AntAceMetag02UKD_FD_69798 | JGI IMG/M metagenome (GOLD analysis project Ga0075109, IMG submission 69798) | Saline lake microbial communities from Ace Lake, Antarctica - Antarctic Ace Lake Metagenome 02UKD | ecosystem: Environmental > Aquatic > Non-marine Saline and Alkaline > Saline | place...
GCTCGCCGACGCCCGCTCCGTTGCCTCCCGGTGTAGGGGCGGCGCTCGCCGACGCCCGCTCCGTTGCCTCCCGGTGTAGGGGCGGCGCTCGCCGACGCCCGCTCCGTTGCCTCCCGGTGTAGGGGCGGCGCTCGCCGACGCCCGCTGCATTGCCTTCCGGCGCACGGGCGACGCCCGCTCCATTGCCTTCCGGCGCACGGGCGTCGCCCCCCGACGCCCGCTCTCCGCGGCCCCTCCCGACCCACCCCGCGCTCCACCCGGCCTCTCCAATCGGTTTTCTCTATTCCCTTCCTGTCCCCCCCCCCTGCATCTCCGCTTAGTTTACTTCGTTAGCTTCTGTGAAAAGCCCCGCCGTGCGTAACGGTCGTGCAGCCATTAGGGTCCATTCGTGGTTAAACTCCTTCCTCCATTACCGGCCCCACGAACGGCACAAACTCCCGCGTCAACGTGCCATCCGCCGCACCGTCGCAGATCCAATAACCCTTAAAATCCGTGCCATCGTGATTCCCGCGCACGCGGGCCACGCACACATTGGTCGTCATCTCACACACGCCTTGTTGCACCTTCGACTGACCATGAAAATGCCCGGAAAACGTGCCGCGTAAGTTAAACCCGAGAAACCGCGCCAGCAACCGTTCCGCGTTCAACGGACACATGCGCACCGTCGCCGCGATCGGGAAATGCGTCGCCAACACCGTCGGCAAAGTTGGATCGAGTTTCGGCAAATTTTCATCCAACCACGCAAAAGTCGTATCCGCGATCGTCACATCCTTCCACTTGGTGCCCTCCGTCGTATTCACCACCACAAACTGCCAACCGTTCCGCGTGAACGTATAATTTTTCCGGTCCGGGTAAATTTCCGCGTAGTATCCATCTACCGGCGACACATCCAAATCGTGATTCCCCGGCGTCACGTAATACGGCATTCCCGTCAGCCCCATCAGCCGATCCATCTTCTCCAAACTCTCCCTTTTCCCACTATTCGCCAAATCGCCGAGGCAAAAACAAAACTCCGCGCCCTCCGTCTCCGCCACCTGCCGAAACAAGGCCTCCATCCACGGATCACAAAGCTCATCCTGATGGTGAAAATCATTCGTCACCACAAACCGAACCACCCCTGTCTTGGTCACCTTTCGTTCCGCCACCAGCGTCCGCGCTCCCGGCCAAGCGCCCAGCGCCAACAATCCCGCCAACCGTCCCAACGCCCCCCGTCGAGTCAGTCCGCTACGCTTCAATGACACGTGGTCAGGTCCGATAGGTTCTTTCATGGCCTCACCCAATCCCAAACCCCGTCCCTCCGCAAGCGTAGGGGCGTCGCTTGACGACGCCCGTTCCAACTGCCGTGTCCCCAAGCTTCAGCCAGCGTTCCTGCCCCACCTCTCTGTTCCCTCCGGTAAAATCCCCCGACTCCACCCGCTTCGTCCTCTTCGTTTCCCTCTGTAAAAACCACCCGTGCGTCAGCCGTCTGTGACCTCCCTCCCTCCTCCGTGCTCTCTGTGACCAAAATCCGTCCCGGTGCGTCAGCCCTGCCCCCTCCGCTCTGTTCCCTCTGTTCCTACTGTAAAAATCCCCTACCCCACCGCTTCGTTTCAGTCTGCCCCCCCCTCTCTCAGCAAAAAAATCAACCTCAGTGCGTAGTCGGTAGACGAAGCCTTTCGTGTCCATTCGTGGTTAAAAAAAACCCTGCCGGTCCATCATTGCCCCACTACTCCCGCCCTCCACTATCACCTCCCATGCCCCCACCCATGCTCCGCCGGCTCTACCCCACCCTCGCCCTCCTCGCTTTCCTTCTCCCGTTTCTCGGCGTCGCCGCCCAGTCTGAGCCACGCCCCAACATCATCATCCTGCTCGCCGACGATCTCGGCCACGCCGACCTATCCTCCTTCGGCAGCACCGCGGTCCAAACCCCGCACCTCGATCGCCTCGCCGCCGAGGGCATCAAATCCACTCACTTCTACGCCGCCGCCGCCGTCTGCTCACCAACCCGCGCCGCGCTTCTCACTGGCCGCTACCCGCTTCGATTCAATATCACCCAACACTTCAACGACGTTGATCTCTGGCTCCCCGAGTCCGCCCTCACCCTCCCCGAAATCCTTCGTGCTTCCGGCTACGTCACCGCCCACGTCGGCAAATGGCACCTCGGCGGACTTCACGTCGATGCCTCCGGCCGCCGCCTCACCAATCAGCCCGGCCCGCGCCAACACGGTTTCGACTTCTACCAAACCGAAATCGAACAACAACCCATCCGCGGCAAAATGGGTGCCGACCGCACTATCTACCGCCAAGGCGGCACCGTCCTCCTCCGCGACGATCAACACGTCGCCCCCACCGATCCCTACTACGGCAAACACTTCACCGATGCTAACGGCGACTACGCCATCGACCTCGTCAAACGCTTCGCGGCCGACGACCGCCCCTTCTTCCTCAACCTCTGGTGGCTCGTCCCCCACACCCCCTACGAACCCGCCCCCGAGCCCCACTGGTCCGATACCGCCGCCGCCGGTATCAGTGACGACCAACACCGCTTCCGCTCCATGATGCAGCACATGGATGCCAAGGTCGGTCAACTCCTCGCCACCCTCGACGACCTCGGTATCGCCGATAACACCCTCATCATCTTCACCAGCGACAACGGCGCCGCCTGGGAAGGCCAAATAGGTAATCTCAAAGGCGGCAAAACCGACCTCCACGACGGCGGCATCCGCGTGCCCATGATTGCCCGCTGGCCGGGCAAAATCCCTGCCGGTTCCACCACCACCAAATTCGGCCACACCACCGACCTACTCCCCACGATCTGCGCCGCCGCCAACATCCCCCTCCCTGCCAAATTCGCCCCCGACGGACAAAACCTCCTCCCTCACCTCACCGATCCCGCCACCTCCGCCGCCTGGGATCGCGACCCCGTATTCTGGCAGATGGACCTCTACCGCAGTCTCCAGCGCCACTACCTCAAACCCGAACCCTACGCCACCGAAGTTGTGCGCCACGGCTCCTGGAAACTCCTCGCCCTCGATGGCAAACCCGTCGAGCTCTTCAACATCACCGCCGACCCCGCCGAGCAACGTAATCTCCTCGCCGAACACCCCGCCGTCGTCACCGATCTTTCCACTCAACTAGCAGTCTGGCTCGCCGCCCCGCGCACCCCGATCAACGACGGCAAATAGATATCCTCGCAGCAAGCTCCGGGGTATACCCGTTGCCTCTCCGACCTGGGAACGCCGACGTCCCCGTCGGCCCCATCCTACCGCCAACGTATAAGCCCTCCCCGACATCCCGCCATTTCCATCAAAGGAAACAGACCAAAACAACGCCCCAACCTCCGCACCCATCGCTCCTACCGTATTTCAAGCCGGAGCAAACTCGAGGGGAGTTAAACCCAATGGGTAAATAAACCCTCAGCTCCCACTTCCCGCCATGTCCTACGCCTTCAGTAACCGAAAAAAAATCCGCGGCTGGCCCCAACTGATCCGCCAACTCGAAGACCTTGAAGCGCGAAACATCCGCCTCGACCCTGTCGACCTCGCAAACAGCGGCTGGACTGCCCACGAGCTCTGGATCTCCCCGTTTTCCGACCTCATAAAACGTAATCCCCCCGGCTGGTTTTTTCGCCGTTACGTCGAATCTATGCTCCGCGTCATGGATCAGTGGGAAAAAGAACTGCAAACCCGGGGCGGCGACTACTACCTCGCCCTCTGGCTCTTCGAACCCACTCAGGCCACGTCCCAAGTGGTCGCCGCCGTCGATCACCGCATCGACTTTTACCGCCACCGCTTTCGCAACAAAACCGCCCCCGCCAAATTCCCCCAATGCGTGGCCCCGCTCCAACAAAAACTCGTGTGGCAATCCAAGTGGCACCTCAACGACTACTGGATCGACGAAGACGACTCCCCCGCCAACATCGCCAGACTCCGCGCCCTCGCCATCGACGAAGAAAACCACGGAGACCAAACCGCCCTCCTCATCCCCGAAGGCGACATGTGGATCCACGAGCGCAGCAATATCCAAGACCCCTAGTCCCAAACCGGGACGGCGCGCCGCACCTGCCCCCCGGTGTAGGGGCGTCGCTTGCCGACGCCCGCTCCCCGCGGCCCCGCCCGCCCCGACCGCGCCCCAACCGGCCTCTCCGCTCGGTTTTCTCCCTTCCCCTCTTGTAAACCCAACTTGCCTCCCTGCTTCGTTCTCTTTGTTACCTTTTGTAAAATCCACGTTGTCCCTGCAGCATTGCTTCCCCGCCCAAACTGCCCCCATAACTCACCCATGATCCATGACCTCACGGGACTGATCCACACCGTCGCCACCGTGCTCATGAGTGATTCCACAGATATCGCTCCGTGATCTCTGTGACCAAACCCTAGTCCGGAATCCCGCCTGCGACTTCTCCCCTCCTTCCCTCCATGCCTCCTGAATTCAGTTTCCAACCCGGTTCAACCACCACCGTCGCCGTCTTCTGCGCGATCCTGAGTGCCGTCGTGCTGATGCTCTTTCTGGGCGTAGCTCGGGCCTCCCGCAACACGCCCGCCCTCGTTACCTACCGCCTCGTCACCACCGCCATCGTCACCACCATTTGGCTAGGGATCTTTACCGTGATCGTAAAAACCGGCCTAGTCGCGGACCACCCCATGCCCCGCCTAATAATCCTCTTCGCGATCATCAATATCGTCAGTATCATGCTCGCGATTTCTCCTCTCGGCGGCTGGTTAGCCACCGGCCTCACTCCGGGTGTCCTCGTCGCTTTTCACGGCTTTCGTCTTCCTCTGGAAATCGTCCTGCATCAATGGGCAAAGCAAGGCACTATTCCCGCTACCATGACGTGGGGCGGCTCCAACCTCGACGTCATCACGGGAATTTTGGCCCTCCTGATCGCTCCCTTTGCCACGCGCTTTCGAAGCCTCGCGTGGATGTTCAATATCGTCGGTCTTCTGCTCCTGTTCAATGTCGTCCGCGTCGCGGTCCTGTCCTCGCCTTTATCCTTCGCGTGGGACACCGAACCTCCTCTCCTTGTCGCTTTCCACCTTCCCTACGCCTTAATCGCGCCGGTCTGCGTCGGCGGAGCCCTCGCCGCCCATCTCATTCTCTTTCGGACCCTCCTCCTGAAACCCGGATCCAGCCCACATCCCCTGCGGATGAAATACGAGATGTCCTAATCGACAAAAAACAGCCGAAAGTCTGTCACCTCCTTTCCCCGTTCGGGCTCCTCTTTGGGCAGCATCATGAAAACACCCGACGTGATGACCCTGACTGAAACCACGAGCGACGCCGACCTCGTGACCTCCTGCTTGGCTGGCAACAAGTCGGCCTTCGAGTAAATCGTATCCCGCTACCAGCGCCTGCTCTGCTCGCTCGCCTACTCCTACACCGGGGATCTAGGCGCCAGCGAAGACGTCGCCGAGGACGCCTTTGTCACCGCCTGGACCAAACTCGGGGAGCTCCGCGAACTCGCCACGCTACGTTCATGGGTGTGCACCATCCTCCGCTACAAGCTCAGCCATGCCCGTCGCCGCGATGATCGTGAGCCGGTCAAAGGCGCCGACGCGTTACCCGAGACTCACGACCTGCCTTCGCCCCGCACGTGAACGACGAAACCGCCCAACTCGCCGTCGGCAACCCGCACGCCGAGCGCGACGGGATGATCTTCTGTATCGTAGTCGTCTTCCTCAGCCTCGTTCCCACCGCCGCCTACGCCAAAGCGGTCCGCCATCGCCTGCAGCCCAGCCAGACGCCCCCCGATGAGTCCTCCTAGCCTTTGGTAAACCAAGGCGCCGGATCGAGATGATAGTAATCACGCAATAACGCATAGAGCTCGGGTTGTTTTCGCGCGAGCTGTCGCGGTTTCTCAAAAAATGCTTCGGTCGCGACCGCGAAAAACTCTGCCGCATTGGTCGTGCCGTAAGTATCGAGCACGGTGCGCCGCCCCGCCTCAGCCATACGATCCAACAGCGCTCGCTCAGTCTCCAAAATGCGCGCCCATTGGCTATACCGCGGCGCATCTGGCAATCGTGGCGTCCCATCGCCTTGTCCATCCGCCTGGTCCAATTGATGAGCAAATTCGTGCATCGTCACATTGTGCCCGTCGAAACAGTTCTGCGCCCCCTGCCGAACCGCATCCCAAGCCAACACTACGGTGCCGTTACTCCATGATTCCCCCAGCCGCACCGTCTCCCGCTGATGCACCACTCCCGCTCCATCCCGATGCGTTGCCGTCGTCCGGTAGGCCGATGGGTAAACCAGCACCGAACGAAGCTTCGGAAAGGCATCCCCCGGATGCATCACTCCGAGCAAACCCGCCTGCCCGGCAATCGTGAGCACCATCCGATCTGTCAGCTCCAGTCCGCTACAACCTTCGAAGTGCTTATGCTGCACAAACTGCCCAATTTTCTCGTGCAGCCGCAATCGCACGGTCTCGGGCAATCGACCGTAGACCGGCACCGTCTCCCGCAAGATAGCTTCCCATCCCGGCTCGAACGTCATCGGTTCGGGATCCGGCGGGTTAAACCACTCCGCGAGTTCTTTCCAGAAACTCACGGAGTAGGAAAAGGTAGCCAAGTCGCAAAATTCATCACCGCGATCCCTCGGCGCACGCTGCGTCGATCGCCGCGATCTCTTCGTCACTGAATCCGGCGGCAGTGGCACAGGCCACGTTCTCTTCGATCTGCTCCGTGCGACTCGCACCGATCAATACCGTCGTGACCGCCGGCTGCCGCAGCACCCAAGTCAGCGCCATTTGCGCGAGAGTTTGCCCCCGCTTTTCCGCGATCCCAGCCAACGCCACAATCTTGGTTTGGTTCTGTTCCACTTCGCTGTGCTGCAGGAATACGCTCTCACTCGCCGCCCGGGAATCTTCCGGAATCGATTTCAAATACCGCGAAGTGAGCTGCCCTTGAGCCAACGGCGAAAACGGAATACATCCGATCCCCAATTCCGTCAGCGCGGGAAATAACTCCGGCTCAACCGAGCGCTCCAACAAATTGTATTTCGGCTGATGAATCACCAATGGCACACCCAAGTCGTCGAGAATTTCATGCGCCCGAACGGTTTGTTCGGCCGAGTAGTTCGACACCCCGACGTAGAGCGCCTTGCCCCCGTGCACCGCCGTCGCCAATGCCCCCATCGTCTCTTCCAGAGGAGTGTCCGGATCCGGACGGTGAGAGTAGAAAATATCCACGTAGTCGAGTCCCATGCGATCCAGACTCTGATCGAGGCTCGACAACAAATACTTGCGTGATCCCCACTCCCCGTAAGGTCCGTCCCACATGGCATATCCTGCCTTGGTGGAAATGATCAACTCGTCCCGATACGGCCCCAAATCGAGATCCATAATCTTGCCAAAGTTCTCCTCCGCGGAACCAGGAGGCGGTCCATAGTTGTTGGCCAGATCGAAATGGGTGATGCCCAAGTCAAACGCCCGACGCGCCATTTTCCGGCCATTTTCAAAGGCATCTACTCCGCCAAAGTTATGCCACAATCCCAGCGACAAGCGCGGCAATTTCAAACCGCTCCGCCCACAACGGGCGTAAGGGACTTGGTTATAACGATCGGGAGCAGCGGCGTAATTCGACATAGCCCGTCATCTTGGGCTGCGATGACCAAGTTGTCCACCGAGGACAGTGACCTTAGCGTGAAACCGTTGACCGCCCGTCCACCTCTCACGGTTTTCGATACCATTCACCCGGTTCGTTCTGCAGCCAGACTCCTTTGGCACTGCCCGCCGCAATCTGGCGAGCCCGAGCCCGCCCCACTGATTCAGCAGATGCCCCGGCCTGCCGTGAAATCGCGGCATAAACGGTCTTACGGTCGGTATTTTCTTCCGCCGTCACCGCCGTTGCATCGGGCTGCGTCGCTCGAATCTCGACGTAGCCCAAATTGTTTTCTCCGATCACCCCTGCCTCCTTAAACCGATCCAATGTCGGCAAACGATCAGCCATGCGTTGGCGCAGCGCGCCCAAATCTTGAGCCGCCAGCCCACCGGTAAAAACAAGCAGGCCTAAACAGATAAAACCGAAACGAATTAAAAATGTTTTCATGGTAGCAATGATTAAAAATTAGCCTGCTGCGTCCGGTGCCGGCGCCGCGACGATGGTAGAAGACTTTTGATCTAAATCACCGAAAAAATCGTCGAGCGCACTTTGCACCCTCACGTTCACATCGACGACCGCCCTGACCTCAATCGGGTCGATTTTAATGTGAACGCAGCCGCTCGAAAAAACGAGGGCTACCGAGATGGCGAATAATGACAAGAGTCGCATGAGCAAAGGAAGATGAACGAATCAGACTCCACCGGCAACCCCCCGGTTCCCTCCGAACCACATTACGTTCACGGTTTGACGGTAATACTCGCGCCTTTACTGCGGGTTAACATCACCAGATCCTCCCACGCCCCCATCACATTGATCCCAAACGAAACTCGCTTTACCGCCGGAGAACCCACGGGTCGCGCCACCAAATCGGCCCGAACCGTCCTCATCGCGCCCCGCCCGTCCGGATTGAATTTCACCTCCAGTCGTTCCACCACCATCGCTCGCCTCCCCATTTCGATTTCCACCAGATCATCATGCGCGGGGTTCTCAATTTCCGCCCATTTGGCGATCGGGCCCAGCCACTGCGGCAAGGTTTCGATCCGACTCGGCACCCGACTCGACAACAAACCCGGCGCCGCGGCCATCCGCACCTGTGAACCCTCCTTATCCACCATCGCGAGCGAACCTCCGCCGGGCCGGAATCCCGATTCTTCCGACCAATTTATCACCATCTCCCCTGATAGCTTTCCCGATGCGCTGGCCAATGCCCGAGGCACGAGTTTTGCCAACTCATCCGCCAGCACCTCACTCAAGACGATCGCCGTCTGCACTTTACCCTCCGCTGGATCGTAACGAAACGGCGCCAACGCCACTCCTCCGCCCCAAACCGACGCCTCCCCTCGTTTCACCGCCCAAACCGCTCCCCCTTGGCGATCGATCTCCACGCGCCCCGGTCCCAGCGCAAATCCTCTCACCGTCGCACTGCGCCAGTTCAGGTTCACTGCGACTTCTTCCACCGCAGAATTCCGTAGCTTCACCGCTCCCGTGATCTCCAAGCCCCGCAACTCCAGATCATACTCCAACCACCCCAGTTTCTCCGTCCGCCACTCAAATTCCAGTTCCCCCTCCGCCAGATCATTCACCCAAACTCCATTCCCCGATACCATCAGGCCTCCCGCCAAACTCACCCCCCGCAACTCCGGCAAGAATGTCGCCCCCACTGGCTGCAGTGCCGCTACCGCCAAAGTCTGCGGAGCCAACGTCCAGGTGTATCCCCCCGGAGTATCTCCATTGCTCACCAACAAAGTCACTTCGCCCCCCGGCAGTTCCGCCACCAACTCCACCCGCGTAGCCCCCTCACCCACCACCATTGTATCCAATTTGACCCGCCAAGGAATCTCCGGGAGTCGCGAATCGAGCTGAACTTTCCCCGTCCATTGCCCTTGTAGCCGCAATCCCTCGCCCGAAACCACCGCCGTGCCCCCGATCAGCACCGCCGCCAACATCAGGGCAAACGCGCTCCCTCCCGTTTGCTGCCAACCGGCGATCCTTCTCAGCCCAAAAAACAACGCGCGCACCAGTCTATGACCGGTGCGCGCGAGATGAGTTGCGAACTGAAACTTGCGATTACCCCACCGGAGCCGGTGAAAGCTTCCAGATATCCCTAGCGTATTCGCGAATCGTGCGATCGCTGGAGAACTTGCCCACCCGAGCGGTATTTAAAATCGCCATTTTCGCCCAACGCTTCGTGTCACGGTAAGCCGCGTCCACCTGGAGTTGCGCATCAGCGTAAGCCCGGAAGTCAGCCAAGACCATGTAGGGGTCGCCGCCATCCAGTAGACTGTGATGCAACGCCCTAAACGCATGATGCTCACCCGGCGTAAAGTAGTCCGAGCCGATCCAGTCAATTACCGCCCGCAGCTCCTCGTCGGCGTAGTAGTGTTCATACGGATTGTATCCGGCGGCGCGACGTGCCTCCACCTCTTCCACCGTGAGGCCGAAGATGAAGATATTGTCTTCGCCAACTTCTTCGCCGATTTCGACGTTGGCACCGTCCAACGTGCCAATCGTCAACGAGCCATTAAGAGCGAGCTTCATGTTACCCGTGCCTGAGGCTTCCTTACCCGCGGTGGAAATTTGCTCAGAAAGATCCGAAGCCGGAATAATCCGCTCGGCCATCGAAACGCGATAATTCGGGAGGAAGACCACCTTCAACTTACCTTGGATACGTTCGTCTCCATTGATGCGGGCTCCGATCACGTTGATCGCGCGGATGATGTTTTTCGCCAGATCGTAACCCGGCGCGGCCTTCGCCGCGAAGACGAACACCCGCGGCACCATATCGAGATCCGGGTCGTGCAACAAACGACGGTAGAGCGCCAGAATGTGCAGCAAATTCAGGTGCTGGCGCTTGTATTCGTGTAGCCGCTTGATCTGCACGTCGAACAACGCATCTGGCGATACCTCGACGTCACACAGCTCTTTGATGAGCGCAGCCAAATCAACTTTGTTCGCCCGCTTGATCGCCATGAACTCTTTCTGGAATGCCGCGTTGTCCGCTCGATCGCCGAGCTTTTGCAACATGTCCAAATCCCGCGGCCAATCCGTGTGGCCTAACGTCTTCGTGATCAACGCACTCAACCTTGGGTTACAATCCACCAACCAACGCCGCGGCGTGATCCCATTGGTCTTGTTCTGGAATTTGCCCGGGAAGAGTTCGTTGAACTCCGGAAACAGGTTTCGCTTCAACAACTCGGTGTGCAACGCGGCCACGCCATTCACGGCATGCGAACCCACCACCGAAAGATGGGCCATCCGGAGTTGCTTACCACCGCCCTCTTCGACAATCGAACACACTTCCAACTTGCGATCATCGCCCGGCCACTTGGCGGCCACCACTTCGAGATGACGACGATTGATCTCAAAAATAAGCTGCAAGTGACGCGGCAAGACGCGCTCGAAGAGCGGCACGCTCCATTTCTCCAACGCTTCGGGCAGGAGAGTGTGATTTGTGTAGCCAAAAGTCTTATTCACGATGGCCCACGCGTCATCCCATTTCATCGATTCTTCGTCGACGAGGATGCGCATCAACTCCGCCACGCCGATCGCGGGGTGGGTGTCGTTGAGCTGAACCGCCACCTTATCGGCAAAATTGTGCCAACCGTTGGCCACCGTGCGGAAATGCCGGCGGATGATGTCCTTCAGGGAACAAGCCACGAAGAAATACTGCTGCACCAACCGCAGCTCTTTGCCGTTCTCCGTTTTGTCATTCGGGTAAAGCACCTTCGAGATCGATTCACTCGTTGCCTTGGCCCGGACCGCTTCAACGTAACCCCCGGCGTTAAAGACATCGAGATCGAGTGGTTTCTCCGCCCGTGATGTCCACAACCGGAGAATATTCACCGTCTCCGTGCCGTAACCGGTAATCGGAATGTCGTTCGGCACCCCGATCAATGTCTCGGTGTTCACCCACTGCGGACGGTAGTCCCCATTGTCATCGAAGATATTCTCCACCGTGCCGTAAATTTGCACCTCTTGCTGATACTCTGGGTGCATAAACTCCCACGGCGTGCCGTAGATCATCCAGCTATCGGGATGCTCAACTTGATGGCCATTCTCAAACGCCTGCCGGAACAGCCCAAACTCATAGTTGATGCCGTAACCGATCGCCGGCATATCTAGGGTCGCGAGCGAATCCAAGAAACACGCGGCGAGTCGGCCAAGCCCTCCGTTGCCGAGTCCCATATCGTCTTCCGCTCGGCGGAGGTCTTCCCAATCTACGCCCAACTCATCGAGGGCCTGGCGGGTGTCTTTATACACCGCCGCGTTCTGCAGATTGCTGACCAGTAAACGCCCCATCAGATATTCCAACGACAGGTAATAAAGGCGGCGCACATTCTGTTTATTGTGCGATGCCTGGGTCTTGATCATGCGATCGATCACGCGATCTCGCACGGCCATTGAGGTCGCCAAAAACCAAGTTCGAGAGGTCGCAGTCGTTTTATCTCGAGCCTGCGAATAGTTAAGATGTCGCAGAATCGATTCCTTCATCGACGCGACCGGGTCGTCGCTCGAACGACGCTGGGGCGTCTTGCGGGAAGTTGCTTTGGTGGAGGCCGACTCCGAGGAAGCGGTCTTTTTCTTTGCTGTAGCCATGGTGAAATTTAACTGGTGTGGGATGCTCCCGCAGCGAGAACGGTGCCAATCCCGATTCCCGTGGTCACTCCCAAACTAGGGCTCCGACCACTAATTTGCGCTTAAACGCCGCTCGTTCCCCTAGTATGTTCACCTTCAATTATTTCTGGAATTTTCTCGCTAGCTCTCCGTGAGACATTTCGAAAAAGGTCGGCTTTCCTACCGGGCTCGTGAGCGGAATCTGACAGGCAAAGAGCTGATCAACCAACGACTGCCACTGCTCCAGACCCGCATTTTCGGGCAATCGCACCGCCTTCGCCGCCGCCATCTTCGCCAACTCATCCGTGGCCAACCCCGGATTATCTTCCGGCAAGCGCCCATCCCGAATCGCTCCCAACAAATCGCGCACGAAGGCTTCCGCGTCATTCGGCTCCATCCACGTAGGCACCGTCTCGATCCGGAAAAAGTTTCGCCCAAACTCCGCAATCTCAAAACCGTGGCCTTTCAGGAAGGTGAGGCGATCCAGCAACAATGCCGACGCCACGGGATCCAGTTCTATCGGGACCGGCAGCAACAACCGCTGCCCCGTCACTTCCCCCGCGGCAAACTCCACCTGCAATCGTTCGAACCAAACCCGTTCATGCGCCGCCCGCCGGTGCAATAACACCACCCCCGCCCCCGTTTCAAAAATTCCATAGTGGGCATGGGCGGTGCCGACATATCTCCAGCGTCGCGCCATCGCCGCCACGCCCGCCGGGGTCGTGCGCACGGACTCCACCGCAGGTCCCACTTGCGCGGGTTGCCGCAACTCACCCAAATTCGACCCCGCTGATGAACGGGACATCGCGGGCCGCGGGAGTGATTTCGGACTCGTCACGTCACGCGCGTCAACGTCCCGCCACGTCGTGCGTAAATCCGCCGCTGGCAGCGGTGCCGCTGGAGCAACTTCCGGTGCGGCTCCCCCGTTTTCCGACGAAGCCGATGCCGCGTTCAATTCCCTCAAGCGCTCCAACACCGTGCGAATCACAAAGCTACGCACCTGCGGCTCACTGCGGAAACGAACCTCCCGTTTCGCCGGATGCACATTCACATCCACCTCATGCGGCGGCAGGTTAAAAAACACGAACGCCGGCGGATATCGCCCCTTCGGCAACGATTCATGATAACTCTCAATCAACGCGTAATTGAGCGTCCGATTGTCGACCGGCCGCCCATTCACGAAGATAATCATCTCGTGCCGCGTCGAACGTCCCACCCCCGGACGCCCAATCAATCCTCGCAAACTCATCGTGCCCTCGCTCGCTTCGATCGGCACCAATTGAGACGCCAGCTGCCGTCCAAATATCTCCCCCACCCGATCCACGAGTTCTGGACACTCCGGGGATTTAAACAAGGTCCGCCCATCCTCGATCAACGAAAACGCCACCTGCGGACTCGCCAGCGCATAGAGCCTGACCCCCGCCACGATATGGGCGGCCTCGGTCTGATCCCGTTTCAAAAACTTTCGCCGCGCCGGCACCGAGTTGAACAGATGCGCGACTTCAATCCGGGTGCCCACCGGTCGGCCACACTCCCGCACGTGCACGATCTTGCCGCCGTTGACCAAAATCTCCGTGCCCAACTCCTCCCCTTTCACCCGCGTCTGCAGGGTGAATTTGGAGACACTCGCAATCGATGGCACCGCTTCGCCCCGAAACCCGAAACTCCTCAACACATCGAGATCGACCGCTTCGTTAATCTTACTCGTCGCATGCCGCTCCAACGACAGCAGCGCGTTGTCCCGATTCATCCCATGGCCGTTATCTTCGATCCGCATCAAAGACCGCCCGCCATGCCGAAACTCCACTTCGATCCGAGTCGCCCCCGCATCGAGCGCATTTTCCACCAACTCCTTCACCACCGCCGCCGGGCGCTCGATCACCTCGCCAGCGGCGATCTGGTTGGCAACTCGGTCGGACAGGATTCGGATATTGGGCATGCGTTAACGGAAGTCCCAGATTCACGCTCCCCCTCCCCGTCAGGCAACGTTTTTGATTACGGTCTATTTCGGACGGGCAAATCCTCAACGGTGTCCAACGGTAACTCCAGTTGCCGCCGCTGGATCGTTCTCACCCGGCGCGCAAACACCTGATACCACCGTGGTGCCCAGTCCTGCTCCACCCAAAAGATCCGGTCGCGCCACGCGATGGGCAAGTCTAGCTCCACCACCGGCACCTCGAGTCGCTCACTGACCGTCGGTTTCGAAATATAGCTGGGAAACAAATACAGCCCATCCTCGATCACCTCAGGCTCCACCAGGGCAAGAAAAACGAGTTCATTCGGTCCTGAAATGCGCAACCGCACCACCTCGGCATCAGCCGAAATCACCGCCACCTTCGCGCTATGGATCGGTGACGGCACATCCACAAACTGCGTCCGCCGGGGACTCATGCATCCGGTAATCACCAGACAGCCCAGCCATAACCCCAACGTGACTCCAACGCGCGACATGATCATAAGTGGGTCACGTTTTGGACTCAGATGTTTCCTCCCCTGGTCCCGGTGGCTTCTTTTCCAGCTCCCGCAGATCCACTAGACTGACCAAATACGTCGCCGCCCGGAAGGGCCTAAGCACCGCGTTTCCAATCACGAGTGAATCAACCTGCGTTTCCTTGTCCTCCGCCAAACGCGCCAACAGGGAGGACAGCACGACCACTCCCGCCAGCATGAAGAGGAAAAACAACTGAAACGCATTCACGTCGATCGCGGCCTTCACCCCGATACCATCCACTTTCAAAATAAGCCCCCAGGCGATCGGTGCCAATCCGCCACTACACGCCGTGACCGCCCCCATCACCGCCACCATCAACGCCCGATTATTTTCATCCACCACTTGCGCGAGGTAGTTCAGATTGGCGAGCGTCCAACTCGCCGCGGCCAATCCTAGGACAAAGTAAGCGACATAAATCACCAGCAACCCCGACAATATTCCCTGTAAATAAGACCACCAAAACAGTCCCACCAAGACATAGAGCACCATCGTCAGCAGGAAAAACGGTCGCGCCCCACTCTGGTCAATTCGACGCCGAATAAATGCCGCCGCCACAATCACCCCACCAAATCGTAGAACCTCGAATCCCATGATTTGGCCAGCTGCGAGTTGCGGCCCGACTTTTAAGTAGTAGGCCAAAAACGGCGGAATCGGCGTCGTCAGCACCGCATAAAAGACCGCCAGCCATAGGAACCGGCGAAACGGGGACGGCGTAAACATATACCGCGGCGTGTCCTTCACCAGTTGCAGCAACTTCGTCGGCGGCGGCTTAGGCGCATTGGGCAGCTTCCGCAGCGATGCGAAACTCATGAAAGAGCCGAAAAGCGCAATGCCATATTGAATCAGCAGGGCCGTGTAGATCGGTAAAAACGCAAACAACCCCGCACAGGCGAGCAACGTCCCGACTCCCGCAATTCCCGAAATAAACTGATCAGTCCCGAAATAGCGGCCCCGCGCTTTCGGCGGCAAGATCGAGTAAAGCCAGGGCATGATCGCGGCCGCCCCGATCGTGCGGAAGAAACAGAACCCAAACACGCTGCCCACCAGCGCCGGGGCCATCCAGGGCTGCAACCCCCACCGCTGCGCCACTATCGCGAGCCACACCGGCACGATGAGAAAAACCGTCCGGGCCGCCCAGCCCCCCAACATCACGCGCTTGTATCCATATCGCGGCAACAGCGCCGTCGCCAAAATCTGAATCGGCGTGAGCAGGAAAACGAACGAGTAGGCCAACCCCACCTGAAATGGCGACGCCCCCAACTGCTCGCAAAACAGCACCATCGGCGTGCCAATGCCGATCTGCCAGGTCAGCGCATTGAAGAAACCGAACACCAAGCCCGACCGAAACGGAGCGAGCTCCGGATCAGTTTTCTCCGTGGGAATCAGTCTTGGGATCACAAGGATCTTTTCCGCCCCCTAGGAGGCCAGACGCTTACGCCATCGCGCCAATTGTTTTTTCACCTGTCGCGGTCCTGGCATCCCCGTGCCTTCGCGACGCGCCGCCGCCCGCTTCAAATCAAACACCACCGCCCAGTCTTCACCCAATTTAGGGTGGATTTTTTGCACTTTATCCGTCGGCAGTTTGTCCAACGGCGTCGCCTCAGTCTCGGCTAATTTGACGACCGCGCCCACCACGTGGTGCGCCTCCCGGAATGGCACGCCGCGCTCGACTAAATAATCCGCGAGATCAGTGGCCAACAGCGCCGGATCTGCCACCGCCTTCGCACAGGCCTCCGGCTGAATCACGCCTCCTGCGACCGTTCCCGCCAAAACCTGCAACGACATCACGGTCTGATCAAAACTATCGAAGACCGGTGGTTTGTCTTCTTGTAGGTCCCGATTGTAAGTGAGCGGCAGCCCCTTAGTCAAAGTGAGCAAGGTCGTCAGGTTGCCCAGCAAGCGCGCCGCTTTACCACGCAACAGTTCACACGAATCTGGGTTCTTCTTCTGCGGCATCAACGAAGACCCCGTGCAGAACGTATCCGGCAAGCTAATATACCCAAACTCACTGCTCGACCACAGAATCAGGTCCTCCGCCAACCGGGAGAAATGCGTGCCCACCAAGGCGCATGCCGTGGTGAATTCGACAAACACATCGCGATCCGCCACCGAGTCCATCGAGTTTTGCGTCACCCGTGGTCGGCCGCGCGCATCCACAAAGCCCAGCTCCTTGGCCGTAAATTCGCGATCAATCGGCAACGTCGAACCCGCCAATGCCCCGGCGCCCAGCGGACACCAATTCGCGTGATCCGCCACGTCCGCGAAGCGCGTGCGATCACGATCAAACATTTCCAGGTAAGCCGCGAGGTGATGCGCCACTTGCACCGGTTGCGCGCGTTGCAAATGCGTGTAGCCCGGAATCATCACGTGACCATCACGTTCCGCCAATCCGAGTAATGCCTGCTGCACTTCGGCCAACCGTGCGTCGACTTCACCACACGCCCACTTGAAGAAGAGCCGCATATCGGTCGCCACTTGATCGTTGCGACTGCGCGCGGTGTGCAACTTCGCCGCCGCCGGTTCGATCTTCGTGAGCGCTTGCTCAATGTTCATGTGCACGTCTTCCAACGCCGCATCCCACTTAAATTTGCCTGCCGCGATAGTGGCGCCCACCGTATCGAGCCCCTTGTGAATCGCCTTGCGCTCCTTCGCCGTGATCAGTCCCACGTGGGCCAACATGGCCGCATGTGCTTTGCTGCCTGCGATATCAAACGGAGCCAGCCGGCTATCGAAGCTCACGGACTCGCTGAACGTCATCATCAATTCCGCCGGTCCCGCTGAGAACCGCCCCCCCCATGTCGCTTGTGATTTCTTTGCCATACTGCCCGCGAGCAGACTCGGCCCCTTCCACCCGCGCAACGCGAAAGATCAATCGCTGCCGCCCCAAGTTTCATTTGCCGCGCCCGCTCTGCCACGCAAGGTGAGGGCAATGCATCGACTCTGCGTCGCTTTACTCACCTGCGCCACTGCCCTATTTGCCCAGGAGTCTGTCGATTCACCTCCGCCCCCCGCTCCCCTCGCGGCCATCTACGCAGCAGCCACGGTCGCCACCGCCAAGACCTCCATCTATATCGGTTCCGTCACCCTGACCATGCCGCCGTTCCAACGAGAGGCGCAGACCTACCATTCCACTTATACCGCCAAGGTGTTTCCGTTTTTTTTCTATAACGAAAAAGGGCGACTCTCGATTACTTTATCCGACGACGACCTCCGCCGCCTGGCTGCCGGCGAACGCGTTTACTTCAACGGGGAGGCTTTCAGTAGCAAAGACGAACCACGTCGGGTCGAAGGCCAGGCCGATCCCACCGACCCGACCAGCGGCAAAATAAAAGTGAGGGTCTGGGTCTCGAAGAACATCGAATTGATCTTCAACACCAGCTACCAATTCACCGGCAGCTCCGCCTAGAAATCGCCCGACTGCTTAAGCAAAGACCTCCGCCACTTGACGGCAGAATGTCGTCATCGAAAACGGTTTCTGAATAAACCCTTTGGCGCCCGATCGTCGCACGGCGGAATGTAACTTTGGTTCCAGATGACCGCTCATGATTAACACTCGAACGCCCGGGTTTATCTCGCTCATCTGGTCAAAAACTTCCCACCCACTCATCTTCGGTAACACCAGATCCAGAATCGCGAGATCAATGCGAGACGGCTGTTTACCGTAGATTTCCACCGCTTCCTCACCGGTGCCCGCTGTCAGCACCGTGTAGCCCCGTCGGCCCAGGGCCAACTTGATCATATCAAGCAGGCCCGACTCATCATCCACCACCAATACCGTCGGGCTCCCTCCCCCGTTATCGGTGGGGGCATTTACCCGGGAAGCCACCGCCGCTTCACTTTCATTCGGCTCAGTCACCAACGGTAAATAGACGGAAAATACGATTCCCTCCCCCGTGAGTGTTTCGCGCCCGAGGAACCCACGGTGACCATCCAAGATTCGCTCGACCATGGTCACCCCAAGATTCAGACCCGTTTTGGGCTCGGGTGGAGCCTGCACCGAAAACGGCGACCGGCTCGCCGAACGCGGTTGCGACGGGTGCATGATCTCGAATACCGCGTAATTTTCACTGTCCGCATCGGGAAACCGGTCCTGCACCTTAGCGCCTTCAGCCAAGCGAGTCGTCACCTTGAGTGGCCAACTCGCTTTGGGTTCGGCCGCCCTGATCAGTTCAAACAACTCGCCCAAAGCATCGGTCATCTGTCCGGGGTCCAACCGCACGGCGGACAGTTTTTGACTCCGGGAAATATCGGTTTCGATCGGACGGCCCCCGATCGCCCCCCGCAAACTCCCCACCGTGTGCTCCACAAACCGCGCAAAATCGACCATCTTCGTCACCGGATCCGGTCTGCGGGCCAAATACAGCGTCTGCCGAACCAGCGTTGAAGCGCGACCCACGGCGCCCTCTACCCCCTCCGCGACAATTTTGATTCGCCCCACGTCAGCTTTGGCGTCCTGCAAGAGTGCCGTGTAACCTAGCACGATCGAAAGTAAGTTATTGAGATCGTTCGCAATCACTCCCGCCAATGCCGCGAAGTTTTTCGCCCGATGAACCTGTTCCGCGAGATCATCATCCCGCCCCAACTGGCTCATTTCCAACATGGTAATCAGTCGAAGCGTGACTCCATCTGGCCGGGTGACTTTTCGGTTCCGGGCAAAGGCTACAATTGGCCTTTGGTTGGCGTGCAAAAACACCATGTCCTTCGCCGCCCAAACAGACTCTGGCTTCCCGTCAAACATCGCCTCATGCAATGCCATCATCGCACTTTGAGTGTCCGCCGGGTGCAGCTCGGTCATCGAACGCCCTTCCAGCGCCCCGACTGTTCGCCCCAAACTAGTCGCAAATTCCTGATTCACTCGCACAACCAAACCTGCCTCATCAATCAAACAAAGGCCTGCCGCGCATTGTTCCCAGATTGCATCCGCCCACACCTCAGGCTCGAAGCCATCGTCTCGTTCTGAAATTAGTGCATCTTCGATCATATCAAAATTCGGATCACCTCAGTTACCCTAATTGAATGGCTTGAAATGACACCGTTGAATCGACATGGAGCAAATTTGAAAGTTTCGGAAGAGTTGAAATGGTATGCCTGGCGGGATTCGAACCCACGACCACCAGCTTAGAAGGCAGGTGCTCTATCCAACTGAGCTACAGGCACAAAGTATTAATTAATAGCAACTTGAGTCATAGTATTTGCAAATCTATTCACAATGTAATTCACAGTAATTGAGTTATGAAAGTGAAAACCAGTGAAACAACGGGCAAACCCAAGACGTGGGGGAAAACTAAGACTCCAGGATTGTTGCGACATAAGACGGGCCGTTACTACGCGCGGTTCACGCTGGGCGGCAAGACTGCATTCAAATCACTTAAAACCGATCTTCTGGAAATCGCCCGTCAACGCTTTGCCGAACATCGGGTGACTGTCGAACGAACCCGCAAAGCCGCCCGACGTGCTGGAAACGGAGCGGCAACGATGGGAGACCTTGTCATCCTGTATCGCCAAAGCATCGTGAATCGAACGGGGATCACAGAGAAGACCCGAGAAATCAACTTAGGAGCGGTGCTCTACATCGAACGAACTTGGCCCCAATTCGAATCGTTGCGGCCCGATCAAATCAACGTCACCTCCGTGGAAACTTGGCGAGATCGAGCCCTTACTCAAGGCACCGGATTTCGACCACCCGGCTCAAAGGGAGAAACGAAGGGTAAGTCTGGATCGAGCTTTAACAAAGCATTCGATGCCGTCCGACGAATGCTAGACGTCGCCGTCGATCGAGGAACGATTCACGCAAACCCTCTTGTCGGACGTCGAGGACTCAAGGCTCCCGACAAACCGAAAAAGCCCAAACTGCCTGAATCGAAAACGCTTGAGGCAATCTTTACCGAGATGGAACGCATCGGTGGGCGGGGAATTGAGGCCGCAATCTTTTGCCGATTCCTTGCCTTCACTGGATGTCGTAAACGAGAAGCCACGACCGTGAAATGGCAGGATGTAGATTTTGATCGTGGAGTAATTCGAGTGTTTGGCACCAAAACGGAAAACTCAGATCGAGAAATTCCGTTAATTCCCTCCGCTCGCGCATTGTTGGAGCAAATCATGGAGCGCCGTAAATCGACTGCTACGCACGCAATTGATGGTGAACCACACGTGAACCCAAACAAACCGATATTGGCCGTAAAAGAGGCGCAAAAGAGTCTTACACGAGCGTGTGAGGTAGTCGGCTCCCCTCGCCTCACCCACCACGACCTGCGCGACGCCTTCGCAACCGCGTGCATCGAGGCCGGCGTGAACATCCCAACCGTTGCCGCGTGGCTCGGACATGCGGACGGCGGAGCACTTTTGATGAAAACCTACTCCCACCATCGAACCGTGCATTCAATATCTCAGGCCGCAAAAGTTAACTTTGGAGCAAAATAATGGAAACCACCCCAACACCCGACCAACTAGCCAGATTTGTGAAAAATGCCGGATACCGCATGCCGGATTTATCGAAAGATACCAATGCCGAGATGAAGCGCGCACTTGAAACGTGGAGGGTATGGGAAGCCTCTATCTCAATGGCGATTCAGGATGAAACCCACGGGACATTTGATGATATGTGGAAAAGGGCCAAGATAACGAATCGTAGCCTATTTAGTGATCTTGGAACCCGGAAATGGGCCACAATCAAATCCTACTGGATGGAGGCCAAGCTCGGAGGCGTTAATATGTGGCACAGCAAACACCTAAACGCGGTCGCAAAGGGCAGAAGGTCTGCTGGAGGTTTCGCCAAAGCAGAGAAACCAGGTCAATAGGCTTCGCAGAAATGTTTTGGGGGCAATATTGCGATCGCACCCTTCCAAATGGCGGAAGCAGGCACCAATTGCCCCCGTTCTGCTGATCGCAGACTCCATTCGGTTGAACGCAGAAATGAGCAATAAATAGCACATGTATAACTGAGGCATCGCAACAACGCGGTGCTTATGGAAAACAACAGAACAAATAACCCACGGCCATTTCTTGAGCCATTAGCCGTCGATCTAGACGGCGTCCGCCAATTGCTCGGAGTCTCAATCTCCGACACCACAATTTGGCGTTTAGAAAAACAGAGGAGACTATTGCCAAGCGTTACCAGGCAAACCGTAGAATCGGCTTACGAAAATCGAAATAACCGAGAAGCCGCCGCCCGACAAATCGCCAGCAATTTCCGTCCGAACTTTGACCCTCGCCAAAACTAAACACCGTCGCGGCTTAGAAATACGACTTAAGCTGCAAGCGCTAACATGTTGACCGGAGACGTTAAAGATCCGATAGAATGAGGCATGAAACGAACCATGTTTTGGGCTCTTCTTATACTTTCGTTTACTTTGGTCTGGGCAGAAGAATCCGGTAAGATTACCGAATTGAGAAGTGAGGCCGAGCAAGGAAACGCTTGGAGCCAATCAATGCTTGGGTTCGAGTATCAATCGGGAGCAGACGTTCCCGAGGACCGATCAGAGTCTATCAAATGGTTTCGGTTATCTGCTGAGCAAGGAATCGCTGTGAGCCAATTAATGGTTGGGTTAGCGTATTACTCGGGAGCAGGCGTTCCCGAGGACATAACTGAGTCTATCAAATGGCTTCGGTTATCTGCTGCGCAAGGAATTGCTGAGGCCCAATGGCGCCTTGGGGTCTTTTATTACGATGGGGACATCGTTCCGAAAGATTTTCAGGAGGCCGTAAAATGGCTTAGGTTGGCCGCCGAGCAGGGAGCGGTGCCGGCGCAATATTATCTTGGGAGGGCATACTTCAGCGGGAATGGTGTTCTCAAAGACTCTGAAGAGGCCGTGAAGTGGATTCGTTTGGCCGTCGCGCAAGGAAACACTGAAGCTAGACTTTTGCTTGGGATTGCATACTTTAAAGGGGATGGCGTTTCCACGGACCAGCAGGAGGCAGTAAAGTTGTTCCGTTTGGGTGCCGAACAAGGACACGCTAGATCTCTAGCACTTCTTGGGATAGCGTATTACGAGGGAAAAGGCGTCATCAAAGATGCGGTGGAGGCCCACTCGTGGTTCAACGTAGCGATTGCACGTGGTGATGAAATGGTACGAGCACTTTTTACATCGATGGAAGAAAATATGACCCGCGAACAAATTATCGAAGCCACCGAACTTGCGCGTGAGAAGTTCAAGAAGTACGAGAAGAAAAGTGACTAAAGGAACCAATGTGACGGGCTGGAAACCATGAAAACGTTCTGCATTGCTTTGGTGGGACTGCTTCCGCTCTAGGTCTTAGCGCATCCCGGCGGGCTTGATTCGAACGGAGGACATACGAAGGGGAAGACCGGCGAATATCACGCCCACAAACCAACCGAGCCGACTCTTGAAGTGGTCACTGGAAAGGTGATCGGCGTTCACGATGGCGATACGTTGACCCTGTTAATCGACGGTAAACGGGAACTGAAAATCCGTTTGGAAGGAATCGACGCGCCCGAATCGAAGCAGGCTTTCGGGGAACGCTCAAAACAGGCGCTGTCGGATCACGTATTTGGGAAAGAGGTTAGAGTCCAGATAACGACAACGGATAGATACGGGCGAAGCATTGGCAGAGTGTTTTCCGAAGCGATCGATATTAACTTCACGATGGTGCGAGAGGGGTTTGCTTGGTGGTATCGCGACTACGCCAAAAAGGACGAAGAACTGCGAGAAGCGGAGGCAGTTGCGAAGGAATCTGAAGCAGGCCTATGGTGGACGCGGCACCAATGCCGCCGTGGGAGTGGCGCAGGCAAAATTGAAACCTTGGGGCTGCGCTCCCTCGCCCACTATCGTCAGGAAGTCAGTTGCCTGTGCGGTCCGTGATTCCTCCTACATCACCTGAATGTAATACGGAAAAAACTTGCAGCAGATGCATGTATTAAGAAATACTCATGCATTTATCGCATTTTGTCTCACAAAAATGGGAACTTTTCACAATTCCTTAATGTCCGAATATGCCTTCACCACCAATATCATGGACGTTGAATTCGGACTTCGTTGAAAGCCGTGGATTTAAACAGATTCGCCAATCCCACCCACGTGAGTTTGCTTCGGTATTCTCAAATCTATCCAAGCTCATGGCACTCCTTAACGGTGGGTCTAAATTCGGGTCTTTCAAAGTCGGGTTTTTTCGGTCTGAAGGGAAAGATCTTTATAGGATTGGCCAGACGGGAGTTAAAAACGCACAAGAAATTCGCCTCTACATCTGTCCAAACGCCGAAAAGAGCATAATGTTTTTGTTAGCGTTAGGAACTAAAGGAACAAAAAAAGAGCAAAATACAGACATCGTTAGGCTTCAGGCCCTGATCAGAAAGCAAAAGTTATCCACAGATACTCCTATCTCGAAAAAATGAATATGAACTCCGAACCCACAGATATCGCCAAAATGGCAGCTCTTCTTGCTGAGGATCAATCAGTCGAAAATGAGATTATTGACGAAATTAACGATAGCCAATTGGTCTCGACCTTGATTTCATTAAGGGTCGGCAAGGGGGTGAGCCAAGAAACCATTGCTGATCGAATGTCCTGCAGCCCAAGCAAGATCTCACGAATGGAATCCGGAACAGACAGGACGCTCAAGTGGTCCGATATGACAGGGTATGTTAATGCTCTCGGCATAAACACAACTTTGGCATTTCATGATAGTGAACTTCCTGCTGCCGAAAGAATTAAACACTCTGTTTTCCAAATTGCAGAGGATTTGGAGTCACTTGCCAAACTCGCTAAGGATGCTGGAGGACAAGACGAGATAGCACAAAAAATTCAGCAATTCTATGGAGAGGTCTTGTTTAACTTTCTCCGAAAATATCAGGACAACTATAGCGTTCTACCGAACTTTACAGAGTGCCGATCCAAGTCCAGTGACGGCAACCAAAAGGGAGAAAGCGTCGTTAAGAGATTGAACTTAGTCCAAACCTGATCGCGCATCGGAGCGGCTTCAAATTTTGAAAAGGTCCCATGTTAAATGGGGCCCTTTTTGTTCACAGTCAAATTCACAGTTTTAGCAAAAAATCATCGAAAACCAGGGAAATACTGTGAAATATTGAGAAGAGACTAATTTACTTATCTCGTTTGTTTTCAGTTACTTGAATGAACTAGAAACAAACTGAAAACGCCCTAAACACGCTTAGAAGGCAGGTGCTCTATCCAACTGAGCTACAGGCACAAAAACAGAAGATCCAGCGTTAGAAGCCAATACCTCAAGCGACAAGGGCAAAGGCATCTCAACCAACAGTCGATTGAAATTTCAGTGCATCAACTCGACGAAATCCCTCCCCTCGCCCCTCTCGCTGGGGTGTTGTTTCTTTGTCTACCGCGAGCCATTCCCCGTCAGGTGGGATGATCCTTTCAAGCGAAAATCTCCTCGGCGTGACCGATTCTCTAATCATCGCTCCGTGAACTCTTAGCCCTACCCCGTAGTCTCTGCCATCAAATCCTACCGCAAAATCTAGGGTCAGCGCCCTCCCGTTGTTGCGGGAGCCCAGACCCATTGTGTCATCGTGAGAGGCGGCAAGGAGAGTGGGTCGGAAAAGTCTGCGGGAGCCAGCGTGACGAGTTCCCCAAATCCGTCGGAACTATCTTTCATCCGGGTGGCACGCACCGCGACAAATTCGTGCACGGCGCGTTGATCCGTCCTGAGTGTCGGGATGAAGTCGCCTCCCGGCTTTGGAGCCAACAAGATCATGCCCAGATGAAAGGGGTTTAATCGATACTCGGCCGATTTATCGAGCAGTCCGGTTTCACTTCCTCGGGTTAGATCCCAGAAACAGGTCATAAACCAGTCGCAGATCACATGCTCCATCACCATCTCAGAAAGCAGCAAGCCCGTCGTGTAGCGGTCGAAGCCCACCACGTTGCCGGCCACTCCCCAACCCATATTCGTTGTTAGCGATTAGCAGGGTTCGACCCGCCGCTTTGGCTATGGTCCGGTAGTCGTCGGCCACTTCCCGCCAAACCCGCCCGCCTTCGGACCGATTTCCGTTTTTTCGGTCGCGCAAAGGAACCTCTTCGCGCCACTCCTTAAACGTGCCGGGAAGCAGCTTCGGCTTACCTCCGTAGAGCCACTTGCCGTGAGTTTCCAGCCCATCGGCCGTCCCACCGTCATTGGTCAAAAACCCTCCCACTCGATTCGCGTTAGGATTGTTATCGTTCAAGAAAATTCGGATAGCGGGGTCCTCCCCTTTCATCGCCTCCCCCCTCCCGGCGGGACGTCTGCACATAACCGACCATACCACCATGCTGGTGCGCTTCCTCATTGCCGATAGACACAAAGTCCGCCCCTCGAGCCTCCCTCCGATCACACCCCCCCCCAGCTCAATCTTCGCTCATCCTTTATAATCTGCCGGCGAAGGCCCATTGAACGCTAGCGTAGAAGAGTAATTCCTGTTCGCCGCGACATGCTGATAGATCTCATCGTCTCACGCTAGTCGCACCCCTAATCTGCTTAGAATCCTTGCTTAACATGAACGTGTTTTTCGCCCCTTCGATCATGACCGCCCCCCCCGGTTTAGCTCCCGCGTATTATCGCCTCCTTCGCCTGGGCTCCCTCGCCCTTGCTGCCACCCTCGGTTTCACGACCCTGGCCACCGCCCAAGACTCCGATGGCGATCTATTATCAGACGCCGATGAGCTAAAAATCCATCACCCCAACCCTCACCAGGCCGATTCTGATGGCGACGGCACCCCCGATGGCATGGCAGTCGCCCAGGCCCTCAATCCCCCTAATCCGTCCGAGAAGTTCGAGCGGCCTAGTATCATTTTCATTCTGGCCGACGACCTCGGTTACGGTGACATCGGCATCCTCTGGCAAAACGCCGTAAAGGGAGACAAAAAAATCCGCACGCCCCACTTCGATCGTATGGCCCGTGAGGGGATAATTTTGAATCAACACTACACCGGCGCGCCCGTTTGTGCCCCCGCTCGCGGCACCCTGCTCACCGGGGTCCACCAGGGACATGCTTACGTCCGCAACACCGATTTCGACAACGCCCTTGATCACAACCACTCGCTCGGCAGCACCCTGCAACACGCCGGCTACGCCACCGCGCTGATCGGTAAATACGGATTGCAGGGTGAGGGCGATTCTCCCGCCTCGTGGACCGCCTACCCCACCAAACGTGGTTTCGATTTTTTCCACGGTTACGTCCGGCACGTCGATGGCCATCAACACTACCCCGGCAACACTTGGCTCCTCGGCAATAACGAGTCCCACCGGGCCCCGAAGGAACTGTATGAAAACGAGCGCGAAATTTCGGCCGATCTCGATAAGTGCTTCACGCCCGATCTGTTCACCGCTCGCGCCAAAAAATGGATCATCGACCACGAGACCACCAAGGCTGCGCAGCCCTTCTTTCTCTATCTCGCCTACGACACGCCCCACGCCGCGCTGCAACTCCCGACCACCGCCTATCCCGCCGGAGGCGGACTCACCGGCGGTGTGCAATGGACTGGCGAACCCGGTCACATGATCAACACCGCGACCGGCACCGTTGATTCGTGGCGACACCCCGAACACATCAACCGAGGTTGGACCGATGAAGAGGAGCGTTTCGCCGGCTTGGTTCGCCGCATGGATGACAACGTCGGCGACCTCCTCCAAACCCTCCAAGATCTGAATATCGCCGACCAAACGCTGGTCGTCTTCACCGCCGACAACGGCCCGCATAATGTTCACTACCTGACCGACGGAGAATACGCCGCCGACGCCTTTGATTCTTTCGGTCCTTTCGAGGGCATCAAACGAGATACCTACGAAGGGGGCGTCCGCCAACCGACCTTCGCCTGGTGGCCTGAGACGATTTCCCCCGGACGTATCGATCAAACACCTACCCAGTTTCAGGACTGGATGGCGACGTTCTGTAACCTCGCCGGTCTGCCCACCCCGGCCCGCAGCGATGGCGTTCCTCTCGTGCCTCTCCTCACCGGCTCGGGCGTCCAGCGCGAGGGCATCGTCTACATCGAGTTCAATCAAAACGGCCGAGTGCCCAACTATGCGGAGTTCACCAACCATGCCGGGCAGAAGCGCAACAATCAGCAGGTCATTTTTCTCGATGGCTACAAGGGAGTTCGCACCGACATCCAGTCGCACGCCGACGACTTTGAAATTTACGACGTCCGGACCGATCTCAAGGAAGCGCACAACTTGTTCAAGACCCCTCCCTCCAGCAAATCCGCCTACTTCAGTGCGCTTCAGCAACGCATGAAAGATCGCGTGCTCCAAGTGCGCCAAGTCGAACGGGACGATCCTTTCGACCCCAGCACCGATAAGACCCAACGCCGCCCCTATGATGAAGAACTCGTTCCTGCCTTATCACCCAAGGTAACTTCCGGCGTCGAGGTCGCGGCTTACGAGGGGAGTTGGCCTTGGGTTCCCAACTTCGATGAACTCACCCCCGTCCGGACCACCACCGCCCCTTCGTTCGACGTCGCCCACCAAGTCTCACGACCGACCCACGCCGGACTCAGATACCGCGGTTACTTGAACGTGCTCACGGACGGAGAATGGACATTTCACGCCCGCTCCGATGCCGGGGTACACCTCCGCATTCACGACTCGCAGGTCATCGACGATGACTTCAATCATGACGGCTCCGAAGCGAGTGGATCCATCCGCCTCAAAGCAGGCCTGCATCCCTTCACCCTGTCCTACCGGACCACCGATCAATCGCCCGCCCTGTCCCTGTCATGGTCGAGTCCCCAGACCGCCAAACAACCCATTCCGACTACGGTGCTATTTCGGAAATCCGCTTCCGTTCACTCCCCAAAAAATCACCCCGTAGAGGACTCGCCGAGTCCAATCTCTGGGTGACTTCGAAACCCTATCATCACCCTCACACCGCTCACGTCATTCGCTCCGCCACCCCATCTCAGGCTCAAAACAGTTCACCGCCCCTCTGCCCATGAATCGTCCAAGCTCCCTCATTAGTCGCATGCTCTGCCCTGCGCTACTCCTCGCGATTGCCGGATTGATACCGTCCTTCGCGGCAACCGCGACCAAGCCCAACATTGTGCTCATCATGGCAGAGGACATCGGCAATGACCTCGCCTGCTATGGCACCCCCGGCGTGGAGACCCCCACGCTCGACCGCATGGCTCGCGAGGGGATCCAATACAATCGATTCTACACCAACTCCCCCATCTGCTCTCCCAGCCGCACCGCGTTGATGCTCGGCATGTATCAAACCACATCGAATGGTCACAATCACCGGAGCAAGGTCGGTGGTGCCCCCGGCTGGCACTACCTCACCCACTACCTGCGAGAGGCCGGCTACATCAATCTCCTCGGTTCAAAACTACTGGCCCTCAAATCCGGCAAGCTCGATATCAACGTCAAACTGGACGAGACGATGTTCGACAAAAGCCCGCGTCAGCCCGGACAGCCCTTCTTCCAACAAATCCAACTGCAGGGCACCCATCGCCAAGCCGACGATCCCCGCTGGCAGGAGTTGCGGGCCAGTAAAGCGGACCCCGTCGATCCCGCCGCCGTGAGCATCCCGCCCTATTTACCTGACACCCCGGAAGTCCGACTCGATTGGGCCACCTATCTGGATCAGATCGAACAGGCCGACACCGATACGCAAACCATCATCGATGATCTGGCGAAACGGGGAGAACTCGATAACACCATCATCATCTGGATTGGCGACAATGGCCGCTGCCAAATACGCGGCAAAGGTTACCTCTACGAAGATGGCATCAAGTGTCCCTTGATCATCTGGGGTAAAGGCATCGGTCAAGATCGCGCCGTAAACGACCTCGTGTCAGGCATCGATCTCACCGCCACTATTCTGGCGCTAGCGGGAGTGCCCCTTCCTGATCAAATGCAGGGCCAAGCGTTTCTCGCCAATTCGTCGTATAAAGCGAATGAATACATTTTCGCCGCCCGCGACCGCTGGGATGAAATCGTCGACTGCAGCCGCACCGTTGTGGAGGACCGCTTTAAATACATCTACAACTTCATGCCCGAAGTGCCTTACGATGCTAATCAAAGTTATCTCAACAAATACAATGTCCGCCCTATCTTGCCGCTCCTGCGGGAGATGAACCAACACGGAAAATTGACCCCAGCTCAGGCCTATTTCTTCGCGCCGCAGAAAGAGATCGAACAACTCTACGACCTCGAAAACGATCCCTGGGAGCTCACCAACCTCGCCTCCGATCCCGCCTATCAAACCATCAAGGCGAGACTCAATCGTGAGCTCTTCGCTACGATTCGCGCCACCAACGACCAAGGACTGGAGATCACCGCCTCCGGCGAATGGAGGCCTAAACTCGAAGCCGATAACCCCCACGCGAAATAAGCCAGGTAAGCGCTCATCGCGAGAACTTCAGCCAGACATCAAACTTGTCAGCCATCCGCGCGCGGCCCGGAACAATATCCAACCCAAAGACCAATCGGTCGCGACATACTGGTGCATCAGGACAATGAACCAAAACGTAAACTGATAGGACCCCTTGGCCGATTTGTGCCGTAGTCCACGCTGGGCGAGAAATCCCCCCCGGCCATCCTCCCGACAATTCGAAGCCGTGGATAATCCGTTCGGGCACGCGCCACTCTCGACGCTTTGCGCAACGCTTGTCCCAGGCGTAGAGTCCAAAGGTAACCAGTGAACTGATCCCGAACCATCCGCACACCAAGAGGGCCGAATCCGGAGGCACCAATTTCCACCCCGCCCACCCCGGCGCGGCCAACAGAACGGCCAAGACCAGCAAGTCAGCCAACCGGATCCGCCCGCCAGAGCCCCCCGGCAACTCCCCCTCAGCGCCCCTGCGTCCCTGTTTTTCGGTGCCGGTCCTATCCGTCACCGCATCCTCCGTTTAGGTGCCTTAATTCCCTCTTCAAAAATGCGGTTGTGAACAACGCGGTCCTGGTTCCCGTCGTGCCCAAAACCGAAGCCCTGATCCGGATTCCCATCGTCGAGTTTTTCGCGACATACCATTCCCCAAATTCGTGCACGTTTTCATTCATGTGTCATTCAGTATCGCTCGCGTTGCCCATAAGTGAATCGAGATCATGGTCTCGTAATCCAGCCCCAAATCAAAACGACGATTTCTTGCCCCAAGCCAATGACCCACCCTCGGTGAGAAGCACAACCGCGCTGACGTTTCAATGCGCACCCCCTTTGGTTTGAGTGGTTAAAAACTAACTGGCCGCAGACTTGGTTTTCTTCGCTTCCTCGGCAAGAAACCTCATTCTTCCTTCCAGCCTAATTCTTGGTGTTTTTAGGCCATCAGCTCTCTGCCCGAAAGGCATTTTGAATAATCATTAATTTTCAGGCTTTCAGCGATTGCCCCATTGCGCCCTAGGCTTCGGATTAAAGTCATGAAAACCCTGATACGGTTGGCTCCGATCCTCTTCGTCGCGGTTTTAATGCCAGCCGCGCCGGTCGTGATCGAAGTCGGCCTCGATCGTGAAATTTCCACCCTACTAGAGGCGCGAGAGACCCTACGCAAATTGCGCTCCGCTGATGGTCTCCCCGACGGAGCCACCGTCCGCATAGACCCGGGCCACTACACGCTCGATGCCACCTTTGAACTCGGCCCGCTAGATTCTGGCCAACCCAACGCCCCCATCCGCTGGCAAGCCGCGCCAGCCGGCACGGTCACCCTCAGCGGTGGCCACGTCGCGCAAACGTGGGAAACAGTCTCCGACGCCCGCATCACCGCCCGTTTACCAGCCACCGTTCGCGACGCCGTCGTCGCCATCGACCTACCCGCCGAAGGCATCGACGATCTGGGCGAAATCGCGCAACGCGGTAACCCCGGCATGGAGTTGTTCTATCGCGGCACCCGCATGCCCCGCTCGCAGTATCCCAACGAGGGCTGGTTACACATCGCCGACATTCCCCAAACCGGTCCCCGTCGCATCAACGAAGGGCTCGACCGGGAAAGACGCTTCGATGACGTTCCCGCCGGACGCCACCACGGGCGCATCACCTATGACGGCGATCGCCCGTCGAATTGGGCCGAAGATAACAATATCACTCTACACGGGTATTGGACATGGGACTGGAGCGACTCTTTCCAACGGGTCGCGCACATCGATACGGACACCCGCGAAATCACGCTCGCCGAACCTCACCACCACTACGGCTACACCCGCAACCAGCGCTATCGTTTCATCAACGTGCTCGAAGAACTCGACGCTCCCGGGGAATGGTATCTCGATCACTCTGCCCGCAAGATCTACTTCCTGCCACCCTCCGATCTCCAACCCGGCGAGGTCACGCTCTCCCTGCTCGAGACGCCCTTGGTCCATCTCAACCATGCGGCGAACATCGAGTTAACCGGGATCACGTTCGAGGCGGGTCGCGGCACCGGTGTGCTGATCACCGCGGGCGAAAACTGCGCCCTCATCGGCAGCACCCTGCGCAATCTCGGCGGCGAAGCGGTGACCATCGACGGCGGTCGCGGGCACACCATCCAAAGCTGCGACCTCCATGAACTCGCCAACGGCGCCATCCGTGTCAGCGGCGGCGACCGTGCCACCCTCACCGCTTCCGGCCATCGCGTGGATATACAATCACATCCACCACTTCAGCCAATGGTTACGGACCGGCCAATACGGCGTGCGCATCGACGGCGTCGGTCATGTCGTATCCCACAACCTCATCCACGACGCCCCCTTTGAGGCCATGTATCTGCGCGGCAATGATCACATCGTCGAATACAATGAAGTGCATCGCGTGTGCCTCGAGACCGGCGACGCCGGCGCCATCCACACCGGTCGCGACTACACCTGGCAAGGGAACATCATTCGCTACAACTACTGGCACGACCTGCAGGGCGCCGGTCTCCACGGCGTCACCGCCGTCTATTTAGACGACTTTTCCAGCGGGTTCACCGTGCACGGCAACATCTTCTACCGCGCTGGTCGCGGCGTGCAGATCGGCGGCGGACGACACAACACCGTCACCAACAATCTCTTCATCGCAAACCACCCCTCCATCCACCTCGACGGCCGCGGTCTCAGTTGCGCGAGCGACTACTTTGACGGCGTTTACCCGTGGTTATTCGAACGCTTCGCCGAGCGCGGTGGCGATCAACCGCCCTACTCCGATCGCTATCCTTTACTGCGCAAGATCATGGCCGACGATCCGCCCGTGCCAAAGGGCAACGTCATCACCCGCAATGTATCGTGGGGTGGCCGCTGGGCCGATTTTTATGATTTCTTCGCCTACGATTTTCACGACGTCACCACCTTGCGGGACAATTGGATCGCCGATCCGGACTTCGTGCGTCGCCGCGCGGTCGCGGAAGATTTCTGGGATCCCTACTATTTGAATATCGACGGCGCTGAAGGCTACCGCACGTGGCGCACCGACGACCCCGAGATAAAAGCCGAGTTTGCCGAAAATCACCTCACCGCCAAAGCCCCCGGCACCTTCGATCCCACTACCCTTCAATTCACGCCGCACGATTCCGCCGCCCTCAAGGCACTCGGATTTGCTCCCCTGCCCATCGATTCCATCGGACTACAACGCGACGCTTGGCGCCGGGAACTGCCGACCAAATAACTCATCCTTGAGCACGACCTCACCGGAGGCGAAGCAGGCCAATTCTCCTCTCTTTCCTTGCCCCAGACTCCCCTTGATCAAACATGGCCCTTTTAACGCCCCGAATCCGACCTGGATCAGTCACTCTTTTTGAAAAACTTCGATGAATAATCAACGCCCTCTCTTCGCCATCGCGTTCGCCTTTCTCTTCTCATTTGCCACTGCCCTGCCAGCGGCGGAGAAAGATCACGAATTTCCGCTCAATCTCCTGTTCAGTCGAGCCGATGTCCCGCGCATTCAGGCCAACGCGGAACTCCCCCTATTTCAGGACTATTGGCAATCGTTGCTGGATGCCGATTTCGCGACGGACAATCAATACCTGCGCGAAGCCTTCCTCTACGCAATCACCGGCGATTCGGCGCGGGGCGAGAATGCCCGCCAAGGTATGTTGGCGATGTTGAAGGAAGAGCGCTGGGACATGTATATGAATGCCAAGGGGGAGACTTTGGGCTTCCTGCGCGGCGGGCGTAACACCGCTTGGATGTCGTTAGGTTATGACTGGATCTATCCACTCCTCAGTCCCGCCGAACGCGAAGAGATCCTAGACCAGATCGCGGAAAAAGGCTGCGTGCCCTTCACGCGATCTCTTCACGGTATGAAGTATCCCGAGACCGTGGAGCAGTGGCAGTTCACCCCCGAATTCGCCGATATTTACGAAGTTCGGGATATGAGTCGTTGGCCGACTATTCTCGGGAAAAACAACTTTCGCGCCGTGCTCTCCGGTGGTTTCGCCCTCGGGCTGACCGCGCTCGAAGGCCGGGATGATCGCGTTGAAGAGTGGAAGGCCATATTGCTCGAAAGCTATGATCGCTCCGCCGAACTCTACGGCCGCGATGGCAGCTACGATGAAGGCATAGCCTATGCCAATTACGCTAACACCTACTTAGTTTATCTGGTTGAAGTGATGCAGCGGCGGCACGGCATCGATCTCTTCGATCGGATCAATTATGTGGGCATGATGGATCGTAACTTGGAGTTGGCGTTTCCCCACTACCTGGATCCTTCCGGCAGTATAAATTTTGGCGATGCCGGCACCAGTATGAACACGTCCAACCTCCTTTGGGCGGCGGGCAAATCGCGCGATGGTGTGACCCAGTATCAGGCCCTCAACTTCGCCACCCAACACGACCTGTTCTCCCTCGTCTACTACGATCCATCCGTCACCCCGGTCGCACCGGATGACAGCGGCCATTTCAGCCAACTCGAGTTCGACTGGATCACCACCCGCACGGGTTACGAACTGGACGATCTCGTGGTGTCCATGCGCAGCGGTCCTCCCGCCAACCACGAACACGGCGACCGAAATTCTGTCATTCTAAAATACGCCGGGGAGATTCTGCTGAGCGACACCAACCGCCCCACCTATGACTCGAAGAAACCGGAGTGGCTGCTCCGCACCGCCGAAGCGCACAACACGATTCTGATCGATGGCCAAGGCCACCCCTACATCGATGGCTCTGAGGGCACCAACGCCTCGGAAGCTTCCGCCGAAATCGTGCGCAAAGGGGAACGTCCCGGTTATGTGCATTGGACCAGTGATGCCACCCCGGCGCACGCCTTGACCGATCCCGATGTCGCCTCAGTAACCCGCTCCGTCTTCGTCTTTCGGGAAATTCCTTTCGTGCTGATTCTAGACAAAGTGCTCAAAGCAGAAACCCCGTCTCAGATCGCAGCCCGCTGGTTTGTCGAAAACCGGGACGGCGAGGGTTCCGTTAATACCGCCAGCTCCACGTTCACGATGAATCGTCCGCACGCAAAATTCTACGCGACCTACGCGAGTAACCAGCCGCTGGAAGTGTCAGCGGAAAAACTTCCTTTGGATGAAACGGTCGGCGTCTTCCCTTACGCTCAGGTCCAAACCACCGGGAAGACCAAAGACGCCCTTTTCATCCTCGCCGGCAGCCCGCTCACGTCCGATGCAACCCCACCGGCTATTGAGATTCAGCAACTGGGCGAAACGTGGGAGGTGGAAGTCTCCCACGGGTCCCACCACCTGAAACTCAAAGTCTTCGATCGAGCTCAAATCCCGGAAGTCGAAATCATCGAACTCTCGACCGCCGCGAACTGATCGGGTCGGGTCAACACGCCATCAACTTTTCTCTGCGCCCACTACCGGAGTTCGAGTGTAACCCGTTTTTAAGACCGCTTTCCCGTTTCAAAGTCATAGCCCCACGTTCGAATGTCTTCAGCAAAGAGCCTACCGAAATCAGCCAAGGATGACTCATCAAAAAAATCCCGGTAGTCATACTTGGTGGCGTTTCGATTTCGATGCGGAATCACCCCGAGTTTTATTCCCAGCATAGCGGCCACTTCATGAAGACCTTCTTCCAGGTTTTCATAATAGATCACGTGATCAACTCCCAGTGAACCATCTGGCCAAAAGAGACTGGCGACCTGCTGCCGTGTAATATGACGGTAGGCCTCCCCCACCGTGTTTGGTCTTATCGCCGTCTGGCCCGATCTTAATACCAATTTTGCATAGAACTTTGCTAGCGACTGCTTCTTTTTTAGCCATTCACTCAGATAGGCCCGACGAGAAGACAGACTCGCATCGAGCCGAAGAACATCGTGGAGTAGGTGTTGGCTAGGCATATGAGCTAAAACCTCGTGCAGGTTCCGATGCTTCGTGCATTCCAAATATCTCCACGCACTCGCAAACCGTTCCCAAGGGTTTCTAACGACGGTAAATTTGAAGTATTTGGATACGATCGGATTATCGAGGGAATATCCGGCCTCCAGAACTCCGTCGTTAAACTGGTGATACTCCGGGCTGCCGATGGCCGTATCATCGAAGAAAAGAGACATCACACTTGTTCCGGCCGCCTTCCTCTGGTGAACAAAGATACACTGGTTCTGGTGGGAAATCATGCGGGAAAATATCCAAACGAAGAATAAGGGCGCAATAGGTTACTTTCGTCGCGATCCCACCGCGGTCGGTCCAAAGCTGCCCCTAGGTGAGACGGGAAATAAATATTTCGCCGCGTGGCGCCAATGGCACCGCGTCAACCAGCTTGATCCGTCTGAGGATCTCGCGTTCCAATTTTACCCCAAAATTCGGCCTTGCCTGATCGTATTTTGGGACTGACTTGACGTCTTTGGATTTAGTCATTTCGTCCGTCTCGTTTGCGGAGGGGCGGACGGGACCCCAAGGATAAAGCAATCGCTCATTTACGACCCCAGCTCCCAGCCCATTCCCCTATCAGACTGGAATACTCGTTCACCACCGGGATAGATCGGGTTTTTAATAAAAAACCCATCTAGCACGTATCTTAATTCTGGATTACTTTATTGGTTATAAAACCGCCTTCTGAATTTAAACATGAAAACACTACCTATCATTCAAAGTCTCTGGATTGGGGACAGTCTATCTACGATGGAACAGCTCTGTATTTTTTCATTTTTACAAAACGGCCATCCGTTCCATCTTTATACCTATGGAAAAGTTGAAAATATCCCTGAAGGGGTGATCGTTTGTGATGCGGCGAAAATATTGCCCGCCGATAAAATATTTAAATATAAGGAGAACAACAGCTATGCGGGATTCGCTAATCTCTTCAGGTATAAATTACTCCTCGAAAAAGGAAACTATTGGGTTGATACTGACATGATTTGCTTAAAACCGTTAGAAAATGACGACGAGCATATTTTTGCATTCCAAAGAGATCTGCCAACTAGATATAGGGCAGGCAAAATTCGCCTCATGCTATACAATATTCGCAATATTACTTTTGATATACTTAGTTTCCTTCGAAAGAATAAGTGTAAAGAAGAGATAGTAATGGTAAATAACTGCATCATTAAGGCACCTAAAAACTCCGAAGTCATGAATTACTGCTACCGCGAAGCTGCCAAGAAAAATCCTGATGATTTGAAGTGGGGGCAAACTGGTCCCGCGCTTTTGACTGAAGCGGTTGGGAATTTTGAGATGTGGGACTCGGTGGCGAAGCCGGATGTGTTCTGTTCTTTCAACTGGTGGGAATGCGGGAAATTACTAAGAAAGTCTAAAAATTATAATTTTCCAGCTAATTCCCAGGCGGTTCATATGTGGAATGAAATGTGGCGCCGGAATAGAATTAATAAAAGTATTGTTCACCATAAATATAGCATTTATGAGCAACTTAAAAGAAAATACCTGAATCCGATCAAACTCCCATAATAGAGGTTCTTTATAGTCGAATGATCACCTCCCCCGGGGGCACTAATAAGACAACATGGGACACTTCTATATTCTGCCCCCATTCAAGAGCTCCGATCCGACCCTTTTTTAGTCCGCTTTTTTCACGCCCCGCGGCAGGCCGAGAACCCGGCGGCAGAGGCGTTCCCCCCGCTGGAAATCGCGGCAGGTTTGGGGGCGCGATTCGTAAATCGTGCAGAGCATGGTCATGGGATCTAAGGCAATGCAGGCGCCGTCGCCCCGTTGATCCATGCAAAGCACGCCTTCGCGCTCGACCACCAACTCGGGCAGGATGACATCCCCGGCCCTCAACTCAACCACGAGATGGCAGCAGCGACCACAGCCGGCACAAGGGGGAACGTCGTCATGAGCATCGATAAAAATCATGCTCGAGCGGTCCAGCCAAAGAAACAATGTCCTTTTGAAAGAATACCTCATCCGAAGGGGTCAAACGCTTAAATCAACCTGACTTCTGCGGGCTCCTGCCCGCTTGCGGACAACGTCCGCCGGCTCGTCGCCGCCGTCGACGGGCCCCTCATCGCTTCGCTCAACGCCACCCGCCCGGGCAATTGGAGCGACTACGCTGCCCAGATCGAGGCCGTTAGAGGCCGACGCGCTGGAACTCAATACCTGCCCCCCCCTTTCCAACCGACATCGCCCTCAGTGGCCCCGAAATAGAGCGTCAACTCCTCGAGGTCGTCGCCGCCGTGCGCGCCGCCATCAACATTCCTTTCGCCGTAAAGCTATCACCGACCTACACCGCCGTAGCTCACATCGTGGCCGACCTCGAACGCCTCGGCGCCGATGGCGTGGTGCTCTTCAATCGTTTCTTCCAGCCCGACTTCGACTTGGAGGACTTGACCATCAATCCGCACCTTGACCTCTCCACCCCCGAGGACCTCCGCCTCCGCCTCCGCTGGCTCGGTATTCTGCGCGATCAGGTCAAATTTAGCCTCGCCTGCAGTGGCGGGGTACACCGATCCGGCGACGTCGTGCGCGCTCTGCTGGCCGGGGCCGATGCGGTGCAAACCACCGCCCTACTCCTGAAACTCGGCCCGGAACAAATCACTGGGTTGCGCGACGGTCTCGCCAGTTGGTTGGAGGACAACGAATACCAAAGCGTCGCCGAGGTGAAAGGCGCATTGTGCTACCACCGTTGTCCGGATCCCAGCGCCTACGAGCGCTCAAACTACCTCCGCACCCTCCAGCTCTGGCGGGCTTGAGCCGCGACCACTTTCGGACTGGGAAGATCTTCCAGCATACCAAAGCAGGCTGGATTGAACCTTTTTACGGTCCCGCCAAACTTAGCTCACGGTTCATCAACGAGGGTGATCCGCTTTCCAGCTCCCGCTACCTGCGTCCCTGCAGTCGAGCCGGTGATGGAGTTGACTCTTTGCTATTTTGTTAGCGCATCCGGCACCATCAGAACTTCAATTTGAATCCACGACTTGTTGAATAAAACGGACCAAGTGTTTAAAAAGTTCCGGCTTACCCAGGCTATGCTCAAGTTCAAACCGGTCGGTTATTCCGCTTAATTCATAAGCCTTTTGGATTTTCATGCCATTGAGTGGAGTATGGCCGTCGTTTGTCTCCGGGCCTTCAGCGAAGGTAAAAAAGAGGGCGGGAGATTCGGGTGTAACATTTTTGGTGAAGTCCCATAAACTCCATGCCCCGTTGGGCAGCCCTTGGGCCATATAAGCTCCCCTAAATTTTTCGGGATCGGCATGAAGAGCGGTCCAGGTGACAATCGTCCCTCTGGAGCGGCCGCAAATAATAAGGTTATCCATATCGAAACCATATTTTTCCGAATTTTCCGCCATCCAATCCAGCATACTGAGGAAATCCGCCTGGCAGATCTGATAATCGGAAAGACTCTTTAATTGAGGCACCGATTCCCAACTTATCGCGGATACCCCAGCCTGTTTGAGGTCGTTCCATACGCTCGCGGGGAACTGATCAGCCGTGCTGCCATTGGCATGGGCAAATACCAACACTGCTTTAGCTGCCTTTCCTTCCGCCAAATAGATATTGAGCCAGTTATTCTCGTCCGGACCATAGGGGACACGCGCAAAATCAGGAACCGCATGCTGGGATGAGGCGATCACCGGCCCTAAAATGCCAAGTAGTATCAGTAAGAGAACTTTCATGATGGTAATGTTTTGAAGCAAAATATGGGGTAAGAGAAGGCTGTAAAACGCGTCAGGCTCTCTGGTTCTATTTGAGCCAAACAGAAGCGAACATAAGTCGATGCTCATGCGTTAAGGGGGAGGAAAGCACCAGCTCAGAACCAGTGAAGGTCCCTGTCAAATTGCGAATATTCTGTATTTCACGCTAATTTAGCGCGCGCCCAATCAACCCTAGGCGTTAACCAAAAGACCATCAGCAGTCTGCGCACCGCTACGGCCCCAATCCCCTCGGCCTTCGACAGAACCCTCCAATCCGAATTCCCCAAATTCAGATTCTGCAATTCCTGCCCTGCTTCAGTCGGGATTGCCCTCGCGGTATCTCCCGCTTTGGCTGCTCAGCCATGATTCCCCTGCGTCGCCGACTCGAATACACCTCCGGGTATCTCACGCTGGGTTTACTCAAGCAGGCCGCCGCCGAGCTAGACGCCATCAAGGGAGATGCTGCGCAATCATCCGGGGTCTTGCTCTTGCGCATGGATCTCTACCACCAATCGAAACAGTGGCGCCGACTCGTCCAGAGCGCCGCCGCCCTGGCGAAACAAACGCCCGACAACGAACAGGGTTGGATCTCGTGGGCCTATGCCTTGCGAGAATTGGAACGCATCCCCGAAGCGCAGGATGTCCTCCACCGGGCCGAGCCCACCCACGGCACCACCTGCGCCGTGCTCCACTACAATCTCGCGTGCTATGCGTGCCTGTTGGGTGACAAAAAGGAAGCGATGACCCGCCTAGCGCTAGCTTGCGAGATGGACGCCCAATTTAAGACCGAAGCGAGGGACGACCCCGATCTCGCCTCCCTGCAAGACGAGATCGCGAATCGGGACTAGGGGTCGTTCGCGACCGGTGGTAATAGGGGCCGCTTTTTCTTTCAAAAACGAGCGCTCATCGAAAACCGCGGTAACGACAAATTAGAGATGCCCCGGCGCCTACTCTGGGGCATTTGATCAAATCAACGCCGACCCGACTAAGCCGCCAGTTTCATCTCCAACGCGTAGGTGCCTGCTTGCAGGCGATCGGCCTTGGAGCCAGATCCGGGGGATCATACCCGTTGCAAATCAATCCGTTTCTTCATCCGAGGGATCCTAACTCATGCCCTCGGAGATCGATCTCTCGATTTACGGATCAAATGAAAGCGTCACTTTGTCGAGAATCGGCTTCGCCGCATTACTCGTCGCATCCGAAACTTTGATCTCAAATTGGAAGCCATAGCCTGCTGGCAGGCCCGAAAGATCCAGTTCAGCCGGAGCCTTGGCCACCTGTTTGGCAAACCCAGGAATGTAATCGTAGCCCTCCCGCATCACTTGCCAGTCGGTCCACTGATCGGCCGTCCCGTCTCGATTGGTATCCACTCCGACTCGCGCCTCAACGTGCTCCACCCAGGGGCCCGGACTCACGAAATCCAGACTTTGCTGCGTCGCGAGGTAGAACTGCCCCTCGGCGAACATCACATCCGGATCAGGGTGCCCTTTGCCGAGATGGCCCACCCACTCAAACGGCTCATTAATGTCTGCTGCCGTAAAGCGGCCCACACTCATCTGGTGTCCGCCCGCCGGATCGAAATCACAGAACAAGTAGTAACGCCCGCCGATGGATATCGCGGCCCAATCTCCGTAAGCATCCTGTTCCGGCATGTGGATTTCATACTCCGCCACGTTGGTCGCATAGTTATCGGGATCCTCCTTCACCCAATGAGGATGCGTGTAGGTGCCGATCTCTCCCGTCGGCTCGGTTCGTTCATCCACCGGTGGCGCCAAAATCTTAAAATCCCCAATGCCATCTGCACTCACCGCATGAACCGCCAAAGGGGAATCCCAAGCGTGAGTCTTCGCATTAATGGGGCTCCAGTCCTCGGTAATCACGTGAAAGTTGCCATCGAGATCGCGGATGAAGGCACAGTCGGAACCGTGTGAGGGATCCTTGAACGCCAACCCCATGTTCGTGCCCGGTTTTCCGTCCGTCAGATCGTCATCGATGTAGAGGTGAGGATCCTGATCATTGGGGAAATCGTAGTAGAAATAAGCCTTCCCGTCGGCATATTCCGCCGTGGTCATCCACTTGCCGACACTCTCCGTAATCGGACCATGGTGCACCCAGTTGATCATGTCCCGGCTTTGCCACGCATGGTAACCACCCAAGGGCTGAGCCAAACCACCGGGAGCATCGAACTGCTGAGGGAATCTGGTGGTCATCAGCGGAGTATCAAAACCCTCGAGCGTGGCGGGTTCCGATCTGAAGTCGGGATTAGCGGTGACCGATTTCTGGCCCTTGCGTCCCCCTTGGGAATAGCGACCGAACATCCAATAGTTGTCCGGTCCCAAACTTAAGAAAACCGGCGCATCACCCAGATTCACCGGACCAATATTGGCTACCGGTTCCCAATTGTCCCAAGCCGGAGATTGGTCGATCACCAGACTCTGAGCGGACCGCTTACGATCAAACGTTTTCAGAATGCTCCGGTAGAATGCGGTGGGCGCCGTGGGCTCCGCCAGTCCATTCCTGAATTGGAAATTGGTTTGATCGGAGACATTCATCCCCCAATCGGATTGATCGTTGATCGTCCAGTCATCCGCCTCCGCTGTCACCCACAGGGGGGCGGAAAATAACAAAACGTGAACCAAAATTCTGGGGGTATTCATAATAAATTTTCGCTTTCTAATTTCGGGGTATCGCGTTCATTCAATTCATTAAAACACGGAGAGTCACGCCTTGGAGGCGAATGATTTTCAGTCTAAGCGGCACGCCATCCGCCCCCGCGAACGATTTCCGCCGCGACTCTGGCTTCTGTTTAAGGGGTGAAAACCGTTCAGTCGCGACTGCTCAGTGCCAGCTAATCGTCGCCTTCTTGTTCTCGAGATCGACCCAAACCTTGGCGTGAGTGAATTCACGCGTTGCGGTCATTCCGTTCCACCCCGCGTCGGCTAGAGGCGGACCCAAGGGACGATCAAATTCGGGATAGGAGTCCAACATGCCGTGGATATTGGTGTAACCCCACGAGTAACAGAAATACGTTCCAGGCCGTGCCGCGACGAGGTAGCAGGCCAGCGGAAACGTGATGTTCTCCCCCGCCAACTGCAGCAGCTCGGCGTGCGGTCGGGCCATCATATCTTGCTCGAGCCAAGTGAATCCCGGCCAACCTTTGATCACGACAAATTTCCCTTTACTGGCGGCGAGAGCAATCGAGTCGAGATCCGCTTTTATATCCTTGGGCGCCCTCGTGTTGATCGCATCAAAGTGCTCGATCATCACGCCATCAATTCCGGCCCAATCAAGTATCTCCTGAAAGTCTCCCGCTCGAATACCGTTGGCTAGAACGATTCGACTCGGGCCAATCTTGCGCTTGGTCAGCGCCAACATTTCCCGTAATCCCGCCACCACCGCCTGAGCTTTCTCCGCCCCCAGTTGCGCGGTCAGCGCGGGAGAGAATGCCTGCGGCAAGGCATCCAAAAATACCCCGTCCACCGGTCCGCGTTTCATCTCGGCGGCGACCACGTCGGACCACCATTCTCGGAAATCGGGATTGGATGGATCTGGCCGCGATACGGTTGGGGTCTTCATCACCACCTCACCCGCGGTATCCCGCAAGGTCCACTCCGGGCGATAGGTTTCGAAGGATTCATATCCGCCCCAATTGATGAAGGCATTGAGGTAGAACAGCACCTTCACCTCCGGGTTGCGTTGTTTAATTCGCCGGGCGGTGTCCGCGATTCCTTTCTCCGTGCTGCCGTGCACGGAAGCGCCATGCCCTTTCTCCAGCGCGATTAGGCCGCTGTGACTGGCCAGAAAATCAATCTCCTCATCGGTCAGATCAGAGCCGCGCTTGGCAAAGTGAATATTAAGCGGCACGCGATCCCAGTTGAATCCGGTCAGCTCTGGATTGGGTCCTCGCGCTGGCCCTGGAGTCTGCAGCTCTGAACTGATGGTCAGGCCATCAGTCAGCACATTGAAAAAGTAGGAGGTCGTGCCCTCCAGCAACTGAGCGTCAATTTTGACGCGAGTTCCTTTGCTGCTCAACGAGGCGTCCGCTTGCTGCCATTCCCCCTCATCGCCTTGCCGATAGATCACCACGGCATGGTCAACCGGACGCTTAATGTCGAACTCCACGGAGGCGGTCCCGTCCACCAGATGTTGCGCCACTTCTCGGGCCCACAGCTCACCATCCATCGCCACCCATTGAGCAAACTCATAGCTATCCGGAGGGTTCCATCCGAGGGCGTGCCCGTGCTTCATGTCGAAGGGTATTGAGATCATCCGCGGCCCATTGGTTGCACGATAACTGGCCTGCTGCTGCGGCAACGGAAAATGAGTGTCGTTGGGGCCGGTCAGCCACAGCAACGGCATCTCTGCGCGCTCAAAGCGGAGCATCGGATTCCACACTTCCAAATAAGAAGACTGCTGGCTCAACGCCCGACCATATTGGTTGGGCGCATTCTCTTTTGATCCGCAACCGTAAATGGGAATGCCAAAGGCAAAACGAGAATCGATTCCCACCACCGTCGATGTGATCACCCCACCCCACGAAATTCCACAGACCCCCACGCGATCGGCATCCACCTCCGGCATCGATCGCAGCAGTGAGTTAGCCAAAATGGTGTCGGCGACGGCGTGATACATCCACTGATCCGCCAGCGGTTCATCCGCATCGCCATAAATTCCCTGGCGGGCTGGGCCAGCCCACGGGTGCTTCTGCCACTGCGCCCCTCTCGGAGCGTCAGGCAGGCGTTCATCGATCTGCCCTTCCACCGCAATCGAGATCGCGGCAAATCCCTTTTCATTCCACTTCTTCACCCAGTCCTTAAAGGCGGTGCCACCTCCACCGTGGACCAACACCACTCCGGGCACCTTCCCCGTGCGATTCTCCGGCAGCCCCAACCAGGCAAAAACCCGCGTCGGGTTACCTCGGTAGTCGAGTCCCTCGAAGAAAATCGGCTTCAACGTTTCGTCGGAAGCGAACTCTTCCGCCGAATGCACGACCGGCGCGACGGTCAGATCCGCCAAGGCCGCGACTTGAGCCCGCTCCGCCGGATAGTCTCGAGCCAAACAGATACTGGCAACCGACAGCCATGCGAGGGCAGCCAGCGTGCAGGATACTTTGCGGAGCAAGGGGTTCATCTGAATCGCCGAAGCATCAGGTATCAATCCACCCGCGCAATCCGAAGATCCGCTAGGCTCGCCTTTTCACGGTCTCCATCGATCAAGGTCACGGTCAAGGTATGCTGACCGGCCTGAGCGAACGACAACAGCCCCATTGGGAAGGTGTGATAAACATGGGAGGAGTTTTGGTTGTTTTGCAGGATAGCGCCTTCGTCGGTCTCAATCCGCCAAGTCGGACGCCCTTCTCCAGCATAGGTCAAATCCAAGTGATAATCACCGGCCTGCGCCACATCAATTTCCCAGACTGTCTCGCCCGATTTCCTCCAAGACCCGACTTGGGTTTTGTGTTTCCATTCTCCAAATTTCTCCATCCAACGAATCTCTTTTTTCGTCGCCCCAGTTACCTCGGCAAACTCGGCCAACAACGTGGATGCAATATTGGGATGGGCTCCGTGAGTTTGAGCCACCACCGGTGCAGCGGCTAAGGTCAATCGAATCACCGTCGCGGGGTGATCAGTCGGCCTGGACGGCAATTGCAACTCCGTCCAAGTGCCAGACTTCGTCCAAGTCACCGGCTGCTCTCCCTTCCTTGAGAGAATCGCCGCCGAAGTGATCTTCGTCTGCAAACCCGGCAGGAATAACCGACCATCCTGCGGCCAATCAAAGACCACCAAATTAAGATCATTTTCCTGCGTCGTCACATCTCCCCACGGCAGCGTCCGTCCCCACGGCGAGGCTCCCGCGCCATACACCACTTGCGGGTAACGCTTAATCCATTCACCCGAACGACGCAGGAACTTAGCGGCCTGAGCCGGGACCCGTCCCATGCCATCAGGCCCAATATTCAAAAGATAGGTGCCACCCCGTCCCACGGTCGCGACCACCCGCTCCACAATCTCGGCGGTGTCTTTCCAGTTTTGATCATACCACGCGTAGGACCAGGAATCGTTGGTCGTATCGCAGGTCTCCCACAAACCCTCGATATTACGGGGAGGCACATCCATGTCGCCGTTGCTGACGTAGTCACCCCTGCCGTGTCCGACGCGACTACACAACATGGCATTGGGCTGAGCTTCCCGAACATAAGCAGCGAGTTCCTCCACCAGATGCTTCGGCATCGTCCCCGGAGTATCGAACCAGATGTAGTCTAAATCTCCGTAGTTTGTGCAAATTTCCTTCACTTGCGGCAGGCATTTCTCGCGGAAGTAGCTCTCGAAACTCGCCGGAGAACCATCGGCATAGGAGTCTGGCCCGTTACCGCCGCCCGGGGCGGTCCAGTCCTGGTTGTGCGAGTAATAAAAGCCGAAGCCCAAACCAAGTTCCCGGCAGGCATCTGCCAATTCCTTCATCGGATCACGGCCAAACGGGGAGGCATCCACGATATTGAACGGGTGCGCCGACTCAAACATGGCGAACCCTTCATGGTGCTTTGCCGTGATGATGATCCACTTCATGCCCGCATCCTTGGCCAGCTGAGCGATCGCCTTCGCGTCGAAGTCCACCGGATTGAATTCCTTCGCGGTCTCCTGATATTCCAGCGGAGGAATACCCGCCACGCGGGGATTCATGATCCACTCCCCAATGCCGTAGTAGGTCTTGCCCTTCCACTCGCCCGCCAAACGGGAATACAAACCCCAATGAATAAACATGCCGTAGTTGCCGTCGCGAAAAAGGGCCGCCCGTTCCGACAGTTCGACATCAACCCGACTCGAGGTTTCCCCCCACATCTCATCCATGGATTGCTTGGTCTTCGGCGCAGAGGCCTCGGCCCACATCACGTGGGCCCACAACGACGTTAAAAGTAATAGAAAAGTAGACGTAACTATTCTGGATTTCATGATTTCTGCAGGGATGATTCGAACAACTGAGAATAATCGATTCTCGCTTCTAAAAACCGGCTAAATTTTCAGTCGAATCAGTTGGGGGGTTAAAAGGGATTCCACGAATGGAAGGGCAGCATACCAGAGGCCTTGCTCCTCCGATACTACCCATTCGGAGGATGGTCTTTAGAATCTAACGACTTATTTCCCCCTGCTGGATTTTGAGCAATAATGCCTGCAGCGACTGCACTTTCTCCGGAAACTTCTTGGCCAGGTTATTCCGCTGCGCGATGTCATCCCGCAAATTGAACAGCTCCACCGGAGAGTCATCCCCAGGAGCATAGCCGCGTTGCTTTTCAAACGCCTCGGCCCGTTTGCTGTTATGGTTACCACTGGGAGCATTGATCAAAAGCCAATCCCCCTGACGCATCGCATAGTTATTCGGATGGGTATTGTGCACCATCTCCCTGCGGACGCTATCGCTCTTGCCCTGCCAGACCGGCAATTGATTGCTCGAGTCATCCGCTGCCCCTTCGGGAATTTCGGTGCCAACGACAGCGCCCAATGTCGCCATCAGGTCCGTCTGAGAGATCAAGGCGTTGGATACGCTGCCCGGTTGAACCCGCCCCGGCCACTTCACCACGAAACGCACGTGATGCCCGCCCTCGTAGAGATCACGCTTGGCGCCCCGAAAAGGCTCCGAGGACCAATGATCATAATTCAACGCCCGCGGATACGCATAGTGTTCGGCCCCATTGTCAGCGGTAAAAATAACCATCGTGTCGTCCGCCAAACCAGCTCGTTCCAGCGCCGCCAGAATCTGTCCGCAACTCCAGTCCGTCTGCACCACGAAGTCGCCATAGGGGCCCGCCTGCGAACTGCCTTCAAACTCCTCCGCCGGCACAATCGGCGCGTGAGGAGAAGGAAACGTGACGAAAAGAAAAAAGGGCTCCGACTCGTCCTGCTGTCCCTCGATATAAGAAACCGCTCGGCGGGTCAGTTCCGGGAGCACTTCATAGGGATTCCAGCCCGTCACCATGGGACCATCACGAGTCTCCCAATTGCCTTCCTTAAGCGGTTTCCAAGCCTCCGGGTCGACTTGCGCGTCGGGCGGGATGACCAGCTTGTCATCCTCGATCCACGCATAGGGCGGAAAATTGATCACGTTATCCCCGAAGTAGTGATCGAAGCCGTGCGCCAGCGGACCATTTGGGATAGCCTTCGACCAATCATAATCGGACGCCTGCAAATTCGTCTTATGCCCCCGGTCGTTACGCTCGACCGGCCCAGCCTCGGGCTTGCGAATGGCCGCCCAATCCCACCCCAGATGCCACTTGCCGATGCAAGCGGTTTGGTAGCCCGCTCCCTGCATCATTTCCGGCAACGTCAATCGCTCCGTCGCAAAGACACCGTCGCCAAACGGCTGCACAATCGTGTGGAAATCCCGCCAATGATAACGTCCGGTCAACAGGGCATAACGGCTGGGCGTGCAAATGCCGGATGAAGAATGACCGTCGGTAAAACGCATCCCCGCCATTGCCAGTTGATCCAGATGGGGCGTGGGGATTTTGGAACTCCCATTCTGGATGCCCAAATCTCCGAACCCCATATCGTCAGCATACAGAATGAGCACATTCGGGGCCTTCGCCCCCGCCTGAGCCGCGCCGAGGGCGAGTAAACCCAACAGGAAGCACCAATAGGATTTTCCCATAACAAATTCTTTCATCTTCATAATTTCAATCGTTGGAACCAAAGCCCCGCCCGACCGGAAACCTCCGCCGTCGTGGCCCAACTCACGCTTGGGTCTAATTCCAGATCACCTCCGCTTTTTCACTCTCCAAGTCTAGCCAGACTCGGGCGTGCTCAAACTCGCGCGTATAGATCCAACCCGACTTCACCGCGGCTCCTTTCGGAGCCCCCAGTGGTCGATTAAATTCGGGTATGTCCTTCATCCACAATAGACTTTCCCCACTATCAACGCCGTAGCCGTCATGCGGCAGGAAATAACTGTATTTTTCGGCGCAGACCAAAAAATTGGCCAAGGCATAAACTAAACGCTTTTGCAGTGCCGCTTGATCCAAAATTTCCCCCCGCGCCTCATCGATCCCCATCTTCGTGGCCTTGATCTCTCCCATCCCCATCGTGAAAGCTATAATCTTGCCGCTTCGCGCCGCGGTCTGGATCCCCGCAATTCCCTTCGCCATATATTCCTCCCGGGATAGGCCTCCCACCGCATGTTCGAAGCCCTCAATGTACGACCCGTCAAAGTAGTCAGCGTAGCCCACTCCCGCATCCGGAAAACGCGCCCGGATGATGTTGGCAATCACCAGTTTATTCGGACCCAGGGTTTCGTGGATTCCACTCATCATGCGGTGATATCCTCGCTCCACCGCTGCTTTCTTCTCCGCTCCCAGTTCCTGGCGCAAGAACGCCGGCTCGAGCACCTTGATGTTACCATCGATAAACAGTCCATCGATGTAGGCGGAACGACAATACGCTTCCACATGTGCCAACCACCACTCCTGCAGGGCCCGATTGGATAAGTCGTAAGCGCTCACTCTACCCCGAATCAATTTCGTGTTGCCGGTGGCATCGATCAACAGCGCCCCCGGGATCTGCTCCATCGAGGCATCCACATCATAGGCGGCGTAGTGCACGATGATATTTCGGTAATACAAGATCTTCGCCCGAGGGTTGATTTTCTTCACCGCCTCAGCCGCACGCAAAGTGCCCTTTTCCGTGCTCCCAAACTCTTTCGCCCCCGTGGTCTTCTCGAATGTAATCAAGGGGAAGTGACTTAAAAACTGGATCTCCTTTTCCGTAAACGCCGTCGCCTTGCGCACATGCATATAGCGCGGCACGGTCGCCCAACTGAAATCAGGATAAAGATCCTTCGCCTCAACTCGGCTGCCGTCGCTGGTCAGTAAACCGGGGTGAGAAGGGGCTTCCCGTGGCGGGGTTTCTGCCGGAACAACCGATGTCACCACCAGAACTAAAACTGCCCCTAAAATCGTTTTGATTCTATTTTTTGGATTCATAATTGGAACTAAGTTATACGCAAATCGGGTCCTCTCTCAGACCATGAAATCAAGGCTCTAATCCGAGGCACTTGGCGCCCAATCGGGTAGGCCCGAATTCATCATCGCTTCGTTTCAGCGCGTTCGAAGGTTTTGTCCGCGACCGGCACCGCGCGGTCGAAAAGCACGCCATACTTTTGATAATCGTTGTAGGGCACCGCGTGGTCTTTCCACGCGGCCAATTCCTGATCGTAGATCGTGCGCATGATCTGCAAGTCTAACGCCGAATCGGCGTGCGTCACCAAACCACGCAACTCGAGCGGATCTTGCTCGAGGTCAAAGAGCTCCTCGACCGGCTCCATGAGATCATCTCCATACCACCAATAGGTGTATTTTAGTTTCTTGGTCACCACGCTCAAAGACATCGTCGCGAGCTCGCCCCACACGTTGATCAAAGCTAGGTTTTGGCGGACATTCTTATCGGGGTTCTCCAGCAGCGGACGCAGGCTCACGCCATCCATGTTCGCCGGGATGGGCAGTCCGGCCAGATCCAGTAAAGTGGGCGCAAAATCAATGTTACCCGTGAGAGCGGCGCTCCGCAGTCGCTTTCCGGCACTCGCACTACGGGGGTCCAAAATCATCAGAGGCGCCCGGGAGGATTCTTCCATTGGTAGCACCTTGGAGCCATAACCATGGGCCCCGGCAATGTATCCATTATCGCTGGTGTAAACGATGACCGTATTATCCGCGATACCTTGGTCATCGAGTTCCTGGCGAATCATCCCCAGCGCCACATCAATGGCATAAACCAACTGGTAATACTTGGCCATGACGCCGTCGTAGTCCGAATCGTAATTCCACTCGGTGAATCTCGGATATTGCCGCCCTTGTTTACTCTGATCTGAGAAGTGCTGGCCATTTTCTCGCCCAAAGTTCGCGGGCTTCGTGAATTCCTTGCCGGCATAAACGTGGTCAAATTTCGGGTCAGGGCTGACCGGCCGGTGCGGCGCCTTAAAACTAATGGAAAGGCAGAACGGTTTATCCTGCCCCACGGCCGTTCGGATGACATCACGACCGAAGGCGCCATAGGACAGCGTGGCATGGGGAAATTCATCCGCGTATTTCACCATCGATCGATTTTTCGCCGTCACATAATTCGACTGCCCCGGGGCACCTCCCCAGATATCGAAATCACTTTCACAGAGCCCTCGTCCCGCCACTTCTATGCCAAATTTCCCGGCAAAGGCCGTCAGGTAACCGGCTTCCCGCAGGAGCACGGGGTAGGACTTCGACCAGACTTCCGGCGTCATATCTCCGTGGTCAAAATTCGTCCCCGTTTTGTATTCATACATTCCGGTAAACACATTCGCCCGGCTCGCCATGCAGATCGCCGTCGTATTGTAGTGCCGGTCAAAAATCACCCCATCTTGCCCGAGCCGATCCATTTCTGGCGTTTGCACCTCGGGGTTCCCGTAACACCCCACCGATTCGATATTCTGATCGTCCGCCATCAGATAGATTATGTTGGGCCTGCGCGCCGGGTCGGCGTGCGCCCCTTGATACCACCCGGTTGCGATCATCAGTATCTGCAGGATCAGTTTGGAATTCATAATTTAGTCTGCTGTTTTTCTGGCACGATTAATGTGGATCAATCCGAAATCCGACGACCGGCTGACCCAACGTCAGCAACTTCGAGAGCTCAATTCCAGAACGACGATCACCCGATTCCATGCGATCATTTCACGAGTGCCCAGCCTTTTGATCGGCGCCGTCTCTTTAGGGTAAATCAAATCAGTTGGCGGCGATTTCAAAGAAATGACCTCTCCGGCTCGGTGCCGCAGAGTTCGACCGGAGAGTATTCAAATTCAAAGCCCCCAGATACCCTAATTTTGCAGGGTGTCACGGACGGTCGCTTGGGCCCTTGATCACCGGGACCACAAGTTCCCGGGTATCCGGACTCACGAGCAGGTCGGAACCGAATTATTCTCCAAAAACCTCGCAAATCCCTCCTTCTATCGATGCATAGTTCAACTTCAACCATTGCCCCGGATTCACTGCCGGCCCCGCCTCCCCTTGGCCAGCGCCCCCCTCCCCCCCGCTGCTTCGATCGCCCCCCATCGAACGACCCCCATGAGCTGGAACAAATCCATCTATCGACTCATCCCATGCTTAATCGCTGGCATGATAACGTGCTCATCCCGGGCGACTGAAACCGAGCCCCTGCGTCTCTCCCGCTCGACGGGGGATCTGGAGGCACGTTTACTCGCCATCGACACCGAACTCGATACCCTCGCCCACTACAGTCTGCGCAGTGGCATGGGGGCCATCGGTTATCGCTCCACCATTGGGGATGCATCCGCGGACCGCGTTGAGTGGGTGGAAGTCGAACTTGGAGGGGAATACCCGATTGATGAGGTGGTGCTGGTTCCCTGTATTCAGCGGGATACCGAAGAGGGATTCCAGGCTGACGCGTTTCCCACCGCGTTCCGCATCGTCGCTGGCACGGCGGATGATCGAACCGGCCACGTCGTTGCTGAGTATGATCAAAGCCACTCCCTGCTTCCTCGCATCGCCCCCCTCGGCACTCTCCTTTCAGGAGTCACCGCGTCGTGGGTGAGAATCGAAGCCTCCTCTTTGTCACCACGCGCGTTTGATGGCATGCCAGTGCTTCAACTCTCCGAGTTGTTGGTTTTCAGCGGCGAGGAAAACGTCGCCCTACGTCGTCCCGTAAAATCCTCCACTAATGCGGTAGATTTGTCGGGTGCATGGTCGGAAAAATGGTTGGTCGACGGTTTCATGCCTTACCTAATGGATTCCGCTCAAGGCTCCCAAAGTGCGGCCTTCCTTGGGGAAATGGTCAACGCGCCGACCATTCAAGTGGATTTGGGAGCAACCTACCCGATTTCCCGAATCCACCTCCATGCGGTGGATCAAAGCGACACGGTCCCTCAAGCCTTTGCCGGAGATCTCGGGATTCCTCTCCACTTTGTAATTGAAGGAGCCAATCATCCCGACTTTTCAGATGCCGTCCGCCTCGTCGAAAATCATCGGACCGGTGTTCTCGAATCTGGACCGATCTTCATGTGGCGCTTCCCCGAAGTCGCCTTCCGATACTTTCGTCTGGTGAGCCAAGATCCCATTCAAGGCCCTGCTTCCGCTGCCTATCTCCCTCGAATTGGTTTTTCCGAGATCGAGATATTTGCGAGCGGACGCAACGTTGCTTTTGAAAAAGAGATTCACGGCATTGGCATAGAAACCACCGAAGGCCGCTTCTATTCTTCACTAACTGACGGCAATAATCTCTACGGGAAAATAATATCAGTTCGCACTTGGCTCGATGAACTTGCTCAACGCCACGACTTGGAATCCGAGCGTCCCCTCGTCACTCGTGAATTGTCGCGCCGTTACGCTCAACAAAAATCCACGCTGACTTGGGTGAGTTGGCTGGCCGGGATACTCGCCATCGGCATCGGCTTCATCATTCTGATCGAGCGCAACGTCCGCATGCGCCAGCTCGCCCAACTCAAGGAAAGATTCGCGGCCGATCTTCACGATGAGCTCGGCGCCGACCTCCACACCATCGGTCTGCTGTGCGACCTAGCAAAGGAGTCGATCGACTCCCCCGAAAGGTTGATAAAACTGTTGGATCGCACCCGAACTTTCTCCGAACGCAGCGGAGCCGCCGCGCGCTACTGCACCAACATGCTGGAAGCTAAAGGACTTTGTGAAGATCTCACCGAAGAGCTCGGCGTGAATTCGCGACGCTTGTTAGCCGATCTCGAATACGAGTATTCCATCGATGGAAAGTCATTTCTGCAGGAGCTCAAACCTCGCAAACGCATCGACCTTTTTCTATTCCATAAGGAGTGCCTCACCAATATCATTCGGCATTCCGGCGCCACCAAAGTCACCACCCGACTCACCGCCAACCGTCAACAGGTTGAACTCACGATCACCGACAATGGTCACGGGCTGGAAGGCCCCCTCCCGAGTGAAATTCCGCCTTCCCTCAAACGACGAGCCCGTTTGCTCGGAGCTCAAATTGATATCGATCAACCCCCTGATGGCGGCGTTCGGATCAACCTCACGCTGAAAACCAATAAATTCCCCTTATTCTCATGAAAAACTCCATCTCCATCATGCTCGTCGAAGACCACGTCGGCTACCGGGAAGTCTTGGAACAAGCGATTGGCCTAGAGCCATCCTTCGAGTTGCTCAGCCAATTCGGCACCGCCGAAATCGCCCTGCGCAGCTTACAAAATAAAAGCCCATCCACGACCCCCGACTTAGTCTTACTCGACCTGAATCTACCCAGCATGTCCGGCCTCGAGGCCATCCCTTGGATCAAGGACTACTCCCCCCAAACCGAGATCATTGTGCTCACCCAATCGGATAAGGAATCCGATGTATTGAACGCCATCGCTCAAGGCGCCTCCGGCTACCTGCTCAAGTCAGCCACGGTAAATCAAATCAAGGAGGCCATCCGTACGGTCATGAATGGCGGTGCGTCCCTCGATCCGAGCGTGGCCCGCTTCATTCTCGATAGCATGAAGTCCCGCCCGGTGAAGGAGAAACCCGAGAAGGCGCTATCTGACCGTGAACTCGAAATCCTCACGCTTCTCGCCGAAGGATACGTTAAAAAAATGATCGCCGACCAATTGGAAATCAGTGTCACGACCGTCGCTTACCACGTGAAACACATCTACGAAAAGCTCAACGTGATGAATGCTCCCGCCGCGATCAACCAAGCTCACCTCATGGGAATTCTCTCCAACGATTAATCCCGATAATCCTAGAGAATTAGACTTTAACGCCAAGTCGCCAAGGCGCGAAGACCAAGAATGAGAGGTCTAATTTCAAACCTTTGCGATTTTTGCCTCTCTGCGCCTTTGCGTTAAATAAAGATCCCCGGAGCGAGCTCCGGGGCTTTGGAGGGTCCACCGCTGTGTGGACCGCCCGCCCCCCCGCCGCGCACGCTTGAAGCACCCTAAATATCAGAGTCGCTCGATCACCGCGTAGTAGGCACCCAATTGTCCTTCGCCGTTTTTACCCGTGTGGAAGATACCTTCCAAGAAGTGATCTCCCTGCTTCAATTCCACGACAAATTTTACGGCTTCATTATCCGGCAAAACGGACTTGGTTTCGGTGTAGTCTCCCACCTGTAAGGTCGCCGTCTTCGCTTCGATTGGCCGGCCAGGCGTCTCGCGAGGAGCCTCCATCCCCGGCACCGCATTACCCGGAGCCAGATCCGCATTGATGGCGCGGGACAACTCTCGAGGCCATCGGCGCAGGGAAATTTCGTAGCGCGCGTTTTGATCCACTCGGATCGCCCACTTGCCTACACTCGGCTTCGCCGCCCGGATTTTGCCCTGATGCCAGGGTGAATCATTATCGCTCGCGGCCAGCCAATCGTGACCAGTCAACTGCAGCGGGTTCTCCGCATCGTTGCCCACCACGACCCGTTCATGAATCACGAAGCCCGGCGAAATACTCGCCCACCATTTTTCATATTCTTCGCGCAAGGTTCGCACCATTCGAGGAAACTCACCCGCCAGATCCTTTTCTTGCCCAGGGTCCTCTTTGATTTGGTAGAGTTCCTCCCCGTTCACCAGACGCCACTCGTTGGTCATGACCGCAGATTTGCGCCACATGATCGGATCGATCACGCGCTGTGAATCCGTAATGATCGTGCGGTCCACCCAGGGCGTGGGTTGCGCAAAAAGGAGCGGCCCCAACGAGCGCCCATCGAACGCGTAGTCGCGCGGCATGGGTAACCCGCACAATTCAATGAAGGTCGGTAAAATATCGATGTGGGCCGTCACGGGCTCCACATCACGAGGGACGGCCAGGCCGGCTGCCGGCCAAGACAGAAAGAACGGCACCCGGTGGCCTCCGTCATACTCGCTATTCTTGAAGCCTTGCATACCCGCATTATAGACCCGCCCACCCGAAGCGGTGCCGTTGTCCGTCGTGAACACGAAGATCGTGTTCTCCGCCAAGCCTTGTTCTTGTAACCATTTTCTCATGACGCCGACGTTTTCATCCACGTTGGCAATCATGCCGTAGAAAATCGCCTCCCTTTCGGTCAGCCCGCGATCCATATAAGGTTTCCAGTATTTTTCAGGACACAGGAACGGTCCATGAGGCGCGTTGGGGGAGATGTAGGCTAAAAACGGCTTCCCGGCCTCGACACTCTTCGTAATGAAGCGCTTGGCCTCGTTAAAATAGATATCGGTGCAATACCCCTCGTATTTTTGTGGGACGCCATTGTGGAAATACGTGTCATCGAAGTAGGAGTTATTCCAGTAGTCGGGAGTTTGTCCGACTCCCCCGCCGCCGTGACGCACCACCTCCTGGAAACCACGATCCTCCGGACGATACGGGTAGTTATCCCCCAAGTGCCATTTGCCAAACATGCCCGTGGCGTATCCCCCGGCACTGAACACATCACCCCACGTCGTGGAGGTCTGCCGGAGAAATGAACGCCCCCGGATGGTGTGCCACGGCCCAGCTCGATTGGTGTAGTGACCACTCATCAGCGCTCCCCGTGTAGGCGCGCAAGTCGGGCTCACATGATAGTCCGTGAGTCGCACGCTCTCGCCATGGAGTCGATCAATCGCTGGCGTCTGTAGAATAGGATTCCCAGTGACGGAAAGATCCCCGTAACCTTGATCATCGGTGATCACGAATACGACGTTGGGAGCGGTTGTTGACGATGCGGCCTGACTGATCAGGGCCATCATCAAACTCAGGGTAAGATAACTAAGGAGGTTTTTCATTATTGGTAAAATTATTAGGCGTTGCGGGTGGTAAAATCGAATAAATCCGGCACTACTGAGTGCGCTCGATGGAGAAAACGTCGCCCGTGGGTTTGGTCGGCAACGACCCCTGCCAATCGGCCAGTTTGGCCAATATTTGATTAACGACCTGCGGCTTTGCGCCCTTCAGGTCCTCGTGCTCCATGGGGTCGCTCACGATGTCGTAAAGTTCGACGTAACTCGTGTCCCGATTAGTCACCAGTTTCCAGTTCTGATCCACCACCGCATAGGACACCCAGTGATCCGGAGTGTCCTTCCTCGCTGGCCACGATACCGGGAACTTCCAGAAGAGTGGTTTGGTGCGGATCAGCGCCGGCTCTCCTTGTAAAGCAGCCATCTGACTGACCCCGTCCGGCTGGTAAGAGGCTGGTAATTCAACTCCCGCAATTTCGCAAAATGTCGGAAGGAGATCGACCGCAGAAATCAATGACTGATCAATCTCACCCGCCGCGATTTTGCCCGGCCAACGGGCAATGAACGGCACATTGATGCCGCCTTGGAAGAGGGATGCCTTGTAGCCTTTTCTGCCCGCCGTGATTCCCTTGGCTCCAGCGATCCCCCAGCCCGCCCCCGTGGCGGTATCATACATCAAATCCAACTCCTTCGGGGTGGCCGCCCGCGCGGGACCATTATCGGAGCTGAAAATCACCAACGTATCATCGGCGATTCCAAGTCGATCGAGCGCATCGAGCACCTCACCGATCCGGTCGTCGGCGTGAGAGAGCACGGAAGCATAGATTTGATCGGCCTGATTTTCCAGATGACGGAATCGCCACTCATATTTTGGCACCGTGTGAAACGGCGTGTGGGGCTCATGCATCCAGAGATTGACGAAAAACGGTTTATCCTCAGCCACTGATTTCTCGATGAAGGCAATGGCGTGTTCGGCATCCTCGTGCACCGGAATCTGCTCGCCGGAGCAATTAAACGCGCCGTATTCATCATAGCCATACTCAGCGGGAGTCGGGGAATCGGGAATCATATTATTGGCGAGATGCCACTTTCCAAAATGAGCGGTCGCATATCCTCCCTGCTGGAGAAACCGAGGCAAAGAAGGTGCGCTGGTATCTAGCCAATCCGGCATGCCTCGCTTCGCATTACTGGGAACCCAGGCGAAGTGACCGTCGATATTGAAGCGCGCGGGAAACTGTCCCGTATTGACCGCCGTTCGGCTCGGAGAACACACCCCGCTGGCCACCGTAAACCGGTAAAAATCCGTTCCTTCCGCCGCCAGCCGGTCAATATTTGGCGTCTTAACGTAAGGATGACCGTGACTACTCAGGTCGCCCCACCCCCAGTCATCGGCCAAAATGAAAACAATGTTTGGACGATCGACAGTCGATTCAGCGGCAGTGGCGAAAGCGGAAGCACACGCTCCCACGATCGTGAGTAACACAAAAGAAAGGGGTTTCATGGGGATTAAAGACTCTAACGCAGATTCGATTCCCTACCACCATACTTTTGGGTAGCTAGTGGAAATTTGCATCTCCAGTGAAACGGGCGGCATAGAGAGCCCCCAATCAAACTCAATCCCTACCCTCCAAACGGTGGATAGGCAGGTTCTCCGATCCGGGATATAATCCTTCCGAATGCTACCCCTGAGCATGTCACGATGACTAGCCGGCCCCGCCGAAATCTCGACTCCGCTTAAAACCAAGCGGCCCCTACCTCAAACCACCAACTAGAACCTTAGTAAGATAACTCTATGGCCCCCAAAAACCTTAAGTTCACTCTGCCTTCGTGGCGGAGAATGGCACTCCTATTCAGCGTGCCCTTGATCCCCGTTTTGTTGCCCGCGCAGCAGAATACCGCCGATGAAGACGTCGATGAAAAAGCAATTATTGAACTCTCCCCCTTCCAAGTCGATGTCAGCGAAGACATGGGCTACTACTCCGCTCAGACTTTGGCCGGAGGCCGAGTTAACTCAAACCTGAAGGATGTTGCGACGTCCGTCCAGGTGGTGACCGAGGCATTTCTCGAAGACATTGGAGCCGCCGGACTGGACGAAGTTCTGGTTTATACCACCAATACAGATGTGGCGGGTTCCCTCGGCGTCTATACCGGAGCCGAGGATACCGACGGAGGAGCGACCATGTCGACTCAGGGAGCCCGGCAAGATCCCGGAAATGCGAATCGCGTTCGCGGCCTAGGTAAGGCAACCCGCACGGCGAACTACTTTGAGACCTCGATTCCTTCGGATACCTACAATTCCGGGCGTATTGATATTAATCGGGGAGCAAATTCGTTCCTTTTCGGACTGGGCTCTCCCGGCGGCATCATCAATTCGAATCCCGCTCAAGCCAGTTTCCGAAACTCCGGTCGGATTGATGTTCGGGTAACAACGGAAAACTTCGAAGGGAATTTATCGACCCGCGCATCACTAAATATCAACCGGGTGTTGATTGAGGATAAGCTGGCATTGCGGTTCGCGATCATGGAGGCGGACGAGGAATATGCTCAGCAGCCAGCCATGAAGGATACGAGCCGCTACTATTTTGCGACCAAGCTCAAACCCTTTGCCTATAAGAATATCATTATCCGCGCCAACTACGAGAAAGGGGATATTTCCTCGATTCCCGTCGATCGCCTCGGACCATTGGAGTCACTCTCGAACTTCATCAACGATCCCTTGGGCACGCAGTTCGACACGGCGACCGGGCGCCAGTCCATCGATGCCTATAACAACATTCTCGCCAACAATGCGACGAACGGAAACGTCGGGTTTCTCGGCTTAGATGCCAACGGCGTGGCGGTGCCCAACATCTACAACAAGAACATCAAGAATCGCGGTTGGACAATCATGTTTGACGATTCCGTCAACGCGGATGGCCATCCGACGTGGGCGACTCAGTCGGGCTGGACGAATAATTTCATTCGCCGCGGCAACCCCTTCTTCGATCCCGATAATAATCTCACAGGCAACAACCAGGCCAACTTGGTGCGCACCATCAGGTCGTCGGAACTGGGCGGAGCCTTCGTCGGCTACACCGCCCAAGGTGTAACCAACTATGACGTCTATGATTTCAGAAAAAATCTTCTCACCGGTCCGCTCGATTCCTACACCAATGATTTCGAACGCTACAATGTGACGTTGGAAGCGATTTCTGACCAAGGTAATTTCGGTGCTGAAGTTTCGGTGAACGAAGAGACTTGGACCCGCGATAGTTTCGTGGCTATCGGCGTTCCTGAAATCAACATCGACGTCAACGAGACGCTCCCCATCGGCCCGACAAGCTTGGGTAGCGAAGTAAATCCGAACTACGGCCGACTTTACCTTGGGGCGAGAACCGCCAGCCGGACTGACAACAGAGATGAAAGAAGCTCCGCTCGCGCCACCGCGTTCGGCAAAATCGATTTCGATGAGAAATTCGATGATGGCCCTCTCAGCTGGCTGGGCCGCCATACCGTCACCGGGCTCTACGATCACAATGAGTTGAGGCAGAATCAAACCGCGCTACGTCAGTTCATCCTGGGTAACGATGCGGGATTCCATTTGGGCCAAGCCAATGCGACAAATTTCCAACGTCAGACCGCGACCCATTACTACATCAGTGATGCGTATCCTTCGGCCTTCACCGATCCGAACTTCCAAGTCTCCGACTTTCAGGTCACGGGAATGAATCCTAATATTAATCTAAACTACGCTCCTGGGTTTTCCGTTCCGGTTTCCTACCTGAGTCAGGGCAATGCAGCGACAGATGCCTCGCGCACCCGCCCCATTAGGGATGAAGCGCCAGCGGTCGGGTCATTTCAGCCGACCTGGTCACCGACCTCAGGTGCCTTGATCAATACCCTCGTTGAATCGTATGCGGCGAATTTCCAGAGCTTCTTTCTCAACGATCTACTCGTCGCCAATCTCGGTTGGCGGGAGGACACGGTTGAAGTCACCCGCAACGCGAGTCCGCCCAAAAACGCCGAGCAGATTCCGATCTTGGATCCAGCCGGCTTCAACCTCGACGGTATCGCCGGTAATTCCGAAAAATCTCGCATCTTCTCCTACGGTTTGGTCGCGAAAGTGCCCTCCTCGTTTTTGCCGGAGGGAACGAGTTTATCGTTCCACTACGGAGATTCTTCGAACTTCGTGCCTAATCCCGGCGGCTTCGACTGGGACGGCACCGCCATTCCGAGTGCCTCAGGTAAAACCAGAGAAATCGGCGCGACGATCAGCGTGATGGATAACAAACTCGTGGCCCGTTTGAATTTCTACAAAGGGAGCGTGGAAAACGAGCCCTACCTCGCGATCGATCGCGCCTACAAACTGATCACCGCTCAAAACGTAATGTCGCCTTACCGGAATTTATTCGCCGACGTCGACACCTATGACCGCAACCGCGACGGCATCTTGGACAGGGTCCCAGATCCTAATGATCCGGCCGGACTCGCCATGATAAATCCGGATCTTAACGGAAATGGCTATCTCGATAGCATCGAGGCCGCTGATCCGAACTTTGCGCAGAATTATCTGGCGCTAGCGGATCTCGCCGCTCTCGAGCAGGGATTTTCTGATTTGGTGAATCCTTGGGCCCGTGATACCGCTGACTTGGTGTTAACATCGGGCGCGGATACCGCAACAGGGGACCCGGTATCTTCGGTCGGCAACGGCTTGTGGTTCACCTTGGGTGACACGGTGGACTTAGAAGCAGAGGGCGTGGAGTTCGAGTTGACCTACAATCCCAACCGGAATTTCCGGCTTTCGGCGAATGTTACCCAGCAGGAGTCACGGACTTCAAACGTGGCCGCAAGAACGACCGTGCTGTGGGATCGCATGCTGGCTATCTACCAGAGTGTCCCTAAGGGACTGACCGCTCGTAGCGGCCGCAACAAACTCGAGACTCCGTTGAGAGCCGACAGCCTCACCGCTGGCACGATGTTTTCAGCTTACGTTCTCTCGGGCACCAAGGGGCAAACCTACCTCGCCCAAACCGCGCTGAGCGGCTCTGACAATCCGGAAGTCCGTGAATATCGGGTCAACGTGCTCGGCAACTACACCTTTACGGAAGGTCGACTCAAGGGCATGAAGATCGGCGGCGCCTATCGCTGGCAGGACAAAGCAGCAGCCGGCTACCCCATGACGGTTGATCCCACCTACGGGCTTCCGGTTAAGGATGTTTTTAATCCTTATTTTGATGATACCAACAAGTTCGTTGATTTCTGGATTGGCTACAAACGCAAGCTGACCGGCCGCGATATCGACTGGAGCATCCAGCTGAATGTTCGCAATGTATTCGCGAGTAAGGATCCGATCCCGGTTCAATTCCAGCCTGACGGTTCCGTCGCCCGCGTGGCCCTGCCGGTTCCTCGTCAGTTCTCACTCACGAATACCTTTTCGTTCTAGGGTGATCCGTCCGGAGAAGTCACCGCAGATCGCGTGACTTCTCCCGTTTCCAGTTATTGAACCCCGGGATACTACGTGTCCCGGGGTTCGCTGTTTATCAGGAGTGGGCGCGCCGAACTCCTCGTTGCCTCTCCCGGTGCCCCCCTTCCCGTTCACATCATCACTCAAGTCATCCCATCCGGCCTTCCGCATTTGCTCGCAGCGACTCCGCGCCGAGCGCGAATGCAGGGAATCATTCCGCGCTTCGGTATCGACCTGCGCCCTACCGATCAAGCGGTGCGCTACGCCGGGCTCACCGCGCCCTCCCGCACTACCCTGAGACTGGCCTAGTCGGTCCCCTCCCTCACGCATGACCTCACCCGCCCTATCATCCTCTGGTTTCTTCGCCGCCCCGGCCGGAAAACAATGTGTCCAATTCCGAAACGTTATGCGGACTTTTTTCCGACCGATCAGCCTTCTTTTAGCCCTCCTGATTTCTATTCCCGCGACTCAAGCGGAGTCCGACCATTTGTCCTACTTCGAGCTGCCACTGACGGAATCTGATCCCCTCCGAGTGACGCAATCCAACGAACTGAACGACTACATCAGGCATCTCCAACAAGACGACTCGCGCCTGCGCAGCATCCTCCATCCGAACTATAGTTCCATCGACGCCTTCGTCCGTTCGACCACCACTTACCGGCAGGCATTCCAGGAGAGCATCGGGTATCCTCCACCCGGGGCGATTTCTAACGCTGAAGCCGAATTTACCCTCATCGGAGAAGACGATATTGGGATCTATTTTCGAGTGCTAATTCCGACCCTGCCAAACGTGCAAACTCAGGGCATCTACATTCTCCCGAAGGTTCGCACCGGACCGGTGCCTCTGATCCTCGCCCTGCACGGCGGGGGAGGCTCACCGGAGAAGGCCTTATTCAACGGCGGCGGAAACTATCACGATAGGGTGCGCGGGGCCGTCAAACGCGGTTACGCCGTATTCGCCCCGCAGATGCTATTCCCTTCAGAGGGCCTGCCCCGGGAGATTCGGTGGACGACCGATCGTCGATTACGATTGGTCGGCACCAGCATCACAGCCGTCGAAATTTTCAAACACCGCCGTAGCCTTGACGTATTACTGACCCGATCAGAAATCGACCCTTCCCGCGTCGGAGTCGTGGGGCTGTCTTACGGGGGGTTCTATGCCCTGATGACCGCCGCTTTTGAACCGCGAATTAAGGTCGTGGTGTCCAGTTGCTACTATGGAGTGCAGGAGGGGCGTTATGAGCAGGACGAGCTCTCAGTCCCATCCGACTTTGAATTCTTTAATCGGTTCACCCTCTTCCACGACTCCGAGCTGGCCGCGTTGGTCTGCCCCCGGCCTTTGCTCATCCAAGCGGGGAGCGACGACAGGTCCAGTCATCGTGAGCCCGGGATCCCGCTAGCAACGATCTCGGCAGGTGACTATGATCGACTGGGATTGTCAGATCGATTCGAGCACTTGATTTTCGATGGTGGCCACGAGTTCCACGACGCATCCGCGTGGCCCTTCATCCAAAAACACCTCTGATGAAAGCCTTAAAACGAGCGGGAGATTAACCCGCGAACGCCAAGGAAAAGCACTTCTCTTTCATTCTGCTGTTTTATCGCCGCTATCATGCCTAGCCCGCATATTTGGGTCCTTTCTAAATTCCCGAACTCACTCTTTCCATGGCTCAGTTTTCGTCACCCCGACCAACCGGTAAACGAGGGATATTCAAGTGAATGAGTCGGCGTGAGTATGATGATTCTAAAACCCTCATTCCCCTATCAACCCACCGATTAACCTTCCCCGAATCAAATCTGAACAATTGACTTTCCTCGCAGTTATCGGCAATCGGATGAGCCGATTTCAGCGGGCAAAGAACGTCATTAAATCTTTTGTGACTTTCCCCCACCGCCTACTGTTTTTCGAAATATCCCTATGAGAAATATCTTCCTGCTTGTCGCCCTCTCTGCTCTGACCCTGGCCGGCCTGGTCAGCGCCCAGAATACAGTAGAGAAAAAGAAACTCACTTGGCCTGAAAGTGCCGTGGCGAAATTTAAAGACAATCCCACCAGAGAGCATCGCGCCGCCATTGATGCCGCACTTCCTAGTGCCACCGCAAAGCCGACGAAGGAACGCAAATTACTCGTCTTTTACCGCTGTGATGGATTTGTCCACAGCTCGATCCCATTCGGTAACTATGCGATGGAGGCCCTCGCCCGCGAGACCGGCGCTTTTTCGGTCGATCTCGCTGACGAATACTCCGTTTTCACGAAAGAGAACCTCGCTCAATACGATGGCATCCTTTTCAACAACACCACCCATCTCGCGCCTGACCACTCCCAGCGCGAAGCGATTATGGATTTCATTCAGTCGGGAAAGGGGGTCATCGGACTTCACGCTGCTGCCGACAACTTCGGCGAGTGGGCAGAGGGCATCGCGCTCATGGGCGGCATTTTCGACGGTCACCCCTGGACCGGAGGAGGCACCTGGGCCTTCAAGGTCGAAGACCCCGGGCACCCGCTAAACGCCGCCTTCCAAGGCAAAGGATTCTGGCATAAAGACGAAATCTATTGGTATAAGGCCGAAAGTTTCGAGGGGCGCGACAAGCTGCGCGTCTTGCTCAGTCTCGACATGTCGAAGCCCGAAAATGCAGTTCCCTTCGAAGCCGAAAGGTGGCAGGGCAAAATTGAGGATCCTACTGCGGTCGATGTTCCGGTCTCCTGGTGCCGTGAAGTCGGCGAGGGTCGTCTCTTCTACACAAACCTCGGCCACAACGACATGACCTTCGCTGATACCGTTGTGCTTCAGCACATGCTTGACGGTATTCAGTATGCCCTCGGTGATATCGAAGCCGATGCAATCCCATCCGATGACATCACGGTGGAGTTCATCCCGGCGCCGGTCTCAGCCGAGTAATCGAAACCCCGCCCCCCAGCGAAGCGCTCCAAAGGAATTTCCTATCAGTAAAATCTGGAATCCGTCTCCTTACTAAAAATCGAGCCCAATTCCTCAACAATCACCCACCCCCAATGCCAGTGAGGACCCCCTACGGCTCATGAAAAAGATACCCCATAAAATCAGACACCCCTTCCCTCTGGGAATCCTTGGAACCGGAGGTTTTGCGGTTTTTGCATTGGCATTAACTGTTCTGGCTTCTGGTCAATCCGCCCCGGCCCAAGACGCGGCAGTGCGGAAAACCGACAAGCCAAACGAAGGTCGCCAGCGTTTGTCCAATGAAGAGATGAATGCAATGGCCGGAGCGGCGCCCGACGGCACTTTTGGTCCCAACGACAAGTTCGGCAGGACAATCAACGATGCCATCAAACGAGAGCCAGTGGCCAACAATGGAAAACGCGCCGACCACATCAATGTTACCTACGGAGACCATGAGCGAAATACGTTCGACCTTTGGATCGCTGACAATGCCGCCCCCTCCCCCTTAGTGGTTTTTATCCATGGCGGCGGGTTTCGTCGCGGGGACAAGTCGCTAGTTTACGACTCAAATATTTTATCCAACCTGCTGGACGCTGGCATATCGGTGGCGAGTATTAATTACCGCTTCGCTCACCAGAACCCGGATGGAACACTCGGCAGCCTCGAGGACACGGCCCGGTTCATACAATTTATCCGGTATCACGCGGAAGCCTACCATGTGGACAAGGACAGGATAGCCTGTTACGGGGGATCGGCGGGAGCGGTGGCTTCTCTCTGGTTGGCTTTTAACAACGATAGGGCCGATCCCGAAAGCATCGATCCCATCGAGCGAGAATCGACGCGCTTAGCTTGTGCCGGCGCCATGGCTACCCCCGCAACTTCCGATGTGCTAAAATGGGTCGACATTCTGGGGATCACCCGTGAGCAAGCCCTCGGCTTCGCAAAATCCGTAGGCGGGCTCGAGAATGAGGCGGAGTTGTTTACGCCGGAAGGAATCCGCTACCGGAGGCAACTGGATCATTTGTCGTTAATGTCAGCCGACGATCCTCCCATCTTTATTCAAAATAGTGAAACGGGAGAGACGCCGACTCATTACGGGCATATGGCACATCACCCCAACCATGTGAGGGCGTTAAAACAGCGGGCCGACGAAGTGGGCATTGAAGTGGTCGCGAATGCTCCTGCGATTGGCCTGGTTGACCCGTCCGGTGAAGATTTGGTCGGTTTTTTCATTCGTCATTTAAGGTAAGTCCCGCCACCAGCGACCGTCGAAACCAAACAACTCAAGATCTGACGACCGCCTTTCCAATTTTGGTCTTACCCAGCATCGGACCAAAAGTCGTTGGTCGTATCGCACGTTTCCCAGAGCCCTTCCACATTCTTGGGGGGGACTGCCATATCGCCGTGACTCGCATAGTCGCCCATCCCGTGTCCTACACCGCTGCACCGACGCGCCTGTGGCTGAACCTTGCGAAACGTATTCAGCCAGCTGAACCAAATGCTCTTCAGGCATGTTGCCGGGCGTATCGAACCAGATGTAACTGAGCGGCCCGTAGTTCTCACAAATCTCCTTAACCTGCGGAAAACACTTCTCAATGAAGTGCTGGTCGAAGTGCCGTCTGCATTAACCGTAGGGCCTCCTTTGCCGCTGGGATACGTCCAATCTTGATTGTGCGAATGATAGAAACCGATTCTGCTGAAAAAGTCTCCTCGCATTGCCGAGCGTATGTTAGCGCGCAACGCACGCGGCCACTGGGCGCAGCGGAACGATATTGGATTTAGTCCGATTTGATTTCTGATCGAGAGGG
>Ga0075109_1000081_pt1 | contig 64078 bp, 50 predicted proteins | sample AntAceMetag02UKD_FD_69798 | JGI IMG/M metagenome (GOLD analysis project Ga0075109, IMG submission 69798) | Saline lake microbial communities from Ace Lake, Antarctica - Antarctic Ace Lake Metagenome 02UKD | ecosystem: Environmental > Aquatic > Non-marine Saline and Alkaline > Saline | place...
AAGTAATCCGACGGCGGGAGGTCGCCACTAACCAGTGCACCAACGCGATAAACTGGGGTTTGAATGGAGCCGGCGCGGGGTCGCCGGTGGTGGGTCGCGGGGCGAAGGCCAACCGTGCCGTGGCGGCCGGCACCAGGGTGACCGCGATGATCATAGAGAGGATGATCGCGGCGGAGATGGCGATCGCGATGTCGGAGTAGAGTTGCCCGGCTTCCTCTTGTACGAACAGCACGGGCACGAAGACCAACACGGTCGTAGCGGTGGAGGCGAAGACCGCGATCCAGACGCGCTTCAGTCCCGCGACGGCGGCCGCAAAGGGACCCTTACCACGCCGCCGTTCGATCTCGATGGCCTCCAGCACCACGATGGTATTGTCGACCGTCATGCCGATGGCGAAGGCTATGCCGGCGAGGGAGATCACGTTGATGGTGCGGCCCGTCAAGAAAAGGGCCAGAAACGCTGCGATCGTGCAGATCGGAATGCCGAGCACCGCGACCAAGGTCAGCGGGACCGACCGCAGAAAAAGGAACATCACGAAAGCCGCCAAGGCGGCCCCGAGCGAGAGGTTGGTCCAGACGTTGGCGATCGACGCTTCGACGTATTGCACGTCGTCGTTGAAGAGCTCCATCTTCATCCCCGCCGGTCCGAGGAGTTCGCGTTCCACCTCGGCCACCGCCTCCAGCACGGCGGCGCGAACGGCGATCACGTTGGCGCCGGTTTCGCGTTGGATGGAGGCGAGCAGGATGGGGGTGCCCCCGACGCGCCGCACGCCGCGCACTTCGGCGTGGTGCAGCCGCACGTCGGCGACGTCGGCCAACCGGATGAGGGTGCCGTCACGATTCGCGAGGATGAGCTGGCCTAAATCCTCGGGCGTCTCGAAACGGGAAATCGTGCGAATGAGGTAGCGGCGTTTGCCGGTATCGATGTCGCCCCCGGAGAGGTCGCGATTGCGTTCGCGGATCGCGGAGCGGACGGCGGTGAGGGTCAGGCCGCGGGCGGCCAGTTTCTCTGGATCCACCATGATCTGAATCTGCCGTTCCGCGCCGCCGCCGAGATTGACCTGCGAGACGCCGGGCGCGCGCTCGATGCGGGTGCGCACGAAGTCGTCCACGTAGTCGCGCATCATGGTCATATCGAGTTGGCGCGGGTTGCCCTCGAGCGGAGAGATGCCGAAGTGGAGGAACGCGTTGTTGGAAAATGAGCTGGTCAGGAGGCGCGGCTCGTCGACGTTTTCCGGATAGGCGGGGACTTGGCTGAGTGCGTTGTTCACCCGCACGAGGGCGTCGTTGATTTCGGTGCCGAAGGGGAATTCGAGTTGGATGCTGGCGGAACCGGTCGAGGCGTTGGAGACCATGCGCTGCAGGTTGGGAATCCCGCGGAGGTATTCTTCCTGTTCGATCAGGATTTCTTTTTCGACGTCTTGGGGAGTCGCTCCCGGCCATGACGTGATCACGCTGATGGTGCGGATCTCCAAATCGGGAATCATCTGCACGGGCACGCGCAGAGCGGCGAGCACGCCAAACAAACAAACGATTAGCAGGATGACAGTGAGCAGGGTGCCGCGGCGGAGGAGGGCTTCAAGCATGAGAGGAAGGCGCGCGGGGGGCGCGCGAATGTCCAATGTTCAATGACGTATGACGAAGGGTTGAGGAGCTAAAAGGCAGGATTGTTTTTTTAACCACGAAAGACCTGAAAATGTGAGTGGCGAGAGGGGCACAGAATGGGCAATTGAAGAGCAAATAGAGGCGAAGGTCCTACCGGGCGGGTTACCGACTACGCATCGCTAGCTGAGAGCCAGAATTTTTGAAGTGGAGAAGGGTGGGCGCGGCGGAGTCCGAGTTCATCAGGCGAGGGACGAGAATGATTGAGATGAGGGGACGGTGGACTACGCGTCGACGCCGCCGGTGGTGACCTGGATGGCTTGGCCGGGGCGGAGGGTTTCGTTGCCGCGGATGATGACCTGCTGGCCGGGTTCTAGTCCGGATAGCACCTCGATCTGATCGGAGAAAGGGCGACCGAGATCGATGCGGCGGGTGGCGGCTGTCCACGTGTCGCCGTTGGCCTCAGCGATCCAGACATTAACGGTGCCGTCGGCGCGGCGGATGACGGCGTCGCGGGGCACGGTCAACACGGGTTGATTGCTGGCGATGAGAAACGTCACGCGAGCGGATCGGCCCACGGGCAATGGCGCGGTAGCATTTTGCGGCTCAATCCGCACCAGCGATGTTCGGGTCGTGGGGTCGGTCGCTCCGACGATGGCAAAGACGCGGGCCGGGTAGGCGGCGAGAGCATCACCATCAATTAGGAACTCGACGGCGGTCGTGGGGGTGATGGCGCCCATCCTTTCCTGCGGCACCCGCACATCGATCTTGGGCGAATTGAGGCCCACCAATTGTAACACGGGATCGCCGGTCGAAACCCATTCCCCGGCCTCGGTCATCTTCGCTGTGATCATACCGAAAAAAGGCGCGTAAACGGTGTGCCGCTTGACCCGCTCCAGTTGCTCTTGGTGCGCCACCTCTGCTCGCCGAGCGGCGGCCGTGGCGATCGCGACTCCGGCGGCGCGGTTTTGCACTTCGGTGTCGGGGATGGAGTTTCGCAGCTGCAAGCGCTCGGACTCCTTCAGCAGTCGTTCGGCTTCGATCAAGCGGGTTTGAGCCTCGCTCAGCGCGGCTTCCGCAGATGCCACGGCGAGTTCGGCGAAGGTCGCATCCAACGTGACCAGTCGGTCGCCTTGTCTCACTTTGCTCCCGGCGTCGACGTGCACGGTTTCCACGAGGCCGGTGACTCGCGGCGAGAGCATGGACTGCTGCAACGGGGTGATCGTGCCCGTGAGGGAGAATTTTTCCGTCACGATTTCGCGCTTGGCTTCGGTGGTGACGACGGGAACAGCGCTACCGCTCTGGGCGGACAGCGTGGTCGAGAAAATGGCAATGGCGGCAATGAATGCCACCGGTAGTCGGCCCAGAGGGGAGGAAGAAGAGAGTCGCATCGATGGGAAGGGATTTATGCCGATGAGTTAAGGTAGGAGCCTAACACGGGAATATCGGCGGGCGCGAGTGGGGTGAGGGAAATTTCGGCGCGGGTGAGCCATTGCAGGGCGACGTGTTCGATCGCGCGGGGTGCGGGGGACCCGGCGGCCAGCGTGGCGACGAAGGGGAAAAGCCGGATACGGGTGGAGCCGTAGTCGTGCTCGACGGGCGGAAGGGCGCGCAGGGCCCCAAGTTCGCAGCCGAGCTCTTCGCGGATTTCCCGACGCAGGGCGGTCTCGGGATCCTCGCCGACTTCGATCTTACCACCGGGGAACTCCCATTCGCCGGCGAGATGTTTGTCAAAGGGGCGCTGGGCGATAAGCACGCGGCCTTGGTCTTCGATCAAGGCGCAGCAGACGGGAATGGGAGGCATGGCGTCAGCGTCGGAGGCCCGAGATCGGGTGACAAGCATCGGCACGTTTTCTGCTCGCGTGCCGGCGGCGGGGCTCATCAGGTTGCTGCCCGCGTAACCGGCTGGTTACATCGCCGCCTTTTTCACTTACCTACCTCGTCATATTTTGGAATCCACGATGCCTGAACTGAGCACGGTCAACGTGATCGATTACGCGATGATCCTGTTGTATTTCGTGATCATTATTTACGTTGGCATTTATGCGGCCCGCAAAAATAAGGGCACGGATGACTTCTTCAAAGCGGGCGGTCAGGTGCCTTGGTTCATGGCCGGCGTGTCGAACTGGGTGTCGGGATTTTCCGCGTTCATGTTCGTGGCGGCGGCGGGTTATACGTATAAGAATGGCACCAGCGCAGCGCTGCTGTTTACTTCGGCGTTTTGGGCCTATCTGCTCGGCTACAAATACTTCGCGCCGATGTGGCGGCGCGCGCGCCTGCAAGCGCCGTTGGAGTTCATGACCCGGCGGTTTTCGGCTTCGACGACCTACTTTTTCACGGTCGCATCGATTCCCATCCAAGTGGTGGGACTGGCGCAAGGGCTCTACATTTTGGCGATCTTCGTCTCGGCGGCCGTAGGCTTGGACGTGGAGACGTTCAATGTGTTCGGGCTCGAGCTCTCCGGTCTGCAGATGACGATGCTCGTCGTGGGCATCGTGATGATTGTTTACAGTGTTATCGGGGGGCTGTGGGGAGCAGTGCTTTCGGACGCCGTGCAAGGCGTGGTGATTCTGGTGGTGTCGATTTTGATTCTGCCGATCTCGCTGCACTATTTGGGCGGCGATTCCGGCGGGATGTTTGCGGGGTTCCACCGGTTGTTGAACGACCTGCCGACGGAGTATTTGATGCCCCATGGGGATCCGACGAATCCGCTGTTTCTGGGTTCCTATATTTTCAGTATCATTCTCGGCTACAATGTGGCGTGGCATTTGGTCCAGCGCTACAACAGCGTGCCCACGGAACGGGACGCGAAGAAGATGGCGATGTTGTGCGCGTTCCTGTCGTTGTTTGGCCCGTTGTTGTGGATCCTACCGGTCATGGCCTCGAAGTTGATCTTCCCGGATATCGGCCTGCTTTGGCCTAATCTGGAGGCGCCCGAGGAAGCTTCGTTTGTGAGCTTGGCCATGCTGCTGCTGCCTCATGGGATGATTGGCTTCGTGGTGGCGGCGATCCTGTCGGCGACGCTGGGTCACGCCAACGACGCTTTCAACTGGTTGTCAGCCGCGATCACCAAGGATGTCTACGTGCCGATGCGGAAGCAGTTCGGCCTTTCCGAAGCCAGCGACCATCACCAAATGCGGGCCGCGCAAGTCTGCATGCTCGTGGTGGGCGTGATGGGGGTGGGTTTTGCGTTCTTCATCGCGACGTTGGGCGGCGCGTTTGAATTCAACCTCAAATACTTCTCCATGGTGATGCCTTCGATGCTGATGCCGGTCATGTTGGGGATGATCTATCGCAAGACACCGTGGTGGTCCGGCATCGCCTGTTTAGTCGCCGGAGTGACGACGACCTTCACGCTGTTTTTCTTGGACCTGTTTCCGAACGACATCTATCCGCGCAACGTCATTGGCACGGCGATTTCGTGCACGTTGGTGTTTGGGCTGTCGGCGTTTTGGTATCGGGCGGATGACCCCAAGAGCGCGGAAGCGATCAAGTTGGATCGAGATCTGCGCACGCCCGTCGATGAGTCTTCCATCGAAGCCGATCCGGCGGCGATGCAAGTCTACGGCATGGTGGGTAACGTGTGCTGGGTGCTGAGCGCGGTGCTGCTACTCTGCACGTTGCTACCGACTACGGATATCGCGCCGGCCTCGATCAACGCGTTGGCGGCGGCGATCCTACTGGTCCTCGGCTGGGCGCTCCGGCGATTGGCGCGGGTCAAAGTGGCGTAGGCGAGCGCATTGGCGCTGGATTGGGTAGTCGCGAGCGAGAGCGAGTCGATGGGGGAGGTGCCCCACGAACGCGATCCTGCTCATTTCCCCTCACCGCTACCCCGGGGGATGGAACGGGCTTTGCCCCCGACCCTCAGTCGCCGCGTTTGAAGTAGTAGAACCGTTGTTCGCGACGGGTGAAGTGGGCGAGGTTGTCGTGGATCGCACTCGCGGCGAAGGTCTCGACCGATTCGATCTGAGTGATCGGATCGTAGGCATCGAGAGTGAGCCCGGCGGCGAGATGGGGTTGGTTCACTTGCAGGTGAATCTCGAAGAAATTTAGGTGGTGTCCGGCGGCGTCGCGGATCGCGAGCCAGCGTTGACTGGGGTCCATATAGATCCATTGCCTCAGCGTCTGGTCGTAGACCTCAGCGATGGTGTGGCCACCGGCGAGCATCAGTTCGAAGTCTTGGCCCGGCTGCCCTGGTTCGGCGTTGAAGTAGGTATGGCGCATCCGCACGAGGCGGCAGGGCAGATCGAGGGCGTTGAGCGCGAGGCTCATAATCTCGACCATGTTGGCGCACCAGCAACGGTCCTGATCGGCGAGCAGTCGTTCGTATTGGCGAAACGGATGCAGCCCATCCATGACATCCGAGGGCGTGCCGCGACGGGGTTCGAATTCATCGATCAATTGTCGAGTGATCGCGCGGGCCTGCCGGTAAGGCGTCGCGGTCGGATCCGCCAGTTTGCCCCAACGTTCCTGCGCGTAGGCGCGATCCTCGGCGTAGCATTACGCTGCTCCTCTCCGTAGGCCGTAGGCAACGTTCCTGCGCGTAGGCGCGATCCTCGGCGGTGGGGTTGTCCAAAATCCAATCGTCGACGGAGGAGTAGGCGACTTGGAGATTCGTGTTATGGACCCCGATGCGGGAGAACATCGTGCGGCCAGCGGCCGCGTCCTGCGCGTTGGAATTGTATTGGAGATTGAGGAAGTAGCTCGGCGATTTTTCGCCCGTGGCGGTGATGCCGTGGATGTCCACCCGCTGCTTTTGAGCGACGAGACTCACCTCTTTGAGAAACCGCACGGTGAAGGCGTGGCCCTCTGTTTTGACCTCGGCGTCGCCGTTGGCCTCGATTGCGAGGTGGTCGAGCGAGAAGTCGGTGGCGGCCAGGGTGAAACGCAGCCCGACCCCAGTGGGTAGGCGTTCAATACTCGCGATGGCGAGGGTGTCGGCGGTGGGGTAGAGTTCCCAGTAGTCGCGGTTTCCGGCGACGGGGATTTGGGTGCCGACGGGCAGGCCGATGGTCTGCAGCGAAACATCAGGCATGGCCACGGTCGGCGTGAAGGCCTCCCTGCCGTGAGCTGGCTTTACGGCCATGAGCAGCGGGGTCGCGGCGAGGAATTTCACCATGTCGCGACGAGAAAAGGAGAGGGGGGGGTTCATCGGGAAAAACGTTGGGCGACGGTGCAGATAGCGAGAGCGACCTTGTCGATGTAGGTCGCGGTCATGGCCTCGTTGAATGGCAGTTGGACGCAGTCGTTGAGGAATTTTTCGGACTCGGGGCAACAGACTTGAGTGTAGTCCATCTCGGTGAGACCGAAGTCTCGGACGGGCCACGAGTCGGCGAAGAAATTATGGTTTTGGAATAGGTCGTAGCGGTAAACCGGATCCGGCAGATAGCTGTTGGCTTTCACGCCCTCAGTAACGAGCGCAGCGATGAATTCATCCTGCGTGCTGGTCAGTCGTTCCAGATCAAGGCGGAAGATATAGTTGTAGAACGTGGGGGTGTCTTCCGGACGGAAGAGCGGCGGTAATACCCCCGGCGCTTCGCTGATGCCGGCCGTCAGTCGCAGACCCATGGCGGTGCGGGGCCGGACGATGGCGTCGTGCTTTTCGAGCTGCGCGGTGCAGATCGCGGAGAGCGGTTCGCTTATCCGGTAGTTGTAGGCGAGCTCGTCGGGATTGCGGATGCCAGTGACGCGGTTGTAGCACTTGTCGCCCCACTTGGCGAGGTGTTCGCCGAGGTCTTCGCGATTGGTGCCGACGACTCCACCATCGCCACAGGAAAGGTGTTTGTAGTCGTTGAATGACCAGCAGCCGAGGTCACCTCGCAGCCCCACGTAATCGTCGCCGTAGCGCGTGCCCCAAGCCTGCGCACAGTCCTCGATCACGATCAGGTTGTGTTCTGCGGCGATGCTCATGACGGCGTCCAGGTCACACGGATTGCCGCACAGGTGGACCGCGAGGATAGCCCGGGTTTTCGGCGTGATTGCCGCCCGGATTGCCGCGGGCGAAATGTTGTAGGTGCGCGGTTCGATATCGACGAACACCGGCACGAGCAATTGATGCAGCATGCCTAGCACCGAGCCCATATCCGTGACCGCGGGCACGATGATTTCTTCGCCGGGTTTGAACTTAAGCGCGGCTACGGCCAAATGAACCGACGCCGAGCCCGAGGAACAGGGGAAGACCGTCTTGAGCGGGTAGATCGCCCGGAAAGCGTCGTAGAGGTTCTCGGTCTGCGGACCTTGCCAATAGAAGAGGGAATCCTGCTGCATGGCCTCGGTCAGACGGGCTATCTCGGCCTCGCCCCAGCGCCGGGGGAGGGGAAACGGCTCGTCAACGATGGGAGGAGTGGTGGGATTGGACATGACGGGAGGGTGCAAAGTGGAACCGGGTAGGACGAGCGGCGAGAGTAGAGTAACCGATGGGTTACTCTTGCGCAACCACGAGAAAAGACCTTCCTAACTGACGCTGCCTTGGCCCTAGGATCGAGGTAGTTTTCGTTCTGAAATTTCATCCCCTCAATCGACTACCGTCGCCCGCTTGCCATGCCTCATTTCTACTCCCGTCGTGATATTCTGAAATTGTTTGGCACCACGCCCATTGTGGCCGCAGCGGGCAGCGCGATGGCGGCGCCCGAGCGGTGGTGGGGGCAATCGATTAACGAAGGGGATGGCCCCAAGCTGTTCTTCACGGCGAAGGAGTTGCCGGCCATGCGCGAGCGCTGGGCGAACCACCCCCGATTTGTCGGCATCCGCGAGAGTTTGATGGGTATTGATCGGGAGGCGGAGCGCCGATTTATTCGGGAAGAAATCAACCTGAATGATCCCTTGCGTGATATTGTCCGGGCGAGTGAACGGGCTGAATACATGGCCTTCATTTACCTGATGACCGGCGACGAGGATGCGAAGGATTTGGCGATCGAATGCACCCAGACGATCATGAAGTTTCCGTTCTGGGATTTCTTTCTGGAGGGCGGCGAAAAAGTCGTCGCGGTGCAGCGCGCCTCGAGCACCACCATGGCGGTAGCGGCGGTCATTGATTTCTTGGGTGATGCGATAACCGACGACGAGCGACGCGAGTGGATTAAGCATCTTGGCGCGAAGGGCTGTGAGCCCTGCTTCACTGGGCTGCACAATATCCGGTATCCGCGGGAGTATCGGGGTTGGGACGTGAATCCCAACACGCCGGTGGGAGCGGAGCGGCTGAAGTTCCCCAACGATAGCTGGCGTCGTCCGGAGATCACGCAGGAAACCAATTTACGGGCCAAACCGGCCGGGGCTTTGGCGGTGGGGTTGTCCGCGATCGCGCTCTACGGCGAAGACCACTCGGAAATTGATCGTTGGTTGGAGATGGCGGTGTCGCACCTCAAGGCGTTTGAGCAAATCTATCTGCCCGACGGCGGCTATGGGGAGGGCGTGCACTACGCCGCTTACACGTCGCGCAGCATCATCGTAGGCTTGCAGGCGCTGAATGTCAGTGGAGTGCTCCCGCTGGAGTTGGACATTGATTGGCCGGGTAACGTGGAATCGTATTTGGAGCTCTCCATGACCACCACGGAAAATCCCTATGAGGTGGTCAATATTGGTGACAACGGTCGCCCGCGCGACCTGCTGCAAAACGACCACAAGACGGGTCGATTCGAAGCGCGCACGGCGGTGCCTTACTGGGTCGCGCGGAAGTTTCGCGACGGTCGAGCGCAGTGGTTTGGCGAAAATCTTGGCGCGCACGAGACCATCTGGTCGTTCATCTACTTCGACGATACGGTGAAGCCCATCGCGCCGAAAGCGGAGGCTAAGACCTGGTATCCTGATCTCGATTGGATTGTAGCGCGAACCGGTTACGCGGCCGACCATCTAGTGGTGAGTCTGCGGAGTGGAGTCGGCTACAATCACGAGCACGCTGACCGCAACAGCCTCATCGTGAAAGCATTTGGCGAGCAACTGATCGCCGATCCGATTCGCCCGCCTTATAATTTCCACGATCCCGCGTGGATCATGCGGGAGTCCGCTGGGCACAGTGCGGTGTTGGTCGATGGCGAGGGCCACCTCTACAATAATGGGGTCGAAGGCACTAACAAAACCATCTGCCAAGCGCGTATCAGCGATCGCGGCACGGGACCGGGTTTCGATTGGTGGACCAGTGATGCGACGCAGGCGTATCGAGTAAAAAACTACAACACCCGCGCCGTGGTCCGATCCATCGTGGTCTTCTATGATCTGCCCGCCGTGGTGGTGATTGATCGATTCACCAAGTTCCGTGAGGAATCCAATTTCGAAGCCCGCTACTTCGGCTACAACTGGGATGCGCAGGCCAAGCTGACCGCCAGCGGCGATACCTTCACAATTCGGCGTCCGGATGCGTTCGCGACGGGTAAAGTATTTTGTCGGCATCCGTTTTCATTAGGCGTCGAGCAGTTGCCGATTCCGGCAGATCTCGCCGCGCAGCATCCGTTTGTGGTGCAACGTTCCAGCGAGAAGAGCATGGCCACCACGATGGTCGCGGCCATCGGCCTGGGCCGGACCGGCGAATCGGCGATGCCCATCGATATCAAAACGGTCGGCGATGCGATCGAAGTTTCGATTGGCGGGATGGGTCGCAAGGCCCGGGTCCGGATTCTCGACGAGGGTGATTTGCCGAAAATCGAGGCGATGATTTGAGCCTCGGAATGAGCGCGAACCAGCGCGCGTTCTCCAGCCTCGGTTGTGCCGAGCTGGAACTGGCTGACGTGATGGAGTTGGCGAAGCGCCAAGGAATCACGGCGGTGGAGTTGCGCGCGCTGGGCGGGTTGATCGATCTCGTCGGATATTTTGCGGAGCATTTCGGAGAACCCCAGAAACTGCGTGAATTCGTCGACGCGAGCGGAGTGCGGGTAGTCGGGCTGGATGCCTCCTGCCGGTTGATTGCGGACGATGTGGAAGGCGAGGCGGAACTGTTGGCGTTGGCGCCATGGGCAGAAGCATTAGGCGGGGTTTCGATCCGGGTTTTTGACGGCGGCGAAAGCCTTGATGATCGGAGCATCGCGCTAGGCGTCGCGCGGTGGAATTGGTGGCAACGGCAACGCGCAGAACACGGCTGGAAAACCCAACTCATGATCGAGACGCACGACACATTGGTTACAGCGGAAGCGGTGCAGCGATTTCTACATGCGGCGCCGGCTGGCCTAGCGATACTCTGGGACGCATTTCACACCTGGTCAAAAGGAGGCGAGGATCCGGTAAAAACATGGGCGCAGATCGGTGATGTCGTGGTTCACATTCACGTGAAGGACGGAGCGGCCGACGGCACCGAGGGACGAGCGTTTACGCACACATTGCCTGGCAAGGGCGACTTCCCGATGGCGGCGCTGCGTGCGCAATTGGAGAAGGATCGATATCGCGGTCCGCTAAGCCTAGAATGGGGGCGGAAGTGGCATCCGTATTTGCCGCCACTGGAGGATGCGCTGATTGAGGCGCGCGCCAGCGACTGGTGGTAGTTTGGCTGAGGTGGTCGGTGAGGCAGGGGATGTCTTGTCACCTCGCCCGTGAAGCCCGACGGCGCTGGGGCCCCGCTTGGTTCCGAGGACCCGAGGCTTGGCGGGTAGGGCGGGCTCGTCGAGCGTGCCGGTTCAACCTGTCCACCGAAGTCGGCGGTTTGTGGCGAAACCGCCCTACCCGCGAAATGGCAGGCTTATCGGACACGATGACCGGGACGCGCATCTCTCGACCGGAAGGATGAAACCCGTCGCCCGTATGCCAAAGCCGAGGAGCCCCCGTCGGCCCAATAGATCGGGATCGTGGCGCGGTCGCCGAGGCGGGTGTATTTATCGAGCAGTTGCCTGCTATCTTCGCCCCCTTCGAGGAGGCTGTAGCCGGTGAAACTCCCGATCGAGCATGCGCGTTTGACCTGAGTTAACTTCACCACGGCGTCCTCCACCGGGTAGCCCGCGGCGTCGAGCGCGGTCAGGGACAAGTCGCGCTTGCGGTAGCGGTTGATCCGCTCGGCCGCCTCTTCCCGCCGAGCCGCGTCGGCTTCCATGCCGGGCCCCATGATGAGGTTTTTCGGCAAATAACGGAAATCGACCTCCGCCTCAGCGCCCCATCGAGAATCCTAATCGGACCGATTTCTACCGTCTGCCGATCAAAGCCGAGGTGCACGGCGAGCCCCACGGAGCCGGCTTGGTAGGGCTGATTCGTGACGGTCGCGATGGACAAGCTTACGCCAGTGGGCGTCGAGCGTGCCGCCGGTCTCGCCGAGGCCTTCCCACTCGGGGCTGCGCTCGAGAAAGACCTTTGCCGTCCCACTTTGTCCGCCCTGAGTCACCTCGGCGCAGATCCAGATCGTCGCGAGCAGCACGCGCCCCGCCACTAGGTCGGTATCGATTTTCGGACGGTGCACGACGACATCCCAAGGATTGGGGTAGCCCTTTGGCACCTCGATCCGCAGGGCGGAATCGAAAGGGGCGTCCGCGATTGGAATGATCGAGTAGGCGGCCTGGTCTGGGGAACTTTGGATCCCAGCCCTGCTATCCGCCTCGATGATAATCGCGGGCGTCGCTGCCGCCGGCAAAAGCGCGCGGATTTCGTCCCCACACGGAGTGGCCGAACCGGTATTAAAAAATCCGCAGAACACGCCAGCGAGAACCATGGGGGGGAGTGAATTTAGGGTATTTCATGATCAACGGATGGTCCGACCTGCCGCGCCGGGTCGGAAAGTAAGTGACCGATCCTCGGGGTTAAAAAAAGGAGCAATGCCCCGGCGACCGGCTCAACGTTGATGACCCTTAACCACTCCACGATTCAGGCGCCGAGGAGGGGAGGCTGAAGGAGGAAGGGAAGCGTTGGCGCGGGGATGTCGGGCGGGAAGAGCGCGACAGTCTCATGTTGGTGGCGGAGACCGTCGCAACTGCTCGCCTTAGCGGTAGCTGCGTTTTGTCTTCCAAGTTTCGCGATTCTGGTAGGTCGGTTTGGCAGCGCTGGACGCATGGTCTTTGCTGGCGAGGAGCACGACAATCGCCTTAGCCTGCGCGGGATCGAGAGTATCGCGCATTAACGTGACGGCATCGTCCTTGGTCAGGTTATCCAGTGCCGTGAGCGTGGCGGATCGACGGTCCCAGTCGGTGTCGTAGTCGTAGCCGTAGCTGAACATGCGGGCGGCTTTTTCGGCGATACTCTTGGGCTTTTCTTCAAACTGTGCCCGCGCGCCGGCGATCAACGTGGCCCAGGTGGTTTCATCGACGGCGGCGAGTTTGGCGGGTAAGGAGGCGAGGAACACTTCGGAGCGAGCGCGTTGTTCGTCCACGTCGAATTCGCTGGATTGGATCACGTAAAGGAGCAGCCATTGATCGAGCGAAGCGCCGGCGGCAGAGCCGACGATGTAGCCGAGTTGTTGGTTGGTGCGCAGTTCGTCGAAGTAGGGCGTGCGCATGAAATTGCCGACCACGGTGGCGGCTGCGCGGGTGGCTGGGATGTCGTCGGGCAACAGGTAGCTGGCCCGGTAGGAGGAATTCACGCCTTCGATCACGTCGGTGATTAGGAGGGTTTCGCCGGGATTTATCTGCACATGCTGGCGGCGCAGGAGCTCGTCAGCTGGGGCGGGGGTAGCGCCGATGGCGGTAGCGATGCGACGCGTCAAGGCGGCGGCGACGGCGGGCGTCACGTGACCATGCACGATGGCTTCGATCTTGCCCTTTGCCATGAAGTTGCGGGCGGCGCGTTGTACCTGCTCCCACGTGACAGCTTCGGCTTGATCGAGCGAGTGGTTATCGAGGAAATAAAATTCACGCATCGTTGCGGTCGAGTAATCGCGGGCGAGGGAAAAGGCTTCGGTTTGAGTGTAGCTGCGCAGTGTGCGGATCACGGATTCCTTCATCGATTCGAACCGTTCGGGGCTGAGCTCAAAGGTCAGAAGCTCTCCCGCCACGTATTCGGCAAAGCGCAGGGGCGAATCACTGAATCCGCTGGCGGAAAGGGTGAGGCCTTCTAGGTCTACTGCGACCGCATAGTCTATGCCCGCGATGTCGGCATCACCGGTCGCCGGGGCGAGGGCGTCGATGAGACAGGTTTGATAAAAACGGAGCAGCAAATCGGTGGCGGCGTTGCCTTGGTCGCGGGTGGGCACGAAGCGGAGTTGGATGGCGGCGCGAGGACGTTGGAATTGGACATCTTGCGCGTAGTAGAGGTGGAGTCCGGGCTCATCGATGAGCGTCAGCGGGCGCTCGGTCAGCAAGGTGGTCTCGCCGGGGAGAAACGGGTTGGCGGCGGGGAGGGAGAAGGCCACATCGGCGGTGGGGTTGAGCAGGCGTTGGTAGATCTCGCCGTCGTCTTCGGTGTAGGCGTAGGCCGAGCCGTAGATTTCATCGGTGCGATTGGTGGGCACGCCCTTGGCTTGGAACGTCACCAACATGTTATCCGGCGTGAGGGCATCGAGAAAGCGGCGGTAGGTGACCTCGTCCGGGAGGCCCCAAACCTTCTCGGCGCGCTCGGCGATTTCGAGCGGGTAGTAGAGGGCGGCATTGGCGAGTTCGACGGCGAGGTCCGAACCTTCCCCGCGGTCTGCGAAGGATTCCTGGAGGGCGGCGATGCGGGCTTGGTCGGCATAGAAATCGGCCGGGAAGGGCGAAGCTTTGAGGAAGTCGAGGTAGGCAAAAGTCATTTCCATCACCTGCGGCACGTGCTGCTCGCCGTGAGGCGTGAGGTCGGCGGCGACGAAGAGGGAGCCGTAACCGCTGGTGCGTTCCCACGTGAAGCCGGTGACATCCGTAGCCAGATCGGCGGCCTTGAGGGCTTCGACGAGCCCGCCCGGGCCAGCATAGTTGAGCAGCGAGATAATGAACTCACCGGGCTTGCTGGCGAACTCGGGGCGCACCGGCGGGATTGGAAATTCGAGGTAGATCAGGCGGACTTCCTTGACCGGTTCGATCGTGGCCATGCGCAAGGTTTTGGCGCGCGGTAGAAAGATCGGTTCGCGGTCGATGGTGGGTAGGTCGAGCCGTTTGATGGGCGTGAAGTATTCACGGACGTGTCCCTCGAGTTGATCGAGCGAGAGACTGCTGGCGACCGACAACGCCATGCGTTCGGGGCTGTAGTTTTCGTGGTAGAACGCGCGCACGACGTCGGCATCGGCGTGGGCGAGGGTGGTCTTGTTGCCGGTGGAGAATTTGGATTCGCCGGCCGCGGGATCGTAGAGCTCGCGGCGCACATTGAGCATGCGGCGAAAGTCGTTTTGCACGTGGCGCATGGCTTCGTTGTGCACGGCGTTGACCTCGCGGTCCGTCGCCTCGTCGGGAAAGAGCGGCGCGATGAACATCTGGGCGGTGCGATCGAGCGCCCCTGCGAGTGCCTCGTGCCGGACCTCAAACAAGTAGTTGGTGTGATCGGAAGTGGTGTAGGCGTTGCGGTAGCCGCCGTTGGTGGTGATGTAGTCGGTAAAATCGGCGACGCCGGGAAATTTCTCACTGCCCTTGCTGATCATGTGCTCGAGGAAGTGAGCGAGCCCGACGTGTTCGAAGGGATCGTCGATCTGGCCGACACCGACCGCGACGGACGCGGCGGATTTATTGAAATTGGGATCGGATACGAGGATGACGCGGAGCCCGTTATCGAGCACGAAGCGCCGAAACTCGGCCTTGTCCGTCGGTGCGACGATGCGCGGAGGAAGGTCCGGGATTGCGGCCGCAGCGGTGAGCGCGAGGGTGGCGGTCGAGACGAACCAGAAAGCGAGACGCGTGAATCGATTGGGCATGGAGGGACGCATAAAGGATGGGACCAAGTTGGCGAGCTCGGGCGAACGGTCTCGCTTCTGGGCGAAACGGTGCGACAGGATGCTGTCATCGCTGTTCCCTCATCCAAGCCTTTGATTTCTGCCGAAACGTGGACGTGGTTGTGCCGTCATACGGGCTTCCCGGCGCGCCGATTGGAGGGGCCAGCCGAGCTGCTGGTCTTGCTTGCGGCGGCAGCAGCAGGTGAATTGACGGCGGCGGGCGCGGGCTCAAGCCGGGTGGTGCGCCAAGATGCGCGGCAGGCGGCCTCGCAGCGGCAACAGGCTGAGAACCGCCGCAAGTCTCACTTCAAAAGCAACAATCGCACGAAGGTTTGAGTCCGCCTCAGTCGTCGATCGCGGCGAAGGTGAGCTGCATGAATTTCCAGCTGGTCTCGTCGTCTTTTTGGTTGCGGGTCTGTTTGAAGATCATGCCCACGAGTTGTTCGTGCGGATCGGCAAAGTAAGAGGTGTTGAAATAACCGCCGCCGCTGAACGTCTCGATTCCGCCCAAGCCGCCCTCGGCCCCCCCGGCTTCGTTGACGACGCGAAACGCGATCCCGAAAAACGAGGTGTCGGCCAAGTCGCTCTGATGCGCCATGATGGTATCGATGGTGGTGCGGCTGAGCAGGCGGGTGCCGTTGTAGACGCCCCCGTTGAGATACATCTGCAGGAATTTCACGTAGTCCTCAACGGTGCTGGTGAGGCCGGCTCCGCCGCTGAACCACGTGCGCGCTCCTTTCATGGGATAGTCGGCGTCGTAGTGCTCGGTGCCTTGGTATTTGATCCAGCCACCGTCTGCGCCGGGCTGTTGCACGGTGACTAAGCGATCAACCTGATCGGGGCGCAGATAGAACTGAGTATCGGTCATTCCCAGCGGGCCGAAGATGTGAGTTTGCAGGAACTTATCGAACGGTAGGCCGGACACGACTTCCACCAGTCGACCCGCGATATCGAGGCCTTCGGAGTAGTGAAACGCTTTCCCTGGATCAAAGATCAAGGGCAACGCGGCAATTTTTTTGACGTTGTCCGCGAGCACGACGGCTTCGGTGGAAAACAGATCGGTGATGCCGGCGTCGATATAGATCTGTTTCATGCGCGGATCGCGGTCGATGATCCCGTAGCCGATCCCGGCGTTGTGGGTGATCAGTTGACGGATGGTGATTTCCGACGCGGCGGGTCGGGTGATGTAGCGCCCCGTGGCTTCATCGTAGGCTTCCAAAACCTGAGGGTTGGCGAATTCCGGCAGAAACTTGGACAACGGATCGTTCAAGCGGAAGTGGCCTTCTTCCCACAGCATCATCACGGCGGTCGCGGTGATGGCTTTGGTCTGGGAAGCGATCCGGAAGATCGAGTCCTGGTCGAGTGGCGTGCCATCGGGATCACCCCGGCCAAAAGCCCGATGGTAGACGATCTTGCCGTGCCGGGCGATCAGGGCGACGGCTCCGGGGACCTGCTCTTTGGCGATGGCCTGCTCGATCATCGCGTCGATCCGATCGAGTCGCGCTGGCGACATGTTGGCCGACTCTGGGGAGGCGGAAGTGAGCAGGGCAGTGACCTGTCCGGTAGGGGTTTGAGCCCAGCTGGTGACAGCACAGATACCGGCGACAAGAAGAAGGGAGGGGAGACGGAGCATGTTGGGTGCAGCAGAAAGACGACGAGGTAAACGGCGACGCTAGGATGCCTCGCTAACGGGGCAAGGCGAAGTGCAGGCGCTAGCCGGGAGGGCGCCCGGGAAAAGAGATGCGGAGTCGAAGCTCAGCAGCGCTAAGAGCCATAAGAGATCTTTAAGGGACGGGTTATTGCAGAATCTTCTAAGGGACAGGCTGGTAGAGGAATCTTTTAAGGGACAGGCTAGTAAAGAACTCTAAGGGACAGGTATGTCACTAGCGTTCTCAGCGGGAAACATCTGGAGTCAGGTGGCTCCCGAACCGCTGCGCTGAGTATCTACGGAGTTTTTCAACCACGTCTATGAACGCAGGGAATGGTATGAGATAGATACGAATCCACTCTACCGGTTGCGCTATAGTCGGGCTTACATGAGCCCGATCGGCCGCCGTATCAGTTACCGTCGAGACCACCCCAGGGCATGATCGCGTCGAGGGCGGGGAGGATCGCGCGGCGCACTTCGATGAAGTCGAGCATGCCGGTGTAGCGATAGATGACTTCGCCATGGTGATCGATGATCAGCGTGTGCGGGAGGGCGCCATTCCACTCGGGGTCGATGGCTTCGATGTTGGCGTATTTATCGGTGTCGCCGAAGATGTAATTCCTCATGGATGCGTGTTGGCCTTCGAGGAACCGGAGCGCCTTTCCTTCCATTTTGGGATACTCAGCAGCGACTGTGACCATCTCAAAGTCGCGACCGCGGAAGGTGACGTTGAGGTCCACTAGATCGGGGAACTCGGCGACACACGGGCCGCACCAGGTGGCCCATACATTGATGAGGCGGACTTTGCCGGAGTCGGCGTTTTCGCGCAGGGCGACGAGGTCGGCGGCGGTGGCATGCTCGAGGGTGACCGGTTCCTGTTTGAGGCGCTCGGCCCAGATCTTGTTGAAGCCCTCGGCCTTCTCCGCCCATTTAACCGAGCAACCAAAGACGCGCGTGGTGGGCGCGGCGAGGGTGCCGCCGGCGAGGAGCGTATCGAGCGCGTTGCGAGCGGTGTGCTCTTTGATGTATCGCGGCAGCTCGGCGTCATCGATGCGGCCTTGGAAGGCGAGCTTGCGATCTTGATCGTAGATGAAGACGTGAGGCGTAGCGACCGGACCGAAGACGCGGGAAATCGCCTGAGTGGGCCCGTCGTCGAGGTAGGGGAAATTGAAACCGGCGTGCTCGGAGCGAATCACCATCTCGTCGAAGGAGTCGCCGACGTCGGTGTAGGCGAGTTCATCGAGGCGGACGGCATCGGCGTTGTTGGGATTGATCGCGACGACGGCGACGCCCTTGGGTCCGTATTCGGCGGTGAGTTCGATCAAACGCTGTTCGTAGCGGCGGGCGGTGGGACAGTGGTTGGATGTGAAAACGATGCAGAGCAGTTCGGCGTCGGCGAAGGACTCGGGCGTGTAGGTTTTGCCTGACACGCCGGGCAGTTCGAAATGGGGGAGATCCGAGCCGATCGGCTGCGGTTTCGGGTAGCTCGTATCGCCGGCGAAAAGCGGGGCAACAGTGAGGCCGAACACGGCCAAGGCAGTGGGGAGTAACCGGGTCATGACCGGACGGTTGCCCCGGAATGTCGCCCGTGCAAGCGAAGGTGTCGCTGCCAGTTGAGCAGAGTTCGGGAGACGGTACTTACACCTCTGAGTTCTTCATCATGTGAGCAAGGAGCTCGTCGACTTGGCAGTGGCAGAGGGCCGTGTAGGTATCAGCCGCGCCGTAGTAGAGGGAGATGCGGCCGGTCTTGGCGTCGGTCAGGGCGGAGACAGGGAAACAGACGTTGGGCACGAAGCCGCAGGTCTCGTAATACTTCTCGGGGGTGAGCAGGTAGTCGCGGGTGCGCAGCAGCACTTTCTCCGGTTGGTTGAGGTCGTGGAGCGACGCGCCGATCGAGTAAACGGAGCCGTTACAGGTGCCGGAAACGCCGTGATAGAACACGAGCCAGCCGTCCTTGGTTTCAATGGGAATAGGTCCCGCGCCGATTTTCGTGCCCTGCCACCAGCCGCTGCCGCCGGCCTGCATGACCATGCGATGTTTGCCCCAGTAGGTGAGGTCTTTGGAGTGACTTAGAATGATATCGCCGAAGGGGGTATGGGCGCTGTCGGAAGGACGTGAAAGCAGAACGTATTCGCCGTTGATCTTCCGCGGGAAAAGCACGCCGTTGCGGTTGAACGGCATGAGCGGATTTTCCATGCGGATGAAGGTCTTGAAATCCTTGGTGCGGCCCAGTCCGATGGAGGCGCCGGGGAAATCGTCACACCATGTAATGTAATACCAACTACCGATTTTGACGACCCGGGGATCGTAGGCGTAGGAGGGCGTCGCGGTCTTACCGGCTTCGTCTACCCAACGAATGGGTTTGTCCTCAATTTTGAAGATCAGACCGTCGGCAGAGGTGCCGGAGTGCAGGGCGGGGCGACCGCTACGACCGTCGGCCCGGAAGACGCCCGCATAGCCGGGGCCGAAGGGCACGGGAGCAGAGTTGTAGATCCGCGCGGTGTGGGGCGTGGGGTTCCAGCCGATCAGCGGATTGGCGCTGTTACGCCACAGGACATGCGGGTCGCCGACCGGCTTATCCTGCCAGGGGATTTGGGCCAGATTACGGCCGATGAGGGTGGGGGGAGATGATGGGCTGGGGGGTTTTTTCATGGCTAACTCATGGGGGATTGCTGGTAAGACGTGGTCGATCACGCGCTATGCCCGAGGCTGGGTCGATAGCATCGGTTGTTAACGTGCAGTGAGCCGACTCGCGGATTGGCTCCGGGCAGTTTTTGGGCTTCGGGACTTGCCGTCGGGCGGAGGTAGGATGCCATAATCATCGAGATGACCGTCCCCCAGTTGATTTCACGTTTAGGCCTATTGTCCGTTACCACCGCAGCCCTTTTAGTCGGGGGTCCCCATGCGGAACTCGCGGCCGAACGGGCCGACTGGAGCGAAGTCCGGCTCCTGTCTTACGCCAAAGATATTCACGACGACTGCCTTACCCTCGATACGCACTTGGACGTTCCAATCGTCATGCGGCGGCCAGGATTCGATATCAGCCAAGAGCACTCGTGGGTGCATGACGCGAGCCAAGTGGATTTCCCGCGGATGAAAAAGGGAGGGCTCGATGGCGGATTTTTTGTGGTGTTTGTGCGGCAAGGCCCCCTCGACCTCGCGGCGCGGACCCACGCAGTGGAAGAAGGATTCCTGATCACGAACCTCATCCGGGAGGCAGTCACCGAGCACGCGGATCTGGCGGGATTGGCGACGACGCCGGCCGAGGCGATGGCGCTGCGGGAGGCCGGCAAACACGTGGTGTTTATCGGGATCGAAAACGGCTACGTGATCGGCCGAAACATCGACTTGCTGGAGCAGTATTACGATTTGGGCGTGCGCTATTTCGGTCTCGTGCACACGCTTAACAACGACCTCGCCGATTCCTCGACCGATCGGTCGGGCCCCCGGCACTACGGAATATCGGCCCTGGGAAAAGTAGCGGTCGAGGAGTGCAACCGGCTCGGCATCATGATCGATGTTTCGCACGCTTCTGACAAATCCACTTGGGACATTTTGAAATACTCGCAGGCCCCCGTGCTCGCCTCGCACAGCGGCGCTTACGCCGCGTTCCCGCACCCGCGAAATCTCAATGATCCGTTGCTGCGCGAAATCGCGGCGAACGGAGGCGTTGTGCAGATGAATGTGTTTGGTATCTATTTGGAGGATACACCACCCGACCAAGCCCGCGACGACGCGATCGCCGGATGGCGGACCAAGTTCGATGCGAAGCAGCCGTGGTCGATGGAGGTGGATATCCAACGTCGCATCGAAATCATGGGCATCAAAAATGAATTCCCGTCATCCATGTCCGACATCCCAACGGTAGCGGATCACGTGGACCATTTGGTGAAGGTGATGGGAATCAACCACGTGGGTTTCAGCGGCGACTTTGATGGCGGCGGCGGCGTGAGGGATCTCATGGATGTGAGCCAGATGATGAACCTAACGGCCGAACTTTTGCGCCGCGGTTACTCCGCCGAGGATTTGAAGCAGATGTGGGGCGGTAACGTCATGCGGGTGTTGGCTGAGGTGCAGCGGGTCGCGGCGACGCTACCATAGGCCGTGCCCCCCGTCGCTGGCTAGGCAGGGACGGCGCTGGGCCGTCCGTTTTGGAAGGGATACCCTTTGGGGGGCGGTGGGATTATGCGACGAGAACTTATCATTCTGTTCGCGCTGAGGGGCAGGGGTAGACGTGCCTTCCCTACTTCGTGCGGTTCAACATTGAGTGGGTCTCGGCTTGCGGTCGAAGAGAGGGCGGGGTGCGCTGAAAGCCTCCTCTCGCTATACCCTTATGAAATTTCCCCTTCGTTTTCTGTTTGTTGCGGCCATCGCGACATCTTCGCTTTTTGCCAATCATCATAAGTCCGCGGCGAAAGCGCCCCTAGCAGACCAACTCGGTCTGCAGCTCTGGAGCTTGAAAGATCAATTCGAGAAAGACGTGATCGGCACGCTCGACGTCGTAGGTTCCTACGGATTGCCCTACGTCGAAACCGCCGGGACCAACGGCATGGTGCCGGAGCAATATCGCGCCGAACTGATTAAGCGCGGCGTGGACGTGGTCAGCGCTCACGTGCAATATGACGCGTTGGTCAAAAACTTCGAAGCCGTGTTGCTCGATGTGATCGCACTCGGTGCGAAGTATGCGATGATTCCGTGGATCCCGCACGACGGCGCATTCACGGAAGACGATAACGCCCAAGCGATCGAACGCCTCAAGGAGTGGGGTCCGAAGTTTGCTAAACAAGGCATCAAACTCGGTTACCATCCGCACGGTTACGAGTTCGGCGCGGGCAAGGAAGACGTGACCCTTTTCGACCAGATGGCCAAAGCAACTGAGGGCCATGACGTATATTTCCAGATGGATGTGTGCTGGGTGGTTTACGGTGGCGAAGATCCCGTGGCTCTCTTGCACGAGTATAAAGACCGCTGGGTCAGCATGCACGTGAAGGACATTCGCCAAGGAGTTCCGGTGGGATTCCTGCGACCTGATCTGCCGGCGGCAGACCGCGTGGTGGTGGGCACGGGTCAGATCGACTGGCCAAGTGTCATCGGCACGGCGCGTTCTTACGGTATGGAGCTGTTTTTCATCGAAGACGAAGGCGTCGACTCTCCCCGCGACATCCCCCAGAGCCTAGAATACCTGCGCGGGCTCGAGCTCTGAGCACGGGGACGTCGGGCGTAAAGGGCCAGATGACAGGACATGCTGAACCCTTTCGGGCTACAAAAATGTCATCGAGCAATCTGTTACCGCTGGGCGATTTGCCCTCCGGCATAACGGGGACGCACCGCAGTAGGATGCGTTCGGTGCGTTGGCTGAAGGTAGGGCGGTTTCGCCGAAACCGACGGTTGCGGTGGGCGAGATGAAACGGCGCGCCCGACGAGCAAGCCCTACCTCAAAGGCCGGGCCGCTCAAGCTCATCGACACCGCTGAACGTAGCCCGCTGTGCGGCTTCATGGGTCATCTGGCCCGTGAAGCCCGACCCACCCAGTAAGGTGCGCAGAGGTGGTCCGACGTGGGTCGGGCTTTACGCCCGAAAACGGTGCTAAGTCCCCATCATGCGCGGGCCGGGGGCCGTCAGCTTGGGAGGTTAATGCGACCGGTCGGAGATCCCTTGTTTGGGTCTCTAGTGGGCAGGCTGAAGGCTTAGCGATCTTGGCGACCTTGGTGTGAAAACGGCGGCGGAGTGGCTCTGAGCAAATCGATAAGATCTGAGTTTAGCGTCTGCGGTGACTTTCACCCTGATCGCACCCCCTTCGGCGATGATGATAAGCGTGAAAAACATCGGGACCGCGATCAGTCTGCTACTGCGGCGGTCGCGGCGGCGGCTTTGGTGCGTCGGGCGAGGACGAAGCTGAGCCCGGTAAAGATCACGCCGAGGAGGCAGATTCCAAGCGAGGCGCGGAAGAGAGCGAGCAATCCGACCTCGGCCATGTAGCCCGCAAAAATATTACCGGCGATCGCGAAAACGCCGCCCACGAGGACGACAAAGAGACCTTGGATGGAGTTGCGGTAGCCGGCCTCGGCGAAGGTATTGAGATACATCACCGGGGCGATGAAGAACCCGACAATGGTCATGCCGTGAAACAGTTGGAGAAACACCGCAAAGAAAGGCGTGGGAAAGTAGGCGAGGCACGCTAACCGGAACAGACTCGCGAGAGACGCGAGAGCGATGATACCGATTAAACCAATCCGCCGCTTCATTTTATCCAGCGCCAGAATGTAGAGGATTTCGATACCGACTCCAATGCTCGAGATCGGGCCGACCCATTTTTCCGCGATGCCTAGTTGGTTGGTCAGGTAGAGCGGGTAGAATCCGTAGAACGCCATGGTGGTGAAGAACACGGTGCCGACTCCGATGCAGAATAACAGGAGGTGCGGACGAGCGAGCACCTTGGCGGCCTCGAGCGTGGGCATGCTTTTCACGTCCTCTTTTTTGGGCGATGGGGCCGAGCGCACCGGCAGGCCGAAGGCGTTGATTACGCCCAACGCGGCGAACAGCGCGGTGATACCGGGCAACCAGTTGATCCCACCCCCAAGGTAGTAAGCGCCGAACATCACGAAACTTGGCACGATGAAGCCGATGGTGCCCCAGACGCGCACCACGGAGAATGCCACGCGGGGTTGAGCGGGATCGGCCTGAAGCGTGAAATACAGGCCGTCGCCGAGCGCCACTTGAGGCTGAGTGGCCATCCGATTGAACGCGATCCACAGCAGACAGGCCCAAAATCCGACGGCCCCGACCAGAACCGTCATCGCAATGACGTTGATCGCGAACAGCGCGATCAAAAGCGGGCGGACCAACCGATGGCGATCGGCCAGATAGGTCATCAGCAGCGGCATGAACAGCACGGCGGATTGTCCGACGGCATAGATGATCCCGATGTCCGCGAGTGAGATGCCCTTTTGGTCCCGCAGGTAAATTGTGAGGTAGGGGGTCACGCTGCCGAGGACGGCATAGATGAAAAAATAGTGCGCCTGAAGACGGCGGACGGAAGTCGGAGGTGGCACCGCGCGGAGCAAGACGAGCGACCCCGCTCGGAGCAATGAAAGAGACGGGCGATGCAATTTATTTTGGCTCGCCGGGGACGGGCGGCAGCACGGACCCAAACTGCGTCCAGTCGGGCGACCCCACCCGCGTATCGAAAATATGGATTCGAAGGGAATGCGCCGATAAAATCACATTATTGCCACGCGCGCGCGGCCGCGTTTTATCCAGGCCGATTTCAACCCAAACCCCTATCGGCATGAAACCTATCGGCGAAAACATGGGGGTGATTCATCGCCCGTTCAGCGTATGGGGGATGCCTCTCGGCAAAACGACGACCGTGATCCGGTTGAGCGACGGACGCGGGATCGTGCAGTCGGGCGGGCCGTGGCGCGATGAAGAGGTGGCGGCGATCCGCGAGTGGGGCGAGTTGGCTGGTAGCATGGAAGGCTCCCGGGCTCACGATACGTTTGCTTGGGAGATGCCGGCGCATTTCCCATCGCAGCGGATAGGTTGCGGTCGGTGGAGTCGCTGGTGGGATGGAATTCACGGTCGGGCGCCGAACTGAAGGTGCTCAAAGTCGGCGGGATGCCGCGGTTGCAGGAACACGCGGTGCTCCACGTGCCGTCGCGCACATTGGTGCTCACCGACCTCGTGTTTAACTTGGACTTTCCGGACGGGAGATCCGTGCCGTGGCCCCTGCGGTGGATCTCCGGACTCAATACCTTCCCGGGCACCAGTCGCCTGGTGAAGCTATGCGTGAAGGATCGAGCGGCGTTGCCGTCGTTGCTGACCCAGATGATGGCGTGGGACTTCGACCACGGGGTCGTCGGCCATGGGGAAGGGATCACCCAGAACGCCAAAGATATGCTGCGCGACGTGCTGGCGTGGGAATCGGCTGCGGCCTGATCCAGGATTGCGACCGATGCGACGGGAACGCATAGATTCTGAGATGGCTCCACCTGTTGTTCATGGATCGCTTCACCGTTTACCTCCCCAACCGACGGCGGGGCCAGCGAATCAGGTGCCGATCCAATCCTGAATAAATCAGCTTTATGGCACGTATAGCGATCATCGGACCCGGCGCCATTGGCGGCACGCTGGCGGGAAACTTAAAACAGGCGGGGCATCACGAGATCGGGTTGCTCGGCCGCCGGGCGAGTCCAGGCCTAAGCCTGACTCTCCCCGATGGGCACCGCATCGATGCGGGACCCGTGCTTGTGGAATGGGCGGATGATGGGGCGCCGTTTGATTGGGTTTTCGTAGCGACGAAGACCTACGCGGCCGAGGCGACGGGCCGGTGGTTGCAGCGGGTGATGGGAGCCACGACTCGCGTGGCAGTATTTCAAAATGGCGTGGAGCATCGTGCCCGATTCCGGTCGTGGGTGCCAGATGAGCGGCTGGTGCCGGTGGTGATCAATTGTCCAGCCGAGCGCCCGAGCCCGGATGAAGTGGTGCAACGCGGCACGCTCAAAATTATCGCCGAAAACGATGCCGCAGGTTCGGACCTAAAAACGCTCTTTGCGGGCGCAGATGAACACTTCCTGTTGACGGACGATTTTCTGACCGCGGCGTGGCGGAAATTGACGCTCAACAGCGTAGCGGTGCTCACCGCGATGATTCTACGGCCCAACGAAGTCTACCACGATCCAGACCTACAGGTGGTCGCGCGCGGCCTGGCGACGGAAGCGGTGGCTGTGGCCCAAGCGGCGGGAGCGAAGCTCGAATTCGCCTTAGTGGATGAAGTGCTGGAGGCCGTGTTGGCGGAAGCGCGCGACCAAGTGAACTCGCTCCTGGCGGACCGGCTGGCGAGACGCCCGACCGAGTTAGCCGCGCGCAATGGCGCTATCGTGCGCATCGGGCAGAAGCTCGGCGTGCCGACCCCCCTCAATGCCATGGCCGTAGCCGTGGTGGAGGCCCAGCTCCGAACCGAAACAGATAAGCCCTAGTAGATGCGGACGTTGTAGACCGCAAAGGCGAGTCGACGACCGGTGCCGGCTTCGAGGTGGCTGGGACCGGCGGTGTAGAAGTCCAACCCCGTGCGTCCGGTGTGGTCGAGCTCGATGCCTTCCAAATGCACGGTGACGCCCGGTTTTTCGGTGTACCCCTCCCAGAGCGTGTTTCCGTTTTGGGTGATGGTCACATCACAGCCGAGTTCACCGACCAAGGTGAACACGAGATTCACGGGATCGGTCACGCCATCTTCGTTGAACTGACGGACCAAGAGGCGGCCTTCTCCGCCGCACCAAGACCAAGTGTGAATGTCGTCGCGCTCGACGCCGTTCCAGCCGTCGCCGATCTCGAGCACGACGGGGCCCCTCGCTTGGATCACGTGGTTGAGTTCCTTGGTATTGATGTCGCTACGGGACAGCATGTAGCCGCCGGTGAAGACGGAAAGATTACCCACTAGGAGTAGCACCAACCCGGCTCGGGTGCGCGGGGTGAGCATGATAAAGGCGAGATGCAGCGGCAGCAGAATACGGGTAACCGCTGCCGGATATCCGGCGAACGTGGGCGCGCCCAGAATCGCGAGCAGCCCGACGTAGCCGATCCCGAGTTGCCACCACGGATTACGCGGTTGCGGCCGTGCGACCAGCCAACCGGCCTGCACCAGAATCGCGAGGATTCCCCCCAACCCAGCCCAAGCCAAGGCATCGGCGGGGGCGGCGACCAAGGCGGCGAAAGTGGTGTGTAGTTTTCCGGCTAACGCAGTGAAAGGGATCGCGAAGTTTTGCAGGCTATTCCCGGTAGCTGGAAAACGGAAACTCACGTAGACAAACCACAATGCGACTGGAGTCACGATGATCAGTCCCCGCAGCACCCGTTCGCGCCAAGTCGGCAGTTGCAACAGCGTCAGTCCGGCCAGCAACGAAGTTTCGCGAGAAAGACAGGCGGCGGCAAACAGGCCGGCGGTGGTTTTACCGCGTTGGTGGCGCAGTGCGAACATCCCGAGCAGGATCAGGAGCAAGGCGGGCAAATCAGTGAGCGCATAGACGACGCTGGTCGTGACTCCGGCGGAGAACATCAACCCGATCCACGCGACGATATGATGGAGAGATGTCGGCGGCAGCAGGCGCAATAAACCGATGCCCAGCGCGACCCACGCCACGACGTTGAGCCAAGCGTAACCGTTGAGGGTGCGGAAGGCATCGCCGACCCCGACTCCGGCGGCGATCCACGAGGTCAGGATGCGGCGCGCCCGCATCGAAGGAAGGTCGATGGCGGTATCCAAGGTCGGATCCTGGAGGGCGGGGCGCAGGGCGAGTTGCGCATAGAACTGCCCATCATAGCCGGCTTCTTCGCGGTAAATGTAAGTGTTGGTCGTGCGCACCTCGGGCACGGCCTTTTCGCTCCACGAGGGGCTGATTTGCAGCAGCCGAGTGAAGCCGTAAGCGGGATGATGAAACTCGCGCAGATGCATAAACCCAAATCCCACGGCCGCGATAATAACGACCCAACCGCCGTAGCGGCGGGTGAGGGCGAAGGTCCGGTGGAGCGAGGATTTGATGGCAGAGGTGTCTCCCATGACAGCGGAAGCGAAACCCTGATTTGCCGCCGACGGGAGGCAAGTGCAAGCTGGTCGACTTAATCGAGCGGGGGAGGGGCTGGGGGCTCGACCGGCGGTTTGAACCGATCGACCAACAGGGCCGCCGCAATGAACAGACCGCCCACGACTAATGCCGCGATGGCCCGGCTCTCGGTCGATGCGTTGGCCAGATCGGCCAAGAACAGTTTGGCGGTAGCGATCCCGATCCAGACGTAGCCGACAATGCGTAAGGGTTTGGCTTTGAGCGGGTCTGGCTGGCGCACGCCCCCATACCATTGGGCGAGGCCGACGAGCGCGTAGGTCAACGTCCCGAGCAGGGCGGCGAACGGCAGGTCGTCCCAGCGGTGGACCGGAGCCCGCCCGACCCATTCCATGGCCAAGCCATGGACGGCGATAATCTGGGCGAACACTAAGCTGAAACGCCGCGCGCCGGCCGTCGTTGCAATCCGGGCAAACTGCCACCACGCGATCGCCAAAACGACTCCACCTAACCACGTCGAGTTGAGGAACCGCCAACTTTCAGGATCAATCCGCTCCTGCACCGCGATCAACCATCCGATCGAAGCGAAGCCCAGATAGAGGATGGCCGCCGCCCGCAGCGGCGAGCGTTCCGCGGCCGGGCCGAAGCGCGCCGCCACCGTCGCGGCGAGCGCCACCACCGTCCAGATTAACAGGTCGCCGGAATCCTGCAGCACCACGAGTACCGCGACCAAAGAGAACCCCGCCGCGGTCACCGCCAAGCCGGCATCGGCGGTAGTATCGCCAAGTCGGCGCCGAGCCAACGGGATGAGGATGACGAGCAAGATCGCTTGGAGGCCGAGGGGGATTGCCGCCACCCCGTCAGGCCAGCCGGCCACGTCCAAAGACACGGCAAATCCGAGGCCCATCACCGCACTGATTGAAGTTGTAAGACCGAGCGCGTGGCCGGGCCGCTCCGGATGGCGTGGCAGCCAAACCGAGACGAGCGTGCAGCCGTAGATCGCGGTTAAGAGCGCCCAGCCCAACATCCGAGTTGAGTCGTAGTTGAAGCTCGCGTGGGAAGCCGCCACGACGGCCAACATGCCCAATCCTACCCAGCGCGCGATGCGCCATTGGGCTCCCGTTTGGGTGAGGTAATAAACAGCTGCCTGCGCGAGCACCACGGCGAGCAGGTAGGCTAGGATGATTGTGTCCTCCGCGCGATCCGGCCAAAAGACCAACGGTGAAATCAGCGCGAGAGCGGTCGCCGCTACCATGGCGCCGCTGAATCTAAAACGGGCTGCCGTCCAGCCGGCTACCCCGGTGGCGATCACGGCTCCGCCCAAGCCGAGCGCCGGGTCGATGACCTTGGCGATGAGCCCACCGTAATAGCCGGCAAACACCGCGGTGCCCAATCCGGCGGTGAGCAATACGAGGCCCAACCGGGGGCGTTCGCGTTTGATGAGATTGACCGCTAGCGCGGCCAAAATACTGCCAATCGCCACGCCCAGCAGGACGCGCACCGACGGTGAAATCCACCCACGCTGAATCGAAACGGTCAGGGCATAGACGGCACCGAGGAGGAAGATGAACCCACCGATGGACGCGACGATCACGGAAGAACTGAGCTCGCGGCGGGGCTCGGGCGGGATCGGCGTTGCGCGCGAGTTCGATGCCGGCAGCGGCGGCGGAGCGACCGGCGGGGTGGCGGGCTTTGCGCCCGACAAAACCCGAACCTGTTGTTCCAGTGATTCGACGCGCCGACGCAGGTCGGCAAGTTCATCCGGGGAGGACGACATGGAGGTGAAGTTGGGGCCGCCACCCCGATGCGGCGATGGTAAATTACCGAGCGATGTGGTGGGGCCGACCGAAGCTTCGACAAAAAAGCCGCCCGGATTTGGGGCGGCTTTGAAACTGAAATGGCCGAAGCGGGGTCAGCCGGCCGCGAGGCCGGCTTCGAGGTCGGCTTGGATATCCGCGAAGTCCTCGATACCGAGGGAGAGGCGGATGTAGTCCGGCGTGGTGCCAGAGGCGATCTGCTCATCGGCGCTGAGCTGACTGTGCGTCGTGCTCGCGGGATGAATGGCCAGCGAGCGGGCGTCGCCGATATTCGCCACGTGGGAGAACATCGAGAGTCCGCCGATGAACTTGCCGGCGCCGGCGTAGCCCGACTTGAGGCCGAAGCCGATGAGGCCACCAAAGCCACCACTGAGGTATTTCTGGGCGGCGGCGTGGTTGGCGTTGTCGGGGAGTCCGGGGTAGTTGACCCAGGCGACCCGATCATCGGCGGCGAGGAATTCGGCGGCCTTTTGGGCGTTCTCGCAGATCCGAGCCATGCGGAGGTGGACGGTTTCAACGCCTTGCAGGGTTTGCCAGGAATTGAAGGGCGATTGACAGGCGCCGATGTCACGGAGCAACTGCAGGCGCATCTTCATGATGAACGCGATATTCGCATCACCGGCGGGCGGGAAGGCTTTGAACGTATCCCAATGCACGAGGCCGTGGTAGGATTGATCCGGCTCGGTGAAGCCAGGGAAGCGACCGGAGCCCCAGTCGAAGTTGCCGCCATCGACGACGATGCCGCCGATGGAGGTGCCGTGGCCACCGAGGTATTTGGTGGTGGAGTGGATCACGACATTAGCGCCCCACTCGAAGGGACGATTGAGGATCGGGGACAACGCGGTGTTGTCGATGATGAGCGGCACGCCGGCGGCCTTGGCGATGACGCCGACTTCTTCCATCGGGAAGATATTCAGTGCGGGATTGCCGAGGCCTTCGCCGTAGAAGGCCTTGGTGTTGGGCTGCAACGCGCGCTGGAAGGCGTCGGGATCATTGGCGTCGACGAAGTCCACCGCGATGCCGAGCTTGGGCAACGTGTAGTGGAAAAGATTATACGTACCGCCGTAGAGTTGGGCGACGGACACGATGCGGTCGCCGCTGCCCGCGACGTTAAGGATGGCGTTGGTGATGGCGGCTTGGCCGGAGGAGTGGGCGAGCGCGCCGGTGCCCCCTTCCATGGCGGCGATGCGCTGCTCGAGCACATCGGTGGTCGGATTCATGATCCGGGTGTAGATATTGCCGAGCTCTTTCAGGGCGAACAGATTGGCGGCGTGTTCGGCGTCGCGGAACACGTAACTGGTGGTTTGGTAAATGGGGACGGCGCGGGATCCGGTAGTAGGATCAGGCGCTTGACCAGCGTGGAGGGCTTTGGTGCCGAGACCTTGGGGAGTAGACATAGGAGAACGAGGTTTACGAATTATCGGATCGGGATGAAGGAAGAAATGTTACCGTTATGAAGACGATCGGCAAATGCGGGCGGCAGAGTTTGTCACTTGTTATATGACAAACTTATCGGGGCAGTTTTAGGGAGATCTGGCCGGTGGCGAGGCGTTGGAGGAAGGTGGCGGCGAGTTGGGCGCGAGGGGCGAGACTGGGGAGTTCGATGTATTCGCGGTCGGAATGGAGTCCGCCGCCGATGGGGCCGAGGCCGTCGAGCACAGGCAGTCCGGCGGCGTGCAGGAGATTGCCATCCGAGCCGCCGGAGACGTGCGCCCAAGCCAAGGCCGGTTGACCCAGATCGACGGCGCATTGGGACAGGTTGGCGAAGAGTCTTTCCGTCAACGGGGTGGATTGCAGCGGATCGCGATTGAAGCCGCCCGAAAGGGTGAGCTGGTAGCCATCGCGCGCATTGAGTTCGGTGGCGAGGGCGTGGATTTGGTCGGTGAGGGCGGTGACCGCGGTGGCGGTCGAGCCGCGGGCATTGATTGCGGCGGCGGCGTGATCGGGCACGATGTTGACGGTGCCGCCGCCGTAGAAGTTACCGACATTAACCAAGGTATGGGGGATGGCGGCGGGCAGTTTTGCGACGGCGAGGCAAAATTCCGCGAGCGCGGTGACGGCGTTGCGGCCTTCTTCGGGATTACGTCCGGCGTGAGCGGAACGTCCCGCGAGTTCCGCGGTGAAAATGGCGGTGGCCGAGCGTGAGCGCACCATCGCTCCGGATTCGCGGGAGGGCTCGAAGACCAAGCCGAGATGATGGCTCTTGGCGGCGGCAGCGATAACATCGGCCGAGGCGGCGGAGCCCGTTTCTTCGTCGGGCGTGAGCAGGACGGTCCAGCCGAGGAGGTCGGCTTCCGCGGTGGATTCGAATGCGGCGAGGGCGGCGAGCATGACCACGATGCCGCCCTTCATATCGGCGACGCCGGGTCCGTTGAGGCGATGGCCGTCGGCGATGAGGGTGGCGGTTTGAAAAGGGTGATCGGCGGAGAAAACGGTATCGTAGTGACCGGAGCAGAGGATGCGGATCGGCGCATCGGGCCGCATCGTGGCGCGGATGGCGATCCGGCCCGCGTTGTCTAGGATAACCCGCTCGACCGTCGGGGTGAGCTCGAGAAGCGCGGACTCGAGCGCGGCGGCCATCCGACTGAGTCCAGCGACATGACCAGAGCCGGAGTTGATGGCGCTCCACGTGCGGAGTCGCTCAACGAGGGGAGGGCGATCAGGAAGCGCGAGGCGGGGAGCCGACATTAGAAGGTAAACCCAAATGCCGGCGGGTCAGGTCGCAATCTCTCAATCGTGATGGCGCAGGACTTGGAGGACATTGAGCGAGTGGTTCCCGATCGCCTCCATGTTGTTGAGAATGTCGATGTAAAGCATCTCGGCCTTCACCTGGTCACCGCTGCTGCGCATGCGTTGGATGGATTCCTTGCGGAGATCCTTGCGGAATTTATCGATAAAATTCTCCAACTGGTGCGCGGTTTCCAGATCGGCGGGCTGTACGCCGCCGCGCCGCAGGCACTCGGAGGTGAAGTCGACGAAGCGCAATACGATCTCGGAAAATTGCCGGACCTGCTCCTGCGTCTCCGGGGGCAGTTCGCGCTTTTTGCGGTAGCGGCGCTCGGCCAACAGCACGAGTCGGTAGCCGCGGTCGCACATGTCTTCGAGCTCGGCGACCACCCGCATGAGCGAGGAGATTCGGGCCATCGAGGAATCGGAAACGCGGCCGGCCGAGCAGCGCAGCAGGTAGTCGGTTGTCTCGATCGCCATGCGATCGCTGTCCTTTTCCATCTGTTTGAGCTCCTTGACCCGGTCGCCGAGTTTTTCGGTGGGGTTGGTGTAGAGCTCGACGAATCCGGTCACCAATCTGCGGGTGAGTTGGTTCATCTTTTGCACGTCTTCCTCGGCTTCGGCGAGGTTGAGCTCACCGGTCTGCGGGATAAACGAGGACTCGAAGTTGAGGTGTTCTTTGCCGGTGGTTTTCCGATCTTTGATGAGCCGTTCCACGAGACGAGCGAGATGAGGCACAAATCCAATTAGGAGCGCGGTATTGAGCAGATTAAATCCGGTGTGGAATGCGGCCATGTGGAACGGGATGTTCGCGGCCAACAGCGGATCGCCGGGCATGACGGCATCGGCCAGTCGGGTGAGGGGGACGAACAGGATGATGGCCCAAGTGACCCCGATGATGTTGAAGAAAAAGTGAGCGAGGGCGGCGCGCTTGGCGTTGGCGTTGGCACTCAAGGCGGCGAGGTTGGCGGTGATCGTGGTGCCGACGTTTTCTCCCAGAATGATGGCGGCCGCGGTGGGGAAATCGATCCAGCCTTTGGCGGCCATGGTGATGGTGATGGCCCCAGCTACGGAGGACGATTGCACAATGATGGTGAGGACCGTGCCGAAGGCAAAGAAGAACAGGACCGAGAGGATGCCGCGATCAGTGTAGCTCTGGATGAAGGCCAACGCATCAGGGTTGCTCCGGATGTCGGGCACGGCGTCTTTGAGGAAAACCAGGCCAAGGAAGAGCAGCCCGAAGCCGACGAGAAATTCTCCGGTGTCTTTGAGGCTCGACCGTCGCGAGAAGAGGAACGGCATGGCCACGCCGATGATGGGCAGGGCGATGGAGGACAGGCTGAATTTGAAGCCGAGGAAAGACACGAGCCAGAAGGTCGTGGTGGTGCCGAGATTGGCCCCCATGATCATCCCGATGGCCTCGACGACTTTGAGCAGTCCGGCATTTACAAAACTGACCATCATCACGGTCGACGCCGAAGAAGATTGGACCAGACAGGTCACTAAAAACCCGGTGGCCACGCCGGCGAACCGGTTGCTGGTCATCGTGCGCATCAACGAGCGCAAACGGTCGCCGGAAAGTTTCTGCAGGGCTTCGGACATGACTTTCATGCCGAAGAGGAACATTCCCAGGGAACCTAGGATTTCAAAAAAGGAGCCGATCATGCTGAAAAGGGTTGGAGGCTGAAGCTGGTCTGGGTCAATCCTCGGGGGCAAACCTGTTGTAACGCATTCGGCATATTTGTGGGTTCCGAGCTAAGCCGCAGCGGGTGAAGGGGAAGGGAGGAGGCGTTGCTGTGGATCCTGTTATTTATGGCCCAACTAGGAGAACCCTTACCCCCAGAAACGTTTCAGCGACCAAGCCCAAAAAATCCCAGCCGATGGGCCGGGACGGAAGTCGAGAGCAGGCGTAAGCTTCGTTACATCCCGCGCTTGATGAAATCGACCTCTTCGGTCTTGGAACTCACCTTCACCTCTTGGTCCTGTTCGGTGGTCACGCCGATGTAATCGACGATTACGGAAGCCAAAACCGGGAGGGCTTTGCGGATGTCATCGTCTTCGGCCTCATTCGAAACGTAGACGCTCCAAAGCTGCTCCGGGGGAGTGTCGTCGCCACTGGTGATGTTTTCCCGGGCCGAAACCCGCAAATACTTCTCATAAATGGTGACCGGGATCGTTTTTTCTTCGAAACCGATGAGCTCTTGGCTGGGTGGGTCCATGACTGTCACTTGGCGGTAGACGACTGCGCCCGTGGACGTGCGGGTGGGCACAATGACGGAGCGGAGACCGCCACTCACCCGGGCAAAAACAGGGGTGGAGCGGGTTTCAAATTCAACGCGGGGCGGCTCCACATCGTAGTCCACCTCGATAACCATATCCGCATTTTCGGGATTGGGCGCCTCGTAGAGACCTCGGCCGGAGAGGGCGGTTTTGACTAATTCAACCGCCTCGCGGGTCCGGAGATCGGTGCGGGGGTCCCCGCCGTTCTTGGTCACGATGCGGTAGGACTGACCGGCAGCGGTCTTCTGCTCATTGGCGATCGCGTTGACCTTCACATTGTAAGTGTTGCTCTGGCAGCCCGCGAGCCACGCCACACCTAAGACGAGCAGAACGGAGCGGAGTGACGGGAGTGAAGGGCGGGCCATCGGAAGGGGACGGTTCAGGGATTGCGGACCGTGGGTTCACCACGAAGTTCCGAGAGTTCAGCTTCCAGTCGCGCGATTTCAGCGGTCTCGGACGCAATCTTAGCCTCGGCTTCGTCGAGCTCCTTTTTGCGGCTAAGGGCCCATTCGCGTTCGGCCTTCAATTCGGAAAGACGCGAGGCGGTTTCATCGGCGCGCCGTTGGGCTTCGGTGAGTTCGGCATCGGTGATGCGGAAGCCCTGGGCGATCGCGAGTTCTTCATCGAGCTGGTCCCTGAGGCGCGCCTCGTCTTGGCGTTTGCGGGCGACTTCCTGCTGGTAGGAGCGTTCCTGAGCGAGGCGGTCTTGCGCACTGCGCTCCTTCATTTCTTGGACCATGCCGACGGCACCTCCGACCAGCGCGCCGGCGGCACCACCGATGGCGGCACCGGAGGCAGTGTTGCCCGATCCGGAGTTGTTGCCAATCACGCCGCCAAGTATGGCGCCGCTCGCACCGCCGACTCCCGCGCCTTTGGCAGTCTGGGACGGGGCTACCTGACAGCCGGTCAGGAGCGTGAAAGCGAGAAGAGGAGCGACGACGAGGGATGTTCTCATTTTCTTGAGACGTTTGATTTTCACCGAGGGGTCGTTAAAAAGAGTTAGAGATAAGTTGAGTATGGAGCCGACGCAAGGCCGACTCGCGGTTCGTGGTCCGACACCGGACTGGTAGAATTTGTTCAGTAAGATTTTTTATTTTCCACGGCACATTTGCCCAAACCTGCGCTCTTAACACCCATGACTTCTTTGCCCCAGCGAGGATTTTTAACCCAAGGTTTTATTGTCCAAAGTGTTGGTTTGCTCATCGCGATCATCGGAGTTGGCCAGCTCTACAGCCAGTACATCCGCCCGCAGGCGGCCGAGGTGGAGATCACGCAACGCATTCTGGAGCAGCGCGGAGTGGAGGAAACCGAGGAGACTTCGCGCAACTTTGTCGTCATCCTGAAGGACTACGAGCAGCAGGCCTGTATGACGCTCATGGCGTGGGCCACCATCCTGCTCTCCTACAAGCTCTGGCTGGTCGGCAAGGAACGCAGTGTAATTGGCCGCGATTTTGTGGACTTGGAGGTAGGCCAGAGAATTCTGCCGGAAGCGGCGCTGGACTACTCCAAGGAGGTGCAGTCGGTGATGGAGTCCGAGAAAGGTCTGGCGCGAAAACTTCTGCCTACCTTCGTCTTGGCCGCGCTGCAGCGGTTTAATGCCACTCATTCAATCCAAGATGCGGCCGGGGCGGTCAACGAGCGATCACAGGCCGCAGCGGATGAGTTGGATTCCGACCTTTCGCTGGTCCGTTACATCACTTGGGCGATTCCGTCAGTCGGGTTTATCGGCACGGTGCGCGGTATTGGTGATGCGTTGGCGCAGGCGGATCAGGCCCTGCAAGGCGATCTGGCGGGTGTGACCAGTTCGCTCGGGTTGGCCTTTAACTCTACTTTGGTCGCGCTGGTGCTGAGTATCATCCTCATGTTCTTCATGCATCTGTTGCAGGCGCGCCAAGAGCACCTGATTCAGGATTTCCAAGAATACTGTCGGATCAAAATTGTCGATCTGATGAAGGTGCCCGCTCGCGACGACATGGACTCTACGTTCGTCTGATGGTCGCCCCAGCTTAACCCCCATTTAAGTAACCATGTCCTACGCGTGCGGAATTGAATTTTCTGATTTTGGCTTCAATGCCTCGGTCATCGATGAATCGGGGGCGGCTCATGCTTCCGGAGATGAGGCGACGGGCGGTTGGCCGGCGTTTGCGGCTTGGAATGGCGCGGAGCTCGTATTTGGCCGCGAAGCCGAACGGCAGTGGCGGCTCCAGCCGCGCCGCGCTAGCCACGTGTTCTGGGAGCATCTTTCGCTCGCGCCTTCGGATCTGGAAGGACCGCCTCGGATCCCAGCGTATTCAGAACTTGCCTACGCTTTCCTGAATGCCTTCTGGCAGAATCTCATCACGCAGTCGGGTCGGCCGGAGAGGGTGGTGCTAGCGATGCCGGGACAGATGTTGGGCGATAGGGATGGTGATAGTCCGGCGATCGGATTGATTCTCGCGATGGCGCGGGATTTGGAGATCCCACTGGCGGGATTGTGTGGGCTCTCAACGGCTTCCTTGAACGATCCGGTATCAACCGCGGGTCTTTCGGGCGGCCGCATCCTCTACCTGGACTTGCATCTGCATTCGGCCGCCATGTCGCTCCTGACGACGGATCCCGATGGCCGGATGCATCGGCGACGCTACATGCGGCTGCCCCGGCTCGGTTATATTCCTCTGATCCGCGGGCTGCACCGAGCGATGGGGAACCGGTTCCTGCGCGCCACGGCGTTCGACGTCACCGCGCAACGGGAGTTGGACCACGCTTTCTACGAGCAGACTCGCGAACAGTTGTTGGATGCCAGCCGGGGGGCCGATATCCGTTATTCGATTCAAACCGCCACGCGGGTGCACCAAGCCGCCTTTCCCCGGGAGACGTTGAGCCGTGATCTCCGACCACACGAACAAGGTTGGGCGGACGCCGCGCTGAAGTTTCTCCATGATTCCTCCTTGGAAGCCAAGGATGTGACGGTGGTGGTGAGTTCGCGGATGCGCATGCTGCCAGGGATGGACGAAGCGTTGGCCTCCCGAGGCTTCGGCCGTTTGGTCCACCTGCGGCACGGCGCATCGGCGCGCGGCGCCGCGCGGTTCGCGGCGACCCTCGCGGTGGCGGAGGACATCACCACGGTGCCGGTAATCAGCACGGTGGAAGTCTCGTCGCCATCGGCGGGCCAACAAGATGCGGTGGACGTTGTGCACGTGGCGGGGGCTCATATCTCGGCCGATTTGGTGGCGAGCCATCTGGTGGTCGACGGCCGCGCTTATTCCCTGCATGGCCTGCCTGAAGTGCTCCAAGGGGATGATGCCGCGGAAGCCCCAGCGGCGATTCCGGCCTTGGCCCGACTCGGCCCGGTGCCGGTGCGGCTCACGCGTCAAGCTGGCGAATGGCACATCGAGACCCCGGATTCAGGGGCGATGTTGATGGTGCCGGGGGATCGGCTGCGGCTGCGCCATCACGGCGAGGAAGTGGAACTTTTAATCGTCGCGGAAAGCCGTCCTGGGCTGGCCTGAATGGCAGTGAGAGAATAAGTCATGGCCCGTAAACGTCGTCGCCCGCAGCAGCTCTTCAGTATCTCCTTCTTGGACTGCATCTGTTGTGGTTTTGGCGGGGTGTTGCTGTTGTTCGTTTTGCTCGCGGGCAAGACGAAGAACGACGAAGAGATGCAGGTGGCGCAAATCAAGGCGGTGTTGGGTCAGTTCGAATTCGATGTGAAAAGCAGGGAGGAGCGGATCCAACAGATCACGACCGATGCACAGGCGGACCAGGGTGAATTCGAGCAGACGGAATCCCGCAATACCGTGACCGAGCAGGAGGTGGTGCAGCTGGAGCAAACCTTGGCCAAGTTGCTGCAAAGTGAGTCCCAGATGCGGCAGGATTTGGACGAACTGCTGGCCGATAAAGAGCAACTTGCGAAGACCGAGGTGCCGGACCCGGTGCCGATCCCAAATGTCCAGCGGCGCCAATACCTGACTGGTTTTGAGCTGGAGGGAGACCACATCTTATTTCTCGTGCGCGCCTCTGGCAGCATGATCGGCAATACCATTGAGGAGGCGATTGCCCTGCAGAGTAAGTCGGATGACGAGAAACGCGGTTCGGCTAAGTGGGTCAGGGTAGTGGATTCCGTGCGCTGGATGATCTCCGCCTTGCCGATCAATTCCTCGTTCCAGGTCTTGTTGTTCGCCGAGGATACCAAGCCATTGATTGAGACGCATTCGATTGATTGGATTTACCGCGACGACACCGAAATGATTCAGGACGTTTTGGCGGCGCTGGCCGAAGTGGTGCCGCAAGGTGGCGCTAACATGGAGCGCGCCTTCAGTGTCGCGCGCTCGTTGAGCACGGTGCCTGACTCGGTGGTGCTGCTGACGGACGGTTTGCCGACGCTGAGTGATACCTACGCTTCGGGGGAATTCGTGACTGAGACGGATCGGGTGCGATTCTTCAATGCGGCGGCGCGGATCGCGGCACCCGGAATTCCGATCAACACCATTCTTTACCCGCTTGAGGGTGACCCCGCTTCACCGTTTCTTTTTTGGCAACTCGCTGATCGCACCAAGGGAGGGCTCGTGAGTCCGGCCCGCACCTGGCCTGATATCCGATGAGACCACGCAACAAACGAGAGACGGCTGATTTCGGCTTATCCTTCTTGGACTGCATTTGCTGCGGCTTTGGCGCGATCGTGTTGCTGTTTGTGCTCACGATGGGCGCGCAGAACAAGATCCGCGAAACCCTGCGTGATCGCCTGCAGGAAGTCGCCCAACAACGGCTCTCCAAAATCGAGGAACTTGACGCGACGCAGGTCCAAGTGGCGCGCCAAGCCATGGCGGCGAAGGACCGGGTCAACCAAGCCCAGACGCGGGCGGAACGCCTGCGCTCGATGATGGATACGCTGAGCCTGCAGATCGCCCAACTCGAGGCCGGGCAGGAGGCTATGATGGTTGATCTGGAGGACGAGAAGGACCAGATCGCTTCGATGCAGACGGAGTTGGAAATCGAGCTGATATTGCCGAATACCAACTTGCCGGTTGGCCTGCCCATCGAGAGCAATTACATCGCGTTCGTCTTTGATACTTCGGGGTCGATGCGCGACACCACGACGGATCAGCTCCACGGGGCGGCGATCGAAAAAATTCAAAACGTTTTGGACAGTTACCCCGAAGTCAGGGGAGTGCAGTTTCTCGACGCGGATGGTCGCTTCATGCTGCGGGGCACGCCGGGTATTTGGCTCGATGATAGACCGGAAACACGCCGCGGGGCATTGATGGCGCTGTCGAACTATCCGACGTTTAGTAACTCGAATCCGGTGCCGGGAATTTTCCGGGCGATCCGCTCGCTTTATCAGCCCGACAACGAGCAAATGAAGATGGCGGTATTTGTGTTTGGCGATGAGTTCACCGGCCAAGCTGAACCCGTGATTTCACGGCTCGAAACGATCAACCCGCGCAAGGCAGACGGTAGTCGGCACGTCGCGATCAATGCGGTGGGTTTCCCCACGGTGCTGCGCTACCCGCTGATGGGGGCGCACACGGGCATGAAGTTTGCGAACCTGATGCGCGAAGTAGCTTACAAACACGACGGTGCCTTCATCGCGGTGCGGACCGGCCCGCGGCGGTAGGGGCGGGAAGAGGTGGCGGTCAATCGGGCGAGAGAGGCAGGGCGGGCACGGTCATGCTCACGCAGTGAATGAAGCCCGAATCGGTCACCAATGCGTTGGCGTTTATCCAATGGATTTTGGCCTCAGGCCAAGCCTGACGATAGGCAACCTCGACCTCCTGCTCCCACCCCTTGAGCTGCGCGTTCAAGGCCGGATTTTTCGAAGTGAAGCGGGGCACGATAAACCCATGGTCTCCGGCGGGATTGTGCAGGAAGAGACTGTTGAGGTAGGACAGGTAGCGCGTGACCGATTCGGAGTGAATATCGAAGAGTTTCTCCAACGGTACGTGGCCGTAGGCCCGGAGCACGGCGTTGAAGCCATCGGGCGTAGTGAGATCAGCTGCCCCTATTTCTGTTTGAATGACGGCCGCGACCTCGGTTCGTAGGCGATTGACGCGGGTGCGATCCAGCTTCTCCAGTTGCTCGGCCGTGGCTATTCCGCGGTCCAAGGCGATGATCCGGATAAAGTCATCCACCGCCTTGGCGAGAATCTCTTCGGGAGCCATAAACTGGATCGGCGGCATGGGCATTTTGATGATCCGCAAATCGGGAAAATTGCGCCGCAGGTAACGTTCGTTGCGGTCGAGGATCTCGGTGACGCGCTCGACGAGTTCAGTCCGATAAGAATTAAACAGTTCGGAGTCCGGATTGGGGTGGAACTCGGGGATGATGACGATGCCATCGGCGACGAATTTGAGGACCATATCAAGATGATTCACGGTCGCGCCGGGCAGGCTCTGGAGCACGTGCAGTTGCTTAGCGCCGAAGTAGAGGCGGAAGAGCTGTTGCAACGCCGGACGGTTGCCGCCATTGCGCACCAAGGTCTGGGTGGAAATGAAGACATTGCCGCGCCCATCGTGGACGAAGTCGCCGCCGTCCAACGTCAGGGGAGGGCGCACGAGCGTGACCGGCACGTCGTAACGTTGCTCGATCTCGACGGCGAGATCGGCTGGCATGGCGTCGCCCTGTTGAGCCATGAAACGCCGGAAAGAACTAGTGTTGCTGAAAGCCGCTTCCTCTAGATCGCGGTTGAGGTTGCGGTAGACGAAGTCCAGCCCGACGAGTTTGTTTTGTCGATCAAGGCCAAAGATAGGCCCGAAATCTCGGGCCCACATCATAAGGTTACGCGAGTCGATGAAATGGGTTTTGGCCAGAATTGAGTCGGCTTGGGGATGCGCTCGAATAAGGGAGAGGAAGAAGGAGTGGGCCTGCGTTTGGTCATGTTCGCAAAACACGAGGATGTCGTTGTAGCGATGAGCGATTTCCAAGAGTTGAACCTGAAAAAGGGCGACATCCTGAGCCGACATCGAAGCGTTGAACGACATGGTGAGCACGGTCGCGCGCTGCGGTTCCCATTCGGTGATGAGTCGCTTGAGCGGCCGGGGTGGAGTATAGCGGAAGGTCGCTCCATCATTGCTGGGCGCCTGCTCGTATTCCGCGATGATCAGCCCCTCCGAGCGTTCAGGCGGGGGGAGGCTCCGGCCGAGCCAAACCGCCAACGCGAGAGCGAGGGCGATGGCCCCGAATTTTAACCACACCGGGAACGAAGAGGAAGAAGGCGCGCGCATCGAGATATAGAGTGGAAAAGTAGCGGAAGCTGGTGTTCCAAAGTTTTTGGATAGCGAGCTTTATTGATCGACTCGCCCGACCGCCGATTGGCGGCCGAAAGCAGACTTATCACGCGGATTTCTCAGACGTGCCCACAGCCCGGATATTGGTAGGGGGTGCGCGCCGAGCGCGCCGTCATCTTACCCGCCGTAATCGGCGGCGGCGGCGAAACCGCCCTACCTCCAAACCGCGGGCGAACCCTGCCCCGCTCTCTGGCTTACCCGCCGATGCCGAAGAGGCGGCGGATGATTTCTACGACGTCCATGCTCGAGCCTTGTTGTTGCTGCTGCTGTTGTTGCTGCGAGCTACTCGAGGACGAGCTCGAGGAACTGCTACTGCTCGATGAACTGGAGGAAGACTGACCTTGGCCGGACGACGAGCTCTGGGACTGACTCGACTGCTGTCCTTGTTGCTGTCCCTGCGAGCCTGCCTGTTGGCCCATTTGTTGTCCTGGCTGACCCTGACCGCCCATCTGCTGGCCCTGCTGACCTTGGCCACCGGATTGTTGGCCCATTTGGCCTTGCTGCTGGCCCCCGGCTTGCTGGCCGGATTGGCCCATTTGCTGACCTTGTTGTCCTTGGCCCATAGCGTCGAGTTGAGCCAGCGCGGGCCCCTGGCCGTAGGGGTCGCCTTGATTGCCGGTGCCTTGGCCTTGATTCATCTCACCGTCGGCACCTTGGCCATCGGGTCCACCCTGTTCGGACATGCCCTGACCAGAACCGTCGACGACCATCACGGGGCCACCGGAACCGGAACCACCGCGGCCACCCGGTCCCATGCGCGGGTCAAAAGAGTAATAGACCACGTCGACGGTGCTCGTCCCCAACGCGGGGCTTTTGGCGACGACGTCGTTGCGCACCTGATGCATTGCTTGTTCGTGGGTGCGGGCATCGGCCGGCGATTCGATCGGCCCGAAAAAGTAGGTGAGGTTTTCGTGTTGGTAACGCACATACCAGCCCTCGTCGGTCAGCTCTTGATTCGTGAAATCGATCCCGGGAAATTCCTGCTTAAACTCTTCGGCGTTCAGCTCCCAAGCCGCCTCGATGGCCGAGGTGGGAAAGACCACCGTGTAGGCGGATAGCGAAAGGGTTAGGGAGGTGAAAACGACGGAGAAGAGAGCAGGGGAACGGTTCATAGGGGGGTTCAGAGGTTGGAGGGGATATCTACGCCGCGTTCATCGCCGCGACCGCGATTGGCGGGTTGGCTGCCGGAGGCGGCTTGCACGCTCATGCGGTTTTCGCCCTGTTCGTTTTCGAGTTGGCGCTCGGCTTCGGCCTGCGGGGTATCGGCTTCGGCGAGCTTGGCGTTTTCGTCACCGATTTGAACTTCGGAAGGTTTGTCGAGCGCGCGGCCCTGTTGGCCTTCGGCGACTTGCGGGGCTTCGGCCGATCCGGCCGCACCGGCTTCGCCCTGCTCGCCTTCGGGGCCTTCGCCGGAACCGCCTTCACCTTGATCGCCCATTTGGCTTTCGGGAATGGGGGGAGGCGGGCCGCCGCCTGCTTCGCCCTCGCCGCTACCCCCACCACCCATGATGGGCGGCAAACCTGCGATTTGGGTGCCACCGCCGCCGGGTTGACCGCCATCACCGCCGGGTCCTGAGCCGCCGCCGCCGCGTCGTTGGCCGGGACCTTTGACGTCCTCAGAGGACGGCTGAGGTTCGCCCCCGGGTTGTTCATATTGGGCGATCATCGCCTGCTCGGGCCGTTCTTCTTCGGGGAATCCGGAACCGTCGAAAATCGAGGGATCGGGAATCCGGGAGTTACCGCGACCCGATGATCGCGAATTGACGGTGGTCGGAGGGAGGCGGGCGGGTTCGAACGACGGAGGGCGTTCTAACGCGGGTCGGGAGGTGCGCAGGGGCGGGAGGTCTACCTGCGCGGAAGTCCAGCTCAACCCGGCGCTCAACAGGAGGGCTGGTAAACCGAGGCGGAGCAGGGATCGAGGGGCTTTCATGGCGGTAGTCTAGCGTTCCGCGCGGGTCTTGCACATTACGGAAACCACGTTGGTGGACATCTGGGGCCGCACCTTAAGCAGCAACATCACGTCTTGGTAATTCTTGCGCCGGCCGATGACTTCGTAGTCGCCGGGCGGCAGGGCCACGGCCTCTTCCTTGATCTTACCGAGCATGCGGAAGTTGGTGATGCTGACCCACGTCTTGGTGTCGGAGACAAAAGTGATGTTGACGGGAGTGCTGTTAATCTCGAGCACGCGGCGCATTTCTTGCGACTCCGGGGTGATCTCCAAGTAGCTGGGTTTGGTTTGCATGGCCTGGTTAAAAGCGCGGATAGCGGCTTGGAAGTCCGATGCCATGAGGTGCTGTTCGGAGAGTTCCAACAGCTTCTCGTATTCGAGGAGAGCGCGCACGGTGCGGCCGACGCGAATCAGGCCTTCGATCGCTTCTTGGTAATCGGGCTCGAAGTCGAGTAGTCGTTCGTAGGCGGCGCGGGCTTCATCCCAAAGGTAGTCGCGTTCGAGGTCATAGGCCTCGGCGAGCGTGTTGTGCACCAAGGCCGCGTGGTGTTCTTCTTGGGCGACTTCCAAGGCGTCTTCGATTTCGGTGCGCTGGGGGTAGACCTCGAGGGCCTGCTCGTAGCTGGCGATGACAGTGTCCCAGTCTTCCGCGTCGGCAGCGGTCTCGGCGGCGGCGACAAAGCCGTTAAACAAAAACTCCTTTTGGTCGGAACGGGCGCGGGCGGCCCCCTGTTGGGCGGTGGCGTTAAACGCATCCAACGCAAATGCTTCGTCGTAGGAAGCGATGGCGGTGTCGTAGTCACCGTCGTCCTCGGCGCTGCGGGCCGTGGCGAGGAGTTCAAATACCTCGGCTGCGCTCTCGGCGCGGGTCAGTCCGCGCAGACCGGCTTCGTTGCCGCTGTCGTATTGGAGGGCGTTTTGGAAGGCGGTTTCGGCGGCGACCTGATCGCCGTTTTTCAATGCCATTTGGCCGGCGCGCAGGTTGTCCGTCACGAAGGCCGCTTTGTTGGCTTCCATGAGGTCGAGCGTGTCGCTGGCCTCGTCGAAGGCCTGCCAGGCGGTGCGAAAGGAACCGCCCTCGAGTAGAAAACGGCCTTCGCCGATGGAAGTGAAGGCGGTGTCGTAGTCGTCAACGGCGAAGCTTTTGTAACGTTCGATCGCCCGCAGCCGGGAGTAAAGATCGTCGTAGCGCTTGTTGGCATTGCGCTGCATTTCGACCGTTTCGGTGAATTCCTTAGTATCGGCGATGACGCGCTCGAGGGCGGTTGCGGCGGCGGCAAAGTTACCGTTCCGCAGTTGGGTTTCGGCGAGGAGAAAGCCTTTTTCGACGAGGGCGATTTCCTGAAGCAATCCGGCGTGATTCACGGGGAGATTGCGCGCGGCGCCAAGGGCTTGCGAAGCCGATTCGTAGGCGAGTTCGGCGCGGCCCCGGGCTTTGAAAACCATTTCCCGTTCCTCTTGAGCGGACAACACGGTGCCGGGGACGGGAGTCTGCTGGATGTTGCGCCACGAGAGGCCAAGGGCCGCGATCGCGACGATCACGGAGACGACCGCGATGCTCGCGAAGAGTTTGGTGCGATTGGGACCAACGGCGGGGCCCTTACCCGGCTGGGTGTTGGGATTCCAATCGATAACCTGGTGCTTGGGGGACTTGTGGTCGGGCATGGGCTGAGCGAGCTAAAAGAAAGTAGTTGAGCAGGGAAGTGGGACTGCGCGGAAGAGGAATTGTTCAGACCGAATAGCGATTTTGGAAAGTGACTTAAAACCTGGCTAGTTTCAATGGGGCGGCAAGATTTTGGCCGGGTTGGGTGTTGGAATCTGGTCGGTAACTTGCGAATGCGCAGGAAGTGGAACAAATGAAAGCCGTGGCCGGTCAATGTTCCCTCTCGCTTCAGGCCCTCTGAACCACGCCCCGCTGCCGCCATGTCGATTCGCTCCTTTTTTGTTCCAGTTGCCGCCGCACTTACGGTCGGTTTCTGTCTGTTTCCGCTGACGGGCTGCCAAAAGGTCCCAGTGACCGGTCGTAGCGCGGTGAGTCTGGTGGACGACAAAGACATCACGGATAAGGCAAAAGTGGAATTTGAGCAGATCAAAAAAATGCAACGGCTGTCGCGGAATCCGGCGCACATCCGCATCGTGCAGCAGATCGGCTCGCGGCTTTCCCGGACGGTTTTTTGGGATGTGCCGCATGCGGATTGGGAGTTTGTTGTTTTCGAGGCGCCGGGGGTCCTAAACGCTTTTGCGATGCCCGGAGGCAAGGTGGGCGTTTTTTCGGGCCTAATTGATTTTTGTGAGAACGAAGACCAACTCGCCTCGGTGATCGCGCATGAGATTGCGCACGTCGCGGCGCGCCACACCCACGAGAAATTCTCGCAAGGCATGCTCCTCGCCCCTCTGGGTGCCGCCACCTCGATCGGCATCGGCTTGTCCACGGGCTCGACCGGTATCTACTTGCCGAGCGTGGGCGCGGCGGCCGGCAGCGGAGTGACGGGTCTGGCGCAATCCGCGTTTGATCGGGGCAAAGAGCTCGAAGCCGATCACATCGGTCTGATGTATATGGCTAAGTCAGGCTACGATCCCCGCGAGTCGTTGCGGCTTTTACAACGGATGGAAGAGCACATCGCCGCTCAGGGTGGCCCGAGTTCCAACGGTTGGTTTGCCAACCACCCGAACTTCCCGGAACGGCAGATACGAATCAACGAGTTGATGCCCGAAGCGCTCAAGATCTACGAAAAAGGTGAAACGAACCGAACTCATACCATCATTGAGTAGGGGAGCGCGGCGTCAGGTTTACCTGCTGGCGATTTGGTCGCTCGCGGGGACGGTCGGGGCGCTCCAAGCCGCCGATAACTTTGTGCCCCCGCGGCTGACTCGCCCCGTGGAACCGGTGTATCCCGCCGGCCTGCACGAAGCCGGAGTCGAAGGTCAGGTGGAGGCCGTTTTTCGCGTGGATCGTAACGGTGACGTGATCGACCCGGATGTCTCCTTTGCCACGCATCCCGAGTTTGGCGAGGCCGTGAAAGCAGTGCTGACTCAGTGGCGTTTTTCGCCAGCGCGTCGGGATGGTCAATCCGTCGAACAACGCGTGCGCATGCCTATCCTATTCACCATCAACGCCGATGACCCGCTAAGTAAGTGGGCGAAACGCAAGGTGTTTAAACAATTTGAAAACGCCCCGGTGGAGGCCGACGAAATTGGGGTATGGCCGGAACCTGCAGCTTGGATCGAACCCTATTACCCGTCCGCGTTGAATGGCACCGGCAAGCGCGGTGAGGTGGTGGTGAGTTTTGTGATCGATGAATACGGTGACGTGGTCAACCCGGAGGTGTTGATCGGCGACGACCCCTACTTCATCGCCTCCGCCCTGGCGGCCACCTTGAGCCTGCAGTTTAGCCCGCACATGACCGACGATGGCCCGGTGCCCGTGGCGATGGCAGTCTCCTACAAGTTTGACGAAAGGAAGCAGGAGCAGTGGCAACGCGTCGCCGAAGAGATTGATCGATGAGCCCTGATTGACGGGGGCCTCCTGCCGCCCATCGCTTCGCTCCTCGACTCTCGTGCCGGATGCGCGTCAGCTGCCGACACATTTATCGGCATGGCGAAACGTTGGCACCTCTACTCTGAAGAACGGCTGTTAGACCTCCGGCTCTGCGACCTCGCGCTACAGCTCAAGGGCAGCATGGTTGAGGATCGCATCGAACGCCTCTACGCCGAGTTGGCCGCGAAGGGTCTCCGCTTTCGGCCGCATTGTTGGCTGAGTCAGGAGTGGTTCACGCCCGACGGCGTGCCCGGTATCGCGGTGCCGTTTTATTTGGCGCACCCCCGGTTGATGCAGTTGGAGCGCAAGTACATGGTGGAGGCCGAAGGCCAATCCGAGGCGGCGTGCCTGCGGATCCTGCGCCACGAAGCCGGCCATGCCATCGACAACGCCTTCCGCCTGCATCGGCGCAAACGCTGGCGCGAGACCTTCGGTTCCTTCCGCGAGCCTTATCCGGAAACCTATCGTCCCCGCACGGCCGATCGCAATTACGTGCAGCACCTGAATGGTTGGTATGCTCAAGCGCACCCGGCGGAGGACTTCGCCGAAACCTTCGCGGTGTGGCTTACCCCGGGATCGGCTTGGCGGACGCGCTTCGGCGACTGGCCGGCGATTCGCAAACTTGAATACGTCGATGAGTTGATGGCGGAGATTGCGGGCGAAGCGCCTGCGGTCAGAACGCGACGGCAGGTCGAACCGTTACGCGAAGCGACCGCGACGTTGCGGGAGTTTTATGCATCCAAGCGCGAGCACTACGCGGTCGAGTGGCCGGGGCATTATGATGACGAACTGCGACGGGTGTTCGAGTATTGTCCTCACGCCAACCGTCGACCGGCGGCGGCGGTGTGGTTGCGTCAAAACCGCCGCGAGCTCAGCCGCACGGTGGGCGAGGCCGCCGGGGTGCCCGCCTACACGATTGAGCAATTGCTGCTGATCATGATCGAGCGGTGTCGGGATCTGAAACTTCGGCTGCGCCTACCGCCGCGCGCGACCCGCGAAAAGGTTTTGCTGATGCTCGCGGTCAACACCATGCAAGCCACGAGCGGACGTTACTTTCCGATCGCCCTATGACCGCCTCTCGTCGCCTTAAACCTTTGCGCATTCTGGCCCTCATGCATGAGGCCTTGGTGCCACCGGATTCGATTGAAGGGCTGACTGAATCGCAGATCCATCCGTGGAAAATGGAATACGATGTGAAGGCGACGCTCGAGCGCATGGGGCACGCCGTGCACCCGGTCGGGATCTACGGCGATTTGAGTGTGTTGCGCGAAGCGATTGATCGAGTGCAGCCGGACATCGTTTTCAACATGATGGAGGAGTTCGATGGGCAGCCGCTGTTCGATCAACACCTGGTCAGCTATCTTGAACTCAACGATCTGCGCTACACGGGCTGCAACCCGCGGGGCCTGACGCTCGCCCACGACAAGGCCCTGTCGAAACGCATCCTCGCGCATCACCGCATTCCGGTGCCGGCCTTTGGGGTGTTCCAGCCTGGCCGTAAAGTGCGGCGGTCAAAGCAACTGGCGTTTCCGTTGTTGGTGAAATCACTCGTGGACGAAGGCTCGGTCGGCATCTCGCGGGCCTCGGTGGTGCACGCTGACGCGGCGTTGGTGGAGCGGGTGGAGTTGATCCATCGGCAGACCCGTCGTCCGGCGATTGCCGAGCAGTATATTGGGGGCCGGGAGATTTACATGAGCCTCCTAGGCAACGATCGCGTGCGCACGTTTACGCCTTGGGAAATGCTCATGCACAAGCTGCCGGCCGGGGTGCCCAATATCGCGACCAGCAAACTCAAATGGAGTTACGCGCACCAAGAAGAGTTGGGGTTGGAGACCCGCCAAGCTGAACTCACCGGACCGGAACTGCGAAAGTTGGAAACGCTGTCGAAGCGCATCTATCGGGCGCTGTATTTGAGCGGTTATGCGCGCCTCGATTTTCGGTTAGCCGATGCGGATGGGCAGTTTTATTTATTGGAGGCCAACCCCAATCCCTGCCTCGCCTACGGCGAAGATTTCGCGGAAGGCGTGGAGCAAAGCGGGACGAGTTACGAGGACCTGCTCGATACCATCCTCCGCAACGGCCTGAACTACCGCATGCGGTTGTGAGGTGCCCGCGCTGGCCCCGAATCGATGCCTACGAGATCTGCTCAGGATGGAGCTGCCATCGATCAAGATCCTGGGACGGCAAAAACGTTTGCCTTGGGGTCGGTTCGTCAAACTCCAGCGCACGGCTGCTCAGTTGGCCAGGGGGGCGCGGGCAACCCAAAGGGGTGTTTCGTTTTTCGAGTTACGAAGCGGGTGAAGCATGGACCAAGAACCTGAATCGCCGCCCGACGAAGTGACTCGAGTGCCGGAGGAGATCGATCTGGTCTCCCCCGCCCGAGAGCTCAATGGACGCGGAGTGGCCTATGTCGTGGTGGGCGGGTTCGCCGAAACCGGCCGATTGCGGTGGGCCGGATAAAACGGCGCGTTCGGCGATCACGCCCTACCTCTGAGGCTGGCGTCTCAAGCACGCCCACTGGGCTCCCATATCACTTCGCAGCAAACCAAGTCTCAGTCGTATCGGCTACCCGATCAATGAAACATCAGACCCGCTTGCGGCACCTTGTTGGGGGGATCGGGCTGACGGGGCGGCGGACCTTTAAGCCGGGAACGTCGTGACGAATTTTTCCTCGGCTTCGACCGATCCGATCAGGGTTAGCGTCGCCTTGGGTGGCAGCACGGTGTCGGGTTTTAAATCGATGTTGCGCTCGCCGTTGAGGGTGATCGCTACGATCGAACATCCCGTGCGCGCGGGCACGGCCGATTGCGCTAAAGTCGTGCCGGCGATCTCTGGCGGAACCGGCGAATAAAAGACCGTGACGCCTTCCGCGAGGAGCAGGTTTTCATCGCCTTTCAGCTCGTTGAAAATCGAGTTAGCGCCCATGGAGGCGTAGGACAGCACGAGGTCCGCGCCGGCCCGGTGGAGGCGCTTCACATTCTCCTCGTTGGTGCAGCGGCTGATGAGCTGCGCCTTTGGTCGGAGTTTCCGGTAAAAGATGGTCAGGAACGTATTGGTGTCATCGTCGTGGGTGGTGATGACAATGGTGGTCGCGGTGTGCATGCCGGCCTTGACCAAGAGGTCGAATTCCGACGCGTCGCCGACGAAACTGCGTTCGGGGTAGTGAATGCGTTCGGGCTCTTTCTCGATCAGGGTCCATTCGATCTCGCGCTCATCGAGCGCGCGAGCGGTGGCGCGACCGACCCGGCCGCCGCCGACAATCAATACCTTGGGCTTGCCGCCGATCTCGGAGCGGGTCTGCCCGTAGATGCTGTTGTAGGTTTCTATCTGCTTTTCGGTGCCACTGACGATGAAGAAGGTGTGCGCATCGAGGATGCTGGTAGCCTCCGGTGGCACCAGTTTTCCGTGTTGCCAGATGCCGACCACCGTGACGCCGGTGCGCTCGCGCATGTCGCACTCGCCCACGGATTTGCCTTCGAGCGCGGTGTTGCTGCCGGTGGCCTCTGCAATGACGAGATCATCGAGTTGCCCAATCGCCTGCGCGCAGGAACCGGCATCCACCACGCGGCGGGCGAGGGCCTGCCCCATGATTTCTTCGAGCGAAAGGATTTCGGAAACGCCGGCCAGTTCGAGCGCATCGCGGGCGGCGTTGGAGCGCGCCGTGGCGATGATGGGCACCTTTTCGTTTATCTCGCGCACGGAGAACGTGACGTTGGTGTTGATGATATCGGAGCGCGTCGTGAGGATCAAGGCGGCTTGATCGACGCGCAACCGCTGGTAGGTTTCGGGATCGCTGAGATCCCCCACCACAACCGGCAAATCGCGGTCGTGCATCTCCAAGGCTTCGGCGACCGTGGGCACGAGGAAGTAGTAGGGGTAGTGGTGCTTCTCCAACATGCGGGTCAGGATCTTGGTGATCGGACCAGGTTGGGTCATGATGACGTGATTACGGGTGCCGAGAGGCAATTCCCGCGGGGCGCGAGCGGCCGCCTGCGCTTTCATCCACGGCGCGTAGAAAAACTCGATGAAGGTGAAGGGCAGCAGCACCAGCAGGAAGACCACGCCGGTGCACATCACGAGGATGGAGAAGAGGCGGCCGAGATCAGTTTGGAACGTGATGTCGCCGAACCCCAACGTGCTCATCACGGTGAGGGTCCAATAGAAACCGGTGATCCACGAGAAATGCTGCCCCTCGCGTTCCATCAACACGTGGAACAAGACGCTGTAGGTCGATACCAACGCGAGCAGCACGCCTAGCAGCTTAAACAGCGCGAGCAGGTTTCGCCGGCTAGTGCGGCTTTCGAGGAAGGAAGTGACGACGGGAACGAGAGCTTTCACGGAGAGAACCTAGCGAAGGTCTCTTGTTGCAAGGCAGGACCGCGCCCTTGGCAATGCCCAACGGGACAAGGCCGGTTGCGGCCCCAAAAATGGGATTGGTCTGCCCCGGCGAGCTAGCAGGATGCCCCCATGAGCCATCCGCCCTTTTCGTCTATCCGTATTCTCGCCGCGGGTGGCACCATCGACAAAGTCTACTTCGACGCCAAGAGCACCTATGAGATCGGTGATCCGCAGGCCGGGATGATCCTGCACGAAGCCGGGGTAACGTTCGACTTCGTGGTCGAGAGCGTCCTGCGCAAGGACAGTCTCGCTATGACCGATGAGGATCGGGCGCTGGTCCGAGAACGCGTGCTGGCCGCGCCGGAGAAGCATATCCTCATCACCCACGGCACGGATACGATGACCGAGACGGCGGCCGTGCTCTCGGACATTCCCGACAAGGTGATCGTCTTCACCGGTTCGATGGTCCCGGCGAGGTTTCGCCACAACGACGCCCTGTTCAACATGGGCTGCGCAATCGGCGGATTGCAGGCGCTCCCCCCGGGATCCTACATCGCCATGAGCGGGCGATTATTCCCCGCGGGGGCGGTGTGCAAAAACCGCGAAGCCGGGCGATTCGAGCCGATCTAGCCAAAACGGCGCGCGCAGGCAGAGCCCCTAATATAAACGGGCGCCGACCGCCGAGCAGAGTTCGTCTAGAGCCGCACCTGGCGCGGTTCCGGGCTAGCGCTTCGTCGGCGCGGGCTCGCTATGATTGGGGTCGGCGGGATCATCCGGCTTCTCGAAGACGCGGGCTCCGGGGCGGTATTTGAGGTAGGCATACATCCACTGGATTAATACCGTAAGACGATTTCTAAAACCGATTAGGAAAACCAGATGCACGGCGAGCCAGAGGAACCACGCGGGGAAGCCGGAGAACTTGAGCCGGCCGATTTCTGCGACGGCGGAGGAGCGGCCGATCGTCGCCATCGAGCCTTTGTCGAGATAAGTGAAAGCAGGGCGTTGGTCCGACCTACCATCCAGTTCGCTCTTAATGATTTTGGCGACGTGCTTGCCCATTTGCATCGCGGCGGGGGAGACGCCGGGAACGCGGACGCCGTTCGGGTCGGTCAAGTCGACGATGTCGCCGATCGCGAACACTGCCGGGTGGCCGGGGATAGAGCAGTCAGGCTCGACGGGCACTTGCCCCTTGCGGTTGAACTCGACGGGGAGGTCTTTGACCAGCGGGTTGGCTTCGACGCCTGCCGTCCAAATGATTGATTCGGCTTCGATCGTTTCGTCGCCGAACGTGATTCGCCCCTCGGAAATATCTTGGACGGATTTGCCCAAGTGAAGCTCGACGCCTATCCGCTCCAAGCTCTGCTGCGCTTTGGCGGAAGAAGACTCCGAATACATGGTCAACACGCGGTCGACCGCCTCGACGAGAATAATGCGGGACTGTTCCGGTTTGATTGAGCGGAAGTCGGTTTTGAAAACACGTTTGGTGAGTTCGCCCAGGGCCCCGGCCATCTCGACGCCGGTGGGCCCCGCGCCGACCACGACCACCGTCATGAGTCGCTTGCGTTCCACCTCGTCTTGAATCGCCTCGGCTCGTTCGAAGGCGTAAAGCACGCGTTGTCGGATGCGGCGCGCCTCGTTGAGCGTTTTGAGGCCGATGGTGTGCTTCGCCCAATCGTGATTGCCGAAGTAGCTGTTGACCATCCCCAGCGCGACCACGAGGTAGTCGTATTTTAACGTCTGGTGGGAGAGCTGCACCGTCTTGTTTTTGACGTCGATGGCTTCCACGTTGTCCATTAGCACCCGCACATCATCTCGCTTCGCGAAGATCGTGCGCACGGGCTCGGCGATTTCCGGCATCGCCAAGCCGCCGGTCGCGACCTGGTAAAGCAAAGGCTGAAACAGGTGGTGGTTCTGGCGGTCGATGATGGTGATCGTCGCGTCCGGATGCTTCAGCTTTTGCGCGAGCGTCAGCCCGCCGAATCCGGCCCCGAGAATAACAATGTGCTTTTTACTAGCCATCGGCCAACCTAGCAGGAGACGGGATCGACTTCAAACCACCGGGCACTCTGGCCGTTGGTGCCACCGTGGGCGCCGCCCCCGTTGCAACCGCAACTGATGGGGTCTTCTTCGATGGGGGAGCGGGATTATTTCAGGCAAGACTTGGGCGTAAGTGCTCCTCGGTAACGGCTTCTAACCCTGCTGCATTGACTTGCTAATGGATGGGCCGCTCATTTGCGCCGCGTTAGGAAATCGGGACAATCCTGCCTGATGTCTATTGAAGAAATTGATTGGAAGGTTTCGAGCACGATGCAGCGGATTTATCCGGGGGCGCTGCGCATCTCGTTTGGGGTGATCTTTATTTGGTTTGGTTTACTAAAGCCCCTCGGGCTCTCATCGGCCGAACCGCTAGTCTTGAGCACGGTGGCTTGGATGCCGTTCTTGGAGCCGAAGACGTGGCTTTCGATCATCGGGATATGGGAAGTATTGATTGGCCTTTGTTTCTTCTTCCGAGCGACAACGCGCGTCGCAATTTTGTTACTGTTCCTGCAAATGGGCGGCACCTTTTTGCCTCTTTTCATCCTGCCGGAAGTAACTTTCCAAGCCGGTGGGGTGCCGTTTCTACCCACCATAGAAGGCCAGTATATTATTAAGAATTTGATGATTCTGTCGGCCGCCCTGGTGCTGGGTTCGCTGGTGCGGAAGTCAGAAATATCTCCCCCGGCGGCCGCTCAAGCTAAGCGATCATTGGTGGCGATACCGACGCCGTGATTTCGGGTAGGGCACGGTCCGATCATTCATGATGCCTCAAAAATAAACCGTTTTACCAAGTCAAAAGGGAGCAAGGACCTCATCATATTTTTGTCAGGAGTCAGACAATGTCCGCCTTTTCAGCCGCTCGAGCGGCAGCAGATCAGGCTTAGATTGTTCCGTCCGGCAGTAAAGTCAGGCGCGCCCGAAAAGAGGTCGGGCGGTGTGCTCCGCCACCTCCATCCTGCCGAGGCAACACGTCGTCGCCGCGACCGCCGATTGCGGTGGTGGAGCGAATGAATCGAGAAACCGCAATTCGTCGAGGGGTGCCCGGCTGCCTAAAAATCGAACGAAGGAAATACAGGCTGCACTCTCTGGAATAGCAGGTTTGTGGAAACAATGTCTTCTTTTGGTTGCTCTCATTCCACGCGCAGGTGGGCCCGAGCCGACGGCTAATCACGGACCATCCGAGGGAAGGGCTGGTTTCACCCGGTCCGCAGAGAATCTAGTTCCCCGAGCTCACGGCCCCCTGAATACACCTCTACCCAAAGCCTGGCCCCATTTAAAGTCCCGGCGGCCGTCAGGTACAGAGGACTTAAACCTGACCAGTCGATGCCTATGCCGGGCATACCCTCATCTGTCGAGACAGGCGGAGGTGTCCAATCTGCTCTACGGTTCACCGGGCGATTCAATCTCGGCGGCTGCTTTGGTCAATTGATGGTAGCCCAAGTTTCCGTAACGGTGGTAACTGTGGGAGACACTTTGTTCCCGGAAGTAGAGGATCAGTTCAACGCGACCATCGATATGCGGTTTTTCACAGGCGATGTAGATGCCTTCCGCTGCGGCCTTTTCTGCGAGGCGATCACTGACGGCTTCGGGTGAGGCAAATCGGATCCGTTCATAGTTTGAAATGTCGGTGGCAATAGCGGCCTGCGATTCTTCCTGATAAGTCATGCCAATGAGGGGGGCATTAAGGCGCATCCATTCGCGGAAATCATCCGAGCAGTCCGACGCCACACTCACGATGGTTTTTGAGCCTGAAAGCTTGGCATTGAAGAGGCGTGAAAAAATGCTGAAGGCATCATCACGGGCCTCGATGCGAACGAGAATTGATTGCATTCTGAGATACCTGTTTTGATTGGTTTCTCCTCGAATCTGAAAGTAGTTCTCGGTTTGCCCGTAAAGCGCCTGGTACTCGTAAGCTGCACTTTCGAAACTGGCTAAAATATCCTTTTCGCTTTCGCTGGTCAGTCCTCCCGGGAACGATTCCATCAATGGTTCAAAGGCGGTGATTTCCGGTGCGTTGGCCAAGCGAGCTTCGGGATATCCGATTTCGGAAGAGTTGGAAAATTCTAACGTGTAGTTGTGACCGCCGACTTTAATTCCCGGGCCGATGGCAGACTTCGCCATGCCGCCGAAGGGTTGTCGCAAGACAATCGCTCCGGTGGTGCCCCGATTGATGTAAAGGTTGCCGGCGCGAATCGATTCGCGCCAGATGTCGACTTCCCGATCATCAAGCGAATGGATTCCGGCGGTGAGTCCGAAGTCAGTCTGATTGACGATACGAACCGCCTCTTCGATCGTGTCGTAGGGCATAACGCCTAAAACCGGACCAAATAGCTCGTTTTTGTAGCAGTAAGATTGCTGAGAAACATTCCAGAGAATGCCCGGCGATACTAGGTGTGGGTTGTCGGAAGAGACCTTGGGTTGGAGTGCCCAGAATTCATCGCGATGGATTTGGTCAATAGCCTCTTTCAGTGGGCCTCCGAGTGGATTGGCCAAAGGTCCAATTTTGCTCCTCAAATCCCAGGGGGAGCCTTGCGGTATGCTCGCGGCGGCATCCACCAAGGCAGCTTGGAAATGCTTATCGTCAAAGAGGGTGCGATGAAGAAGGAGGAGCGAAGTAGCCGAGCACTTCTGCCCCGTATTGCTAAAGGCGGATTGGATGATGTCCGCGATCGCCTTGTCATGATCGCTGACGGAGGAAACGATCATGGCATTTTTACCACCGGTTTCGGCAAAGAGGTGCAGTCTCGGGCGAGCCTTGAGCATTTTGAGCGCAGTTTGAGTGCTTCCGGTGAAGATGACGAAGTCAGTTTTCGGATGGGCCACTAAGTGGCTGGCTTCGGGATCATTTTGGCAGGGTAGGAACTGGAGCGCTGCTTTGGGCACACCCGCATCCCAGAATGCTTGGCAGAGGATCCATGCGCAGTAGGTGGATTGCGGGGCTGGTTTTAAAATGGTATTGTTGCCAGCGACCAGTGAGGCGATTACCCCGCCAGCGGGAATCGCGATCGGGAAGTTCCAGGGGGGAACAATGACGCCAACGCCTTTACCTTCAAATTTAAGGTTTTTACGCCGCCATAATTTACGGTGTGAATACGGATAGAATTCGGCAAAATCGACCGCTTCCGAGACTTCAACATCCGTTTCCGAAACACACTTACCGACTTCGGCTGCCGCCACCCCAATCAAATCACCACGCAGATCGCGTAAGTTCTGGGCCGCCCGGCTGATGATTTCGTGGCGACTTTCATGCGACATTTTTGCCCAGCCCGATTGATCACGGGCGGCAATCTCCATCGCCTCATCAATGTGTTTGATCGTCGCCAGACCATAGTGAGCCAGTGGCTTCTCTGTGGCGTCGTCAGCTAAGTTTTTCACTGCTTTGGTTTCGAGGTCTTTAAACAGACTACGATTACCGACGATTACGGGGATCTCGGTGATTGAATCTGCGGCTTGATTTTTCCATTGCTGGACGATGTTACGCGCCCATTGCCGATTGGGTTTTAGGGTAAAGTCGGTGTCAGGTTCCGGGAGGAAGCGATCTTCATGAACCGTCGAATGAGAGGTGCGATCCTCTCTCTGCAATCTGTTTTGTTGACGGAATGCTTTCTTCGGAGCGGTCTCAATTCGTTCAAACGATGCGCGGAATTGGGTGGCCAAATAGTTCCAATCCTCATCCCCCGGAATAAGATTAAACGCGTGGGTTAAGAAATTTTGCGGGCTGGTATTTTCATCCAAACGGCGCACGTAGTAGGCGATGGCGTGGCTGAAGTTCTCTTTGGTTGCGACGGCGGCATAGAGCAGGACGGGAATTCCTTCTTGGTGCAGCGTCCGCGCGGCCGCCCCCGCCATGCCTTCGAGCATCTCAATGATTAAATATTCTTCGGTGCCCAGTTCTTTGGCCAACAAATGGGCATGGGCGAGCTCGAACAGATTGTGGGAGGCGACACCGATCCGAATACAGCGGGCGTTTTCAGGTTGGAGCGCGGTGCGCAGAATACGCTTATAGTTGGCATCTGAGTCCAGTTTCTGGTGGTAGGGTGCTTGAGGCCAGTGCTTGGACGCCGCTTCGGTCTTTTCCATGTCCATATTGGCACCTTTGACCAAACGCATTTTGACCGGACTACCTCCTGCTTCGACCCTTTTACGAGCCCAGACACACAAGCCTTCGTGCCAGTCGATCGCGTCCGGTAAATACGCTTGTAAGACAATCCCGGCCGAAAGCTTTTTGAACTCATCTTGATCCAAGGTCTGCTTAAATGCCTCAAACGTGAGCGGCAAATCACGGTATTCCTCCATGTCGAGATTGATGAATTTGTAAGCTCTTTTCCCGGCCTCGTCAGGGTAGGGGTGCGCCATGGCCGCACGGAAAATTCGGCTCAACCGTTCCGTGAGAATCCGAACGGTATCTTTGAAGGCCAGCGAACTGATTTGGGAGAAGATCGTAGATATCTTAATCGATATATAGGTGATCTCAGGTCGGCTCAGCGCTTCTTCATAGATCCGCATTCGGTGTTCGGCTTCATCCTCCCCCAGGACAGCTTCGCCGATAATATTGAGGTTCACGCCGATGTTTTCGGACTGTCGTCGCTCAATGTGGGTTTTTAATTTGGCGGTTTCTCCGTCGAGTATGACCGCCGCCGTTTGCTGTCGAATGCGGTGGATGATCGCGGGGACGGAGATCTGGGGGAGGTGGCGACCTGCTAATAAGAATACCTTAATGAGTGCCTTTTCGAAGGCTTCAAACAAATCGATATCATCGTATTTGTTCAGGAGGTAAGTGATCTGGTCCGCAATGCGGCCCGCATCTTTAGGCCGGAAACTCTGATCAATCAACTCGGTCAGAAAAACTTTGTTGGCCGGATTTGTGACCATTTTGGCAATTTTCCGATCAAAAGCCACCTCGTCGGGCGTTTTGATTTTGTTGGCTTGTCGCTGCCAAGTTTCGGCTAACTTAATGCTCTGTTCGATTATGTCGTTCATAGTTTTTTTTGGGCCTGCCAAGAGGTCATTCCGCTATTCTTCGTCCTAGCATGGGGCTGGTGTTGGGAGAGGGGCGAAGAGCGAACGGTGCCAGTCGCCGGGCCAAACGCCCGGGTCACATTAACCAAGCCCGGCACCTGCACCTCGATGAATTGGTTAAATTCCTTGGTCGGCACTTCCCGGCAGTGCTCTCCAGCCGTTGGACCCGGGACCGGGAGAATTAAGCGAGGGGAATAACCGAATGGTAGCGGGAGCCTTCGGAGCCTCTGCGAGAGGGGGTCATACAAATCGTCGGAGCAGAGGCCCCAAGGGCGGTGGAGGGCAAGCGCTTTCATGCGGCGGACTTTTCGCCTAGCAGAGAGGCGGCGTGAAAGGCCGCCGGACTCAGCTCGCCCGGGCAGTAGAAAGACGTCAGGGCTTGACTATTGATAGACAGCCTCCGGGCGACGGCTCACAAGGGATCCGGGAAAAGGCTGATTCCGATGATTCATGAGTTGTGATTCTGATGGGCTGATTTTGTGGTCTTGAGGTTTCAGGCTCCACTGTCGCTACGCGCCAACGCAGCGACGGGATCAGAGGGAGCAAAAGCCATCAGTATTTGCTCATGATGTGGTAGAGTATCCAGTAAACACCTACGCTACCCATTACCATGCCGGCGGTTCCGCAGGCTAGCATCAAGGGGTTGCCTTGGCCGAAATATACGACGGAGCCGAAGAACAGATTGTTGGCGATCAATAGTGTCCATAAATCGCGCCGGCGGCGGTTGGACGGAGGCGCTTCCGGCGGGAGGAGCTCGTCGACTCCGGCGCGATGCTCGATGTCCATTTGGTCGGCCCGCCAGGCGCGGACGTCGTTGGCGCCAGCAGGATCATCTTCGCCCGGCCGCGCATTGGTGCGGGTAAATTTTTCCTCGGTACGCAGGGTGAAGACCTTGCGCAGGGGCTCGGGAGCGTCGCTCATCTGAGACCTTAACCGCGAATTTGAAAACTACAACTGGACCGGCATACCGATCTCAATGATTTGGGTGGGCATGACGGCGTAGTAGTCTTTCACCGGTTGGGCGTTACGGGAGAGAAACGCGTAGTAGCTCTTCTGCCATTCAAACATCGGGGCGTCGCCGCCCGACAGGATCATCTCGCGGTTGAAGTAGAACGTGGTGGCACTGTCCCTGAGGGGCACGCCTTGCGCGGCGATCCGAGCACAGAGGTCCGCGACATCCGGCGACTCCATGTAACCGTAGCGGCCGATCGCGCGCCAAACGCCCTCGCCGAGCTCTTCCAATGAGAGCCGGTCGTGGTCCGGGTGAGTGGGCACTTCTGCGGTGGCGATGGTCAGGAGCACCACCGTTTCTTGGAGGGTTTTGTTGGCCTTGAGGTGATGGAGCAGGGCGAGGGGAGTGCCAATGGGAGACGCGACCATGAAGACCGCACTGCCGGGCACCCGCACGAGGTGACTGCTCTTGGCGATCACGGCGAGGTCGAGTCCTTCGGTGGCTTGCCCGTAGATCTTGTCGGCGATTTCGACGCGGCCGGCTTTCCAGGTGAGCATGGTAGCGAGCAAGGCAGCACCGAAGGCCAACGGCACCCAACCGCCTGCAAAAAACTTGGGTAAGTTGGCGGCGAAGAAGCCGAGATCGACCACCCAGAACGCGAGACACATCGCACCGGCTACCGGGGTGCTCCATTTCCAAGTGCGCGTGGCGACAAAGAAGAGCGTGAAGGTGGTCACCGCCATCGTCCCGGTGACCGCGATGCCGTAAGCGGCAGCGAGGGCGGATGAGCTTTTGAACAGCAACACGGTGGCGATGCTGCCGATCGCCAAGCCGAGGTTGACCGCCGGCACGTAGATCTGGCCGCGTTGGTCGGCATTGGTATGGAGCACCTTGAGCCGCGGAAAGTAGCCGAGCTGGATGGCCTGTCGGATCAGCGAGAACGTGCCCGAGATGAGCGCCTGACTGGCGATGATCGCGGCGAAAACGGAGAGCACGACGAGGCCGATGCGCAACGGACCTTCCGGCGCGAGCGAAAGGAACGGGTTGTCCATGTCGGTGGGAAAGGCGATGACGTGCGCGCCTTGACCAAAGTAGTTTAAGACGAGGCCCGGCAGGACGATAAAATACCAGGCCCGCAGAATCGCTTTGCGACCGAAGTGTCCCATGTCGGCGTAGAGCGCTTCGACGCCGGTGATGGCGAGCACGACGCCGCCGAGAATGCCCACGACCGCTTCGGGATGAGTGCGCAACAAACTCCAACCGTGGATCGGGTTGAGGGCGGCGAGCACTTCGGGCGCTTCCCAGATGCGCCACAGTCCCAACAGCCCCAGCGTGCCAAACCACACCAACATCACCGGGCCGAACATCGATCCGATCACGTGGGTGCCACGGCGTTGCACCCAGAATAGCGCGACCAGAATCCCGATACAAATGGGCATCACAAAGTCGTGCGCAGCGGGCAGGATGACCTCCAATCCCTCGGTGGCAGATAGCACGGAAATCGCTGGCGTGATGACGCCCTCGCCGCACAACATGGCGGCCCCGATCAATACGATGACGATCGCGCCGGGGACGCGTTGTTTGGGTTTCCAACGCTCCAAACCACTGAGGGCCAGCAACGCGAAGATACCGCCCTCGCCTTGGTTGCTGGCCCGCATGACGACGGTCGCGTATTTGATGCTCACCACGCTAATCAGCGCCCAGAAGATCAGCGACAACACCCCCATCACCGCGTCGGGCCGGTCGGCCGCGGGCAGGTGATGCACCGCCTCGCGCAGCGCGTAGAGCGGGCTGGTGCCGATGTCCCCAAAAACTACCCCTAAGGCCCCGATGACGATGGCGGCTTTGGGCGCGCTTAAATCACGGGGCGAGGAAATGGGGGAACTCATGGACAGCGCGAAGCACACGGCAAAGCGCAGATTCCTCCAAGATCTATTATGCCCGTGCCCAGACGTTGGAGGAGGAGACCGTCGAACCCACCATCGATTTAAAATGGTGAAGGATCGCTTCCCACCGCGCGGCGGCCCCCGGCTGAAGCTCGTGAGCCCGGAGCGATCATTTCCTCATCCGAAACGCCTGAGGAGGCCACGCGGTTGAGGCCGCCGACCCTAGCGGTGGGCAAAATCTGCGGTGGTTTTTGACGAGAACGACCCTCCCGCGAGCAATTGATGCGCAGCTTTAGTGGCCCGCTTGGTGTGCGATACCCTTTCTCTGCGGGCGCTGAGGGTTTACGCTGCTGGTGGACGCGGTGCGCAATGCGGCGTCTTTTGTCATGACTAATCCTTCCATCATCCAAGGCGGCATGGGCGTCGCTATTTCTAATTGGCGATTGGCCCGGGCGGTTTCGCAGCAAGGACAACTGGGCGTCGTTTCCGGCACCAGCCTTGCCATCGTGCAGGCTCGGTTGCTGCAACAGGGAGATCCTGGCGGGCACCTGCGGCGGGCGTTCGATCACTTCCCCTGGCCGGCGATTGCCGAGCGGGTTTGGGCGGCGTATTTTGTGCCGGGCGGCATCCCGTCGGGCCAGCCCTACCGCAGCGTACCGATGCCGACGCTTGATCTCAATCCGCGTCTGGTGGAGCTCACGGTTTTGGCGAATTTTGCCGAGGTATTTCTGGCCAAGAAAGGCCACGGCGGAGAGGTCGGTATCAATCTCCTCGAGAAGATTCAGTTGCCCACTTTGCCGTCTCTCTATGGCGCGATGTTGGCCGGAGTGGATACCGTTTTGATGGGGGCGGGCATCCCGCGGGCGATCCCGGGCATCCTGGATCGCCTAGCGCGCGGGGAGGCGGTGGCCATGCGCATCGATGTGGAAGGTGCCGCAGTGGACGACCCCGCGAGTGTCGTGCGATTTGACCCCGAGACGCTGGGGGGAGCGCCGTTGCCGCAGATCCGGCGGCCACGGTTTATGGCCATCGTGGCTTCGACTATTCTGGCGATGACCTTGGCGAAAAAATCGTCGGGGCAGGTGGATGGTTTTGTGGTCGAAGGTCCGGTGGCGGGCGGCCATAATGCGCCGCCGCGCGGGGAGCTGAAACTCACGGCGGCAGGCGAGCCGATCTACGGTGTGCGGGATGCGGTTGACCTGCCCAAGATTCGCGGATTGGGCCTGCCGTTTTGGCTGGCGGGCGCGTTCTCCCGACCGGGTAAATTGGCCGAAGCGCAAAGTTACGGCGCGGCGGGTATCCAAGTCGGCACGGCCTTTGCGTTGTGTGATGAATCCGGCATCTTGCCCGAGCTCAAACGTCGCTTGCGGGAGCGGGTGGCGACCGGCCGGGCGCGAGTGCATACGGACCCCTTGGCGTCGCCGACGGGGTTTCCCTTCAAGATCGCGCAACTGAGTCAGACGTTGTCCGATGCGGCGGCCGGCGCCAAGCGGAAGAAGGTGTGTGATCTCGGTTACTTAAGAAAACTCTTCAAGCGACCGGATGGCTCGGTCGGCTACCGGTGTCCCGGTGAGCCCGAGGCGGATTATTTGCGCAAGGGCGGTCACGCGGCCGACATGGTGGGCCGCAAGTGTCTCTGCAATGGCTTGATGGCCACGGCGGGATTTGCGCAAACGCGCCGCGATGGCGAAGTCGAACTGCCTCTCGTGACGGCCGGTGACGAACTCACCTCCCTCGCGCGTTATTTTGATTTCACGCAAGAGCATTTCAGGGCCGCAGATGTCATCCGCGTGCTGCTGGGTTCGACGGTAAAAGGGTAGGCGGTCATGGGCCGGTTTACCTCGCCCTTCGAACCGTCGATTGAACGCCCGAGCCGAGCGGTCGGCCTTCGTCGTCGAATCACTCTACGTCTCGTACACACCGGAATCCGGTGTGGTGCGCCGGGGAGTCATTCTCCTGCGACTGCCGGGAGCCCGGTTGGTAACCGCTGCACCAATTGTCGGAACAGAGAAACGAGCCGCCGCGCGTCACGTAGGTCGGCACGCGTTGGCCGAGCCGGTCGATGATTTCGGCGGCGGGCGCGGTCGGATTTACCGCGCCTTCCGGCCGCAGCGCATAGGCGCCGGGGTGGTAGCGATCGGCCACGATTTCCCAGACATTGCCGGAAACATCGTAAAGCCCGTAGAGGTTGGAGGGGAAATTTTTGACCGGAGCGGTGGTGACAAAACCGTCCTTGCCGGTGTTTTCGTAAGGCCAGGGACCTTGCCAGATATTGGCCATCCAGACGCCTTCGCCCTGCGGCGAAAACGCGTCGCCCCAAACGTAGGGTTGCCGTTCCAAACCGCCGCGCGCGGCGCGCTCCCATTCGGCCTCGGTGGGCAACCGTTTGCCGGCCCACGCGGCGTAGGCGGCCGCGTCGTCGTAGGTCACGTTGACCACGGGATGATCCAGGCGATTTTCCCAGTTCGATCCTGGCCCGTCGGGGGCCCGCCACGTCGCCCCGGACTCGATACGCCACCACTGGGTCACATCGTTGGGCGAATACAAGGTGGCCTGCGGCTCCGCGAAAATGATGGAACCCGCCGTCTGGTTCACCATGGCGGCGGCCTCGATTTGTTTAATGGATGCAAGGATCGCCTGCCGTTCCGCGCCGTTGGCTCGGGCAGCCATTGACCTCATGGTTTGGATGTTGGCCGCCGCGGTGCGTTGCAGCTCGGCCGCGATCGCCACGGGCAAAG
>Ga0075109_1000085_pt1 | contig 62793 bp, 58 predicted proteins | sample AntAceMetag02UKD_FD_69798 | JGI IMG/M metagenome (GOLD analysis project Ga0075109, IMG submission 69798) | Saline lake microbial communities from Ace Lake, Antarctica - Antarctic Ace Lake Metagenome 02UKD | ecosystem: Environmental > Aquatic > Non-marine Saline and Alkaline > Saline | place...
ATGGCCTTCAGCCACTAAGGTTGCCACCGGTGCCGATTTCCGGAGCAACTCTGTCGATCCTCAGAATCGCATGTATTGTCGGATGTCGACGGGTAACCTCGAAACGCCTAAGTCGTTTGACAAAGTGTTGTTCGATAACGTCTGGGTCGACACCACTGCTAAGAACATCTCCATCCCAAGTGCAGCTGATCCTCAGGATCCTCTCTCCGGTGGTTCCGTTCCTCAGGATAATGGCTCGGGCAACATGTCGAATCTTTCGACTAACACCAGTGTTGGCGCCGGTGGACTCACCACTGGATTCGTGGTCGTCGGTGATAATCGCCGCGTGATGATTCGTGCGGTGGGTCCTCGTCTTGGCGCTCTCGGTGTCCCAGGCACGATGGCTGATCCCATGCTCGAAATTAAGACCAACAGCGGTGCGACCGCGGTTGCTTCCGGTGATGATTGGGGCGACGAAAGCAACGCTGCTGACATTCTCGTCACCGCCGCGGCGCTGGGTGCGTTTGGCCTGCCAGTCGGCAGCGCTGATGCAGTTATCATGATGTCACTCGACGCTGGGGTCTACACCGCGACGGTGAACGGCAAGGCTGGCGGCACTGGCCAAGCGATCATCGAGGTCTACGTGCTCGAATAAGAGCTGATCTATATCGTCTGATATTCTTATCCAGGACTCACGGGCGGACGGACTACGACAATCGTGGTCGTCCGCCTTTTTTTTCGAAACTCACCATCATTCACCTACACATGTCTCGTTCAATTTTACTCGCGGTCGCAGGTCTCAGCCTCGCCACTTTATTACCAGTTCAAGGGCAAAATAATCCGCTGCCCGATCCAATTGTTAAAGGGAACCTCTCCCTAGATCTCGAAAACTGGTTACTTGCACCCGCGACGGGTAATTCACCTCGCACAAGATTATCGATGCTCAAACCAGCCTACGACGGTTCAAATCGTCTTTTTATGGCGGATTTGAATAGTCCCTTTTATGTCATCACGGGCGATACGATGACGACTTACGCCGATTTGGCCGACGTCTTCCCCAATTTTGTAGACCAGAACCGGTTGGGCACAGGTTTTCATTCCTTTGCGTTCCACCCGGAATTTGAAACTAACGGTAAATTCTACACCGCTCATACCGAGCCAGACGGCTCTGGTTCAGCCGATTTTACCAGCGCGATTTCGCAGTCGATCAACATTCAAAGCGTCATCGTCGAGTGGACTGCGTCTGATCCGGCGGCCATGGTGTTTGCGGGCTCACGTCGCGAGATCATGCGAATCGATTTTCATGAACAAGTGCACAACGTGCAGGAGATTGCGTTCAATCAATTCGTCTCCGCCGGACATGAAGACTACGGAATGCTCTACATCTGTGTTGGCGACGGTGAGGCCGTCGGCGGTGGTTACCCTGAAGCAGGTCATCGACTTGATTCGACCCATGGGACCCTCTTACGGATCGATCCTCGGGGCACCAATTCAGCCAACGGCCGCTATGGTATTCCGGCGTCCAACCCATTCGTTTCGGATGGGAATGCCGCGACCTTGGGCGAGATTTATGCTTGGGGATTCCGCAATCCCCACCGGATTTTTTGGGACTCCGCGAACCCTGATCGCATGTTCCTCGCCGATATTGGCGAACGGAACGGAGAGGAGATAAATCTCATCGTGAAAGGAGGAGATTACGGTTACAGTAACCGGGAGGGCACGTTCGTGTTAGATCCTTCGACGGATCCTGATGTTGTGCTGCCGCTGCCAAGCAATGATGCTTCTTTCAATTATGTGTATCCCGTAGCTCAGTACGATCACGACGAGGGCCGCGCGATTGCCGGAGGTATCGTCTATCGTGGAACCGCGGTTCCGGCATTGGTGGGTAAGCTGATCTTCGGCGATATTGCCAATGGCCGGGTTTTCTATGTCGATGCCGACACCTTGGCTCTAGGGAGCCAAGCGGAAATCAAGGAGCTACAACTGCAGCTCAATGGAACGGATCGAAGCCTGCTTCAGATGGTGGGACAAAGCCGCACGGATCTACGTTTCGGCACTGACGAGGCGGGAGAGATCTACATCACGACAAAACGTGATGGCCGAATTCGCCGCCCCGCGGCGCTGGACACGGTGGTTCCGGAGGTCGTAAATGGGACCGGAGTATTGACCAATATATCGACCAATACTCAGGTCGAAGCAGCCGGTCTCACGGCAGGTTTTGTGGTGACGGATGGTGCCCGTCGGGTTATGATCCGCGCGGTGGGCCCGGGATTGGCCCAGTTCGGAGTGACCGGATTCCTCGCGGATCCCACCCTTGAAATCAGAACCGACAGCGGTGCGACCTTGGTTGCCACTGGTGATAATTGGGGAGATGAGACGAATGCCGCTGATATTCTGGTTACCGCTAGTGCCCTTGGTGCCTTTCCGCTCGAGGCCGGCAGTAACGATGCGGTGATAATGATTCAGTTACCTCAAGGGGTTTATACAGCAACGATCAAGGGCGCCGCGGGAACCACCGGTCGCGCAATCGTGGAGGTGTATAAGTTAGATTAAAATTTTCGGTTTCGGAAGCTGGTTCGGATTGAGATTCGAATCGGGGTGAGTTCCGATGCAGAGGAAAGGCCGCCGGGAAACCGGCGGTCTTTTTTTGGCCGAGTCCGAGGGGCGTGAATCGAATGTCCGGCCAATGACGGTTAGTGGCACCAAATAATGGAAACAAGCGGCTGCTCCAAAGTAGATTCTATTCAACGCCAAGCCGCGAAGACCCGGGAGATCTCAACGTAGCTGTAATCGATTACGAAGCGGCGTTTTCACTCAAAATGATAAAGGCCGATTCTCCATGGATCGGCTGGCAAGTCTCTGTGCAACGCCGGTTTGATTCTGCGGGGCTGGCTGGAGGGGCAGGTGGAACGCGCGTCGTCGAGCAACGCCCGTGTTGCTACACGGCGGGGCAGAGGGTGTTGGGGCGTAAAGACCCGATTTACGGCGGGCGGAGGGGCAACGGTGTCGGGCGTAAAGACCCGACCCACGGCGGGACGACGGGGCGGAGGGTGTTGGGGCCGAAAGGATCCGACTTACGACGGGCGGAGGGGCAACGGTGTGGGGCGCAAAGACCCGATTTACGGCGGGACGACGGGGCGAGGGTGTTGGGGCCGAAAGGATCCGATTTACGGCGGGCGGAGGGGCAGAGAGTGTCGGGCGTAAAGACCCGACCCACGACGGATGGAGGGGCAGGTCGTCAAGACCCCCGACTGGGGCAGTTTTCCTATTTGCTTCGGTGGACTCTGGGACGAACGTCGGCTTCTTGGTCCAGTTTAGTCAAAACGGGTAGGGCAGGATCGTTGGGCCGTCCGTCCCTACCGGTGTCACTTTCGTGCTGCCGCCGAGAAAACCCTTAATCAATTTTCAGCGAATCGTCGGTCAGGGTGATGGTATCAGTCTGACCGTCCGGGCGAGAGACAATGAGGTTTCCGTTTTCGGAGACGGTCGCTTGGAGGGCCGTGGTTCCGCCGAGATGGTTATCGGGCCAGAGCACGGCGAATACGGTAAAGTCGGTTTCTTTTTCGCGCGTTTTAAGCGTGAGGGAAACGTGATCTCTCCATTCGGCGGTGACCCAACCGTAGGTTTCACCGGAGCGATACCGGGGGTCGATGGGGGCCGGATATTCGTCGGAGATGGCAGCAAACCAATCCAATCCGGGAGCGACGATGGCGGTGGTGAGGGAGGCATGCGCTCCATCAATCATTGATTGCTGAGTGAGGTTGTTCCAGCTGTTGGAGAATTCGCCATGGAGCAGCCACGAAAGGGTAGCCGGGTCTTTCACGATGATTCGATCTCGCACGACGACGTAGCGTTGATCCACAAAAATAAAGTCACGCGTGACGCGTTGGAGACGTCCGGCAGGTTGCATTGTTTGGTAGGCCACCAACGCATCTCCGGTGGCCCAGGCAAAACGATCACCGACTTCAAAACGGGTGATTTTTCCAGTGGCGGTCTTATCTTGTTGGGCTTGGCCTTCGCCGTCGATCAGGACGGCGTTCTTGGACTTGGTTTGCCAAGTCCATTGCTTGTGATGAGGGGAGCGGTGGAATTCGCGGTTGGCGGAGTTGATGGCCAAGCCTTCGCCAAACGCGTTCATGATGAATGAATTCTGGTCGGGGTGACTATGACTGTAGGAGCCGTAGGGAGAACTCTTGAAGGTCAGATGAATATCGTTTTCTGGGTCCCCCAACGCGGAGTGAAAAGAAACCCACCCGACGTCATCGAAATACCGATACGGAGAAAGTTCACGGAGAGGCGCGGGTTCGACGGCCGGGAAACGACTGCCGATGAAGTTGCGGATCAAAAACTCTCCAGCGGTGGGATAGGTGCGAGCCAGACTGCCCATGCCCATGAGGGAGGGAGATTCGCGGGGATCGTCGCAGAGGGCGGCATAGGTGAGGAAGTAGCCATTGTTTTGCACGCGGCCGAGATGGTTCAGGTAATCGGCCATGACGGGCTCGAGGTTGAAGTGACCGGCGTTGGAAGCGTCGCCGAAAGTCGTGTGCAAATACGGTTGCACGTTATAGAGTGCAAAGTAGCCGGTGTTCTGCCAGAAGGGAGAAGCGTAGGCATTGGGGTCACCAATGGCTAACAGCACATCTTGAAAACCGGCGTGCTCGAAGGTGCCGCGCCAATAGGCATTGCCCTCTGCCCAGCCCCCGGCATCACCCGCAAAGGGGCTGAATTGATCGCGATAAAAGGTGTAAGAGAAATTATACCAATCTTGGGCTTGGTCGGGCAGATCGTCCCAAAGAGCCAGCCCGGTGAGTCCTACCATCGCCATGAATCGGACGGGGTGGCTGGATGGTTTTACTGCGAGGGAATTTCGCTTCAATCCCGTGATATTAGATTTGCGGATCCAGCGAACGGTGCGTTCGCCGCGCTCCTTGAAATGGGCCAGAACTTTGGCCCGTTCTGCGGCGGTCAATTCGTCACGTAATTGATCGTAGACGAGCGGAAGTTTTCGCCAGAGACGGAAGTTGCCCTCGTCGTTGTAGTCGACGTCGGTCGCGCCCACGACTTCGCCTGATTCCCAATCCGGGGCGAGGGCCCAATCGCACGAGGTGAGGAGAAACTCTTTGGCTTTGTTGAGATACTTTGATTCGCCCGTTACCAACCAAGTGAGGGTCGCCGCTTCCGCGATTCCGGCGATGTTACCAGTGATGTCTTGGACGGCCCGCCAGCGATCAGTTTTAAGTGAATCACGTTTGCTCGGTGCCGGATCTCCGTAGGTCAGCGGGTCTTCCGGATGAGGGAATTGGAGGTAAGTCTCGTCGAGATCCCGCTTGATCGCATCAAACGAAGCCTTGCCTTCACCGGTGGTGCAGTAGGCGCGAAACGCATCGCGTTGACCGGCGACGACCATGGTGCGAGGACCTTGAGCCGGAACGTGTGCCGCGGGATTTTCTGCGGCGGTGGCACCGCCGCCCAAGAGGGTGAACGTGGTCAGGGCGAAGAGAATTCGAGGGAAATATTTCATGGCGTGGCTACGGGGAACAATGATGGAGAGGGTGGACCGCGATCTAAGTCAGCGCGGCGAGCAAGGGGTGCGGGATGGTCCAGTCGCCGAAGTGAGGATGCGTCAACTGCCAGTGCTCTTTGGTGGCGGAATTAATCGTCCAAGGTTCAGCTTGAGCTCGATCCGATCCGGTCCAGGTCAAGGTAGCGAGGAATCCAGTTTCCCCGGCCGCCCGTCCGAGTTGATCGGTAGTAAAGAGGGGGGTGCTGTGAAAGGGGGAACTCAGGTGGCCGCGCGGAATGGTTTCATCAATTCGATCGTCCCATTCTTCGCCGTTGAATCCAGCAACTGACTGGATGACTGAGCCTTTATCCCCGGCCCACACGGCGAGATGATTTGCTTGGTGAGTTTTGCGAAACGAAGTGGCGTCATCGGAGCCCAGAGCATAACCACCGATCGCGAGGATGGCAGGTTGGCGGCATTCAAATTCGTGAACCTCGAGTTTCCAGCCGGACTTCCACCAAACAGCGGAATCGACGCTACAATTGATTTGGTCGTGCTTAAATCCAAGATTCCAGACGTAGCGGACGTGGGACTCATCCATCTCAATAGCCACGGTGGAATGACGGCCAAACACGCGACCATCGGGGAGACGCATGGTCAGGGCGGAGTCGGGTGACCAATTGGTTTGGGCGGGGCGAGCGATCGTGAAATCGACGCCGGTGCGGTAGGCGGTCTTACTCCATTTCCACGCACCATAGCGGAGGTTGACGTTGGAGATTTGCGACCCGGCGTTAAGGATTTCGACCTCGCCGTCGACACTACGAACCGTCAGCCCGGCCGCTGGAACGACGCGCGTATGATCGCCTTGTTCGGAAGGAAGAGGCGTTTCGGGGTCGTTCCAAAACGCGTGGTCCGGAGGAAGGAGCAGCGGCGAAAGTCCCTTGGCCGCCCAGTAGGGAGATCCGCCGCAGCTGTAGGTCTCGATGAGATCGTGGAACGGCTCGATCCAGCCGAGGGAGAGGCAACCTTGCTCCTGGGTGATCGGTCGGTTCATGAAGAAGTCGAGATTGCGGGTGCAGAGTCGCTGCAGCATGCCGGGTGCGAGCTCAGTGGTGCCGGTGGCCAGGACGAGACCAAAAACATTGATGCCATTAAAGCGGTAGGTGATCGAGCGACCGAAGGACGGGTGTTCGCCACTCGCGGCAAAAAAGTGCACGTAGTCGCGAACGAATAATCGGCCCCATTCGATCCATCGCGCGGCCCGTTCGGGCTGGTCTTCGCCGTGTAACTTTACCCACCAGAGACCGTAGAAATGAAATGCGTAGGCGTTGTAGTGATCGTAGGCTTGGTTGATGCCATCTTCGAACCAACCACCGCCGCGGTGCATGAGTTCCAGTCGATCTAGAAAGGTGTCGATCACTACTCGGTCGGTGGGACGACCGTAACCCTGCTTGATGAGAAATTCCAAAATATGGATGCCCATGAAGTAGTGATTGTTGTTCACAATGCCGTTGCCGCGAGCGGTGCCGAGCCAGTGCGCGACACGATCTTTTTCGATCTGAGATAACGGTTCCCAGAGTTGATCTGGGGCGATTTGGAGGGCGATTGCGATGACGCCGATTTCAACGTGATGTTGATGGTAGTTGGCGTCCGGTCCCCAGTAGAGCGGGCTTTCGGGGTCACTCCCAATGGCCAAGCCGGCGCGAAACCAACCGGATACCTTGGCCCGGAACTCGAGGTCTGCGGGACGCTCGACACTCTGCAGCCAATGGGCGGCGAGGAGTAAGGGGCGGGCAAACGATTCGAGGCGATCCGCTTGGACATCATGGTCGCTGGCAGGACCACTGATGGGAATATCGGCTTGGCCCTCTATCATCAGCGCGGCGAGGGGTTCGAGAAGCTTGCGGGCGGAATCTTGCCAATGGACGTAGGGTGCGGGGAGCTTGGTCACGGGAATAGGATCTATGAAACTAGGTTGAGCGGTCGTAAACTTCAGGAGAAATTGTCCCGACCATAGGTTGGTCTGCGACGTAGGCTTTCAAGTTTGCCAGGCCGTAAGCTCCAGCATCGGGACGTTTGTCCGTCGTAGGTCCGGCCAGATGAGGCGTGAGCATGACGTTAGTCAGCCCTCGAAAGCCAGAATCGGCTGGTAGTGGTTCTTCGGCGTAGACATCGAGACCCACCCGGATTTGCCCCTCTTGGGCGACGCGCAGTAGCGCATCTTCATCCACGGTGGCCCCGCGTCCTACATTAACAAATACGCCGCCGGGTCGGAGCAGGCGGAGATGTTCCTCTTGGATCGTTCTTCTGGTCGCATCGATTAACGGTGCGAGTTCGATGACGACATCGTTGTGGGAGAACAGGTGCTCCAGGTCGCGAGCCACGTGGATGTCATTCTGCGCGGCGATCTCCGCATTGACGTCGGGAGCGAGAACGGAGATCTCGCAGTCGAATGGCCGCAGGAGGGAGATGAGTTCGTGCGCGATACGACCGAATCCTCGAATGCCGACTTTGCGATTAAACAAAGAGGCGGTGCGGGTTTTATCCGTTTTCCAAGCTCCGTTTTGGTGCATGGCGAGAGTCCATTCCGTCGTGCTGCGGAGTCCCGAAAGCGTGTGAAGCAGGGCACACTCCGCAATCGTGCGGCTGATGGAATCGCCCCAGTTTGAGACGAGCAGTCCTGCTTCGATTTGCTCGCGAGTCACGAGTTTCTTGATCGAACCGGCGAGGTAACAAACGTAGCGGAGTTTGCTGGGTAATTCCGAGGGGAGGGGGAGCGTGCGCCAGCAGCATACGATCACCTGAGGATTAGTCGTCGAAAGAAGTTGGAGCCAGGCCGACTGATCGAGAGTGCAAGGGTCAACGTGGACGACTTGATCTGACAACGATTCAATTTCTTCCGCCAGTGGTGCAGGTAGAAAATCGTGTATTTCGATGGGAGAGAGACTGACGAGAATGGAAGCGGGACGTGGCATGATTCAGGTCGGGGGATAGCAGTGGAGCAATTCGGCTGAACCGTGCGGCAGGAGGTCGACGGATCCAAGAAGGGCGGGGTAGAAAAACTTGTCGTATTGATGGAAAGTATGAGTCTTCCCCCCGACGGTGAGATCGAGTGATCCCGTCGTGACGATGTTGATGGAAAAGGTGTCTTCAGTGCGGGAGCAGGCATCATTGATAAACGATTTGCTCACTCTAAAACGGTCGGTGCGATCTGGGCCGATCAGGCTTTCTGTCCAAGATGCGGAACTCAATTTCCGACGGGAGCCTCCGGCGCAGAAGAAGTCTCGAGCGACGGTTGCTAATGAGTAGGCCGTGAGGTCGATCATGGAGAGACCGAAGTCGATGCCGCGACCCATGAAGCGAGCGGCTTCGGGTAGCACATATCCGGCCTTTTCATACTCGAACCTGACGGCAAAGTCGGTGGGTTCCTGTATCTCTACCATAAATATGCCCTCACCGAGCGCATGCGGAACCCCGCCGGGAATGAAGTAAGTCTCTCCCGTTTTGATGGGGATTTTTGTGAAGCACCTTTCGAGCGCAGCGATGTCTTGCTGCTCAACCATTCGCTTCAAGCTATCACGATCCGGTGGATCTTGAAACCCGACGTAGATGTAGGGTGCACTAATGTCCTCGCGAACACCCAAGATATGGTAGGCTTCGGTTTTACCACTGGGCGAATGCAGCACTTCGCGGGCAAATTGCGGAGAGGGGTGACACTGGAAGTGGAGCCGAACCGCTGAGTCCAAATACTTTACAAGAAGTTTTAAGGAGTTGCCGAATTTTTCGACGTGTTGGGGGCCGAGGAAGTAGGCGGGATCGGAATCGATGAGTTGCGTGAGATCGCGAGTTTCACCAGCGATTAACACTTGGGAAACACCCTCGTAGACGCTTTCCCGGTCGAGGTTTACCGCTCGGGTGGTGGATCCAATCCAATCCTCGGCTAGATGGGAGTCTGCCGGGGAATCTTGACCAGTGATGCGGTCCAACGTCGCGCCACCCGGGTAGGTTCGCCAAACGCGGTTGGGCGGGAGTTGGACGATGTGGCCGCGGTGAGTCATGATTGATTCAAATCGGAACGAGCTAAATTACCGCAGACAGACCACCGTCGACCGCGAGAATTTGACCGTTGAGGTAGTTCGAGGCCGGGCTGGCAAAAAAGATGGCCGCACCAGTGAGATCTTCGACCGTTCCCCAACGTCGGGAGGGGGTGCGGGCCTTGATCCAGGCATCAAATTTCGGGTCGTTAGCGAGTGGAGCCGTGAGTTCCGTAGAGATATAACCTGGAGCAATTCCGTTGATTTGAATGTTGTGCTCGGCCCATTCGGCGCACATCGCCCGGGTCAACATGCGGAGCCCTCCCTTGGCCGCTGTGTAAGGACCGGTGGTGGGCCGAGCCAAGTCACTCATCAATGAGCAGATATTGATGATCTTACCGGAACGCCGTTCGATCATGGATTTGGCAAAGGCCTGACCGACGAGAAATGCACTCGTCAAATTGGTCGAAAGCACGAGGTCCCAATCGGCCTTGGTGGCTTCGATTAGAGGCGTGCGACGTTGGATTCCGGCGTTGTTGACGAGGATATCGACGGGACCAATGGCAGTCGCTGCCGCTTGCACCGCCTCGGGGTTGGTTACGTCGAAGGCGTGTGCCGTCATCGTCGGGTGTTCGCCACTTTCCTGACTCAAGATAGCATCTAGTTTTGCTTGATTGCGCCCATTGATCACGACTTGAGCACCGCTGTGGGATAGCGCTTTCGCGATCGCTAGGCCGATGCCTTGGGAAGAACCAGTGATTAACGCGCGTTGGCCGTGGAGTGAAAAGGGAGAGGTCGGCATCAGGATTGCTTAGCTTTGGATTGGCGCACCAGCAGGGTGCCGATGGAGATCACGGTGATTCCGCAAAACAAGAAGGCGAAACGGCCGATCATCGGGTTGGGGATCAAGGCCATTAGAATGACCACAGCGCCGTAGGGGATGCAGAGCCACCCCATGAGATGCGACTGCTTGTCATCGTTGGCGGGAGCAGACTCTTCCTCGGCGTAGTCGACTGGTTTGTCCAAATTACGAGAGAATATTTCGATATCCTCTTTTTGTTTGTCGGTCTGCCCAGCGTAGAAACGGCGAGTGAAAATAAACCAAAGCGTGCCAGCGCCGGTGATCATAAAGACTCCGATACCCTGTTCCCAGTTTTGACGTTCCCAGGTATTGATCCCATCGGATGAGCCGAAGATCGAAACGGCCCAGTCGATATCGAGGAAGTTACTCGTGAGATAACTGGTGAAAAAGCAGACGATCAAAGTTGACCAGCCCGTCCATCCAGGGGTTCGGCGAATAAGAAGGCCGAGCACGAGCGGGATAATGTAGGGGAGGCTGACCAGAATCTGGAATTTGAGCATCAACTCAAACAGCGAGAGATTCTTCATTTCACTGTAGAAAATCGCGATCACGATGACAATCAGGCCGAGCGCGACGGTCATCCCTTTTCCGACGTTCAGGAGTTCGCGGTCAGTGGCTTGAGGGCGCAGTAACGGTTGATAAAGATTCTTAACGAAGATACCCGCGTTGCGATTGAGGCCGGAGTCCATCGACGACATTGTTGCTGCAAATATACCGGCGGCGAGCAGCCCCATCATACCCACCGGGAAAACGGTTTGGGCCATGGCAAAATAGGCGCCCTCAGCGGGCTTACTCAGGGTGGGGAAGACTGTGGCCAAATCGACCGCTTGGGTCGATTGGATCATGGGAGGGATGAACCAAAAGAATACGCCACCGAGGAACAATCCACCCGCTAGCAGACCCGCTTTGCGGGCATGAGCACTGTCCTTGACGCAGAGATAACGGGAGGCGTCGTTGAGGTTATTGGTGGACAGGAATTGTTTCAGGAAGATCGCTACGCACCAGAAAAGGAGAAAGTCATCGGTGAATAATTTCCCGAGATCCATGCGGGTCGTGCTCAGCTTCTCGACGACGGTGGTAAAGCCTCCCGCATGAGCGACCGCGAGAACGGCAGTCACAATGGTAATCGGGATCAAAATCAAGACTTGGACGAAGTCACTGGCGATTACCGCCCAACTCCCGCCGACCAGTGACATGAACAAGACGCAGAGGCCGGTCACGACGATCGTGGTGCGAACGTCAAAACCGAATGCGGCGGCGAAGAACACTCCCATGCCGTAGAGCCAAATCCCGGCGGTCATCATTTGGAGAGGCAATACGATCCAGGTGAAGACCTGTTCGCTCGAGCGACCGAAGCGCTGTTTGACCGCTTGCATCGAGGTGATCACCCGGAGCTGCCGCATTTTGGGGCCGAAATAGACGGCGTTGCAAAAGAACCCGAAGGCATTTGCCACAAATATGACCATAATGGGCCATCCATCCAAATAAGCTCGGCTGGAGGCCCCCGTGAACGTCCAAGCACTGAAAGAGACCATGAAGGCCGATCCGCCCGCCATCCACCACAAGACTTGGCCTCCACTGCGAAAGTAACTACCTACATCAGAAACGAAGTGCCGAAACACCCAACTGATGGTGAGCATGAAAACAAAGTAGAGGCCAAGAACAGCAAGATCGTAAGGGGTCATAGCAGGGGAGAAGTTGATCAAAAATAATAATTATTAATTAACAACCTCTAAATCGCCTCTTGCTCTTAAATCATACGGCTTAAACGAGAGTTAGCTGACCTGCCCAGTGGACTCCCCAACGTGAAGTCGGGAAGCTAAGACCAAGTCATTGAAGCTGCCCTCGTTGTCATCGGTTTGATTGATCACCATATTGGCAGCTCGCCGGCCGAGTTCGAGAGGATCACAGCCTGCCGCGGTGATTCTGGGCGTCACATTCGCGGCAGTTTCGGAGTAATCGGCGGCGGCGACACTGATGTCGGCCGGCACATGTTTTTGGGCATGTTGCAAAGTGCGGATTGCGCCAATCGCCATGGAGATGTTGTAGGTCACAAAGGCGGTGGGGAAGTCTTTGCGAGCGAGCAGGGGAGTGAGGGTCATCATGGCTTCGGACCCCTCGGCACGGTCTCCTTCCTTCATGAGGGCAGTGTAGCGGGTATCGTGTTTCAGGCCTAAATTTTCCAGTGAAGATTTGAAGCCGATAAAGCGGGTCTCATGCCGACTGAGTCCCACATTGCCGCCGAGCCACCCAATACGTTGATGGCCGAGCCCGTGGAGGTGATTTACCACGGATTTCAGGGCCTCGGGTTCGTTGCCAATGATGGAGTGGCAGAACCCGGCGTGCCGGGACGATACGGCGACCACGTTTCGGGTGTGATTCAGTAACAAGTTTAAGAACTTGGATTCTACCTGACCAAGCAGCACGACTCCTTTGATCGCGTGACCCGGCCCAAAGAACTGAGCCAAGCGAGCCGCGTCCATCGTGTCTTCCGATCCGAGCACTGCACTCGTAAACCCAAGATCGAGTGCGGCGGAATTGAGCCCATGCATCACATGACTGAAGTAACTTCCTTGAGTATGAATGTGCACCCCGGCTCGCATGATTACGGCGAGCTGGCGAGTGCGGGTGTCGTCGGGCGAACTTTCTAGTTTAATGCCTTTCGGCTGATAACCTGCCTTCATGGCGAAGTCCCAAATTCTTTGATAGGTCTCAGGACTAATTCGATCGCGTCGTCCGTTGAGAGTCAGGGAAACTAGTGCCTGGGATACGCCCAATTCACGGGCGATGGTCTGTTGGGAAACGCGTTTTGGTTTTGGCACAGGGCTTATGAATGATAAAAATGAATACGCATTACATTATGCGCTTCGTTTGTATGAATAGTAGAATCGGCAGTTGTCGACCTCGGAATCCGTGGGAAGTCGATGGAATTGAGTCGCTTCTGGCCTCTGAAAATTCGTCGGAAGGTGAGTCTCCGTGAGAATTACTTAAATTTATTACGCATATCACTGATGCCCGCAATCTTATCCATGAGGTGGGCGTGGGCGGGGTCGAAATACTGGACAAGGGAACGTTGATGTCGTCCGACCAATGTCGTTAGGATGTAGCCTTGGTGTCCCGGGGAGGTGGAGGTGGGGTGGTAACCGTCTTCGACGATAAACGTATCGCCGTCTCGCGTCATCACGCAGGACGGGGATTCGCCGTCGCGGTAGTGATACTGGCCACCAAAGCCGGAGGGGGGATTGAAACGGTAGTGGTAGATTTCCTGAAACTGAGTCTCCTCGGGGGGGCGCTCCTCGTCGTGCTTGTGGGGCGGGTAACCTGACCAGCAACCCGGGGCGGCGAACAATTCACTGACGAGCAGGTTTCCGGCTCTCCCTCGGGCATTTTGACCGAGAATATGACTGATTTTGCGGAGAGAATGGGTCTCGACTGATCCCACCTCAACGATCTCCACGTCAGAAGGTGGGATGCGAAATGGAGCGTATTTCACCTCACAACGTCCGCCGATTATAGCCACTTCGGCATTTGAATTGGAGGCGGTGATTTGGCTGATGTGCTGCGTCCCAAGATAGACGGAATCCGCTGAGCCAGCCCAGAGATCAGACCGAGCTCCCACCGCTTCGAACGATTCCTGAGCGACTTGGATATTTACGCTTCCGGATAAAACAACGCAGATTGACTCGAACGCAGGTAATTCGACTTTGATGGACTCACCGGGGGAGAGCTCCACGAGACGCAAGTAGCAATCTGAGGCCAAATTGTCGCCCAAGGGCACAACTTCGCGGTCCGCTAAGGAAGCGTGAGGAATTAGTCGGGGCATAGTTGGATTAATTATAACTATAAAATTTTGTCGAACGAAATCCTCGTGGGCTCTGGCTTGTGTAATTTTCGGGAGTTTTTATCGGGCGGAATTATGGGGCATTTCCTCTAATTAAGTATCCTAAGTATAATGAATAAAGGGTGATACAATTTAAAGTAATGAGGTAGGGGACTCTGGTTTTACGGTTGAATATCGCGCGAAGGCGGTTTTTACCCAGTCCTGGTGAAGCGGGATAATGGGGATTCTCCTTGCTTGAAAATAATAATAATAAATTCAATGGAGGGTAACTCAACCTGCCCATGAAAAATACCCTGCTTTTCGTTACCGTATTGGCCGCGACGTCCCCTTTGGCGTTCGCCCAGACTTACCTCCAAGAAACCTATGAATCGTCCACGGTTGGCCAGCAGCCAGACGGCACGATCACGTTTTCGCCTTCGACCAATACGGCGTCCAATGGCGCGGTTGTCGTGGACTCCGGTTCGACCCCATCGAATCCGCTGAGTGGCAAGTCCCTGTATCTGTTTGATCTCGCAGGAGATCTGAGTTCGGGCGAGCCGACCCATTTGCGGGCAGATTTCAATGGCGGCACGAACGTATCGAATGTGAGGGTAGATTTCGATTTTCGCAGAGGCATTAAGGCGATCGATACCGGGGATGCGGATACGCGGTATCACTTCGCGCTCGGGCGATCCGGAGATTCGCTTAATAATTCTGACTTTCGCCCGTTCGAAATTCGAATCGTCAATAACGGCGATCTGGTGGTGAATTCACTGTCGGGATCGTCTTCGGTCGGCACTCACCTGACGGCGGCCAGTAATCGGATAACGATTATGGCGAATTCGCATGAGACCAATTCGGTGGACTACAGTGACGCCACTTTGGGCAGTGGATCGGTGGCCCCGAACACGTTGCTCGTGTTTCTCAATGGCAATGCAGTGGGGACGTTTGATTTCCACCAAACCCCAGATCCGGCAAATGCGCCCCAGGTTGATTTCAAGGCTCAAAATGAAGATCTGGGCCAGTATGCATTTTACCAAGATAGTAAACGCCAAGGCGAGGTGGTGGTCGATAACCTGACCATTGCGGCGATGACCGCGCCAATCGAGAGTCTGCAGGGGCCAACTGGCTTAGCAGCTTCGTCGCCCGATTCTTTCACGGTGAATCTCACTTGGACGGATGCGGCAGACGACGAAGGCGAGTATCGCGTTGAGCGTAAGTCGGGGAGCGGAGCTTTCGCGCAAGTCGCGTCGCTATCGGCAAACTCGATCAGTTACTCGGACGAGTCTGTTTCTGATGGCACATCCTACGTTTATCGAGTGCTTGCCGCCTCGGGCACCGTAGTTTCCGACCCTTCGAATGAAGTTTCGATCGCCACGACGGTTCAGGTCGCTCCAGTAATTCGTTCGACGTCTGCCCCCGAAATCGTCGTCGCTGGAGCGTCTGCTTCGGTCACGGTGACAACCGCAGGACAAGGAATTTTGAGTTATCAGTGGTATCGGGGCAGCTCGGGATCCACGGGCGATCCGGTCGCAGGCGCGACGTCACCGACGCTGACGCTACCGGGTTTGGCTACGACCACGACGGTGTGGGTGCGGGTGACGAATGCGTCGGGATCGGTCGATGGAGAATCGATTGTGCTGTCCGTTCGGACGGCGGGAACATCTTTGGTTAATAACGCGACGGAATTGGCGAGCGCGATCGCCGCAGCGGGCGCGGGTGATACGATCCTGTTGGCGGACGGCACGTGGGCGGACTTGGTCATCACCCTGGTGGGTCAGGGCACCACTGGATTTCCGATTACAGTCGGTGCGCAGACCCCCGGTAAAGTCATCCTGACGGGGAGTTCGCGCGCTGAGATTGGCGGGAATTATCTGCAGTTACGTGACCTGGTATTTTCCGGAGCGTATTCGGGAAATGAAAATGAGATCATTCAGTTCCGGGCGTCCGGAGTGGGGGCAGCCGAAGACAGCCGGGTGACTAATATTACCCTGCTCAATTACGTGCCTGCCTCGGGGGCGCGCACGGCTTGGGTTGCCCTTTATGGCAAGCGCAATCGCTTGGACCACAGTTACCTGAAAGGCCACGACGTGAGTGGTGTCACGGTGGTGGTTTGGGCAGATGGCACACCGAACGATCACCTCATTGACTCCAATCATTTTGCGGATCGCAAGGAAGGGGGAGAGAATGGTTGGGAGACAATCCGGGTCGGCACGAGTGATGTTTCGATGACCAGTTCCCGCACGACGGTGGAACATAATCTCTTCACCCGAGTGGATGGTGAAATTGAGATTATCTCCAACAAGACTCACGATAATATCTACCGTTATAATACGTTCTTGGAGTGCTCGGGCACGCTGACGCTTCGGCACGGCAACGGTTGTTTGGTCGATTCCAATTTCTTTCTCGGGCGAGGGCGCAGTGGATCTGGCGGGGTGCGGGTGATCGGTGAGAATCATGTCATCGTGAATAACCATTTCGAAGAGACGAACGTGCGTTCCGGCGCAGCGATAACCGTCTATGCGGGGGTTGATGACGGCGCGCTTAATGAGTATTTTGCCGCGAATAATGTAACGATCGCGAACAACACCTTTGTCGATAATCAAGGGCCGGCGATCGAGATAGGGACGGGATTAGGCTCGAGCGACCGGACGGTGCTTCCCACTGGTGGTTTGATCACCAACAACGTAATGGTGCAGACCGGTAGCGCCGGTGGGTTTCAAGTGATGGGCGCCGCAACTTCCGCTCCGACCTGGACTAATAATCTGATTTCTGGTGGCTCTTTTGGGTCCGCCCCAGCAGGCGGCTTTGTGACCGCTGATCCGGTGATGACCTTTGATCCGCTTCGGTTGGTGTCGCTGCCGTCAGCAACGGGCCCGGTGGCTGGCGCCGCGACCGGATCGCTCTCGACGACGGCCCTCGATATTGAAGGCCGAGCTCGAGGCGCTTCACGTGATTTGGGCGCATTTGAAGTCTCTTCGCTCGCGACCAATGGTTTGGTTTTTGGGTCGGCTTCGACTCTTACGACTGGCCCCACGTTCCTCGCCAGTGTCCGCGTGTTAGGCACGCCGAACGCCCGCTTTGTCAACAGTTCGGTCCGAGCGGTTTCTGATAGCGGTGAAGCAGTCCTCACCAACGGATTTGTGATCGGAGGCACTGGCCTGAAATCAGTTTTGGTGCGAACCGTGGGACCGGGGTTGGACGCCTTTGGGGTCACTGGCGTCATGCCTTCACCTAATGTCGTTTTGTTTAACTCCAGTGGCACCGAATTGGAATCCAACACGGGATGGGAAAATGGAGCGGCCGATGCCATCACTCGCGCTTCGGCGAAGGTGGGCGCATTTCCGCTCGTTGCGGGCACCGCGGATTCGGCCTTAGTCACAACACTCTCGCCCGGAGCTTATACCGCTCAGGTCGTCCCAGGTGGAGGAGTCGCAGGCACCGTCTTGGTGGAGGTTTACGACCTCACTCCAGGAAGTGGTAACCTAGTGAATCAATCTGCACGAGGTGAAGTGAGTGCGGGGCAGGCCGTGCTCGTGGCAGGGTTTGTGATCAATGGTTCGGCGCCGCGTCGAGCTCTGGTGCGATGTGCTGGGCCGGCCTTGGGGGCATTCGGGGTTAACTCGGCAATCGAAAATCCCGAGATCAAGTTATTCAATTCCGACGAACAACTATTCGCGGCCAACGATGATTGGGACGCTGGTGCGGAAGGAGCCGTAATTAGAACGGCGGCCCAAACGATTGGGGCTTTCGCTTTCGCCGATGGATCGAAGGACGCGGCGATTTTGGTCACCCTCGAACCGGGACTCTACACCGCCCACGCCAGTGGCGTGGAAGGTGCAACCGGCACGGCGTTGCTCGAAGTCTATTTGCTCGCAGACTAAATGGTAGACCTCGGTCTATTGGCCCCCCCATCCCCATGAACACTTCTCTAATTCGCCGATCTCTCGCGGCTTCACTGCTCGCATTTTTCGCTAGCACCGGCCTTGCCCAAACGACGATACTCAACGACGAGTTTACCGATGGGCAAGTGGCGGGCGGAGGTGATGCTAATGGGGGCAATTGGTTGGCGGCGAGCTCGGCGACGGCCGCGGTCGTTGACGATTCAGTAGGGATCGGATCGGGAAATGCCCTGGAGTTTATTAGCACGGGGAATTTTTCCCGGCTGACCACCCAATTCCCTGCAGCGGTTGCTTTGACGAGTGAAGGTGACCGGCTTACGGTTTCACTGCGGGTGAGAATGACTCGGTTCAGTGCCGCGAATTCCGGTGGATTCCGGATCGGTCTGCACCATCACAACGGATCACCGGTGACCGCAGCCAATGAGAGCCAAGGCTGGTCGACGCTGACGGACGCGTGGGGGGGCTACTACTTCCGGGCGGGAGTGGGAACCGAGGAAGACATGCGGATTTACCAAGATACGGCTAATCGGGGCGACAATGCGTTGGGGGGCAGTGGCGACGTGACCGTGGGCAGTGGCACCGGCTGGGCGATTACGTTGACGGGCACGCGGACGATTAAAATCGAAGTCGAGCTCCTCGCGAATGGTCAGCACAATCTACGCTACACTTTGGACGGGGAGATTCTGCAGGAAGTGAGCACGGCGATCGTCGGGGGGGGCGCAGGCCGAGTTTACGAATCTAACGATCGGCTCAGGCAGCACGGAGCTTGATTTACGGATCGACGAGGTGGTTGTGACGAAAGATTCCACGGGGGGACCGGTGCAGGAAGCGATTGATCTAGCGGCGCGTTTAATTGATTGGACCAAAGCGGGCGTCGAAGGAGGCATCGTGACTTATGCCACGACCGTGAACTTTCTAACGGCCGGTGGTGATGCTTCAGGTAATTCGAACAACAGTCCACTTTTACAGAGCCTGCTCGACGGGTTGTCCGAGGATACGGTGATTAGTTTCCCGGCGGGGACGTATCGTTTTGATCGCCGGATCTTACTCAACGAAGGTTCAGGTAAGAATCTACCCGGGGTCATTATCCGGGGTGCCGGCACTCGTTTGACCAAATTTTTATTCAACGATCCCAACACTGATGGAGTCGGTTTGTTCAATGTTACTGGTTTCGCGAAAGGCTCGCCGATTTCGATCACGGGTGGACTGACCAAGGGATCCAGCTCCCTCACTTTATCTACGGTCGGAGGGGTGGCAGCCGGCGACTGGATTTATATCGAACAGGATAATGACTTCACGGCCATGGCCACGACGCGGAGTATTTCGGATTACCTGGAGACGATCGATAACAGTAGCGGGTGGGCCAAACGCACGGTGGGGCAAGTCGTCAGAGTGACCGCGGTGAATGGTGCATCACTCACGTTGGATCGACCGTTGCACTTGGACTTCACTTGGTCGAATCCGACCGTGACGGTCGCCCAAATGGTGAGTGGGATCGGGTTTGAAGATTTCACGATCGAGGATACGGCAGGGGCGGCGAAGCGCATGAATTTCAATTTCGTGCGCTCGGTTAATTCATGGGTGAAGCAGGTGCACAGCATCATGGCGGTGCGTTACCATTTGCGGACTGAGTTGAGCGCTAACCTGACTATCCGTGATTCGTTTTTTGACGATGCTTATCGCCACGATGGAGGCGGGCACGGCTACGGGACGCTGATTGGGGGAGCGACCACTCACTGTTTGATCGAAAACAATGTTTACCGCCGGCTTCGTCACGCGATGATCTGGAAGGAAGGGGCAAACGGTAACGTGTTTGGCTACAACTACTCGTTTGATGGGATTCAAGACGGGAGCACGGTGGCCAAGGATATTTCGGGTCATGGTCACTACGCTTTTGGTAATTTGATCGAAGGGAATATTGCTGAATTCATTCACGTATCTGACTTTTGGGGACCGATAGGGCCAAATAATGTTTTCCTGCGTAATCGCACGACGAAGGAGCGCATTCTGATCGAGGACCGCACGATGAATCAGGTCATCGTCGGCAATGAACTGGTTTCTCCGACCTCGCCATTTGTGGTCGTGGACGCGACGTCGACGGGAGCCTACATTCACGGCAATAACGAAGGCGGTTCTCTGCAATGGCGAACGGGTGAAGCGCAAACCGTGGTGAATTCTTATTTTTACAGTGCTCAACCCTCATGGTGGGATGTGAGTGCGCCGTGGCCTTCGATGGGGCCTGAGTTTACGGCCGGAGCGAACACGATTCCCGCCAAAGCACGATGGGAGGAAGAGCGCATGGATCTATTCGTGTCCCTCACTGAGGGCGGCCGATTGTCGAATCTTTCGACCCGCGGTTACGTGGCGACGGGAAGTGATATCTTGATCGCAGGGTTCGTGATTGCGGGAGACGGAACGCGGACGATCTTGATGCGAGGAGTGGGGCCAACCTTGGGTGACTTTATTGGTCAAAATGTGGTTATTGAGGATCCCAAAATAACGTTGTTCTCAGGCACAACGGAGATTGCGACTAACGAAGATTGGCAGACGCAAACGGAGGCGGCTGAAGTCGGTTCGTTGGCGCAGACACTCGGGGCATTTCCTTTGGGAGTAGGATCCAAAGACGCAGCACTCAAGGCCACGTTAGCACCTGGGGCCTACAGCGTGCATGTCGCTGGCACCAGTGGGGCAGGAGTTGCCCTGGTCGAACTTTATGAAGGCTCCGCAACCGGCGGTAGTCGACTATCCAATATATCCACGCGGGGCCGGGTCGCGTCCGGCGATGCGATCATGGTGCCGGGCATCGTTGTCACGGGGGGCGGGCGTCGTTTGTTAATTCGGGCGGTCGGTCCGGAGTTGGCGACCAGCTTCGGTTTCGCGCCGGGTGATGTCTTGCCCGATCCGGTATTGACGCTGATCGATGGATCCCAGCAGACGATTGCGACCAATGATAATTGGGAGGATACCGGAGCATCGAGCGCGATTGCGGCTACGGCCCTAACGGTGGGTGCGTTCCCCCTCACGACAGGTGGCGCCGACGCCGCGTTGTTGGTGAGCGTTCCAGCCGGAAGCTATACGGCTCGAGTGGAAGATGCCTCGGGCCAATCAGGGGTGGCGATTGTCGAAATTTATGAGGTGCCTGAATAGTTTGAGTATCGGCAGTCGGCGCGGATTGTCGCTCGGGTTGTTGGGCTTACTTGGTCTCTGTGGCGCCGCAGGGGCTTTACGGGCTGCTGAGCATATCGTATCGTCGAAGGAAGATATCCGCTCACTTACGGAGGCGGGAACGATCAAGCCCGGCGACGTCGTGATTTGGCGGGTTGGCGAATACGAGGATCAGAATATAAATTTCAATATTTCGGGAACAGCCGAGGCTCGGATCACACTGCGAGCGGAGACACCGGGAGGAGTCACATTCAAGGGGAAGTCCTTCATCAAGTATGGGGGAGATTACCTCACGGTTGATGGGTTCCGGTTTTTCAACGGAGACGACTAAAATCGGGAAATCAGTTCCGCAGTAATCCAGTTTCGGGCGAATAGTGGAAATAGGCATGCCCATTTTGGCCGCCTCACCAATACAGCGATTATCGACATGAATTCACATGAGCAAGATGGCGATCGCACCGAGTTTATTTTTTCACCGCAGCAAATGGGTGCAGATCTATGGCACCCACAACCGAGTGGATCATTGCACCTTTGCGGGTAAGAAGGTTCGGGGCGCTTTGTTCGTGACGGAGATGGTGCCGGCGGATTGAGAAAGTGGGACGCCTGACGCATCCTACAGTCATCAAATCGATCACAACCGATTTGGTCCGAACCCGGTGGAATTTGCCGGCAACGAATTCGAGGCGGTGCGGATGGGCACCAGTGACTATGCGAATTTCAATGGCAACTCAGTGGTGGAATATAACCACTTCTATCGGTGCGATGGTGAGATCGAAGTCATCTCGAACAAGTCGAGTAACAACACCTACCGCTACAACACGATGGTGGAGAGTCAGGGATCTTTGGTGATGCGTCATGGCGATGGTTGTTTGGTGGAGGGCAATGTGATTCTCGGTAATAGTGTTTCGAATACAGGCGGAATTCGACTGAACGGGCAGGATCACGTGGTGCGAAACAACTACGTCTCCGGCGTAGAGGGAACAGGCTTGAGAGCCGCGCTGACCTTGCGCCGAGCGGGAGGCGTTTCGAGCGGCGATACCGACGGCGGATACGAGCAAGTGCGCTTCGCCGAAATCACGCATAATACCTTCTACGACAATCGACAGACCTTTAATCTGGCGGAGGCCGGAGGGAAGGATAACTCGAGGGAGCCGACCGCATCGACGATTGCGAACAACGTTTTGGTTTCGAGCAAGGGTCTGCTGATCACGGATGGGGCGACGCCGACCTCGATGACCTATGCCAAGAACATGGTATTTGGGGCGACGGTGGGCTTTTCGCATAGTGGATTTGTGAGCATGGATCCGACTTGAGCCTAGGGGCGGATGGTCTCTTTCGGCCAGGCAGCATGTCGTTGGTTCGCGGTTGGGGCGATGGTGCTCACGCGGTAGTGAATGATGTGGATGGGGAGACGCGGACGGGCTCGCTCGATGTAGGATCCGATCAGTATAATACGGGCACGGGTCGAATTCAGGCTCCGTCATCGGCTGAAGATGCGGGCACTTCTTGGTCGACCGGATTTTTTGATGGTGATCCCGTTGATCCAGTCGAACCGGAGGAGAGTAGTTTTCTAGCGAATCTGGCCATTCGTGCGCAGATGAACAACACCAGCACGCCGATCAATCCGGGGTTCGTGATTTCCGGCACCGGCAGTAAACGAGTTTGGATCCGCGCGATTGGACCCGCCCTTCAGGATTTGGGGGTGACCGACGCGATTGATGATCCGTCGCTCACACTGTTTAATGTGCAGAGCCAGCAGATCGGATTCAATGATGATTGGAGCACGACCGGCGCGACGGATATCGTGGCCGCAAGCACGTTTACGGGAGCGTTCGCGTTGACCGCGGGAGGCAAGGACGCGGTGTTGTTAGTCGACTTACCGGTAGGAGTTTATACCGCCCGAGTGGAGAACGCGGCCGATGGCGATGGGGTGGCGTTGTTGGGGCTCTGTGACGCCGATCGAGATGGCTCGGTTAACCAACTCGCCAATGTTTCGGCGCGGGCCTTTGTGGGCACGGGCAATGGGATACTGATGCCAGGAATCGTGGTTACGGGCACGGTGGCCAAACGATATTTGATTCGGGCCGTGGGGCCGGGGTTGGGCAACTTTGGGGTCGAAGGCGTTTTAGCCGATCCGATTTTGGAAGTGCTTTCCGGTCAGGAAGTGATCGCGACAAACGATAATTGGGCCACGGCCAGCAACAGTGCGGAAGTGACGAGTTTATCGACGATTGTCGGTGCCTTTGCCCTAGGAAGCGGCAGCGCGGACGCAGCTCTCGTGGTGGAATTGGCCCCGGGGGTTTACACCGCTCGCATCAAAGGAGTCGGCGATACGACCGGGACGGCGTTGGTCGAAGTCTATGCGATCTCGACCGACTAGGACCGACTAGGCGCAGTAAACGCCGCCATTAATGTCCAGGGTCGCACCGGTGATGAATCCGTCGTATTCGGATGCGAAATACAGGACGGCGCGGGCGACATCGTCGGGACTACCGGCGATGCCGAGAGGAATACCTTCGATTGTTTTATCGGCGGATTCCTTGGACGTGTGGGTGTGGTGAAAGGAGGTGCCGAGAATGAGCCCGGGAGCGATGGCGTTGACGCGAGTGCCTTGCGGGGCGAGTTCGTTGGAGAGCGCCCGGGTCCACGTGAGCACGGCGCCTTTGGACGTGGCGTAGGCGAGGGAGCCGGGGTGACCACCTTTGCGACCGGCGAGGGACGCGAGGTTGACGATGCTGCTGCCTTGGGCGGACTTGGCGAGGTGGGGCGCGGCAGCGCGAGTGATGCTGAGCATCGATTTTAGATTGAGGTCAAATACCTGAGTCCAGAACGCGTCATCGATTTCCTCAAGGCGGCGGCGAGCGACGATGGACCCCGCGTTGTTCACCAAGATGTCGAGCCCTCCGAGTTGCTCCACCACTGTGGCAACAAGTTGAGTTGCGGTGGCGTTGTCGGTCAAATCACCGCCAACGGCGATGACCTTTTGGGGGGAGTCTTTCGTCTTGGCCGCGATTTCTTCGGCCCGTTGACTACTGGAAAAGTAGTGAATGGCGACGTGGCAACCGGCTGCAATAAATCGACGGGAAATGGCTTCCCCGATGCCTTGAGCACCTGCGGTGATAAGAACACGTTTACCGGCTAATTTTGAGGAAATCATAATTATTAGCAAATAAGGGGAGTGTTACGAGGGAATGCAATACTGGGTTGGCCGCGGCGAAAAGGGATTCGACTAGGTCGATTGATCATAGACGGCCGGAGTGATGACCGACTGGAGAGGACGGTCCTCAGCGTAGGCGATCAGATTGGCGACCGAGAATGCTCCGGCTGAAGGCCCGCCATCGTCCGTTGGTCCGGCATTGTGAGGCGTGAGGCTCACGTTGCGCAGGCCGCGGAGGGGGGAGTCGGCGGCGAGGGGTTCTTCGTGGTAAACGTCAAGTCCGAGCATCACTTTGCCGGCTTGGGCTACGGCGAGGAGGGCAGCTTCGTCGGTGACTCCGGCTCGTCCCACGTTCACGAAAACGTTGCCGGGGGAAAGGAGTTGGAAGTGGGTGGCGTGGACGGAACCGCGGGTCGCGTCGTTGAGGGGAGCGAGTTCGACGACGACGTCATTTTGTTCAAAGAGGGCTTCAAGGGATGGGCTGGCGGTGACGCCCAAACTGGGAGCGTTCTTTTCGTCCACGTTGGGGGCAAAGACTGAGATCGGACAATTGAAGGACGCCAAAAGTTTGACGAGTTCGCGAGCAATGCGGCCAAAGCCATGGATGCCAACGGAGCGTTTGAATAGAGTCGAAGTGGTGCCATGGTCTGCTTGCCAGCCCCGATTGACATGCATTTCGGTGGTCCAGTAGCGGGTGTTGCGCAAACAACTGAGAATGTGGAGAAGCGCGGCTTCGGCGATGTAGCGACTGATAGAGCTCCCCCAGTCGGTCACCAGCAGTCCTTGTTCGATTTGGGCCCGGGTGACTTTCGGGCGAACGGAGCCGGCAAGGTAGCAATAGTAGCGCGTGCGGGAGGGGAGTTCGGCGGGCAGAGCGGGGGTGCTCCAGCAGCCGACGACGATGTCGGGATTCGTGTCACGGACTACCGCGTGCCACTCCGCCTCTGCGACGTCAGTGGGGTCGAACCAAACGGTATTCTCCGCAATGGCTTCGAGTTGCGCGCGGAGCGGAACGGGTAAAAACCGTTCAAGGTTGGTGTCATTGACGGCGATGAGAATAGTCGTGGGACGAGGCATAATTCGTCGCGGACTCAATAAATGATTGAGCGCAACCGCAACGTTTAGTCTCTAATCGGACGAGGGGGCGGATCTCATTTCGTCCCGCCGCATGGGCATCGCGTCAATAATTGCGAATAGCTCTTCGGTCGCGAGCACTGACTTTCGGATGAGCTTTTCCCCGCCGTCTTTGCCGATTAAGCTGATTTCAAACTCGGTTGATTTGATCGAAGTGATCACCACAATATCGCGTTCCATTAAGCCCGGGAACACGGCGATCAGGGCGGCGGATTGAGCTTGGTAGGTGGTGTCGTCGAGCGAGGGAGTTACGATCGAGAGAATTCGATTTTTCCAACGGTAGTTGCTGAGATCTTGGGCCATAGAATTTGAGAAACCGAGCAGTAGCAGGGCCACGATGAGGGTGGCGAAATGAGGAGGAGACTTTCTGAGTCGGGTCATGATTCAGGTTCTAAAGGCAGGTGGACTTCGAAACGTTTCAGAAATCCTAGAGTGAAGGGACCATTCCAATAAACCGCGTAGGGATCTCCGATGACCGTCAATTGGGGCTGAGTTTTCATCCATGCGAGGAGAGACGCGCGGGCCTTCTCGTAGTTGCGGGCGGAGTAGCTGCCCCGGAAGCCGTGCGAGGCGACTCGGCGTTCGGGCATATTGATGACCTCGACTCCCGCTTTACTCTGCGAGACTTTGTTTGCTTGGCTTTTTGCGACCCAAAAGAACATGGCGGCATCGTCGATCGTCGCTTCGACGGGCACTGTCATCGAAATGTCGTGACTCGAGATGTAGCGGAATAATGGGCGAAAGAGACTGCCGCCATTGTCGAAATACGTTCCCTGAGGCGTGGCGGACTTGAGCAGAATACCACCGGGAAGGGTTTTTACTTCGCTGGTGCCGGGAGCCGTGGACGGAAATGCGGCTTCAGCAGCCATGAGTTGGAGGGAGCAAAAAGACAAACCGAGCGTGGCGAGGAGGCGGAGGGTCTTCGTGATCATTTTGCCAGAGGACGAATGGTGGTGAATCCCCCGTCGACGGGGATGATTTGACCGGTTACGCGCCCAGCGCCCGGCCCTAGGAGCCAGTGCATGACACCGGCGACCTCTGCCGCGGTTTGCACCCCGCCCAGAGGATATTGTCGACCGGCACCTTCGCGGAAAGCGGGGTTGCTGAGCATTCGCTCGGTCATGGGAGTTTCGGTCATGCCAGGAGCGACGGCATTTACTCGCCAACCACGAGCGGCATAGGTGGCACTCGCGCTGCGGACTAACGCCTCGATCCCGCCTTTGGCTGCGGCGATGGCTTCATGATTGGCCACCCCGATTTGCGCGACGACGGAACTCGCGAAGACGGCCGCCCCTTGCTTGAGGCCCGCGGTCTGAAGCGCATTGATCCAGGCGGAAAGAACGAGAAAGGAGCTGTCCAAATTAATTCTCATCACCTCGCGCCATTGGTCGGCTTTGGTCCGGTGAATCGGAGCAATCAAGGTGTTTCCCACGCAATGGGCGAGGTAGGCGGGAGGACCCTCAAATTTCTCGAGGCAAGCGGCGAAGGCATGGGCAACGCCGGCGGCGTCAGTGGGATCGGCTTGAATCGTGAGAGTGGGATTGAGGTCACCGAGGGATGATGGATCGCGTGAAACCACGGCAACGGATTGCCCCTCGGAGAGGAGTTTTAGGGCCAAGGCACGACCGATTCCGGTGCGGGCACCGGTAATGAGAGTATAGGATGAATCATTCATAGGAGAGAAAGTTGGGCCGGTGGGTTGAGGAGATCGGCGACGGTTTTAGCCGATCGATTGACTTTATTCCACCAGCGGGAAAACGAGTCACAACGAGCATCCACCAGCGGGAAAATCAAATCGGGAGGGCGAAGTTTGGTGAAGGTCGGGAGGAGGGAGTCACTATGAGGGTCGGCCTGAGCATGCACCTCACGGGCGGCGCCTAGAATCGAAGTGAGGGTGTTGGTATCGGCGAACCAATGATGAGGCGTGATGGTGGAAAGTCGCTGCTGAAGAAACGCCCAGCGTCGATCGGACCACGGCCAAGTGGCAGAGAGCTCCGGAGGTAAGACGGCGAGGATGAGGACATCGGCGGGGAGGTCACCGGGCAATGCGCCAAGCGCCCAGGGGTGGACTACCCAAACGAAACGGTCTCGCACGAGCTCTGGGTCAGGGGTCGAAAGACGATAGGACTGAGGGGGCTCTGCAGTGAGAATTGGCTCGGCGGTCGAGCCTGAGTCAGAGGGGTTTTCGGGAGGCGTCTCGGGTTGACGGGCGAGGGCATCCAAATGCTCGTAGGTGGTGTCGATGATGGTTCCCGGACTGTGGTAAGCAGGAGGCGCGTAGCGAGCGACGTTTTCGGCGTTGAAAAGGTAGGGCTTTTTGCTGCTGGTGCTGGCCACCCATTGCCAGCTGAGGTGGTTGCTGGCTAGGTCGCCGTCGAGCAAATGGCCGTAAAGCCAGTCGGCTCCTTGTCGCCAGTGGATCTTGCGCAGATGCACCACGTAGCTGGCGAGCCACATGCGGGCGTGATTATGAATATAGCCGGTCGCGTAGAGCGTGCGCACGGTCTCATCGATAGCCGGAATACCAGTGCGCGCTTCACGGATATCGGCGGGGAGGTCCCCCGCGTAGGCGTCTTCGGGTAAAATCCCGAGTTGAAGCGACTGGAAAATCCCTGAGCCACGGTGCGACCAGACGTGACGGTAATATTCTCGCCATCCGAGTTCGAAAACAAATTTGTGCTGGGCGGCCAGCGAGTGGCGCGCGTCGACCTTGCGCAGGACCTCGGACGTCGAAACAAACCCGTGGGTGAGATAAGGAGAAAGACGCGTGACCGCGCCATCGAGAAAATTGCGGGACTTCGCGTAGTCATCCGGACGCACCGCCATCACCGCCGCTTCCGCAGCGGGTAAGGTCGCCGGGAAATCGGAGTTGGTCGCCACGAAAGAGCTTACCGCTTAAGCGTAGATTTACAAATGAGGGAGCCCTAAATTGGCGGAACGGAGACGGCGACCGATCATTCGAGGCGCAAGCTGATCGGCGATGCATGACCCTGAAACGAAAGTAGTTCTGAACGGTGGCCTGGAGGGTTTTCACTGGTGCCCGTGATCGGCCGGTCATCGATGGTTAGGTTGGGTAAAGGGGATATTTTCAAAGGTGCCGTTTTCGAGGTCGTTCTACATGTCGACGGGACTCGTTTTTTACCGGTTTTCATGTCCGATGTTGCGGATGTCGAAATGGCGTAGGGTGCCACCTTGCGCGTGGAGTCCGAGGAGGCGATCACAGCCGTTGCCGATATAGATTCGGTCCTAGGTATGTGGTTGGGTGACATTGCCGGGGCAACCGATCACGGCGGTATTTAAGTCGCGGTCTTGGCGCTTGAAAACACCGTAAATGAGGAAGGTTTCGCGAGAGATGTGGTGATCGCCGTTTTGGTGGCCCTAGGAGAAATGAAAGCAGGGGGCACCGTTCACTTGGTGGAACATGGGGTTATTCTCGTCGCTTCAACGTTGGGCGTAGACCTTGAGGTTGTCCTCGTGGCATCATTGCGGTTGGGAGTATTTCGTTCGATGGGATCGGCAATGATGAAGAGTCGCGCTTGGTCGAGGCCGTCAAAGTCGCCCCTGAATTGGATTGGCCGACCGGTTTCAGGGATCGTGAGGGAGACGGAGTCACCGGCGATGGTAAGCGGGAGAGTTTTCTTGGTCGGGTCGATTTTTACCGCCGTAATGGGCCGACCATGATGGCGGGTGACCGTTAGCGTGACGTCACCCTGGTGCGAAAAATATGTCCCATGATTGTCGGGGGGGGCGCGCCAAGTTCCGGGGGGGCTTGGTTACCGATCAAGCATGACGTAGGCGGGCGCGGTTTGACCTGCTGGAGTCAACGAAACGGCATAGCGGTGCGAACGGCGGTGGGGGCCGAATTCTCCGCCGACGGTTACCTCCGGGCAGGAGTAGGTCTCGATGAAGGCCGGGCCGACGTTGACCTAGCAGCGGGGAGAGCTAGACTCGAAGGCGAGTCAGTCTACGCGATTGAATATCCGAGAATGGGGCGCCGCCGCCTCGGTAGGATTAGACCGTGAAGTGGGGCTTAGGTTTGGGCTCGTTGGGCGGCGAGTTGAGCCGTCGCTCGGGCGCACTCGGCGACCCGATCGGTTACCGTTTCACTGGCGATGCCATTTTCATTAAAATCGGCTGGTGCGGCGTAAACAAAGCGAGGAACGATGACGCAGCGGAAATCGAGCATGAGGCTGTTGGCGACGGACATGATCGACATGTAGGAAGAGTTTCCCCCGGCGGCGACGAGGAAGCTGACGGTCTTATCGGTCCACGCTTTACCGGTGAGTTCGAGGAGGTTTTTGAGGGCCGCGTTGACGTCGTAGTTGTAGATGGGAGAGGCGACCATGATCGCACTGGCCTCGCGGACGAGCATGGCGGCTTTGGCGACGTTGGGGTCGCCATAAGCGGCTCCGCCATCGCAGAGCGGCAGGGGAAGATTCCGGAGATCGAGGATTTGGTGCGTGACACCGTCGGCCGTGAGGGTGGCGCTCGCGGCTTCGACGAGAAGACGGCTTTTGCTAGCCGGATTGAGGCTGGCGGAAATGATTAACAAACTCATGGGCCAATTCTTTGCGCAGTATATAAAGTGGTGCAATTGTGATTATGGAGGGAGAGATGCGATGACGCTGGTCTATTGGAACGAACCATGAATGCTGGGGCTATGACGCTCGATCCCCAGGCTCAGTTTGATGAACACGTGTTGGATATTATCGAACAGAGTCCGGTCGGCGCGGTGCCGCGGACTCCCGCTCACCAGGATGCGATGAGGCGACTGCAGGACGCGCATCAAGTTTATGCGTCGGCCGATCACCCGGATGGGTTTGCCACGTCCCGAGTGCTCGCCACTTTGCCGTTTTTCTGGGCCGAAAATCTAGAGGATGTGCTCAAAGGCAAGGTGCCGGTGGCTGAACTCGAGTCGGATGAATCGATCTTTAATCGCTATATCGATTCGTTGCCGGATGAACTTAAGAAAGTGGCGGAAGAGGGCAGAGGGCACGTGATCGAGCGGCGACAACAGCATCGGACTCATAAGGGGGAGGATGATGTGCACGACCCAATGCACACGTTATTGATGATGCCCGGGGTGGGATTGAATCCGGGGATGTCGGGGAACTACTTGTTCGGATCATTGGTGCAGACCGAAGGGACGGATGAGGACTTATCAGGGGCTTGGCAGATTCATCTGCATGATCGTGATGATGGGGCGGCTATTTGTGAGATGGCGTCGGTGGAAGCGGCGTTGGAGAAAGCGGAAGAAGTCATGGTGAGCGCGCCGTTTTTGCTCAGTGAATTATCGGCACTAGGGTTTCAGCTAAACTGAGTTTAAGTGCCGCAGTTGGAGTCATTCCCAGCGAGCAACGAGATTTGTATCAAGCTTACTTATAGGAGTTTAGCGAATAAAATACTCCGATGAAAGGCTTGCACTAGTCGGATGCGGGCCAAATCGCTGGGGAGCTCCCGTTTTTCATCCCAATGGCCACTAGGATTTTAACTTTAGAAACCTACCGGTAGAATAATTTTTACCACAGATTGTGCAGGTTGATACCGGAGACCAATCCCCGTGCCACTGCTTTTTATCCGGATTGGATCCGGGTAAGCTGTGGTCAACAAAACTTGGCGGAAGGCGTTGTGGCCTTGTTTCTCTTTGGTCCAAAGGGCCCCCGCCATGGTCACCCCTTCCAGGGGCACAATCTTCCTGATCGCACCCTTCACGCGTTCCGCCGTGGTTAGAGTCTGAAAGCTGCGGGACATTGGTATAAACTGAAGCTGAAGTGAAGATTTAGGGCATTAAAAAGCCGCCGCGAGTGGAACTCGAGACGGCTGAAAATAGGGGATCCAATCGTCTTATTTGATCGCGATGAGCTCGACTTCAAAGATCAACACGGAGCCGGCGGGAATCGAACCTTGGCCGCGATCGCCGTAGCCCAATGCAGGAGGAACGGTGAGCCGCCATTTGTCGCCGACCGACATGAGTTGAAGGGCTTCGACCCAGCCTTGGATGACGCCAGTGACAGGGAAGGACGCGGTTTCGCCGCGATCGACGGAGCTATCAAAGACAGTGCCATCGACGAGAGTGCCGTGGTAATGAACCTCAACCGAATCCTCGGACGTGGGCTTGGCGCCGGTGCCAGCAGTCATGACCTCGTATTGAAGGCCAGACTCAGTCGTGGTGATGCCGGGCTTGTTCTTGTTGGTCTCCAAGTAGGATAGGGCCAATGCGGAATTGGCCGCGGCCTTCTCGGCGACTTCAGCCTGAGCGCGCTGCTGGATCTCTTGGAAAGCGGCTTGAAGCTCTGGCTCAGGAATCTCAGGCGCATCGCCGGTGAGACCGCGTTTGAACCCGGCGACGAAAGCATCGACGTCGACGTCGAGACCGCCTTGGCGGATAATGCTCGAAGCCATGTTGTGGCCTACGCCGTAAGAGACGCGTTGTTCTACGGATTCGTAAGTGGTGTTGTTGGTATCGTTCGACATGGGGTCGGTATTGGCTGACTCAGCTGCGGCAGCTGGTTCGGTGGGTTGCTCTGGCGCGGAAGTGGCAGGATCAGCAGGCTTGCTGCAGCCGGCGGCGAGCAGGATGAGCGACGTCGTAATAACGCCGCGAGAGAGGGTGAGTTTTGAATTCATGTCAGGGCTATTTGGATAAAAAAGAGGGCGAGTGATTCGCATCGAGGGCGCGAACACAAGCCTGAGGTTTCACGGGCGGGAAAGAAGCGACGAGAGCGGGGGCGGGTTCTCACCGGTTTTTCCAGTATCCGAGACCGTCTTCAAAACAAGTCCCGGGTAGATCTTCGAGTTTTTCGCGGAAGAATCGTTCGGCATCATTCACACCTTGGTTGTAGGCGAAGGGGCCGATCTCTTGCAGGAAGAATTCGAGCAGGAACTTCGCTTTCATGGCGCTGACGTCCTGATCGAACTCTGCGGCGAGGTATTTCTGAATGGAGTAGACGACGGAATCGAGATCCTCGGGGGGAAGTTTTATGGCCATGATCCTCTGTGGCCCGATTCGCGGGTGATGTCCAGTTAACCGCTGCAAGGCGGTTATTCGTAGCGCAGGGCGTCGATCGGATCGAGCATGGCGGCTTTCCGAGCCGGATAGAATCCGAAGAAGATTCCGATCATGGCACTTACCGATAAAGCGATGACAATAGCGGGCATCGAGATGAGCACGGGCCAATTCAGCGTATTGGCGACGATTTCGCTGGCGCCGATACCGAGGGCCACGCCGAGTCCGCCACCGAGCACTGAGAGCAGGACGGCTTCAAAAAGGAATTGGAGTAGGACGTCGTTGCCGTGGGCCCCGACGGCTAAGCGGATGCCGATCTCGCGGGTGCGCTCGGTGACGCTGACCAGCATGATGTTCATGATGCCGATGCCGCCGACGAGAAGAGACACTCCAGCGATGGCGCCGAGGAGCACCGTCATGGTTTTGGAAGTGGCGGTGGCGGTTTCGGCGAGTTCGAGTTGGTCGCGCACCATGAAGTCGGGTTCGCGGCCGTTACGGCGTTGGGACAGGAGCGACTCGATTTCGAGTTTAATGGGAGCGATGAGTTCGGGAGACGCCGCTTGAATGGTGATAGAGCTGATGTTGGTGCGCGGACGACCGAGCCGGCGCATCACCGTCGAGTAGGGCAGGATGACGGTATCGTCTTGGTCGGAGCCGAAGTAATTGAAGCCCTTCTTGGATAGGACACCGAGGATTTTAACGGGGATGCGGCCGACGCGGAGGGTTTTCCCGACGGGATCTTCGCCATCGAAGAGTTGATCGACGATGGTTTGCCCGATGACACAAACTTTGTTGGCGCTGGCGACGTCGCGAGCGGTGAACATTTCTCCGGAGATGAGAGGCCACACGCGGATGTCGAGAATCTCGGGATCTTCACCGGCGATGGAGGGGCGCCAGTTTTGGCCGTTGGCGAGCACCTGCTCGCGGGAGCGGACACTGCGGCTCACGGCGACGATACCGGGAACCTCTTGGGCGATGGCGTCGGCATCGTCGGCGGTCAAGGTGCTCGAGCTACCGAAGCCGCCCCGGACGCCACCGGTGGTGGTGCTGCCGGGAAAAACGGTGATGATATTTTGGCCGAGCGAGGCGACCTGGGCTTCGACTTGGGACTTGGCCCCGTTGCCGATACTGACCATGGCGATCACGGCGCCGACGCCGATGATGATGCCGAGGGCGGTGAGAATGGACCGCATGGTATTGCGCTTGAGAGCGCGGGCGGCAACAACAGCAGTAGAGGTAAGGCGCATCAGGATTCGGTGAGGGCAGCTTCTTTTTCGGCGAGGGCGAGGCGGGCCAATACGGTTTCTGCGGTGGGGCGGTTCTCGACCTTTTCGTCGCGAACGAGGAGGCCGTCGCGGAGGATCAGGTTGCGTTTGCAGAACTGAGCGACGTCGAGTTCGTGGGTGACCATGATGATGGTAATCCCTTCGGCATTGAGGCGTTGAAAAACGCCCATGACTTCGACCGTGGTCTTGCTGTCGAGGTTGCCGGTGGGTTCGTCGGCGAGAAGGACTTGGGGCTGATTGACCAGACTGCGGGCGATGGCGACGCGCTGTTGTTGTCCACCTGACAGTTGGCTGGGGTGGTGATCGGCGCGGTCGGACAGGCCGACGATATCGAGGGCGCGGAGGGCGCGTTCGCGCATCTCTTTGGGGCGGATGCGCTCGGCGGAATAAAGCATAGGGAGCTCGACGTTTTCGAGGGCCGTGGTGCGGGAGAGCAGATTAAAGCCTTGGAACACGAAGCCGAGTTTCTGGTTACGGATGTCGGCTCGAGCATTGCGATCGAGGCTGGAAACATCGACGCCATCCAGCACATATTTACCGGCGGTGGGACGGTCCAAGCAGCCGAGAATGTTCATGAGGGTCGACTTGCCGGAACCACTTGCGCCCATGAGGGCGACGAACTCGCCGGCTTGAATATCGACGGAAACACCGCGCACGGCGCGAACCTCAATCTCACCCGACTGATAAGTCTTGGTGACGGAGTCTAGGGATACGACGGGGGGGCTCATCCTCGAGGGCCGCCGCCACCGCCACGACGGGATTGAGCGGCGAAGGGATTGTTTGCAGATGAGGAGCTGCCGCCAATGGACAGAGCCAAACCGGTGACGATTTCATCGCCTACTTCGAGGCCGCTAATGACTTCGGTGGTGCTGCCATCGGTGATACCGAGTTGAACGCGGAAGCTTTCCAGGGTCGGGGTCGCGGCATCGGCGACTTCGCGATAGAGAGTGCGCACGGTGGGACGATTGTCTGCCGGCACTTGGCGCTGGCCCCGTTCTCCGCCCCCGAAACCTCGGCCACCATCGCCATCGCCGCCCTCATCGCCGCCGTCGCGACCACCGCGACCGCCGCCTCCACCACCACCGCCGGTGCGTTGAGGGAGTTCAATGCCGCGTGCTTCCGCGAGGGCGCGAGCTTTAGCCAAAATGGCGACATCGGGGCGGCCTTCGCCGTCCCAACCCGCCTCGCGCATGAGGGCGCGAAGTCGTTCGCGGGGGTCTGATGATTCGGTCCCTCCGGCGCCGCCGGCGGAGCGCGGTTGGTCGGGCTGGTCGCGTTCGATGACGATGACGCCGTCGGGAACGCGGACGCGCAGGGCGCTGTTGGGGACGCGGACGACTCCTTCGCGAGCGGCGGTGACGATCTCGACGTTGGCGGTCATGCCGGGTTTGAGTTTAAGGTCGGAGTTGTCGACGTTGACGATGGTGGAGTAGACGATGACGGATTGCTCGCGCTGGGGAGAATTGCGAATTTGCGTGACCTTGCCGCGGAAGGTGCGGTCCGGGTAGGCATCGACGGTAAAGTTGACGGCTTGGTCGTCGGCGATGGAGCCGATGTCGGCTTCCGAAACGTAGGCGTTGATCTCCATCTCGCGCAGATCGTTGACGATGGTGAAGAGGGTGGGGGCGTTCAGACTGGCGGCGACGGTTTTGCCGACCTCGGCGATGCGGTCGATTACGATACCATCGATTGGCGCATACAAGGTGCAGCGGGCGACGTCGGTCTCGGCGTTGCGGACGGAAGACCCTCGCGTGAGCACTTGGGCGTTAGCTTGGGCGAGTTGGGCGTCGGACTGGTCCACTTCCTGGCGGGAGACGAGATTACGTTCAAACAGGGAGTGCACGCGGTCGTTGTTCAACACGGCGAGACGGTGATTGGCCTCAGCATTGGCGAATTCGGCGCGAGCAGAGGCGAGGCGAGAGTCGAACGTCGCGGGGTCGATTCGGGCCAGAACGTCGCCTTCGGAAACGCGATCATTGAAATCGACCAGCACCTCGGTGAGGAGGCCTGAAATTTGGGAGCTCACATCGACCTCGACGACGGGTTGTAAATCACCGGTGGCGGTGACGGCTTGGATCACATTACCCCGGGAAACCGGCGAGGAGTTGAAAGCGATGATGGGCCCGTTATGGGATGGGCGCAGAAAAAACCACCAAGCCGCGCCGCCCAGGAGGGCAAGAATAATGATGACAGTTAAAATGGAGAATCCGGCTTGGGTGGATCGAAGAGCGGGGGAGTGGTCGCGAAAGGGAGAGCGCACGGGAGAGAAATTAAGTCGATGAAGAGGAATTCGAGAAGGGGATTGGGTGGGAGACGCTCCGATTCTGGGGAGGTTACACGTTGGGGCGTATGAAACTGTATTCTTGTTGCGAGGCCGCCAGTTGGCGGGACCCGATGAGCGGGTCGTTTTGATCATGGGTTCCTCTATAAAGCGCTTTCACGGTTCGGTAGAGATACTGGGTTTGATGGCCTTGGATTTGGTCGGTGCGGTGGCGCAGCGTCCGCCGCCGCTGCTCGCTCCGGTCGAGACGGAGTTCGATTTCTATGAGGATCGCGCGTTTCTGAATGCGACTGAGCGACCGGAAGCGATGCTCGGCTACGAAACGGGCGAGTCTTACGCGGATTACGGCGAGTTCGGGCGGCTTTTGACGAGCGACGTCGAATCGAGTGATCGGGCAAAGTTGTTCGAGACGGGAAAACCCAACGAACGGCGGCCCCTGCACGTCGTGGCGATCTCTTCGCCGACCGATCTTGCGCGATTGGATGAGATTAAGGCGGTCAATCAACGGTTGGTCGATGAGCGGGAGACGCGAAGCGAACGGGAACTCGAGAAGTTAATTAAGAAGCAACCGATTATCGTTTGGTTATCCTACAACACCCATGGGAATGAGGTGGCGGGCACCGAAGCGGCGATGCGCATTTTAGATAGTGCGGATAACGAAGTGGCTTGAGCAGGCGGTGGTGTTGATTAACCCCTGCCAAAATCCCGGCGGACGGGAACGGTTTGTGGCTTGGATTAGGGCGCATGGCATTGGGCTTCCGGAGTCGTTTGCCTGAGAAAAGGAGAATCGATGGAACGTGCATGGTCGGGTGAACCACTATTACTTCGATCTTAACCGGGACATGATCGCGTTGTCCCAGATCGGGAGCCGCAATAGTGAGGCGGCGTTTTTCGAGTGGATGCCGCAGGTGTCGGCGGATCATCACGGTATGACGAAGGAGTATTTCTTCCCGCTCGCGGCGCGGCCAATTAATCCGAATCTACCGGGTGAGGCGACCGAGCGCTGGATGGAAACGTTCGGGCGAGGACTGGCGACGGCATTTGATGAGCGGAATTGGATGTATTAAGTGCGCGACCAGTTTGATCTGTTTTATCCGGGATATTGGGACACCTGGCCGGCGCTGCAGGGAGCGACCGGGATGACGTTCGAGACGACGGCGGGTGGGGAGAAAGGGGTTAATTTACGGCGTGATGACGGCACGCTCACGACCTTGCGCCTGGCGATTGCCAAACACTTCACCTCGGGGCTCGCGACGATCCGGACGGCGGTGGGAAATCGGGAGGATCGGCTGCGCGACTTTCGGAAATTTTTTGTCTCCTCGATGACGTCGGGTCGAGAGGGCGAATTGCAGCAGGTTTTTTTGACTGATCGGAACCCCGAAAGACGAGCCTGGCTGGGGACGGCCTTGCGCCGAAGTGGGATTGAAGTGAGAGAGTTGACTCGAGAAGTCGAAGTCGAGGCGGTGCCCGACTTAAAGGGAGGGGGACCGGCGCCGCACACGTTCCTTGCTGGAACCTGGATGGTCGATCTGGCGCAACCCAGAGGCCACTTGGCGAAGGCATTGTTGGAGAAAAATTCCGCGGTGGGTGAAGCTTTTCTGCAGCGACAATTGGATAAAAATGCCCGCAACGTGAAGCGGGGAGAGAATGTGCCGGAGGACGGGTTGGAGTTTTACGATATCACGGCTTGGAACCTGCCGCTGATGTATGGCTTAGAGGCGTTCGCGGCGGCCAACGCGGTTGCGGTGCGATCGGAGCTGTTGGAAGTGATTCTGGCGGTGCGAATGGGGCCAACGCCGGAGCGGGCGCGGTCTGCCTACGTTGCGCCGGTGGGGCGCGATAGCGCGCTACAAGTGGGGTTTGACCTACTGAGAGAAGGGTATCCAGTTTCAGCCTCAGCGCGCCCGTTTGACGTGGACGGAATGAGTTTCCCACGAGGATTGCTGGTGGTGCGAGTCGAGCGGAATCCGGCAGCACTTCACGAGCGAATTGTTGAGTTAGCCGGGGCCATAGGAGCAGAGGTGGTGGTGGTAAATACGGCTTTTCTGGGTCTGGGATTTCGGGGATCGGTTCCGAGGAAGTTTACGCTTTGGAGGCGCCGAAGATCTTAGTGGCGACCGGGGATGGCGTGAGTGCGACCAGCTACGGGGCGCTGAAGTTTTTGTTCGAGCAGACTTTCGAGATCGACGACGTGCCGGTGGCGGTTTCTCGTCTGAAGCCCGTGGTTTTACGGGGATTTAATGGCGTGTTTTTACCGATCAACCGGGTTACCGAGTCCGCTGGTATGGAACGACTCGCCTCTTGCTCAATGCGATTCTGTATGGCCCCGCATTGAGCGGGGAAGCGGGAAGCTATCAGCCGTAGATTCGGGAGGCGAACCTGGGAGTGCTTTAAGAACGCGAGGCGCGTTCCGCGAGAGCCGCCGCAACGTTAGGGGGCACAAATTTTTTTACATCACCACCGTATTTCGCGACCTGCTTGACGAGGTGCGAACTCGTGTAACTGTAGGCCTCCGCTGGCATGACAAAGATGGTTTCGATTTCGGCTTTCAGGTGTCGGTTCATGAGAGCCATGTTGAACTCAAATTCGAAATCGGAGAGGGCACGTAAACCGCGGATGATGGCACTGGCTTGGTGCTCCACGGCAAAATCGACGAGTAATCCAGAAAAGGTGGTGATCGTCACGTTGGGCAGATCCTTGATGGCCGGATTGATCAATTCGACTCGCTCTTCGGGGGTAAAGAGAGGATTCTTGCCGGGGTTTTCGGCGATCGCGAGGGTGACTTTATCAAACAGCTTGGCCGCGCGTGAGAGCACGTCGAGGTGGCCGTAAGTAATGGGGTCGAAAGTGCCGGGGTAGATGCAATGGCGCATGGCGAAGTTGTGGAGGAAGGACGCTAAAAGTCGAGGGCCGGGATTAGATAAGGGGGGGACAGGGGGCGCGAGCGCAAATCGTGACGTTTCCGTGGTTGCCAGAGAGGGGAAGGGTGCAATGAATCGCGACAGTGCGCTGGAATTTGCCCAACATTCTCACGGTTTCGAGAGTCCCGATGCTATTTGTCGTCGTGGGACTGATGTATTCGAATTGGCAAGGGGCGGCGACGTGGGCGTTTTGGTTGTTCATCGGCGCAGCGCTGACGGATTGGCTGGATGGTTATATCGCCCGGAAGTCGAATCAGGTTTCTACGTTTGGGCGTTTTATGGATGCGGTCATCGATAAAGTCATGGTGCTGGGAATCATGATCGCGCTGGTGAACGCGGACTTTTTTGGGGAACTGACGGTGATCGCGATGTTGGCCCTACTCTGCATCCTCACGCGGGAGTTTGCGATGTCGGGATTGCGCATGGTGGCGGCCTCCAAAGGTTTGGTGGTGGAGGCGGATACGAGCGGGAAGTTGAAGACTTTTGCGCAGATGAATGCGATCGGCTGGTTGTTGGGCGCGAAAATGTTTCGGGTCGATTTTGGGTCTTTGTTTCCGGCCGATGACCAAATAATTTTTATCGCCGTGCACTGGGTGGGCGTGGGACTGTATTTCTTGTCAGCATTGCTCACCATTACCTCGGGCTTCTCGTATTTCAAGCGTCACGCGAACGTGATGGGGGACTAGAACATGACTCTGAAGCAACCGATTTGGCCGCGTTTTTTGCCCGCGCAATTGGTGATCAACTTCGCGACATTGGGGCCGGTCGGTCGCATGGGCAAGGCGCCGGGAACTTGGGGATCGGTGGCGGGTTTGGCGTATTTCACTTTGTTCTTCTCCGACATGGGGGTGCTGGGCACGTTGCTCTTCGGCGCCGTGGGTATTTATCTCGCGGTGGCGATGTGTGGGGAGGCGGAGTTTCGGTTGGGGAAACGGGATCCGGGCGAGATCGTATTGGATGAATTCGTCGCGATCCCATTTTGTTTTCTAGCGTGGCAGCAGTTAACCGATGTCGCTCCGCCGTGGGCTATTTTTTTGGCGGGATTTGGGTTGTTTCGGCTGTTCGATATCTGGAAGCCGCTAGGTATCTCCAAACTGCAGAGTTTACCGGATGGGTGGGGTGTCGTGGCGGATGATATTGCCGCGGCGATCGCGACGAATGTGGTGCTGCATCTGCTCGGAGCGATTTTAGGACGAATGTAACGGAAAGCGTAAGATGTTGGAGTTTGGGCGGAGTAAGTTTTCACGTAAAGTAACCCCCTTTTTATGAAATTGCATTCTTCCCCCCACTGCTGCTTCCGCCTGAGTCCGCTTCTGATTGCCTTATTTTTGGCGTTTTCGGCTCGGGCTGAAGACCGGCCCAATGTCGTGTTGGTGATGTCGGATGATCAGGGCTGGGGGCAGACGGGCTACAACGGGCATCCGTTGCTCAAAACACCCAATTTGGATGCAATGGCGGAGGCAGGGATTCGTTTTAATCGCTTCTACGCGGGGGCTTCGAACTGTTCCCCGACGCGGGCATCAGTGTTGACGGGTCGCAGCAATGACCGGACGGGCGTGCAAACTCATGGCTACCCTTTGCGACGTCAGGAGAAGACGATCGCGCAGGCATTGAAAGCGGCGGGTTATGCGACGGGGCACTTTGGTAAGTGGCATCTGAACGCGCTGCGAGGACCTGGGGTGCCAGTGCTCGAAGACGACCCGTTACATCCCGGAGTATTTGGGTTTGATACGTGGGTTTCGGTTTCAAATTTCTTTGATCTTCATCCGATCATGAGTCGCGAGGGCGAATTTGAAGAGTTTAGCGGTGATTCATCGGAAATCGCGGTGGCGGAAGCTTTGAAATTTATAAAGGAGAACCAGGACGGCCCCGTATTTGCGGTGGTCTGGTTTGGCACCCCGCACAGTCCGTTCATGGCCAACGCCGGCGATATGGCTGGCTTTGAACATTTGGAGGAAAGTGAACGCAATCAACTGGGAGAATTGGTGGCGATGGATAGAGCGGTCGGGACCATGCGGGCAGGATTAAGGGAGCTGGGAATTGAGGAGAACACCGTGCTGTGGTTTAACAGTGATAATGGGGGATTGCGTAATTGGGGATCGAAGACCGTCGGTGGGTTGCGGGGATTTAAGAATCAGGTTTACGAAGGTGGAATTCGAGTGCCGGCGGTGGTGGAGTGGCCGGGGCGGATCGCACCGGGCCAGCAGAGTGATGTTCCGGCGGTGACGATGGATATCTTTCCGACGATTGGAGAGATTTTGGGGCTGCCAAAGTCCGCCTATCTCGATCCGATCGACGGCGTGAGTTTGGTGCCCGCATTTAACGGCAATCGAGACCCACGGGCGAAGCCGATACCGTTTCGTCGAATCGATGGTGGGGCGGTGATTGATAACGACTGGAAAATTGTGGGACCCGATTTGGAAGTGGATAAATTTGAGTTATACAACCTCGCAGATGATCCAACCGAGACGACGGACCTTTATGCAGAGCGACCGATACAAGCGGCGCGAATGATGGCGTTGTGGCGGGCGTTTGACGCGTCGCGGCTATCCTCGATTGCGGGGAATGACTACGTTGAACGAATGGTGGGGCCGGACCCGGTGGGGCGCGAGAACGGCGTATTTTGGTGGGAGTTGCCCCAGTATAAAACTCATTTAGAGGCGTGGTCGAAACGGCCGGAATTTGAGGACTATTTGAAACGATACTTTAAGTCTTTGGAGAAGTAATCCAGGTAGCGGGCAACTTGAGTCCACGGCCGGCTGCCGTCTGACTGCAGAATGAGTTTTATGGGAAAGAGTGGGCAATGACCGGTTCCGAGGACAGGCCTTTCGGGTCGAGGAATCTATCGGCTGAGCCGATGGTGCCAGAAATGACCAAACTTCAGCGTTCTTGGGTCAGTATCAGATCTCGGTTTTGCAAGAAGGGAAGACGGTCATGCAGACCCACACCTTGGGCAAATCGGGCGAGGTGTGGGTGGTTCACCGCGACTAGCGAGCAACGCGATTTACGCCGATGAAGCACAGCGGCGTGCTGAGAGGGTTCGTTACTTGCCACGCCGGGCGCTGATCAGAGTGACGGGGGGATCGATCCAACCTTTACCGCAGGTGATGATTTTGGCGCTTTTGGCGGCACTCCACTTGTGCAGCGTTTTGTGCGCGGCATGGAGTTCTTCCGCCGCTTTCTGGCCTTTCATGGCGAGGATCCGTCCGCCAATTTTAACGTGCGGAAAACACCAGGGCGCGAGTTTCTTGAGGGCGGCGACGGCTCGAGAGGCCACGATATCGGCTTGGCAGGGCGCGATGTCTTCGGCGCGTCCCCAGACCACCGTCACGCGATCGGCGAGAGCGAAGTGAGCGACCATTTCTTGCAGGAAATCGCAGCGACGTTGTAGGGCGTCGACGAGAATGAGTTTAAGGTCGGGACGCACGAGGGCGAGAACGAGTCCGGGGAGTCCGGCGCCGGTGCCGATGTCGGCGACTTTTAGGTTGGGCTCGATAGCTTCCGCCATGGCGGCGCAGTTGAGCAAGTGGCGGTCCCAGAGGACCGGGACTTCACGGGGGCCGATCAGGCCACGGATGATGCCGTCGCTGGCGAGAATCTCGCCAAAGTTGGTGAGGCTGGCGAGGGTGTCGGCGCTGAGTTTTTTGGCCGCGTAAGCCGGGGCGGGGGGAAGCGGAGCCAGGGGCGGTGTTTCACTCATCGGGGTAAGAGTTTGAGGTCGGACATGGGAACGGCAATATGGAGGCCCTGCTGGAGCACGTCGACTACGACGATAATGCCCTTGGGGTTCTTAGGGTCATCAATGATGCCTTCGAGGCCACGGAGGGGGCCGCCGAGGACGCGGACGGGGAGGCCTTTTTTAAATAAAGGATGGATGGTGGTTTCGAATCCAGAACTGACGATGCGTTGGACGTCGGCAAGTTGGTTAAGAAAGTTGGGTTCGTGCTCGACGGGTAAGGTGCGAGCGAGGAAATCCATTTGGTAGATCCGGGATTTTCTTTCATGGGGCACGCGGGCGAAGACGTAGCTAGGAAAGAGGGGTTTAGTGTGCGAGCGCTCGCGGGGCCCGTAGCGTTTCACGCTCGTGACCACGGGCAAGTAATGCGCCATGCGCTCGGCGGTGAGCAGGGCGGCGAATTTTTTCTCGCAGCGCGGTTTGGTGTGACAGACCCACCACGATTCGTCGGGGGCGGAGCTGAAAGAAGAAAAAGAGGGAATGTCGTCGCTCACGCTTTTAGCAAAAATCGGATTGCGGCGTGGTAGCCTTCCAGCCCCAGACCGGTGATGACGCCCACGCAGGCGGGGCCGGTGAAGGATTTGTGCCGGAATTCTTCGCGCTGATAGATGTTGGAGATGTGAACTTCGACGGCGCGGAGTTGCGAACCGAGGATCGCATCGCGCAGGGCGACACTGGTGTGAGTGAGAGCGGCACCGTTGATCACGAGCCCGTCAATTTCGTCGTCGGCAAGTTGAGAGATACGATCAACGAGTTCGCCTTCATGATTGCTCTGGAAGAAGGAGAGTTGGGCTTGATCGGCGAAGGCGGTGGCGAGTTGGGTTTCGAGTTCGGCGAGGGTGGTGGAGCCGTAGATCTCAGGTTCGCGTTTGCCCAGTCGGTTGAGATTGGGACCGTTGAGGATGGCGATGCGTTTCATGGAAAAGAGAAGGAGCGCGGGGAGGCAAAGAGGCGTGAGGCAGGAAGGGAGAACGAGAATCTGAACGAGAACGAGAAAGATTTCGCGGAATTACAGGGGGTTGTCCGTGCGAATAAATTCCCAGGGGAGGTCGAATTTGGCGGAGAGTTCGGCGGCGAGGGCTTGGACGGCGTGGACCTCAGTGGCGTAGTGACCGCAGAGGAAGACGTTGATGCCGCGCTCTTGGGCGACGTTGAACCACTCCTCCCGCAGTTCGCCGGTGACCATGGTGTCGATATCGGATTTGATGAGTTCTTTCATGGCGCTGTTGCCGCTGCCGGTGCAGAAGGCGATCCGGCGGGGCGCATCCGATCCGCAGTTGATGGGCACGACGCGTTCGTAATGGGATTCAAGTTGAGTCTGAAGTTCGGCGCGAGTGCGGGTGTAGGGCGCCGAGTAGCCGACGGCTTCACCGGCGATGATCATGAAGGGTTGATCCGGCGTGAGGCCGAGTTGGCGGGCGAGCAGGGCGTTGTTACCGATCTCGGGGTGGCCGTCGAGAGGGAGGTGATTGGAGTAAAGGGCACAGTTGCTCTCAATGAGGGTTCGCACGCGCTGGTAGACGGGACCGGTCAGCAATTGAGGCATATCCCAATACATGCCGTGGTGTACGATGAGAAAGTCGACGCCGCGGGCAGCGGCCAATTCGAAGGGAACGAGGCCGGCGTCGACGGCGGCACCAATGCGGGTGACTTTACCATTGTTGGCGACCTGGAGGCCGTTTTTGGCCCCAGGGGAATCGGTGTAAGCGGAGAGGCGCGTGCGCTCGTTGCAGTAAGTCACCAATTCGTCGAGAGAAGCCATGAAAACACGTTAGGGGGAAATCGACGTGGCTTTCGAGGTGGATTTTTTCGAAACGCGCTTTAGCGATAAAGCATGGAGCCCAAGGTCCCTTCTTTAGATTTAACATCTCCCGTCGACCTGATCGCCGATGCGACGCGGAAATTTGCGGGTCGTCCATCGTGGGACGACTATTTCATGGCGACGGCGGTCTTGCTCTCGACGCGGTCGCCTTGTGAGCGCTTACACGTGGGATGCTTGCTGGTGAGCGGCGGGGCGCGGAGCAATCGAATCATCGCGGCGGGCTACAATGGCTACTTACCAGGCGCTCCGCATGTGTCGCGGGTGCGTGACGGCCATGAGCAGGCGACGGTGCACGCGGAGCAGAATGCAGTGGCGGATGCGGCCCGCCGGGGCAGTTCTTTGGATGGTTGTATCGTTTACGTGACGCATTTCCCGTGTATCAACTGTGCGAAGATTTTGGCGGCGTCAGGGATCGCGGAGGTTCGTTATCGGGAGGATTACCAGAACGATGAGATCGTGGGGGCATTGCTGGAAGACTCCGGCGTGAAGGTAACGAAACTATAGTTTAATGAACGGCGAACGAAAATACCAGCGGATGAAAACACGAGAAGAACAAACCGAGAGTTTAGCGGGGTCATTGCTTTTGGCTCACCCGGGGATGAAAGATTCGAATTTCCGGCGGGCGGTGATCTTGCTGTCGACTCACGATAAGGAGGGCGCGATGGGAATCGTCTTGAATCGACCGATGGGCCAAACGTTGGGCGCGGTCGATGGAGCGTTTGCCCAGAGTGAATTGGCCAAAATTCCGCTTTTCTCGGGAGGACCCGTGCAGCCTGATCGTTTGGTGATCTGTGGCATCGGTCTCTTGAACGATGGGGAGGGATTACGACTTCACTTCGGGTTGGAGCCGCATGCGGCCGAGTCGTTAATGCGTGAGCAAGGTGATGAAATGGAAGTGCGGGCGTTTGTCGGTTACTCGGGATGGACGGCGGGTCAGCTCGAAAACGAATTGAAGCATGACACTTGGGCGGTGAGTCAGATTCCGTCGGATCTTTTCGAATTTGGCCAAGATGAGTCCCTGTGGAAGGGAGTGATTTCCCGCGTAAGCCCGGAGTGGAAATTGCTCGCGGGAGAGCCGGATCATCCAGAGTTTAACTAGGGGTGGTTCAGATTCCGAGAGGGGTCCGGTAGATCCGCGGAACTCGCTTCGTGACGGAGCACAACGTTTCCCAAGGGATCGTCTCCGCCCAGGCGCTAAACTCCACGACGCCGATTTCCGCGTTATTTTGGCGGCCGACGAGGATGACCTCGTCGCCGGGGGCAACTTCGGCGAGATGGCTGACATCCACGATGGTTTGATCCATGGTGACTCGTCCGAGGATAGGGCAGCGTTGACCACGGATAAGCACTTTGCCGCGGTTGCTCAGCAGTCGATTGATGCCATCGCCGTAGCCGCCGGAGAGAATGGCAATCTTGGTGTCGTCGGAAAGTCGATACGTTTGCCCGTAGCTGATTGATGTGCCCAGCGGGAGGGTTTTCACGAGACTGACCCGGGTGTGGAAACTGAAAACGGGTTCGGCCCTCACCTCCGAAGCAAGGGTGTGGCGGCGCGGCACCACCCCGAATTGGAGCAGGCCGATGCGAACGGCGTTGAAGGGGCCGGCGCGCTCGATGGTTTCGAGACCCGCGCTATTATCCGCATGAATGAGCAGGGTGCTGAGCTCGGGGTGTTGAAATTGAGTGATGGCGGTGCGAAAGCGTCTGCGCTGTTCGGCGGTGAAGGCCGGATCGTTATCGGAGCTGGAGTAGTGAGTGTAGATGCCAACGAGTCGGAGCTGAGGGGCTTGGCGGATGGATTGATAGACCTCGAGGGCTTCAGTGTGCCAGACGCCAGCGCGTCCCATGCCGGTATCGATTTTGAGATGTACGTCCAACGGGCGCTGGGCGGAAGTCGCGGCCCGAGAGAAGCGATTGACCTCATCGACTGAGGAAATCGTGACGGCAACGTCGAGGGGGATGGCGTGTTCGATTTCCTCGGGAATGAGTGGACTCAGTAGGAGGATGGGCCACCCGGGGCCGATTTCACGAAGGGCGGTGGCTTCAGCCAGGGTCGCGACGGCGAAAAGATCGGCGCCAGCGTGCATGAGCCGAGCGGCGACTTGGTGGAGGCCGTGGCCGTAAGCGTCAGCCTTCACCACTGCGACGTAGCGGATATGGTCGGGGAGGGAGGCCCGAATCCGACGTAGATTGCGTTCCAGCGCGGCTAAGTCGATTTCGGCCCAACAGCGAAGGGGGAGTTGAGCTCGCGACATTAGGAGGAACGGGGCGGGGCGCGATGCACGGCGGGTGTCCAGCGGGCGTAGGCAGGATCTTCGTGCAGAAATGCGTCTGGTTCTGGGGATTCGCGCAACAGGGGAGTCTCGATTAAATCAGATGCGAGACGGGCGGGGTCGTAGGGGACGGAGGCGGGTTTCGGGGAGGGAGAGATGCTCCATTGCCGAAATTCCACGGGGGTGACTAATGCGCTGGACGGAAGATCTGCGGTTGGGATGCGAGTGAGCGGACCAAATTCGTGGTCAGGGGAAAGTTGGACGGCGTGCCAACTTTGGCGACGGGCATCGCATATGATCGTTTGCCCGGGTTGGCCGACTGATTTGGCCGTGAGTTCGAGACTCCGGTAGGCGTAAACCGGCCGCGGGGTCAAGGCGGTCCAGGTGCGGAGCGCAGTCGCCACGGTGCGAATTCCCAGAATAGACCCTGGACCCTCGCAGAATACAAAGGCCGATGCGTCGTTGGGAGAAACTCTGAGTTCACGAATCGCGCGAAACACGCCTGAGCTCGCCTCCGCGGCAATTTTTACCCAGCGAGATTTGTGATCCCGAGTGATCCATCCTGCGTGCACGGCGGAGGAGGCGGCATCGAGGAGGAGGACCGATTGATGGGTAGTGAGGATCGATTGGAGGGAAAACACCGGAGGCAGGCTCGACGAAATGTGGGCCGGCAGTCAGGTGCAAGCGTGGGTTGGGATAAGTATCAACGGGAGCGGCGGTCGCTCCTTTATCTATCAGAGATTGGTTCGGTGAGAATCCGGCATTGACCGGCAGTTAAGCGAATCCGTAGGTTTTCCAATTCTCTCTACGAATCTATCGCCGACATCTCCGTTGTGAACATCCAAACCCAAGACGTTTCTGAAACCCGCAAAAGCCTTGTGGCATCATTTGATGCTGCAGAAATCGCCGCTGAGCACAAAGCGGTGGTTGGCGAATTCATCAAGGTGGCCCGTATTCCCGGCTTCCGTCCCGGCAAGGCGCCGGTCGCCATGGTGGCCAAGCGCCACGCTAAAGAGATCCTAGAGGAATTCCGTAAGCGGGTGGTTACCAAGGTTTACCGGAGCGCGATTGATGAGTCGAAACTCGAGGTGGTCAGCGTGATCAACGTCGAAGAGGGCGAAATTAATGCTGATGCCGAGGCCACAATCACCGTGATCGTTGATGTGCAACCTGAATTTGAGTTGCCCGATTACGAAGGTATCCCGACCACGACTGAATCGACGGATGCTTCGGATGAAGAGGTCGAGAAGACGATCGAAGCGATGCGCGCGGAGCGGGCAGACTTTAAAGTGGCCGAACGGGCCGCGGGTAAGGGCGATTACGTGAAAATGTCCTATGAGGGAGCGGTTGAGGGGCAGCCGATTCTCGAAATCGCGCCGGACAAACAAGTTTATGGTAAAGTCCCGCAAACGTGGGAAGAGGTAGACGGGGAGAACGAAGGCCTCATTCCGGGGCTGGGTAAAAATCTTAATGGTTTGAGCGTCGGCGACAAAAAAGAGGTGAACGTTTCGTTCCCGGCTGAGTTTGCAGCGGTGCCCGCCCTAGCCGGGAAAGAGGCGGTTTACGCGATCGAGGTTCTCGAGGTGCGGGAACGTGTGTTGCCCGAGATTGATGAGGAATTTTTGAAGGCTCACCAAGCTGATGATATCGACGGATTGAAGACCAATGTCCGCAATCAGATCAAGATGCAGAAGGATGGTCGTAATCGCAGTGAGCAACGTCGTCAGGTTACGGAAGCCCTCATCAGTAAGGTGACCGTTTTCGCCCCCGAGTCGATGGTCGAAGGTGAGACCCAGAGTGTGCTGCGCCAGTTTGTGGACGAGAACATGCGTCGCGGGGTTTCGGCGGAGAAACTCGAAGAAGACAAAGAGGAACTCTACGACAATGCCCGGAAGGCGGCGACCACGCGGGTTCAATCACAGCTGATCTTGGCAAAAATTGCCAAGAAAGAAGAAGTGAAAGTGGACGAGGCTGATATGAACCAGTTCATCTATCAACAGGCGATGCAGAGTGGCCAGGCGCCCGATAAATTCGTGAAAGAACTGACAAAGAATCGCGATCAGTTGCGTTCCATCCAACAGTCGATCCTCTTCAACAAGACTCTTGATCTGCTGGTCTCTAAATCCAGCGTAACCGAAGTGGCCGCGCAGGTCTAACAAAGGCTGCAGCAGGTAGCCTTAACCCACGAAAATTTGTGAGCTCTTATTACGTCCCATACGTCATCGAAAACACCGGCCGCGGCGAGCGGTCGATGGACCTTTACAGCCGTCTGTTGAAAGACCGGATCGTCTTCATTGGTTCGCCCATTGATGATGGGGTGGCCAATAGCGTGATCGCCCAGCTGCTCTTCCTGCAGATGGAAGACCCGAAGAAAGATGTGCATCTTTACATCAACTCCCCGGGAGGTGTCGTTACTGGCGGCATGGCGATCTACGATACGATTAACTTCATGCAGTATGACGTCACGACGTATTGCATCGGGATGGCGGCTTCCATGGCGACCGTGTTACTGGCCGCGGGGACTCCGGGCAAGCGATTCGCGTTGCCAAACAGCCGCGTGATGATTCATCAGCCTTCAGGAGGAGCCGGTGGGCAGACGGCCGATATATCGATCGCCGCAAAAGAGATCCTGCGCTGGCGGGACACTTTGAACCAAACGATCGGTCGACACACGGGCAAAGCCCCGGAGCAGATCGCCAAGGATTCAGATCGTGATTACTACATGAGCGCACACGAGGCGAAGAACTACGGCATCGTAGATCATGTGGTCGAATCAACGAAAGAGACCAAGGCAATCGTGGATCCGGTGGTCGCTTCGGCTTAGTGCCATGAAAGAAGTTTACGGGAAAGCAGTTTCCCATTTCTTAACGGTTCGGTTAATCCGGGCCGTTTTGATTTTCTCACCTCGACACGTTTCCCACCGCACCTAATCGTCCCGCCATGGCTAAATCGTCCCGAATGACGCTTTGTTCGTTTTGTGGTAAATCCCAGACCGAGGTGAAAAAGATCATCGCGGGTCCGGGGGTCTATATTTGCGATTCTTGCGTTAACGTCTGCAAGACGATCATCGATCGAGAGACCAAACAAAGTCCCAACGATGCGCAGCCTGCTTTTCAGTTGCTGAAGCCTGCCCAGATCAAAGCCACTTTGGACGATCATGTGATCGGACAGGAGCACGCCAAGAAGGTGCTTTCGGTCGCGGTCTATAATCACTATAAGCGTTTGTCGTTCGCTGGAGGACATGCATTTGGGCAGCAGCCCAACACATTGTCCGCGGAATTTGACGAGGTGGAGGTGGAGAAAAGTAACATTCTCCTCACGGGACCTACCGGATCAGGAAAAACGCTGCTGGCACGATCGCTGGCCCGCATCTTGGACGTTCCCTTTGCCATTGCTGACGCCACGACGCTGACGGAGGCGGGCTATGTTGGCGAGGATGTGGAGAATGTGGTCTTACGCCTACTCCAAGCAGCCAATTTCGACGTCAAAAAGGCCGAGTGTGGTATCATCTACGTTGATGAGATCGATAAAGTGCGTCGCACGACGGAAAACGTATCCATCACTCGAGACGTTTCGGGGGAGGGCGTGCAACAGGCGCTGTTAAAGATCTTGGAAGGGACCGTTTGTAATGTTCCACCGCAAGGAGGGCGTAAGCACCCGAACCAGGAGTATGTGCAGGTTAACACCGCGAATATCCTGTTTATCTGTGGCGGGGCGTTCGTGGGACTTGAAGACATCATTAACAAGCGACTCGGGGCGCGGGCGTTGGGCTTTCATCGCGACGCCGAGAAGGAATTAAGCGCGAGTGAAATCATGCAAGAGATTGCTCCAGAGGATCTCGTGCGATTTGGGATGATTCCGGAGTTTATTGGTCGCCTACCCGTAATTTCGGTTCTGAGCCAATTGCAGGTCGCCGATTTAGAGAAAATTTTGCTCCAAACGAAGAATGCTACCGTCAAACAGTATTCGAAGCTGTTTGCGATGGATGGCGCCCGTTTGCGGTTTACCGCCGACGCGATTAAGGCGATCGCCCAAAAGGCCATTGATTTGAAAACGGGCGCGAGGGCTCTGCGGTCGATCATGGAAAAAATCATGCTCGAAGTCATGTATGAGCTCCCGCAGCGGGATGACGTGGTTGAAGTTGTGATTGATGCCCGGGTGGTCGCCGGAAAAAAGCGGCCCACGATGAAGCGTGGACCGAAGCGGATCTCGAAAAACGCGGCATGATTTTAAGTCAGAAAAACAAAGTAAAATTCCCAATTAGCGCAGGCGAGGCAGACTCATTTCGCGCTAATAGTTTCAGCTATCACGCCTTCCTTAGAAAATTTGTTTTACTTTGGAATTCCCGACCGGTTCTTTGACCGGGCCTGTGACCATCGAACAACCTGTGAGCCAGATCCATACGCGTAAAACCTTCTTCGGCCGATTAACTGCCGTAATTGCTGCATCAGCTCTGATGCCGCGGGTCTTTGCCAATGCTGCTAATCGATCGATTTCCCAATCTTTTGGGGAGTCGTCATTCAAGCTCAAGCCCGACAATCGGGCCGTCGCTCGCGACGCGGATTCGATCTAACCGGCACGATCGCCAGACCTAAATTACCGACCCATGTCGAATCTCTTTCCTAAATCGTCTAATCGATTGCCGCTACAAATCATCATTTTTTTGGTGATTTTTGGTGGAATCGTCACTGCAGCGACGACGTATTACGCGACGCCCAAATACACCCGAGTGGGCTATGCCCCGGTGCAACCCGTGCCGTTCAGTCACGAGTTTCACAATGGGCAGCTGGGCTTGGACTGCCGTTATTGCCATTCGACGGTCGAGAAAGCAGCGCACGCGGCGGTGCCAACGACCCAAACTTGTATGAATTGCCATAGTCAGGTGAAGAAGCAGAGCCCGTTACTCGCTCCGGTCCGCGAAAGTTATGAGTCGGGCGATCCGGTCGAGTGGGTGCGAGTGCACCAAGCTCCTGACTACGTTTATTTCAATCACGCCGTCCACGTGAACCGCGGGGTATCCTGTGTGGAGTGCCACGGTCAAGTCAATGAGATGGAAATCGTGAGCCACAGTAAATCGTTCTCGATGGGCTTCTGTTTGGATTGTCACCGTAATCCGGCCCCGCATCTGCGTAGCCCTGACCTCGTCACCGAACTCGATTGGGAGCACCCAGGCGGACCTGAAGCGCAACTCGCTGAAGGGGAAAAATTTGTGCACGACTGGAACATTAACCCGCCGCAAAGCTGCACGGGCTGCCACCGATGAAACGCAAAGTTGAACATCCCGAACCCTCCGCACGTGAGCTGAGCGGTCCTCGCTATTGGCGCAGTCTCGATGAGCTCGTTGAAACCCCTGGGTTTCAGCAGAAGGTCGAACGTGAATTCCCAGATGGTGCGTCGAATTTGAATGGCGTAGATCGCCGTCATTTCTTCAAGCTAATGGCCGCGTCGTTTGCCCTTGGAGGAATGGGACTCGCGACCGGTTGTCGCCGTCCGGAAGCCTATATCTTGCCATATGGAAAGTCGATTGAGGGCATTATTCCTGGAATGCCGCAGTATTACGCGACCTCGTTCCCCGTGCGGGGAGCGGCTTTGCCGCTGCTGGCGGAGACGCATCAGGGCCGTCCAACGAAGTTGGAGGGCAACCCGACGTATGCGCCTTATGGTGGTGCCTCGTCCTTGATCGCGCAGGCTTCAATTTTAGATCTTTACGATCCTGATCGAGCGACGACTCACACTCAGGCCGGGGCGGCGATTTCTGCCGTCGCAGTTCGTGATGAATTGAGCGCAATTGCCAAGAGTGCCGCCGCGAATGGCGGGGCAGGACTGGCGATTTTGGCGGAGACTTCTTCTTCACCGAGCCGCGCCCGACTGGTCAAATCGCTCAAACGTAAATTGCCCAAAGCGATTTGGGCAGAATACGATGCAGTCACGGATCTACCGCCAGCGGCAGCGGCCAAAGCCGCCTTCGGTAAGAGTGTGAAACCCCTTTATCGCTTCGCTGAGGCGAAACGGATTGTGGCGATTGACGCGGATTTCTTTCACGCGGAATCGGGTGCCTTGGGCTATTCCCGTGATTTTGCAAAGGGTCGCAAAGTAAAGTCGGCGCACGATCCGATGAATCGGCTCTATTCAGTGGAGAGCACGTTCACGTTGACGGGATCCATGGCTGATCACCGTCTGCGATTGGCATCCAGTCACATGTTGGTTTCGTGGCCGCACTGGCGGCCAAGGTGACCGGCAACGCCGCCGTGGGACGATTAGCTAAAGGACTCGAATTTAAGGATCAAGAGAAGTGGTTAGATGCTTGCGCCAAGGATTTATCCGATCACCGGGGGGAATGTTTGGTTGTCGCGGGCGCTCACCAATCTGCTCAAGTCCATGCCCTAGCCTATGCGATCAACGCGTTCCTGGGTAACATTGGGAAGACAATCGATTTTGTTGAGGTTCCGGAGAGCGCCGCGGCAAGCCTGAGTGATCTGAGCGCGGCCGCCAAGGCCGGCAAACTCGATACGCTAGTGGTGCTGGCGGGAAACCCAGCCTACAACGCCCCTGCAGACCTAGATTTCTCAGGTATCGCCAACGCGGCAAAACAAGTCGTGCGATACGGTTACTACGTGGATGAAACGTCTGCGCTCGCAGATGTGCATGTGTCCGCAACGCATTATCTGGAATCATGGGGCGATGCTCGCACGGCGGATGGCACGGTGGTGCCGGTCCAGCCGATGATTTTGCCGCTGTTTGACGGTCTGACTGAACTTGAGGTTGTTGCTCGGCTAGCGGGTGAAGCCGATGTCGATCCTTACCAAACTGTTTTGGAAACGGTTTCTGGCATCTCTAGTGGCTCGAAGAGCGACGAAACGGCCTTCCGTAAATTCTTGCACGATGGATTGATCGAGAACTCGGGCTACAAGGTTGTGCAAGTCTCTTACGATCAGGCTTCGGTGGCCTCGCTGTTTGTTGAAGCACCGACTTACAAGGCGTTATCCGCGGAAAACCTAGAAGTCCGTTTTACGATCGACCACAAAATGGATGATGGTCGCTACGCCAACAATGGCTGGCTGCAAGAGTGTCCGGATCCGATCACCAAAATTTCGTGGGATAACTCCATTCTCGTGAGCCCTCGTCTGGGCGCCGCACTGGGTATTGAGCCCGGGGGAGCCGCAATTCAGGTCGCTCGCAAAGAGCTATCGGAATTCAAGCAAGGCAAAGAAAATGCGTTCATGGCCGAAGTCACCGTCAATGGAGTGACGGTTAAGGGGCCGGTGCATATCCAGCCAGGATTGTCCAATTGGACCGTTGTGTTGCCACTCGGTTACGGTCGCAAGGTGTGCGGTCGCGTCGGACAGGGGACAGGTTTTGATTTCTATCCTGCTCGCACCGCAGCAAATCAAGAATTCGCCACTGGAGCCTCGATCAAAATCTTGGCCGAGCGATTCTTATTGGCGAATCAACAAGAGCATTGGTCGATGGAAGGTCGCGACATTGTGCGTGAAGCCAACTATTTGGGCGAAGATGGGTATCAAAAAAATCCCAATTTCGTGGACTCATTTGGTATCGAGTCGCACGCACCGGCGAATCTGGGTAAAGACAAGGACATGCCTTTGGCCGACGTCGCGTCCAAAACTCCGCGGGGTAATTCACTTTACGAGACGCCCGATTTTACGGGAGTGCACCAGTGGGGCATGTCGATCGATCTTAACACTTGTATTGGATGTAATGCCTGTGTGATCGCGTGTCAGGCGGAGAACAATATCCCGATCGTCGGCAAGCAGCAGGTGATGCGAGGCCGTGAGATGCACTGGATTCGCCTCGACCGTTATTACTCTGATGGTAAAGCCGATGGCGGTGCTTTTGGCGGGGAGGGGAACAAGGAAATTCCGGAAGATCCGCAAGCATCACTGATGCCCGTGGCCTGTATGCAGTGTGAGCTCGCACCTTGTGAAGTCGTTTGCCCGGTTAACGCCACCGTGCACGACGAAGAAGGCCTCAACACGATGGCCTACAATCGTTGTATCGGCACCCGTTACTGCGCGAATAATTGCCCTTACAAAGTTCGTCGATTCAACTTCTTCGACTGGAACGATCGTCCGATCGACGAGCTCTATTTGGGTCCGATTGCGGAGAAGGGCATGCCCGAACTCGTTAAGATGGTGAAGAACCCTGACGTCACCGTGCGGATGCGCGGTGTGATGGAAAAGTGCACTTACTGCACGCAGCGCATTCAGCAAGCCAAGATCGCGCAGAAGTCGAAGGCCCGCGATTCTGCAAATATCATCATTCCAGACGGCACGATCAAGGTGGCTTGTCAGCAAGCTTGTCCGGTCGACGCAATTGAGTTTGGCAATATAAAAGATCCGGAGAGTGCGGTTTCGAAGGCAAAGGCCCGCGAACAAGACTACGCTCTGCTGGGCTACTTGAATGTTCGCCCCCGCACCACTTACCTCGGGAAGCTTCGCAATCCGAATCCCAAGATGCCCGATTACGCGTCACTTCCGCTCAGTCGAGTGGAGTATAACAACAAGAATTACCCCGCCGGCCATAGCTTTGACCAAGGTCACGGTGACTCGCACCACGAGGCAGAGGCGCATGAAGATCATGAGCCTGAGGGGCACACGTCGTTCATGAAGAACGCCCTGCGCACGGGAGGACTTAGCTAATGTCACAGGCTGAATCAACTGCCGAGACTCCGGCTATTTTAAGTGAAGTTAACCCAGCGGTTTTGCCGCGGGCGACGCTGGTCAAGAACAACCGAAGCTTTAGTTGGATTACCGAAAAGATCTGCGGAATCATCGAAGGGAAAACTCCGGGATGGTGGTGGGTCTGTTTCGGCCTCGCGGGTTTCGTCGCCAGCTGGACGGTAGGGGGCATTATCTACCTCGTCGCCACTGGCGTGGGTGTTTGGGGGCATGCAAATCCGGCCAATTGGGCCTGGGATATTGTTAATTTCGTGTTCTGGATTGGTATCGGTCACGCGGGCACGCTGATTTCAGCGATTCTGTGTTTGTTACGTCAAAAATGGCGGACATCAATTAATCGGGCGGCGGAAGCCATGACTATTTTTGCGGTGGTCTGTGCGGGTATATTCCCGGTGTTTCATGTCGGTCGGGTTTGGTTTGCTTGGTATCTATTCCCGATACCTAACTCCAACTACATTTGGCAAAATTTCCGTTCGCCACTCGAGTGGGATGTGTTTGCGGTTTCGACCTACGGTACAGTTTCGGTACTTTTCTGGTATGTGGGAATGATTCCTGATTTGGCTATTCTGCGCGATCGATTTTACAAGGCGGGAAACAAGACTCGTTCCTTCCTCTACGGCTTATTTGCCATGGGGTGGAGAGGCGCCAATCGGCATTGGAGCAATTACGAAATGGCTTATTTGGTTCTGGCCGGTATCTCGACGCCGCTCGTGCTCTCCGTGCACACGATTGTTTCGTTCGATTTCGCGGTTTCATTGTTGCCGGGCTGGCACACGACCATTTTCCCGCCTTATTTCGTAGCGGGGGCGATCTTCTCCGGCTTCGGTATGGTCCTCACGCTGATGTTGCCTCTGCGGTCGCTTTACAAACTGGAGGATCTCATCACTCAGTATCACATCGATTGTATGTGTAAGATCACTTTGGCGACAGGAACCATTGTGGGCTACGCCTACGGCATGGAGTTCTTCATCGCTTGGTATAGCACCAATCCATACGAGGGCTTCGCGTTCATCAATCGGGCGTTTGGCCACTACGCTTGGGCTTACTGGATCATGATTTCGTGTAACGTGATCACGCCACAGTTCTTCTGGTTTAAGAAGATTCGCGAAAATACCGCACTGGTGTGGATTCTATCGATCTTCGTCAACGTCGGGATGTGGTTTGAGCGATTTGTGATCATTGTCACATCGCTAGCTCGCGACTTCCTGCCATCAAGCTGGGGTTACTACAGCCCATCGATCGTGGAAATTTTCACCTTCTTCGGTACTTTTGGAGTATTCTCCGTGCTCTTCCTTCTCTTCATTCGCTTCTTGCCGATCATGCCCATGGCCGAGCTCAAGGCGGTTACCCCGGAAGCTGATCCACATGCGGGTCACGATCACCACTAAGTGAAACCTTATTTTTTAAACTGAACATGGCTGCTCCTTTACATGGCGTGATTGCCACTTTCGACACCGCGGCGGAAATTTACCACGCGGCTCAGAAAGTGCGCGACGCAGGCTTCAAATTCTGGGACTGTATCACCCCGTGCCCCGTGCACGGCCTCGATGGCGCAATGGGGGTTACGCGTTCCAAAGTTCCTCGCTTCTCTCTTGTCGGCGGTTTGGTCGGCTTTACTATCGGCATGTCGATGATTTACTTCACCGGCGCGGTGGACTACCCGCTGATTGTGGGTGGTAAGCCGTTCTTCAGCCCGATGTTCGCTTTCCCGATCGCCTATGAGCTCACCATTCTCGTGTGTGCGTTTTTCACGATTGGCGGCATGTTTGTGCTCAATGGACAGCCGATGCACTACCACCCGGTTCTAAAAACCGAACACATCCACCGCGGACTCGATGATAAGTTTCTCATCGTGATTGAAGCTCGCGACCCGAAGTTTGACGCCGAAGCGACCAAGTCGTTCCTCGAGTCGGCTGGGGGTAAGGATATAACTGACGTCGAAGGCTAATCTGATGCGTTACGCCTATTTAGTTATATTTTTCTTGGTCGTATTGACCGTCGGGGTTCTTGGGTTCCGGGGGTCGTTCTCCACTAAACCACCCTTGGAAGTCTTTTCCGATATGGATCGTCAGTCGAAGTATCATCCGCAAGGGGAGTCAGCGTTTTTCGCCGATGGTCGGTCTGACCGTCCACTTCCTGCGGGCGTCGTCGCCCAAGGTGATCTCAACTCCGACACTGACTTGGCGCATGGTAAGAACGTTGCGGGTGAGTTTGTTCGTGGGTTCCCCAAGGCGCTTACGATTGATGGCCTCTTTATGGAGCACGGTCGCAAACGATATGATATTTACTGTGCGGTTTGCCACGGTTCGTTGGGCGATGGCAAAGGAATGGTCGCCCAATATGGTTGGGGCGGCCCCGTTAGTCTGCACGATGACCGACTGCGGGATATGGCAGAAGGTGAAATTTTCGATACGATCACACACGGCAAAAACACCATGTACGGTTACGCCGACAAATTGGACATCACCGACCGCTGGGCGGTTATCGCCTACGTGCGGGCGCTCCAGCGCTCGCAAAACGGCGCGATCGACGATGTTCCAGCCTCTCACAAAGCGGAGTTGAACTAAGCTGATGCAACCCACGACTACTCTTAACCACGGCGCAGCAATCGCAGAATCGGGCAAAACCACCGGCGCATCCAAAGCGTTGGGCGTTGGTATTCTCGGCATTGTCATCACGATCTTGGGGATATTCGTATCCGGCGGATCTAAAGTCGCGATCGCCTGGCTCACGGCACTCACCTTTTGGACGGGATTAGCTATCGGCATGTTGATGCTGGTGATGATTCACCACATTCTGGATTCAAATTGGTCGACGGTGATACGCCGACAATTTGAGCATGGGCTGTCCGCCTTCAAATGGCTGATGCTCTTATTTATTCCATTAGTTGCGGCGGCCTTGATTTATCCGGACTTAGTTTGGAAGTGGTTCGATCCCTCATTTGACCTAGGCACCATTGGCGGCAGCGGCACGGTCGGGGACGACGTGATTTGGGCCAAGAAAAGTGTGCTGCTCAATCCGACGATGTTCGTGATTGTAACCTTCGGTTCATTTCTTGGCTGGATATTTCTTTCCAATCGCTTCCGACATCACTCTTTTACGCAGGACATCGATGGTGATGTGAAACATACTCGGATGGCTCGGAAGTGGTCAGCGGTCGGGCTGATTTTCGGAGCCTTTAGTCTTACCCTTTGTGTGATATTTTGGGTCAAGGCGATGGATTACCACTGGTTTTCCACCATGTATGGCGTGTGGTTTTTCGCTAATTGCGTGCGACTGGCATTAGCGGTGGGTATCCTGATGATGTGTTGGTTGTGGGCGAGGGGAGATTACAAAGGCGTGCTGACTCCCAACCATTGGTATTCAATCGGTATGTTGTCTTTCGCTTTCACGGTTTTTTGGGGGTATGTCACTTTTTCCCAATACTTCCTGATTTGGAATGCGAATATTCCAGAAGAAACTTTCTGGTATAACTTGCGTGAAATCAACAACAGCACGGGTGAACCCAATCAATGGAAGTGGGTCGGTATGTTGATTCTCTTCGGTCACTTTTTCTTCCCGTTCCTCGGACTTCTCGGTTATCCAGCTAAAGTGAGCAAAAAGTGGATGAAGTTTATGGCCAGCTGGATATCCTTCATCGTTCTCATCGACATTGTCTACAATGTTTGGCCCTCCAAAAAGGTCTCCACCGATATGGTCGCCAGCGGACATGATTTTGGATTGTCTGTGGGAGATCCCCTCCCGTTTCTAGCCGTGCATCAACTTTGGACGATCACCGCGTTAATGGGAGTAGGTGGGATCTGTATTTGGGCTTACCTGAAGAGTTTCCCGACGGCCAAACTTATTCCAATTCGTGATCCCCGGATTGGTGAATCCCTGACTTACCACAAACCATGAGTAACGATCAACCGACCTACACCCCGGCCGCATGGCCCATGGCGGTCGCCGTGACTGGCGTATTCGCAATATTTTTGGTGATCATGCACCTTGCCCAAACTCCCGTGACCCCGCTTACCCAAGCGGTCAATGTGCCCGAGGCAGAGCAATGGAAACTCACCAAGGAGGGACGAAAAGACCGCCTCAAAGAATTGCGCTCAACCGCTAAAGCTAACGCCGAAAGTTATGCGTGGGTCAACCGCGACGCTGGGGTGGTGCGGTTGCCCGTGGACCGCGCAATTGAACTTACTTTAGCCGAAATTAATAACGGCCGCTAAACCCTGCTGCACCGACGATGGCAACCGCTTCCAGTTCCGCATCTTCCTCCAACGCACCCAACCGGGTCGCGGTCGAGGAACTCGATGCCTCCACCAAGGTTCCCGCCTTATTCTTTATTTTCTCGGCCTCGTTCTGGCTCGTGGCCGCATCGCTACTTGGCTTCATCGGGGCAGTTCAGCTCGTGCAGCCGACCTTTCTCGATAGCTCCGCTTGGTTCACGCATGGTCGGGTAGTGCCAATGGCGCAAAATGCGCTCGTCTACGGATGGGGATTCAATGCCGCTTTCGCGGTATTGCTGTGGGTAATGACTCGTCTTTCCCGGAGCCCGGCTCCGGCGGGTGGTCCCTCGATTGTGGGCGGAGTGTTTTGGAATGTGGGTGTCACACTCGGCTTAGGGGGGATAATGATCGGTGACACGACGGGCTACTCGTTGTTGGAAATGCCCAATTACGCGGCACCGCTTCTGTTCATCGCCTATGGCATCATCGGCAGCCGTATTGTCGTTATTTTTGCTCGTCGTCGAGGCGAGGGCGTTTTTGCCGCTCAATGGTATGGTCTCGCGGCACTGTTTTGGTTTCCGTGGCTCTTCACGATCGCTCGTGTTTCCATTGGGATGGACCTTTTACGGGGACCCGCACAAGCGATCGCCGGTACGTGGTATTCCACCAACGTTTATGCCTTGTTTTTGGCACCGATTGCTTTGGCCGCCCTTTACTTCCTGTTACCTAAACGAACGGGGACGCCGATTGTTGGGTATGCGATGGCGAAGTTGGGCTTCTGGTCCTATGCCTTCTTTGGCAGCTTCAGCGGCCTAGCGACACTCGTCGGGGCTCCGGTTCCAGCTTGGGTCATAACGGCAGGAGTCAGCGCTAGTTTCATGCTCGTTATTCCTTTAATTATTATCGGAATGAATCTACTTGGCACTCTCTTCGCGGGGAAGGGGGGGGCAACCGCCGGTCGTTCTTTGAGTTTCCTCAAATTTGGCACCTTGGCTTTCATCGTAGCGACGACCTGCACCATTCTGCTTTCCGTCCGTTCCGTGGCCAATGTGGTGCAACTCACTTACGTAAGTGAGGCGCTTTCTTCGCTCAAATTGCTGGGTTTTGTTTCGATGGTTTTGATTGGGGCGATCTATTTTCTGGTGCCTCGACTCACGCTTCAACCCTGGCCTTCATCTGCTTTGATTACCGCTCATTTCTGGGCTAGTGTAGCCGGGATACTGATGATCGTGGTCAGCCTTGCCCTCGCGGGTTTTGCCCAAGGCACTGCCCTCGCGGATGTAGAAGGTTATGCGACGTTCGCGGATGTCTCTGCGGTGACCTCAGGTTATTTGGTCATGAGGGTTTTAGGTGTGCTCACGTTCATTGTGGGGAACCTTGCGTTCTTGGTGCATGTTGTGCTCGCGATTTGGACGAGCTGTACCAGCAAAGTTTCCGAGGAATCCGTATCCCTCTTTCCTAATCCGCCAGCTTTGGAGGTGTCACAATGAATCGCGGTCCTTACATATTCTTAGGTGCTTTTGCAGTGTTAGCTCTTTCTTGGGCTGGTTCGGTGTTGGCCAACCAATTGGGTTTTGGTGCAGTCACGCCCCACTATGACGCACTGGAAAGTGCTTCGTTTCCCAGCCCAATGCCTGGTATCGCGAAACGAGGTGAAATGGTTTACAAAGATCTTGGGTGTGCGGTTTGCCACACACAACAAGTGCGTCGGGCAGACGTCGCCAGCGACATTGCGCGTGGCTGGGGCGAGCGGGCTAGCGTAGGCCGTGATTTCATTCAGAATAAATCGGTTCAATTTGGATCAAATCATATTGGTCCAGATCTGCGTAACGTGGGCGCTCGGATGACCGACCCCAATAAACTCTACCGCCTGTTATACGACCCAGGGGAGGGCGTGAGAAAGCCGGCGTATCGATTCCTTTTTGAAGAACAAGAAATTGTCGGACAAGCATCCCCCGATGCATTAGACGTCGCGGTGAACCCCGGTTACGAAGTGGTGCCGACGGAACGGGCGCGCTCGTTGGTCGCTTACTTGAGCAGCTTGAATGACACCTACAGCTACCCCGAAGTAAATTTTGTGCCTCCTACAGAACAGGACGCACCCCCCGAAGAGGAGGGAAACTAAGATGAGCAAAGATTCTAATTTAGGTTCTCGTTTGGAGCAGTCCGCTGCCTCCGACAAAGATATTCAAGACGTGCACGCTGATCTGTTGGAAAAGCAAGTGGAGCCAGGCAAGGGGTATTCCATGCTTCCACTGTTCATGTTGGGTTTTGTTTCTACCATGATTTTTCTGGTGGCGATCTACTTCATCCACCACCGAGGTGGGCTGGACAAGGGTCTCGCAGTCGCCACCGCCATTGGTCACGAAGGCTACAACCCGGATAAGCATGCGGTAGTGGTTAAGGTCGAGATTGACCCGATTGCCGCCGGTAGAAAACTTTATGGCCAAGTCTGTGTGGCTTGCCACCAAGTTGCGGGTAATGGAATAGCCGGATTGTATCCCCCTTTGGCTGGATCAGAGTGGGTCACGGACAGTGAAGAGCGACTGGTTAGGATTCTTCTTCATGGGTTGAAGGGACCGATGGTGGTCGCGGGAGTGCAGTATCCTGGAACGATTCCGATGCCCGCATTTGGAGCCGGAACCAGTTACAACTGGTCGGATGACAAGATCGCTTACGTGCTGTCCTACATTCGTTCCGAGTGGGGGAATGAAGCGGGCTTGATCGAGGTCGAAACAGTCACGGCGATCCGCCTAGCGACCGCGAGCCAAGTGGGCGAGTATACGGCTGACGAGCTCCTCGCAATTCCGTAGATCACCGCTCTCGGTGTCTTTTTATCCAAACCGCAGCCCATGGGTTGCGGTTTTTTATTAAATTCCCAGCAGGCTTAACTTAGAGCCTGTCCCACGGATGTAATTAGCTTGTTAGTAAATGTTTAAGTGGATCTCAAAGAGGCTAAAAACGGCCATTTTGGCCGAATTTAGGCAAATTGGCTCACTATAATT
>Ga0075109_1000100_pt1 | contig 59435 bp, 51 predicted proteins | sample AntAceMetag02UKD_FD_69798 | JGI IMG/M metagenome (GOLD analysis project Ga0075109, IMG submission 69798) | Saline lake microbial communities from Ace Lake, Antarctica - Antarctic Ace Lake Metagenome 02UKD | ecosystem: Environmental > Aquatic > Non-marine Saline and Alkaline > Saline | place...
GGAGTTTAAAGCTAACCCTTTTTGACTGCCTTCCGATTCAAATTTCAGTTTCCTTGCCTCTCTTTCATCAATCCAACTTACCCATAAATATCAAACAGTAAGGATTGACCCTTTTTTCTGCTTCTTCAAACAGTAAGGATTGACCCTTTTTTCTGCTTCTTTTTTCTGCTTTTCGCGTAACTAGCCTTCAGGCCATCCCAGAGCCCGCGAACTACGCCAGTATCTTCGGCTTGTTAGCCCTTGGCTTGGTGGGGTGTCGGAGAAACCGCCGATCTGCTTGAGAGCGCTTTTCAGCCGTCATACATTCAGTTTGAGAGTGGTTGGGGATAGGGCTAGAAGATCGTTTATATGGGGCTAGAAACACCCGTCCTCATCGACCTTTTAAGAAAGTGAACTTCTAGGGGCACTATTCAGTCATCAGTGGCGAGTCGAGCGTGTCCTCAATTCGGTAGTCCACGGCGCTTGCTCTAATTTCGCCGAAGAGCATTGTTCAATCAGAGAGGTTTTTGAATGCTTACCCAGAAGGCGCAGAGCGCCGGAACGAAGAAAAACATGAAACCAATACACGCGATAAAGTATGTAATCGCTTTGATTCTCGCGGGAGCTGGAGTTAAGGGTGCGGTCCTCCTGCTTTCGGAAACTACTGTTGGTGAGGTCACGTTTAATTTTCTCATTTTGGTATCTATTTTTGTAGGTATTTGGGTCGCCTACTCCGACCGCGTTAAAGAGTTCACCTTGGGGCTCGGTAAAATGTCGATGGTTCTCTCGGAGATGAAAGAAACGCAGCGCGACATTGAACTCCGAGAGGACAGAATCAAAGAGATCGGAACTATTCTAGCTGAAGTGGTCGCACACATCGCGGGAGTAGGGAGCAGGTTGGGCAGTGCCGAAACCCATCGCCTGAATCGACTCTGGTTAGAATTCCACTTTAAGCGCCTCGCTGTTCTTTCAGATTCCGATGTTGGCGGAGCGGCTTGGCATTTCATCCAAAAAGTTAGAGATTTGGACGACGAGATTCCCGAACAGAAAGAGCAAATCACAGAAGCGTGGAACGAGGCATATGATGAAATTCGAAAAGAAATCGGTGAACAAAAATAAGCCCATCGAAACGATGCAGAGAATTCGAGCCAGTCTCGCCACCCAGCGTATCCACACTGGCCTAACTGGAAGGAGGGCTCGTTTGGGTTGTTTGGAGACTCCAGCGGTTACTTCCTGGAAATCGGATGCATTCACGGTGTCGATGATCCTTCTGCGAATCAATGGGCGATCGAAACCGCGTTCGATCGGGACGATATAATGGTTTTCGATATGCAAGAGGTCATGCAGGTGCTGTCGTAAGGAGCCATTTAACGGTATCCAAGGTAATCCAAAGGAACGAGATAGTTTAACCTCCGATAGGTCAACCTGTCTGCTGGGACTTGGGGACGAGATAGATTTGATGATTCGTGGTAGGCTATGCAGAGATATTGATCCCTAGCCCCACTCCGTTTAGCGATCTGGGAAGCAGGTTAGTTGCTCAAGGCCTCCAGCGCCCGGCCTTGAGTTTGGCGTAGTGGGGGCGGGCGGCGGCTTCGATTCCGGCGAGTTCACCGGAGAGGGTGCCTGGGCGTTCTTGCCAGGGAGCGAAGTGGGTGGATTTTTCGACAGAGGCATACCAATGCGGGGCCCAGACTCCGTCGGAGTCGCGGGGACCCGGGGGCCAGGTGAGCATGGTGTCAGAAAATTGGATACCGACGTGGTCACACAGTTTTTCGAGGTAGACACGGGGAGCGCGAAGGAAGTCTCCGCTGTCGATCACGAGCGGGGCTTGGCCTTGCTGCTGGGTCAGCCAATCGAACAGCGCGGTTTGTTGGGTGAAGCCGATGTCTTCCAGGGTGACGGTTTCGCGGCTGCGGGTGTAGGAGAGTAGCACTTCGCGGGGGTCGCGGATGAGGAATACGTGGGTGAGGTTGGTCAGCCAATCACGGGGGATCTCGGGCAGCAGATGATGGGTCATGTGTTTTTGATAAAACACGGGGGCGTCGTGGGGGATCGGACCGGTGGCGCGGGTGGCGACGTCGTGCCAGTTGGTGAGTCCATCGGCGATGATGGTATCGCCACCGGGGTGGATGAGACCCGTGGTTTGGAGGTAGTGAGCGTAGAGCGGCTCGTCCCAGACGGTGGTGTCGGCACGGTTTTCCCACGCTCGCATCATCGCGGTGGAGATGTTGCGGGGCCCCGACCACATGGCGAGCCGGACACTCATTTGCGCGGTGCGGATTCGGCGCAGTCGCGGGCGATGAGGGCTTGGTAGAGTTCTTGGAGCCGGGCAGTCACGGGACCCCGTTCGCCGTCGCCGATGCGGCGGCCATCGATGGAGGTGACGGGGGCGACGCCGGCGAAAGTGCCGGTGACAAATGACTCCTGCGCGCTGTAAACATTGGTCAGACTGAAGTTGCGTTCGTGCACGGGAATGCCGGCTTCGCGGCAAACGCGAATGACGTTGTGGCGCGTGATGCCGGCGAGGCAGTAGTCGCCGGAGGAGGTCCAGACTTCGCCGCGTTTGACGATGAAGAAGTGGGTGGAATTACAGGTCGCCACAAACCCTTGTTGATCGAGCATTAGCGCTTCATCGGCTCCGGCCTTGGTGGCTTGGATGCAGGCGAGGATGCAGTTGAGCTTGGAGTGGCTGTTGAGCTGGGGATCTTGCACGTCGGGCGGACCGCGGCGCACGTGAACGGTGAAGAGGTTGATGCCGCGGGTGAGGGTCTCGGGCCGGGCGTTTTTGTATTCGGGAATAATGACGATCGTGGGAGGCGAGATCGTGACGCGGGGATCTTGGTAGGGGGTCGCTTTGACGCCGCGCGAAATCATGAGGCGGATGTGCACGCCGTCGGTCATCTGGTTGGCTTCGAGCACGCGGTAGAGTTCGCGCGTGAGGGACTCCCGGGTTTGCTGGAGATCGAGGTCGAGCGCCGCCGCTCCTTCCCACAAACGATCCAAATGTTGATCGAGGAAGGCGATGCGCCCGGCGTGAACGCGGAGGCCTTCCCAGATGCCGTCGCCCAGAATGAAGCCACTGTCGAATACCGACACGGTGGCCTGAGCTCGAGGCACGAGCTGAGCGTTGACGGAGATCAAGCTATCCGCGTTGCGCGAATCATCAACGTAGTCGTGCGTGCCGTGAGCCATGTTGCGTGGGTTTAAGGTTGGGTGCTGAAGCGGTAGATCGTGGTCGTTTCGTAACGTTCACCGGGGCGAAGCGTGATACTGGGAAAGTTGGGCTGGTTGGGTGAGTCCGGGTAGTGTTGGGTTTCCAAGCAAAACGCGCCGCGATAGCTATACGGTTTTCCATCGGGACTGGAGAGGTTGCCTTCCAGGAAATTGCCGCCGTAGAGCTGGATGCCGGGTTCGGTGGTGAGCACCTCTAGGACGCGTCCGCTGGTGGGCTCGGTCACGCGCGCGGCGAAACTGAGCTCGGGTCCAGGGCGGTCGAGGACGAAGTTGTGATCATATCCGCCACCGGCGATGAGTTGCGGGTGTTTTTCACCCACTCGATCTCCGAGCGACTGGGGCTTGGTGAAATCAAAAGGAGTGCCGGCCACGGGGGCGATTTCACCGGTCGGTATCATGTTGTTACCTACAGGAGTGTAAGTGGTGGCGGCGAGTTCAAGCTCATGGTCGAGCACGTCGCCTTCGCCGGCCCCCTTCAAGTTGAAGTAGGTGTGGTTGGTGAGATTGACGGGGGTCGCCGCATCGGTGACGGCACGGTAGTCCATGCGGAGGCCGTGGTCGGCGGTGAGGGAGTAGACGACTTCGACCTCGAGCTTGCCGGGGTAGCCCTCTTCGCCGGCAGCGCTGGTGTAGGCGAGGTGCAGGGCAGGGTGGCCATCCACTTTGGTGGGCGTGGCTTTCCAGAGGACTTTGTCGAATCCGATGAGGCCGCCGTGAAGATGACAGGGCACGCCGGCCTGTTCGTCGTTGGTCGCGAGCGTGTAAGACTCGCCGTCGAGGTCGAATTTACCGTTAGCGATGCGGTTGCCGGCCCGACCGATGAGGGCACCGAAGTAGGGGTTCTTGGCGACGTAGGCCTCAACGTTATCGTAGCCGAGGGCGACGTTGGTCAACTTCCCGTCACGGTCCGGCACCATCAGACGGACGACGATGCCGCCATAGTCGGTGATGTGAGCTTCGAAGCCACTGGGAGCACGTAAGATGTGGAGTTCCGCTTCTCGATTATCGGGGAGGGTGCCGAATGGTTGAGTTAATAGGGCAGTCATGGCGGTAAGTTCGGAAAAGAGTTTAAACATGGGGTAGGGAGTTTGGGGCTAGAGGGGGGGGGCGGAATTATTTTTCAATAATATCGTTCGGTTCTGCAATCAATCACTGAAGCGTAAGTTCCCCATTCGGAGTAAGTCACACTGGGCACAGAGATTTATCCAGAGGGCAAAACGCCGAGTTTTCGAAATAGAGAGAAAGGCGAGCGGCTTTCCCGGCCAGGTGAAGCGCTTCCCTCCTCGATTTAGGGCACTCAGTATCGATGCAACTCCGGTTTGCTTCGTGTTGAGCTGCAGTGTCCGGTTGATGGGTTCTTCACGCACGGGGATGAGCACAGAATCTACCCTGAACAACTGAACAAACATTAACAGTTTTTGCCCTTCTACGACTATTCGCTGCCGGCCACTACGGTGGTCTTGCCGAGACCTTCGGGCCCCATGCTTTGGTAACCGCCATCGATGGGGAGATCGGTTCCTGTGATGAAACTGGCGTCGTCACTGAGCAGGAACAGCACGGGGCGGGCAATTTCAACCGGATGGCAGCAGCGGGCGAGCATGTGGTATTCGCCCCAGATGGGATCCCATTTTTCGGGGCCGCCGCCGTCGATGTTGGAGGCGCGGAGGGTTTCGCGGGTCCAGGTCCACCCGGGGCTCACGCTATTCACGCGAATCTTCTGAGGCGCGTAGTCCAACGCCATACACTTGGTGAGGGTGTTCACGGCGCCTTTGGCGGCGTTGTAAGTCCAGCGATGGGGTTGAGCGATGAAGGCGGAAATACTGGATACATTGACGACCGCGCCGCCGCCCTGTTTGGCCATGTGGGGGGCTGAGGCCGCCGTGAGGCGACCGTAGGCGACCGGGCCGACAAAGAATGCGCGTTGCCAGTCGGCGGTGGTGGCATCGTGACTTTTGGCCGTGAAGGAAAAAGCGTTGTTAACGAGGTAGTCGATCCGGCCGAAGTGGGCGGCGGCTTCATCGACGAATTGTCGAGTGAATGCTTCTTCTTCGAGGTTACCGACCCAGGCGCGGATGGGGTTTCCCGCTTTGGTGAGCTCGGCGGCGACGGATTGAGCTTGGGGGTCGATATCAGCAAATGCGACCGAGGCCCCCTCGCGGAGGAGTTCTGCAATGATGGCGCGGCCGATACCACGCACGCCGCCGGTCACGAGGGCGACTTTACCGTGGAAGCGGTTGAGGCTGGGGAAGGTGGGGGCGATGGGGGCTGGCATGGTGGGGCGAAAGGGAAGGTTAGGCGGGCACTCCGGCAACCGCGCGGATGGGTGAGCCGTCACGGCCTTTGATGTTTAAGGGAAAGGCCATGAAGGTGAACTCCTCTGGTAGTTTTTCGAGATGGGTCAGTCCTTCCACGATGACAAGCTCGACGCCTGGAGCGAGGAGGATGAGGTGGCATTCTTTCCAGTCCACGCTCGGAGTCGGTGTATCCATGCCGATGAGACCGATGCGCTTCTCGGCAATCCAGCGCGCGGCTGGCAACGTGAGAGTCGGAAACGCGGAAAAGAATTCGGGCGTGCCAAATTTTTGGTCCCAGCCGGTGCGGTAAATGATCTTGGCACCGGGAGTGAACTTAGCGGCGTGAGGCTCAAACATCTCGACGGTGAGCGGAGTGCTCGGGGCGAGGGCGCCGCCTGGGGCGAGATCAACCAAGTGCGCTTCCCCGTAAAATTGCTCGAGAGGCATCTGGTCGATGGTCTTGCCATCGTCGTAGAAGTGGAATGGCGCGTCGAGATGAGTGCCCTGGTGGCTCGCCATGCTGATTTGCGACATGTTGTAACCGATTGAAGAAACCGTGTTGTGGACCAACACGCTGATCTTTGGATCGAAGGGGAAGTTGAGTTGTCCGTGTTCGAGCGGGTGAGATAAATCGATGAGCTGCATGGGGTATTGAGGGGTGAAAAACTGCGGTGGCGCGCCGCGTTCGATGATGGTGATTTCGGCCTGACCGCTGGATGGGCGCAAAATGAATTTTCCTGAAAATTTGTCACATTCCTGCCGCTCGCGCCTCGCGGGGGCGCGAGCCGAAACGCCCTGAGAGCTCTATGAGGTCAAAGAAATCTCGGCTGGTGCCAAGTGATCCTCGCCGAGGCTGGGCTCGTTACTTCGCTCCGAGATCGCGGGCGAGGGTGCGGGTCATGCGCTCGGTGGTGATAAAGCCCCAGTCGTAGTCGTCGTGGTATTTGGCGAGCGGGTTGGCCGCGATGATCTCGTCGGTTGAGTGACCCTGCGCGACGTGCGCTTGGATGATTTTATGCGCATCCTGGAGCATGGCGAGATCTCGTTCAAGATCGGCTTTGGTGGCGAGAGGGCCGTGACCGGGAATGATTTTGGTTTGGTCGTCGGCGAGTAAAAGTATCCGTTCTTGGGCGTTTAAGAAGCCGGCCACGCTGCCGCCGTTGTCGAGGTCGATGAAGGGGAAGATACCGTGGAAGAACGCATCGCCGGTGTGGATCACGTTGACGTCGGGGAAGTGAATGATCGAGTCGCCGTCGGTATGAGCAGCGGCGACGTGAATCAGATGGGCCGGTTGGTCGTTGAGGTAGAACGACATTTCCTCGGAGAACGTGATGACTGGAACGGACGCGGCGGATGGTTTTTCGTCTTGGTGGAGCAGACGGCTGCGCATGGTTTCGTGGGAAACAATGTAGGCGCCCGATGCGGCGAAGTCGGCGTTGTTACCAATATGGTCACCGTGAAGGTGGGTGTTGATGAGGAAGTCGACCGGTGCGTCGGTCAGTTCGGCGAGAGCCGCTTTCAATTGGGGCAGAAACGGTGGCATCGAATCGTCGATGACCACGAGGCCATCCTTGCCGATGGAGACGCCAATGTTACCGCCAGTGAATCCGCCGACGCCCATGAGCATAAACAAACCAGGCGCGACTTCGGTGGTCTCGAAGTGAGGCTCGCCGGCATGATGGTCGGCGTGGGCAAGAGGGGTAAAAGCCAAGGATAAGGCGGCGAAGAGGGCGGTGAGGGATCGTTTCATAAATTTAGTCTTCCGGGCAGTGAATTCCGATCCCCGATGAATGCAAAGTGAGTGACCAGTGGTAGGGTCTCCGATCGGAAACTTAGAACCGGAACGTGTATTGGAATTTACCAGCGAGTTTGGTGTCGAGGGCGACCAAACGCAGGTTGCCGGTATCTTCGGCGAGCCAGCCCTGGTTGAAGGAAATGAAGAGATCGTTGCCGGGGCGAATGGTCCAACGCACGCGACTTTGCCAACCGAGATTACGGGAGCGGTTGTCGTATTGAATGAGGTTGGAAAAGGTCAGGCGAGGGGAGACGGCGTAGTTGATCGTCGAGGTGAGGGTGCGGGCGATGAAGTCCCCTTGCGGCAAGTGGGCGAACGTTTGGTTCGTGCGAAAGGCGAAGGTGAAGTGCGGCGGGAGATTATAAGAGAGGGTAGTCGAAAGGGTTTCAGCCGAGCCTGACCAAAAGTCACCGTAGCCGAAACTGACGAAGGCGGAGAGGGGGCGTTTGTTGGCGGAGGCCAGCACGATGGATGATCGCTGGGTGTCGTAGTCGCCGGCAGGAAGAATCACGCCGGGAGAAATCTCAAAAGGACGGAAGAGTCGCTCGAAGTCGGCCGCGTAGTCGATAAGCGCGTGGATGGAATCACCGGATTTGAAGTGCCAGTCGAGCGGGGTGATGCGCACGGATGAGCTCTCGAGTTTTCCGTTATCGAGACGTTCGAAACGCGTATAATAGAGGTCGTGAAACATTTGCTGGATATTGAGCAAATCACGAGGGCGTGGATTGTAGCTCACGGCGGCGCGATACATGCGCACGTTACGGCGTTGCACGAAGCCGATGGCGGGATCGAAATTTTGCTGAATCTCACGCATCACGAGCATGCCATCCCACTGGTCGTTGGGGTAGCGTAGGGAGAAGCCGTAAGATAGATCGTCATCGGTCACGCCTTGATTATCCGATTTCAGGCCGAACGCGTCGAAAACTAGATTGCGGGTGCCGTTTTGGAATCGGGAGGTCGCGAGTTTGAGGTCCATGCCATAAGTGCTGCCGGACTGATTGGCGGCGGGGGCGCCATCGGTGAAAATACCGCCGATGTAGGATTGCTCGAAGAGGTTTTGTTTTAGTCGGGCGACGAGGAAATCTTTCGCCTCGACGAGGGAGGTGGAATCGGTGCGCACGCCGAGTAAGCCAACCTCGGTGTTATGGACTTTCCCGGTGAGTTTGGCGCCGTATTCGAGGGGCACTTCCCCGCCGTTGAGCAGGCCGATGCGGCGACTGAAAAATGGGAATACATCGGCACCGGCACGAGGAACTCCGCCGGGAGGAACGGGGCCGGTGCTGGCGAAATCGAACACCCCGACGTCTTCGAGGAAGAACGATCGCTTCTCCGGAAAAAAGAGCGAGAAGCGGGTTAGGTTGATCTGGCGGGCATCGACTTCGGTTTCTCCGAAATCGGTGTTGAACGTCCCGGTGAATTTCAGACTGGGCGTAATATTGTAGGATAGATCCAGACCGGGTTCAAACTCGGTCGCATCGCCGCCAGAGGTTGAGGAATTCAGCCAACTGCCGGCCACGAAGGGACGGATGTCGAGCCCTCGACCTTGGTTGAGATCGTGGAGTCCGGATATTTCTCCGGCTTCGGAGATCTGGAGAAACTCGGTTTCGAGCCGGGCGCCGGACCAGAGGTCCTGTTCTTGTTTTCGATGGATACTGCGCGACAGATTGAATCCCCACGTTGAGGCGTCGGCAGGGAAATTGAGGCTCTTGAACGGAATGGCGATTTCGGCGATCCACCCGTCGTCCGAGCGCGACGTGCGCAGATCCCAAATGGTGTTCCAGTTGGTGTTGAGGTCTTGGGTGCCAAACGCGAGGCCATCGACCAAGGCGCCGTTGGGGTTGGTCGCGAAGTAGAAGGCGTTGCGTTGATTGCGAAAAGTATCGAGAAGGATCTCGATGCGATCGTTGGCTTTGAGACCGGCATCGCGCGACATTTGCGTGGCGATGATTGCGGCAGGGGCGGAGTCGTAGGCGACGATACCGATGTAGAGATTGTCCGCATCGTAGAGCAGGGTGACATCGGTTTTTTCAGTCGGGGTTTGGCCGGGGTGAGGTTGGCGTTGTTGGAGGTCTCCGATCGGAGAGGCGGACTGCCATGCTGACTCATCGAGTTGACCGTCGATGGCGATTTTGGAATCAATGCGCATCACGGTGATCGTGCGTTTTGCAGCCGAAAAATTCTGGGACTCAGTTTGTTGGGCTTGGAGCGGACTGAGGCAGCTGAAGCAGGCAAAACCCAAGCAACTGAGAAATAGGTGAAACACTTTCCGTTTGGTCGTGCGGTGGTCTCCATTACGTAGGAGGGAAAGGAAGTGATTCATGGTCAGGGGTAGAGGGATGCTGATCCATTTCGCGTGATCTCGTCCAGACACGATTCGCCTTGCCCAAAAATCGCTTTTTGCGACCACCAAAGGGTTGTCGGAAGGGGATTTCCCCTCCATACTGCCTACAGCATGCCCCTCAACTACTCCGAACAAATCACCATTGCGTTACCCCGGACAAAGGTAATTGAACTCTTTAATAACCCAGAGAATCTGGCCAAGTGGATGTGCGGTTTGCAGAGCCTCGAACATCTCGAAGGGGAACCCGGTCAATTCGGGGCCAAATCTCGCCTGACCGTTAAGATAGGAAAACGGGTGATGGTCATGACCGAGACCATCACGCTGAGTAAACTACCCGCTGAAATCATTTTTGAATACGATTGCGATGGAGTGCACAACCGAGTGCGCAATCAATTCGTGGAATTGAGTGAGAAAGAAACAGTCTGGGAAACGATTCACACGTTTAAGTTTGATAGTTTGATGATGAAATTGATGGGGAAGTTTTTACCGTTCATGTTTCGCAAGCAATCTCGCGAATACATGGCGAACTTCCAAGCGTTCGCGGAAAGCGACGCGGCGTGTGCGACCTAGTTTGGACGAGCTTGATATTTACGTGCGTGCGGCAAGTCAGTATTACATGTGATCGGATGGCATCGCATTTACTTCTGCGTTTTCTCTTCCTCGTTTGGCGCTCTTAAAATCAATTTTCCGTAATCTTAGATTAGCTGGCTTGGGGCATTCAGGTGATCGGGTCTTTGGTCTCGACCTCTTGCGCGCGTTGGCGATCTGCGCCGTGATTTACGCTCACGGGTTTCCATTTTGGAATCTCCGGGACTGGTCGCGATCGCCCAACGATTCATATTAGATGGGGTGACGATCTTTTTTGTGCTGAGCGGATTCTTGATCGGCCAAATTGTAATCCGCGATTTTAGCACGCACCCGGCGAATTACCGCACGGTCTTGTCTTTTTGGAAACGAAGGTGGTTTCGCACTCTGCCAGCTTTCTATTTGGTCTTACTGCTGCTGGCGGTAGTTTACGAACCGAGGAAGATTGTGCTGCTTCAGTTTTCCTTTTTTTCTCAAAATTTACTGGATCACTATCCGTTTTTCTTCCGGGAGGCTTGGAGTATTTCGATTGAGGAGTGGTTTTATCTGGGACTGCCGATTGGGTTGGTCGTTAGCCTGAGTTTCCAGGGGAACTTACGCCGTAGTTTGTTGTTGGTCATTGGTCTATTGGGGCTGGTGGGACCGTTGATGCGAGTGGTGCAGTTTCGACTTCACGATCCATCTCTACCTGAGTTCTGGTTTCTCTACATTCGGGGCACCGTGTTCTGCCGCTTGGATAGTCTGGCACGGGGTGTTTTCGCAGCCTATCTGAGCCACTATTTTCCGTCGATTTGGACTGCGGCGAAACGCGTGAGACTACTGCTTGGGTTGGCCATTCTTTTGCTCCCGCTGGGGTTTCATGATTATTTGAAAATAGTAGGAGTTGCGCCCACGGAGCTACTGGCGGTGCTTTACTTCTGGATCGAACCGTTGGCGACATTTTTGATGCTGCCCTTTCTAAGCACTTACCGGCGAAGCCCCGACGGATTCACTTTGGCAGTTACCCACGTGAGTGTGATTTCATAAGCGATGTATCTGTTGAATCTTAGTGTGATCAGGCTCAAAATATTACCTTGGTTTCAAAGTGGCTTCATGCCCGACGAGAGAGGGCTCGGCTGGCAGTTTTTTTCGGTGGCTCTGTTTGTCGTGATAACCTTGATGCTATCGACTTGGTTCTACCGCTTCTATGAAGCGCCTTGCACTCGACTCCGCGACCGATTGTAATTTCCTTGGGAAAAGTGAGATAGCTAGTCTGGGAGCGGCTGTGTTTTGACGGTAAATATTACGCGATCTTGGCGGCGGCCACTTAGGGTGTGGCCGATGAAAGTGGAGCGCACAAATAGGTCGTAGGTCAGCAGGCCTATGCTGATAGTGGCGGAGGAGACGAAGCCGAGTTTTAAGGACCAATGGAGGGGGAGTTCTGCGACGGCGACTTGCAGCCAAATGACGATGGGAAGATGGATGAGATACATCCAATAGGAGGAGTCCGCGAAGTAGCGAATCACCTTGTTTGGTTGGTGGCAGAGCAGGCGAAAAATCCCGATGGTGAGCCAGACTAGAGTCCACATCATCAGGGCATAGCTGACATTGAAAACGAGATGAGCCGGACGGTATTGCGGGTGGCCGGGGTCCAACTGAATGGAGAAAAGCATCACGGTGACTACGATCGCCAGGAGCGCCGCGGTGCAGCGCCACCACGTAATTTTGGCGAAGTGAGTGATGGTCTGGGGTTGACGATTGAGGAGCCAGCCAAGGCTGAAGAATCCTCCGTAGAGCAAAACCAAGGTAAGGTTCGGAACGAGTGATTCATCCGTCGCATCAACGCCCCAGCTACTCATTTGATCGAGCACGAGAGAAATTGGAATAACGGCAGCGGGGAGAGCCCACGGAGAGTCGGCCAACCATGCGATCCGTTTGTCGAAGATGCGTCGCATGGCGTCGGCTCCGGTCTGCCATGACGAGATCAAGGCGCGCCCGATTACCGTCAAACCGGTGATGATGATGAGGTAGTAGAGGAACCAAAGATGGGTGCCAACCAAGAGTCCCTTGGGGAGGTTTTTGAGGTTTTGAAAACCGAGGGCTAAGCTCGCCCAAAATTCGTAGTCTCCACGCATACTCATGGCGCCCATGGTCCAGCCGGAGGCGACCAGCGGCTGGAGAAAAAACCAGCCCACGATGAAGGGAATGACGATCCGGATACTCCGAGCAGTCAGCAATTCCTTCAGTCCTTTTCGATGGAGCGTCATATGGCCGAAGAACCCGGCCAGAAGGAAGAAAAGTTCCATCCGGAAACTATGGCTGATCGTGGCAAAGGCCGCGGAATACCAACTCGTTGATATATCTTGCACCGCCCACCCGATGAAGACGGGCACGAAGGATAGACTCGCGTGAAACACGACTCCGAGTAGCAACGCGAAGGCACGGGTGGCGTCCAGATAGGCGAGTCGCGGGGAGGCGGTTGTCGTCGGCTGAGCATTGGTTGGTGGTTGAGGCACGGAGTCCATCGTGAGCGTCTTAGGTTTTAGTAGAAAGCGATTTCATCGATTTCGTAGGCGAAGGTGCCGGGAGTCATGCCGGCCGATACTAGGTTAATACTGGTGATGGTTTGTAGATTGAGCGGGGTCTGCGCAGTCCAGATTTGTTTTAGGTCAGCGAAGGGAATGCGCACCTCGGTAAACTCGCTCAGTTGACGGGTCAGGGGGGCGCTGGTGTGAAAATCGAAATTCACGATTTCGGAGCTAGCGACCTGAATCATGAGAGTGCCTTGACTCACTTTAACGAGAATGCGAATACCCTCATATTGGCTCACGTCTTGGGGGCTTCCGTCGGCGGTCAGGATAAGCGGAATACTGATGAATCCGGGGGAACCGCGGCCGGGAGTGAGAGTGCCCTTCATCGCGACGATGCCGTCCTTAAACGATGACACAGAGTGTGACTGCCCCCCCCGCGTCTTTATCGCTGAAAATCATGCGAGGCATGCCGTTGGTCATGTGCTTGGCGTTGGAAAAGTTGTCGATCAGAGCAGGGGGCGATTCAGCGCGAAGGGCGATGGTGTTCACCACGGCCAGTTTGTTGGGCAGTATGGGGGTGTTTTTTGCGCTGTTGTATGGCTGGCGCAGTTTGGCGCTGGCCCGGCCGGAAGCGTTGGGTGCCATCATGGATTGGAACCACTTGATGATCGTGGGATTTTCGGTCGGTTGGTCTTGGTTTTTCCTGCGGCGACTACGGGCACAGGGTGCACTCCGGGCGGAAGAGCGCCGGCTTTATCCCGAACTCTTTGAGGATTTTCGTTTCCAGACGGGATCCCGAACGTCGGAATATATCAGTCGGGCGACGTGGTGGGGGGTGCCGTTGGTGCATGTGCGATTTGGGATGCAGGAGGTGGGACAAAAACCGACTTTCGGCTGGATCGCGGTGGGCGACAGAGCCATCGGGTTGTTGTTTGCTTTTGGGGGAGTGGCCGTCGGCTTCTGCAGTATCGGGGTCATTTCTGCCGGCGTCATTTCGCTGAGCGCAATCGGAGTCGGGGTCTTGGCGGTCGGAGCGATCGGGGTCGGTTGGTGGGCGGTGGGGGCAGTCGCCGCGGGAGTGCATGCGTTTGGGGCGATGTCGGCGACCGCGTGGGAAATCGCGCAAGGTGGGGGCTTTGTCTGGTCGAACTACATCGCCATTGGGCCGTTGGCGCAGGCACCTCATGCTAACGATGTGATCGCCTGGCTCACCGTTTATAATCCGCAGGCCGAGCGAGATTGGCTGATCTACGGTGGAGTGATCGCTTTCCTGACCTTGGTGCCTACGGCGGTTTATGCTCAGGCGGTGAGGCAGCGGCTCCGAACCGGCTCCACTGTTTCCCAACCTAAAACGAAAGACTCAAAATGAGTGACCCTATAAAACAAATTGATCCACGCCTCTTCGCCGTCCTCGGATGTGCGACGTTAGGCCTTGGAGTGGGGTTCTTTTTCTTCTCCTACTCGATCTTCGCCTTCCTCGGCTGGCTCATGAGTGGGGTCGGCGTAGGATTGTTGGTCGCCGGTGTCTTGTCGCGCCGTGGGAAGGGTGACTGAAAGACGGTGGGCGTTGGGTATGGGGGGGACTTGGTTTCCATTTCGATCTACGCTAATGCGGTGTGGAAACGGTTTACGGCCCGATTCCTCTGAGGGATCAGTTAGCTGCGGGCGAAGCGGATGAGTGATGTGAATTCACCTGTGTCCGCTTGTTTGAGGGCAGTGAGATAGTCGTTGCGGGTGTCGCCGGTGGCGGTGAGTTCGGTTCCTCCGCCCCAGGTAACGATTAAACGGTCGAATGGGTTGGCCAAATGATCTGCCAGCAGGCGGGCGTGGCCGTTGTGCCCGGGGTGGATGGCGACCAGGCCGTGATGAAATCGCACGCAGATTTCGTCGATTTCGTCGTCAATCCATGCTAGGGCATCTTCTCAGAGAGTCACTCGTCGTGGAGTGATTTTGGAGAGCAGGAACGCCGAGGTTGACTTCGTTGTCGCGAGTTTTTTCCGCCCATCGCCAAACCCGTCGAAACATGCGGCGGTGAAGTTCGCGGATGAACAGGTAATCCAATAAATCGTCCGGAGTCAGCTTGCGCCGGGGGCCAAATAGCCATCGTCGAGCTTCGAGAATGTTCTCTCGTTCTAGCAGGTTGAGTTGCGCGAGGGTGATCACGCTCGGAATCAGCCAACGCTCTTCATCGGGAGAAACTGGAGTCGTGCCGGAATTGTCGTTCCCGGAGGGTAAGCGCGGCAGGTTAGCGCAGGCGTTCGGAGATTTGTTGGTCGAGATCTCCGCTCCCTGAGCCTCCAAATTCATGGAGTGTTCAGTGGCGCGTAGATGACGAATCACGGGATCATGTTCAGCGGCGAGTTCGGTAAACGTGCGACCATCGCGGGGTACTCAGGCGACGACGAGTTCGCAGTCTAAGGCCGCGGCTGCCCGGCGTATGCTGGCTCGGGTGATGGGGGCGGCTTCTTACTGCTTTTCTTGGTGCTGGATCGAGGATATCGAGACGTTGAGTTTTTTCGCTACTGTGGCCCGAAAGAGGCCAAGAGCGTCGCACACTGCCCGCAACCGACCGTGCACCGGGCGGGCCGATGGGGCGGATTTGTTTGGTGAAGGATTGCAGAGATTTAACGCCTATAAGCCTCTATTTAGCGGGTTCGGAAAACGGAGAAGTCTTACTGTCGGGCGAAAAGCTCGACCCACGTGGAGACCTCGGGATGGGGCGGAAGGTTAGACTCTCGGCCTGACGGGTTTGGGGGGGGGCGGGAGGGGGAGGCGGTTTACTGGGGAACTACACGTCGTAGTCCAAATAGGGTCCGAGCCATTTCTCGACGTCGGCGATGTCTCGGTGGGAGCGGTTGGCGTAGTCTTTGACTTGGTCTTTGGCGAGTTTGCCCACGGCGAAGTATTTGGACTTGGGGTGGTGGCAATACATGCCGCTGACGCTGCTGGCGGGATACATGGCGTTGGACTCGGTGAGGATGATTCCGGTCGCGTTCTCGACGTCGAAGAGTTTCCAGAGTTGGGGTTTCTGGGTGTGGTCGGGGCAGGCGGGATAACCCGGAGCAGGGCGGATGCCGCGGTATTTTTCGCGGATGAGTTCCTGCGCGGTGAGGTCTTCGGTTTTGCCGAAGCCGGCATACTCGCGGGCCTTCTGATGGAAGAGTTCGGCCATGGCTTCGGCGATGCGATCGCCGAGGGCTTGCACCATGATGGCGTTGTAGTCGTCGCCGGCGTCTTTGAAGGATTTCGAAAAGGTCTCCACCCCGGATCCGGCGGTGACGGCGAAGCCTCCGAGGTAGTCGATGCGGCCGGAGTCTTTGGGGGCGAGGTAGTCGGCGAGGCAGTGGTTAAATTGCTTGGCTGGTTTTTCCATCTGCTGGCGCAGGAAATGAAAAGTATCGATAATTTCGCTACGTGATTCGTCGGCGTAGACTTCGACCGAATCGCCGACGGCGTTAGCCGGGAGGAAACCCATGATGGCGCGCGGGGAGAACCGTTTTTCGTCGACGATGCGTTGGAGCATTTCTTTGGCGTCGGCGAAGAGTTTGGTGGCTTCTTCTCCGACCACGTTGTCGGTGAGAATATCGGGGTAACGGCCGTGGAGTTCCCACGCGCTGAAGAAGGGGGACCAGTCGATTAATGTAATGATCTCAGCAAGAGTGATGAGCTCATGGCATTGGTTTTCGATTTTCGATTTCGGATTTTGGATTGGTTCGGAACGGAAGATTTTGGGGCCGAGGAATTCGGGTTTGGGGATGTCGATGTTGGCCCAGTCGAATTGCGGGGCGCGAGCGCGGGCTTGGGCAAGTTTTAGCAGGGGCTTGCGGTTGCGGCGGGCTTCGAACGCTTCGCGTTGTTTGATTTGTTTGGCCTCGTTCTCGGCCATGAAGGCAGGCTTTTTCTCATCGCTGAGCAAAGCGCTCACGACGTTGACCACGCGAGAGGCGTCCAGCACGTGAACGACGCCAGGAGCGTAGGCGGGGGCGACTTTGACGGCGGAATGGGCGGGGGAGGTGGTGGCACCGCCGATGAGGAGGGGCACGGTGAAACCCTGTCGGGTCATTTCCTTGGCGACGTGGACCATCTCATCGAGGGACGGAGTGATGAGACCGGAGAGGCCGATGACGTCGGCGCCAATCTCTTTGGCTTTGGCAAGGATCTTGTCGCAGGCGACCATCACGCCCATGTCCACGACCTCGTAGTTATTGCACGCGAGCACGACGCCCACGATGTTTTTGCCGATGTCGTGCACATCGCCTTTGACGGTGGCGATGAGGAATTTGCCTTGGGCTTTGGTGGCTTCGCCGGCGGCTTCAGCGCGGGCTTTTTCCTCTTCCATGTAGGGGGTCAGGTGAGCGACCGCTTTTTTCATGACGCGGGCGGATTTGACGACTTGGGGCAGGAACATTTTGCCGGCGCCGAACAGATCACCGACGACGCGCATGCCATCCATGAGCGGGCCTTCAATGATATCGAGGGGACGGGGGAAACGAGGATCAACGCGGCACTCTTCGGTGTCGGCTTCGATGAAGGTATCGATGCCTTTGACGAGGGCGTGTTTCATGCGCTCGACAACGGGTTCTTCGCGCCACGCGGCGGCAGCGGGTTTGGCGGCGACGACTCCGCCGGCTTTGGCGGCATCGGCGTCGGCTTTGAGTTCTTCGGCGTGATTGATCAGCGCTTCGGTGGCCTCGGGGGAACGGTTGAGCAGCACGTCGTCGACGAGGTCGCGGAGCTTGGGTTCGATCTCATCGTAGACGCCGAGCATGCCGGCGTTGACGATGGCCATGTCCATGCCCTGTGAGATGGCGTGGTAGAGGAAGGCGGTGTGCATCGCCTCACGCACGGGATTGTTGCCGCGGAAGGAGAACGAGACATTGGACACGCCGCCGGATATTTTGGCGTGGGGGAGCGTGTCTTTGATGATCTTCGTGGCTTCGAAGAAATCGACGGCGTAGTTGTTGTGCTCGTCGATGCCGGTCGCGACGGTGAGAATGTTGGGATCGAAGATAATGTCTTCGGGAGGGAAGCCGATGCCGGTGAGGAGATGGTAAGCGCGGGTGCAGATGCGGACTTTTTCGTCGCGAGTGGCGGCTTGGCCTTGCTCGTCGAAGGCCATGACCACGGCGGCGGCGCCGTAGCGCATGAGGAGGCGGGCACGTTCGAGGAAGGTCTCTTCGCCGTCCTTGAGCGAGATGGAGTTGACGATGCCTTTGCCTTGGAGGCATTGCAGGCCGGCTTCGAGCACGCTCCATTTGGAGGAGTCGAGCATGATGGGCACGCGGCAGATATCGGGCTCGGCGGCGATCAAGTTGAGGAACTTGACCATGGTGGCTTCGCCATCGATGAGCGCTTCGTCGACGTTGATATCGATGATGTTGGCGCCGTTCTCGACTTGCTGGGCGGCGATGGCGAGACAGCCGTCCCAGTCGCCGGCTTTGAGCATACGGGCGAAGCGGGGGGAGCCGGTGATATTAGTGCGTTCACCAACGACGAGGAAAGAGGAGGCGGATTTGGTCACGGGAAGAGAATGGCTGGGAGACAGGATTGTTTAACCACGAATGGACACTAATGGCTTCACCTAACGGTTACGCACGGAGGGCTGACGCACGGTGGGTTTTTTTGGCCGAGAGACAGGGGCGGGGGCGCTGAGAACGAGTATGGGAAAGATTCACTCGACCACGGTGAGGGGTTCTAGACCGGAGAGTTGCATGGCGTTGGAGCGGGCGGGGATGGGGCGGGCGGGGAGGGTTTTGACGGACTCGGCGATGGCGGCGATGTGGTCGGGGGTAGAGCCGCAGCAGCCGCCGACGAGGTTAACGAAGCCAGCGTTGGCGAAGTCGGCGAGGTCATGGGCCATGTGGGCCGGGCTCTCGTCGTAGCCGCCGAAGGCGTTGGGTAAGCCGGCGTTTGGATAACACGTCACGTAGCACTCGGCGAGGGTGGAGAGCTCTTCGAGGTAGGGGCGCATCTCCGTCGCGCCGAGCGCGCAGTTGATGCCGACGCTGAAGGGGTGAGCGTGGCGGATAGAGTTGTAGAAGGCCTGAATAGTTTGACCAGAAAGCGTGCGGCCGGAGGCGTCGGTGATGGTGACGCTGATCATGACGGGGAGCTTGATGCCGGTTTCTTCGAATACGGTGGAGATCGCGAAGAGGGCGGCCTTGCTGTTGAGGGTGTCGAAGATGGTTTCGACGAGTAGGGCATCGACGCCAGCGGAGATGAGGGCGCGGACCTGTTGGGTGTAGGCGATGACGACTTCGGCCCAGGAGACGGCGCGGTAGTCGGGACGATTGACTTCGGGCGACATGGAGAGAGTTCGATTGAGGGGGCCGATGGCGCCGGCGACGAAGCACTTACGGCCGGGAGTGGCGGCTTCGGCAGTGACGGCGGCGCGGCGGGCGCAGGCGACGGCGGCGGTGTTGAGTTCGGTGACGATGGACTCGAGTTTGTAGTCGGCTTGGGCGATGGTGGTGCCGCTGAAGGTGTTGGTTTCAACGATGTCGGCTCCGGCGGCGAAGTAGCGGCCATGGATCTCTTCGATGACGTCCGGCCGAGTGAGAGATAGCAGGTCGTTGTTGCCTTGCAGGTCTTGAGGAAAGTCGGCGAATCGCTCGCCGCGGAAGTCAGTCTCCTCGAGCCCGTAGCCTTGGAGGACCGAGCCCATGGCTCCGTCGAGCACGGCGATGCGGGAATCGAAGAGGGAACGAAGAGGGGCGAAAGAGGGAGATTCGGTGAGCGTGGCGGACATAGCAGGAGGGGAAATGAACTTTCATTGAGGGGCGGAGGGACAGTCGAAGCAAGTAACATATCTAAGTATCTTTATATGATGATATGTTATTTATCTTAATCGCTGCTCAGCTGATCAGGTTGCGAGAGTGAAGCGGTTTCCGCCAAAAGATGCCTCGGGATGGAGATTGCACTCGGAGGAAGATGCGCCAAAGAGTCGGCGTTGTTCTTTAGTATCATCGTTCCGAACAGCAGAGAAGGTCGTGAAAATCGGCCACAGTTGCGCTGCGGTAACACACCAGTCCAAAGTCCCATTCTGCCAGAGATGGCGGGAGCATAGCCAATTTGACTCATTCGCGAGTCAGGTGAAGGCGGGGCGGAGGCAGGAAAAGAAAGACAAGAGTCGATCTGATCCGAGAAGTGTGAAGTCCGAACATCTGCCTCGGGGCACTCACGCGTTGGCCGCTAATCTTTTGCGAGCGGACTTCGCGAAATCTTCATCGCAAAAATGAAGCGTGGGAGCAGCGCCCGGGCGCGTTCAGCTAATGAACCGACTGGAACTGCTCTTACTCTGGTAAGAAAGCAGTTCGGTTAATGAAATTACTTAATTCCCTCGTCTCTCGACGAAGTTTGCGGATCGCGGGCGCGATCGGCTCTAGTGCGGTCCTCAGCAGTGTGCTGTGGGGCCAAACCAATGTCACCAATCTCGATCCGTTTATCACGACGGCGACACGCACGCCGGTGCATGCGGCTCAGCTCGGCTCGGCCGTCGATCTGATATCCGCCGCTGATCTCCAGCGTCGCCAGATCAACACCCTAGCCGGTGCGCTGGATACCATCCCGGGCACCCCGAGCTTTTCTTCGGGGGCTGCTGGTGCCGTCACTTCCGTTTTTATGCGAGGGGCTAACTCCAATCAGACTCTATTTCTGGTGGACGGTATTCGTCTCAACGATCCGAACGCGGACTACTTCAACTTTGTCGGTGGGGCCTGCGTGAGTTCCTGCGACAATCTCGAAGTTTCGCATGGCCCGCAAAGCACCCTCTACGGCGGGGAAGCGATGGGCGGGGTGGTGGCCTTGTCCGTTCAACCAGGTTCGGGACCGTCGAGAGGACGGATCGTGCTTGAGGCCGGCTCATTTGGCACCGTCCAAGGCACCATCGACGCGCAAGGAGAGCACGACGCCACGGCCTACTCACTCTCCATTTCGGGGGGGCACACCGACAATGATCGAGCTCACAATGAGTTCGATAGCGTCAACTTCGTGGGGCGGCTAGACCAGCGTATCAGTGAGACTCTCAACGTGGGCGCCACTCTCCGTGGTTTCCGGGGCGAATATGAATCGCCCGGGGATCGCTTCACCAATGATCCGGATAATCTGGAAGAGGAAAGTAATTGGCTCGCCACGGTGTTCGCAGAGTTCGCTCCGACGGACGAATTAAACGGCCGGATCACGATCGGTGGTCAGCTGCGCGAATTCGTTTCCACTAATCCAGGAGCGTTTGGGACGCAGGTCACGAACATCGACAACGAGAGGGCGGTGTTGGACGGCCAAATCACCTACCAAGGGTGGGATCGCCACCGGGTGACAGTGGGGCTTACGGCCGAAGGCAACAGCACCACGAACGATGGATTCGGTGATATCGATGAAGACCAATCTCTCTTTGCCGTTTTTGTGCAGGACGAAATCACGCTGAGCGAAAACCTCTGGGTGACGGCGGGTCTGCGTAGTGATGATCACGATACGTATGGTCGCTCGACCACCGGACGGGGCACCGTGGCCTGGCAAGTCGTGCCGGATCAGATCAAACTGCGCGCCAGTTACGGCACCGCGTTTCGGTCGCCGAGCTTTTTGGATCTCTATGGTCAAAGCTCGTTCTACCAAGGCAACCCGAACCTAAAGGCGGAAGAGGGCGATGGCTGGGATGTCGGAGTCGACACCTACTTTGCTGATAGTCGCGGATCAGCGAGCGTGACCTACTTCGATATGTCCTACGACAATCTGATCATCTTTGATTTCGGGGTATCTCCGGGCACGACAGCCAACGTGGAAAATGCTCGCACCTACGGGGTCGAGACCAAGGCCAGTTGGGCGATCGGCACCGGGACGGAAGTGCGCGCCAGCTACACGTATCTTGAGGCTGAGAACGAAACTCAAGGCATCCGTTTGTTACGTCGTCCGCGTCACAGTGGATCCCTTGATGTGTGGCACAACTTTGGCGAATTTGATTTTGGTTTCGGATTGGGCTTCGTCGCGGACCGCAAGGACGTGCATGCGCAGAACTTTGGGACGATTGATGCGGATGACTACGTCGTCGCGCGTATCTACGGATCGTGGCAAGTGCGCTCGGATTTGAAACTGCGAGCGCGGATTGAGAACGCCCTCGATGCGGAATATGAACCGGTGCACGGATTTCCTCAGCCGGGAGTCGGCGGTTTCTTCGGTATCGAATGGAGCTACTAACCAGTGAGTTTATTAACGACGGATGAACACAGATAGATACAGATTGGGATCTCGATTGGATTCGCGTTTATCGATGTTCGTCCGTGGTTTATGGTTCGTCTGGGTGCTGTTTTCGAGTGCTCAGGCCGAGCCCCTTCGGGTGGTTTCGCAGACGGTGGGGACAGATGAGCTTTTGCTCGCGGTGGCGGCGCCCGAACAGATTGTGGCGCTTAGCCATATTGCTCGCGAAAAGGAGTATTCGGCAGTCGCGGCTGAAGCCGAAAGTTACGCGCAAATTAGCCGAGGCGATGCAGAGACGATTCTGAAGTTTCGGCCCGATCTGGTGCTGGTGGCTGACTACAGTCGAGGCGAGTTGGTCTCTCAACTGGAACGCGCTGGCGTCGAGTTGATGCGCTTTGATCGCTACGCCACGATGGACGACGCGCTTGAGAATCTGCGCCGATTGGCGCAGCGACTGGGCCCGGATGCCGAAGCGCGGGCGGCGGATGTGATCGCCGATGTGGAGCAACGCATGACGACCTTGGCCGAGCGACTGGTGGGCGTCCGTCCGGTCAAAGTCATTGCTCCATCCACCTATGGAATTATCAGCGGAGGGGGCACGACGTTTCAGGATCTTTGCAATCATGCCGCGGCCGATAACCTTGCGACGACGGTAGGCAAATTGACCGGCCACGCGGAGATCCCGCGCGAGCGGATGCTGACATGGCCGGTCGAGCAGGTGGTCTTGGCCGGGTATGATCTCGAACGAACGATCGAACCGTTTCTGACGCTCATCCCGTTCCGTTTTATGGAGGCAGTGAAGGAACGCCGAGTGGCCTTGATCGAGCCCTACATGTTTGGCAGCGTCACGCACCATCGGATCGACGGTTACGAACAATTGGCGCGGCAACTTCACCCAGAGCGATTTGAGGAAGACTAGGTGATGTTTGGACAAAGCAAAACTAGACGTCGTCTATCGGGCATAAAGCCCGACCCACATTTTGGATTCGCCCATCGCGGGCGGGGCGGGCTTTGCGCCCGACATCACGCTGCCGCGGCGCCACCGTCCCGATGATGAATTTGGAGGAACGTCAGAAGTGGGCGATGCCTGCTGCAATCGGTCTGCTCGTGGCGGCGATGTTCACGTCGCTTGTGGTCGGGGATTTGGGCATGTCGCCGGCGATGTTGTGGGCGGGGTTGACTCACGCCGATGATCTGGCGGCGACGGTGTTGTGGAACATTCGATTGCCGCGCACCCTGGTGGCGATCGAGATTGGCGCGGCGTTGGCTGCGAGTGGGGTGGTCATGCAGGCCTTTTTTCGCAATCATCTCGCGAGTCCTGGTCTATTAGGCGTGAGCGCGGGCGGTGCGGCGGGAGCGGTGGTGGCTATCGGCGCCGGGTGGGCGGCGTGGTCCTATTTTACAGTTCCCTTTGCGGCGATCGGGGGGGCGGTGGCCGCGACGCTGGCGGTGGTGGTGTTGGCGAGGCAAGGTGCGAGCACAGAGCGCCTGTTGTTGGCGGGAGTGGCTTTGAACGCCCTCCTCGGGGCGGTGACGAGTTACGTGCTCTCCAATTTCACGCTGAGTTACGAACGCAATGCGCAGATCATTTTCTGGCTCCTTGGCGGCTTGGAGGATCGCACTTGGGAACACGTGTTGATGGCGGCGCCGATTGGGTTAGGCGCGGTTCTATTGTGGCCGCTGGGACGGTCGATGGATTTGTTGAGTCTCGGGCAAACCGAAGCGCAGAGCCTCGGCGTCGATGTGGTCGCGGTGCGTCGTCGCATGTTGGTATTGGCGACGGTAATGACTGCACTTGCCACGGCCGTGGCCGGGATGGTGGGTTTTGTCGGGCTGGTGGTGCCGCACATTTTCCGACTTCTCTTTGGACCAGAGCATCGCCGTTTGGTGCCGATTTCCATCGTCGGTGGAGCGGCCTTCGTTTTGTTCTGCGATGTGATTGCTCGTTCGGCGGGTAACCTGCGATTGGGCATCATCACCGCGTTGATCGGTGGGCCGTTTTTTCTGTGGATGCTCAGGAGGCAGTCATGAGCGTGCTGGAACTTAAGAACGTCGCGGTGGCTTCGCGTTTGAAGCCAATCGATCTCGAACTCCCGGCGGGTCAGCTCGTCGGATTGGTCGGACCCAATGGGAGCGGAAAATCCACCTTGCTGATGGCTGCGGCGGGGTTGTTACCGGCAAAGGGAGAGGTGAGATGGGGTGGGCGTGAGCTCGGCGAAATCCCGATTATGGAGCGGGGACGTTTTGCCGCCTGGGTGCCACAGGAGGCGCAGTTCAGCTTTGGTTTCAGCGTGGCCTCGGTGGTTGGGCAAGGTCGCTTTGCGCATGGAGACGATGGATTCGGGGTGCCCGAGGCTCTGGCTCGTTTCGATTTAGAAAAGTTAGCGGATCGACCGGTCAACCAGTTGTCGGGGGGCGAACGTCAACGCGTGATGTTGGCGCGCTCTCTGGTTGTGGCGCCAAAGATCTATTTTTGGGATGAACCGTTGGCTGCCTTGGATGTTAAACACGCTTTGCAGGTTTTGGAACTGGCTCGGGAACTCACTCAAGCGGGAGCGACGGTGTTGATGTCGCTGCATGACCTGCGTCTGACGATGTGCCTCGATCGGGTGATTGTGTTGGATGACGGAAAACTGTGTGCTGACGGCGAGCCGGAGAAAGTGCTTTCCAACGAACTTCTCCAATCGGTATTTGGAGTGAAGGTGGAGAAAGCGGACGGGTGGAATCTGCATCTTACATGAGTCATTCTAATCGTATCATTCGCTGCGAAATCCTCGATCGCCAAATCGAGCTACCGGCCCGACCGCAACGGGTGGTGTGTCTGGTGTCGGGCTGGAGCGAGGCGCTTTGGCAGATGGGGTTGTCGGATCGGGTGGTGGGGGTATCGAAATACTGTCAGCGCTACGTGGACATCACGGGTAAGGTGGTGGCGGGCGATTACCTGCGGGTAGATGATGAAATCCTCGATCGCCTGCAGCCTGATTTGATTCTGGTGACGGGGGGAGTGCAGCTCGGGCTCGCTCGTCGGTGGGCCCGGCAGGGGCGGCCGGTCTTTGTGCTGCCGTTACCCGATAGCTTGGCGGGAATCCTGGAGAATATTCGTCGGTTGGGCGCATTGATGGGCGAGATGGCGGCAGCGCACCAACTCACGGAAAATATGGTCGGAGACATTGCTCGGCTGGGGGCCTCTGCAGGAGGCACTCCGCCTCGCGTTTACGCTGAATTGTGGTTTGGCCGCCATTCCCGCATGGCCGGAGGGTTAACCTTTGTGCACGACATCGTGCGACTCGCCGGAGGGCGCAATATATTTGGTGATTTGGCCGAGGGCTACCCTAAGCTCGATGTGGCGGAGGTGGAGCGGCTCCGGCCAGATGTCGTCCTGCTGTTTCACGAGGCGGACGATCATCCGCTCGATGTGGCCGATTGGATGGGGGAGCGAGGGTGGTCCGAGCGCTGGAATTTTCAACTCATTGAATGCGGAATTGAGCCGGGTAGAAACCTGATCCACGACGGTCCCTCCATCCTCGATACGGTGCGGTGGTTGCAAAACCATCCATCCTTCATTGCTTCCGAGAACCGATAAACTATGACGACTCCCGAACCAACTGAAACCTCCGAAGAAGATCACCGCCAACAAATGTCGGAGATGAAAGCCGAGATGAAAGCTCGCACCGATGCGGCTCAAGAAAAGCGTGGTCTCGTTATCGTAAATACCGGTAACGGGAAAGGGAAGAGCACGGCGGGATTTGGAGTGGTGGCCCGCACGCTGGCGTATAAACGCAAGGTGGTGGTGATTCAATTTATCAAGGCGACACCCGATACGGCTGAAAAAGTATTAAGGGGAGATAACCTGACCTGGCACGCCGTGGGCGGCGGATTCACCTGGGATACCCAAGATAAGGCCGGCGACATTGCGCTGTGCAAAAAAGGCTGGGGCTTGGCGATGGAAGCCATGGCTGATCCGGAAGTGAGTTTGGTGATGCTCGATGAAATGAATATCGTCCTCAGCATGGGATATCTGCCGGTGGGACCGATCGTGGAAGCGCTGCGGAAACGGCGACCGGGATTACATGTGATTTTAACCGGCCGCGATGCGCCAGTCGAGTTGCGGGAGGCGGCAGACTTGGTTTCAGAAATTCAAGAAGTGAAGCATCCGTTTAATCACGGGATTATGGCTCAAACCGGAATTGAGTTTTAGGGGTAAGTCGAAGGCGTATCCTATCCTGGTGATAGTCCGGGTCCCGTTCTTCCTGCTTGTGCGGCTACCGCTCGGGCTTCGAGTGCTCGAAGTGAAGGACGTTAAATAGACAGTCTCGAGGAGGTGCGGCTCGGAAATTTCGGGCAAAGGACTAGCTTGCGCCGATCCGACTGAGGCGTTGAATCGAGGGGTGTCTGATTCCCCCATTCGCGACGCCTTGAAGAAGCCGACGGTTTTTGGCCTACGGCAAAAAGTCGGGGCCGTGCTGGGACCCTCATTACTCGTGGTGACTTGGGTGCTGCCGGCTCCCGGGGGAATGCCGGATGCGGCGTGGACCACGGCGGGAGTGGCGGCGTTGATGGCCATCTGGTGGATTTCGGAAACGATGCCGATCCCAGCGACGGCGTTGTTGCCGTTGGTGTTGCTGCCGATCAGTGGATTGGCAGATGTGAAGGCAGCGGCGGCGCCGTATGCGAACCCGATCGTGTTTTTATTTTTGGGCGGGTTCCTGATCGCGCTGGCGATGGAGCGATGGGAAGTGCACCGGCGAATCGCGTTTGGATTAATCGGGATGCTGGGATTGCGCCCCGGGCGAATTATCGGCGGCTTTATGATCGCAGCGGCGGCGTTGAGCATGTGGGTGAGTAATACGGCGACGACGTTGATGATGTTGCCGATTGCGATTTCGGTATTGGCGTTGTTGCCGAGGGAGCGGGCGGAGGAACCGAGGCAAAAGTCATTTCGCGTCGCCCTGATGTTGGCGGTGGCGTTTGGTGCGACCACGGGAGGAATGGGAACGCTCATCGGGACGCCGCCGAATGCGTTGCTCGCGGGATTCGTGGATCGGACTTACGGCATATCGATTGGCTTTGGGCAATGGATGTTGGTCGGAGTGCCGGTCGTATTGCTGGCGTTGCCGTTGGTTTACGTCGTGTTGACCCGAGTGGTGTTTAAATTGGATCGCGAGCCGTTGGCGGGCGTGGCGGAGTTGATTGTGGCGGAGCGAAAGCGGCTCGGGCGTTTATCCGGTGCGGAGGCCATCGTGGTGAGTATTTTTGCGCTGACGGCCATTGCGTGGATAACGCGTCCCTTGCTGGCGAAATACATCCCGGGGTTATCGGATACGACGATTGCGATTACGGGTGCATTGACGTTGTTCGTGATTCCCGCGCCGGGCGGAGGCGGGAAGTTTTTGATGAATTGGGACGCGGCGAAGGCGGTGCCATGGGATGTGTTATTGCTGTTTGGGGGGGGACTCAGTTTGGCGGCGCAAATTCAAGAGAGCGGACTTTCGGCCTGGTTGGGCGAGCAGGCGACGCAGTTGCAGGGGCTGCCGATTATCGTGGTGGTGGCGGTGATTTGTTTTGGGATACTGATGCTCACGGAGCTGACGAGTAACACAGCGACGGCGGCGACGTTTTTGCCGGTGATCGGAGCGGTGGCAGTGAGCCTCGGACAGAACCCGCTGCTGCTGCTGGTGCCGACGGCCTTAGCTGCGAATTGCGCTTACATGATGCCGGTGGGCACACCGCCGAATGCGATTGTGTTCGGGAGTGGGCAGGTGACCTTGCCGCAGATGGCCAAGGCGGGAGTATTGCTCAATGTGATGTTGGTGCCGTTGATTTTGGCGGTGCTGTGGCTACTTGGTCCGATTGTTTTCGGGATCGAAGTGGATGTGTTGCCGGACTGGGCAAAGTAGAGGCTGGCTCTTAGTGCAATCGACGTGCACAAACTCTGAGCCATGGTTATCTGTCGTCGTTCGTTCGGATTATTGGGGGTGTTTCTGGGACTGGTGAGTCTGCTGGGAGGAGAAGGAATACAGCTCAATATGACGGCGCCAGAAGTGGAGATGGCGGTCGGTCGACCGACCTCGCAATTAGCACGGGGGGAACGAGAGATTTGGAACTACCCCGATGGTGGTCAGGTTATTTTGGAAGGCGGACTGGTCGTGAGTTTCAAGAACCTGCCGGAGGCGACGATCGAGAAAAGTTTGCCGGAGGAAGAGGCCCCGGTGGCGACAGAAATTGCGAATGAGGTGGGGCCGGTCGAGCCGGTCGAAGAAAGCGCCGCAGAAGCGGAGGATGCGGCGAATAATGCGGCGGCGATGGAGGATTTTTCCGACGTGGTGGAAGAACTCGAAACGCTTCATCAGGAGGCACCGAGGGCAATGCAGGAGGCGATGATGCCGCCGGCGTCGAAGTCTGGTTGGGGGGCGGTCTTGGCCGAAGCGTTGTTCTCAATGATTCTTTCGGTCCTCGTTTTGAAGGTGGCCTTTAAGTGGTCGGATATTGATTCCGAATGGAAGCAGATGATTCTGCCGGCAGCGGCCAATGTGGTGACCGCGACGGCGGTGATCGTGGGGGCGAAATTGGCTTTGGGAACGAGTGAGGTATTCTACCTCGATCACGCGTTATCTTACGTCGTTTTGGTGCTCGTGCTGCAACGCACGACGCACGCGAGCTCGTTGGCGCGAGCGGTCAGCGTCGCTGGTGTGACCAAGGTCGCGAGTATCGTGCTGCTGTCGATTCTGTCGGTCTTTGTGTTGTAGGGGGGGGGCATCCTCATGATAGGTGAAACGTCGGGCGTAAAGCCCGACCCACAAGGGAGGCCGATCTTATGGAGCGGAATTATCCCGGTATTCTTAGGATAGGTGTTCAGTTATTGAACGCCATGCGGGAGTTTTCCTGTAGATGACTGGCCACTTCGGCGGCGAAGGTTTCGCCGAATTCGGCGCGCTTTTTGTCCCCCATACCGAAGATGTCGTGCATCTTATCGACAGCCTCCGGATATTCCCGGGCAATCTGACGAAGGGTGGCATCGCCGAAGATGACGTAGGCGGGCACGCCGCGTTCGTCGGCGATTTTTTTTCGGAGGGCGCGGAGGCGAGTGAAGAGGATTTCGTCGCAGTCGATTTCGCCCTCGCGGCGGCGGCGGACTTTGGCCGCTTTTGGGGTGATGAGGGATTTGGTGAGGGTGATGGCCGTGCGCTTACGCAGGACATCCAGTCCCTCGGCGGTGAGCTCGACGGTCGGATACTGGCCCTCGGTTTGCATCAGGAAACGGAGGCGCAGGAGTTCGCGGAAAACGGCCTGCCACTGCGGGCGGGAAAGGTCTTTGCCGATGCCGTAGGTGCTGAGTTCGTGATGGTCCCACCGGCGGATTTTATCGGTGTCGGCCCCGGTGAGGATTTCGATGAGGTGGTTGGCGCCGGTGCCGAAGCGGGAGTTTTGGCGCACGCGGTAGACGGTGGAGAGAAATTTTTGGGAAACGATGGTGCCGTCGTAGGTTTCGCGGGGCTCGATGCAGTTGTCGCAGCCGTTGCAGTTGGGATCGGGGTAGGCTTCGCCGAAATAGCCAAGTAGCTCCGAGCGACGGCAGCCAGCGGACTCCGCATAGTGGAGCATTTGACGGAGCTGGGAGCGGGCGACATTGCGCTCATGATCGTCGGTCATCTCGTCGATGAAGTGCGTCTGTTTGGCGGCGTCGCCGGCGCTGAAGAGGAGCAGGCAATCGCCGGGGAGTCCGTCGCGCCCGGCGCGGCCGGTTTCTTGGTAGTAGCCTTCGATGTTCTTGGGGAGATCGTGGTGAATCACCCAGCGCACGTTGGGTTTGTTGATCCCCATGCCGAAGGCGATGGTCGCGCACATGATGCGCACGTCGTCGCGGAGGAAGGCTTCTTGGTTGCGAGCGCGTTCTTCGGCGGGGAGTCCGGCGTGGTAAGGACGGGCGGAGAAGCCGCGGGCGGTGAGGGCCTCGGCGGCGCGCTCGGTGGCGGCACGCGTGGCGCAATAAACGATGCCGCTTTCTTCGGGGCGCTTTTTGACCCATTCGGTGATTTGGCGAGCGGGTCCGTCTTTGGGGAGAACTTTGTAGGAAAGGTTGGGACGGTTGAAGGACGCCACGTAGACACCGGGATCGCGCAGGCGAAGGTGAGTGATGATATCCGCGCGAACCCGCTCGGTCGCGGTGGCGGTGAGGGCCATGATGGGCACCTCGGGCAGGATGTCGCGAAGTTGGGCGATCTGGCGGAATTCGGGACGAAAGTCGTGCCCCCACTCGGAGACGCAGTGGGCCTCGTCGATGGCGATGGCGGCGACTTTCCAACCGGTGAGATTTTCTTGCCACTCCTTGAGCATGAGGCGCTCGGGGGCTACGTAGAGAAGTCGAAACTCGCCGCGGTGGAGGCCGGCCATGCGGGAGCGGGCTTCGGCGGAAGAGAGGGAGGAATTCAGGAATGTGGCCGCAACGCCGGCCGCCTGAAGTTGATCGACCTGATCTTTCATCAAGGCGATGAGCGGGGAGACTACGACGGTGAGTCCCCGGTCGGCCCGGACGAGGGCGGGGAGCTGGAAGCACATCGACTTGCCACCGCCGGTGGGGAGCAGGGCAAAGGTATCACGCCCCGCGAGGTGACTCTCGATGATCTCCCGTTGGAGCGGGCGAAATTTGTCGTATCCAAAGACAGTGTGCAGCGTATCGAGTAGTTCGGGCAAGGGACAGGGATCGAAACGTAACGGCGGGCGTTTTGGAACCTGGAAGTCGGGAAATTTGCGGCGGGGCAGGTTTTTTTAACCACCCGGAGCGCGGGAGTGCGGAGAGGGTGCGATCGAAGATCGTGCTCCGAAGGGGTGACGATGGCGGGCGCCCTTTGGGCGACAGAAGAACAACTGAGTGCCCAAAATGAGCGATTGAAGAACAAATGGACACGAATGGCTCCGTCTAACGACTATGGGATGGGGGGGGCTGACGCGCGGATGGGTTTATCGGGCGGAGGGGCAGGGGCGGGCGTGGGCAAGCAACGCCCCTACGGTTGGGGAGACGGACTTGGGCTCCGATGTCGGGCGTAAAGACCCGACCCACGGGGGGGGACTGGCTGGGGGCGGGGTTGGTTGAAACTCGATGTTACGGCGGAGGGGCAGGGGCGGGCGTGGGCAAGCCTCGCCCCTACGTTGGGGAGACGGACTTGGGCTCCGATGTCGGGCGTAAAGACCCGACCCACGGGGGGCGTTGGTTGGGGCGGGGTGCGACGGCGGACGGCCCGGCGGTCCGTCCTACTTCGGGGGGAGGGAGCGGCAAGTTTGTCACCATAGCGGGTTACAAGCGGGTCGTGGGGAGGTGGAGTGGCGGGGTTATTTCAGGGCGAGGAAGGTGGCGAGGGATTTTACGGCCGGGGTGGATTTGTGGCCGCGGGCGACGCGCCGGGAGATGACGCGGAGGCGGTTGGTTTTCCGGTCGGCTTTGAGGTCGACGTCGCCGATGAGGCTTTCGCCGGCGAGCAAGGGGAGGGCGTAGTAGCCGCGTTGGCGTTTGGCGGCGGGGGTGTAGACCTCCCAGGTGTAGTCAAAATTCCAGAGGCGGCGGACGAGGGCGCGGTCGATGATGAGGGGATCGAGGGGGGCGATGAGGCGGGGTTCAGGAGGGGGGGGCGGTGGATTTTCGAGGAGCGGCAGGTCTGATTTTAGGCAGTAGACGGGAGCGCCGGAATCGAAGGTGAGGGGCTGGACTTCGTCGGTGAGGGCAGCGAGTTCGTTGCGATTGAGGGAAACGAGGCGGTGTTGGCGGAGTTTGAGGTGGGCGGTCCAACGGGCGAGCGCGGTCGGGGAGGGGAGGGGGAGGTCGAGAATCCGGGGGGGGATGATGCGCGCGGGGAGATCGTAGATGCGGCGGCCTTTGAAGCGGCGGGAAATCAGGAGACGCCCGTGGCCTAGGAGTTTGTCCATGACGACTTTGACGAGGCGGGAGTTGTTCCAGCCGTTGGAGGCGCGAGCGGGGTCGGCGATGTGTTCGGAACCGAGGGGGCCGCGGTCGGTGATTTCGTCGAGAACTCGAGTGGCGAGGCGTTTTTCGGGAGCGGTGAGCGAGCCCATCCAGCGGCCGGTGGTGCGGGCGCGGCGGGCCATCTCGGCGCGGAAGTAAGGCCAGTCGGCGAGCGGGAAAGCCGCGAGGACGTAGCGACCCGGATGGAAATGTTCGAAGGCGGTGCGCTGGGCCGCGGTGAGGGCGGGTTGATCGAGCGGGGTGTTGTCGCGGAGGCCGTAGAGGTGGGCGTGGAGATCGCCTTCGGCGTAGTCGGTGACCCGATGACGAAGGATGTGCTCGGGCATGCGCCCGCAGACGTTGAGCGGATCGATTTGCACGAAGCCGAGGTGATGGAGCGCCGCCGTGACGGTAGCGACGGGCTCAACGAGTCCAGTGGCGCTCAGGGCGAAGCGTCGCGCGGTGGAAGTCGAAATGGATACGGGATCAGGCAGGGGGGCGGGAAGTGAGTCGGACGAATTATTCGGGCTCGAGGTAGACTCGATTGAAGGGGTAGATGCCGAGCAGGTTGCCGAACCAGCCTTTGAGTTCAGGGACCTGGACGTTGTTGTTCATGTAGAAATAAAGCGGGATGATGGGCGAGTCCTGCATGAGGATAGACTCGGCTTCGCGGTAGAGATCGAAGCGGGCGGATTTGTCGATGACGGTGCGCGATTTTTCGATGAGCGCGTCGTATCGGGCGTTGGACCAATTGGTTTGATTATTGCCGTTCTCGGTGGTCATGAGGTCGAGGAACGTGGAGGCGTCGAGGTAGTCACCGACCCAGCCGGTGCGAGCGATATGGTAGTTTCCTTCGCGCATGGTGTCGTTCCACACCTTGGCCTCTTGGTTGTAGAGGGTGATGTCGATACCGAGTTCGGTGCGCCACATTTGCTGCAGGGCTTCGGCGAGGGCGCGGTGTCCGTCGCTGGTGTTGTAGAGGAGCTCGATGGAGGGGAAGCCTTGGCCGCCGGGGAAACCGGCAGCGGCGAGCAATTTGCGCGCGCCCTCGGCATCGTGGGTGATGATGGCGGGGCTTTCGTAGCCGCCGGTGCCGGGGGGCGTGAGATTGAAGGCGGGGATTTGGTCTCCCTTGGCGACGGCGTCGATGATTTTTTGGCGATCAATGGCCATGGATAGAGCGCGGCGGACGCGCGAGTCATCGAGGGGAGGGCGTTCGACGTTCATGCGATAGAAGTAGGTCGCGAGCTGCGGATGTTGTTTGAGCAGGCCGGCTTTTTCGGGGTCCGTCTTATACACGTCGATTTTGGCTTGAGGAATGGTCACGGTGGCGTGGAGCTGACCGGAGCGGAAGGCGGCCTCTTCGGTGGTCGAATTGGCGATCGGGTAGAAATTGACTTGGTTCAGACGGACGTTGGCGGTGTCCCAGTAGTGGGAATTCCGTTCGATGCGGATGTATTGATCGGGCTTCCATTCGGTGAGGATAAAAGGGCCGTTGCTGACGAGGTTGCCGGGGCGGGTCCAACGCGTGCCGCGGCGATCCATGGCGCCGTGAGCGAGGATGGTTGCTTCGTGAAGGGGAAACCAAACCGCGTGAGCGACCATGCCGGGGAGGTAGGGCACGGGGTAAGCGAGGGAGAGTTCGAGGGTATGGTCGTCGACTGCCTTCACCCCAACCGCGGAGAAGTCGGTGACATCGCCGGCCAGGTATTCGCGGGCATTCACCAGGCAGAAAAGCATGGCGGAGTATTCCGAACCGAGTTTGGCGGAGAGAACGCGTTGATAGGCCCAGACGAAATCGTGGGCGGTGAGCGCCTCGCCGTTGGACCATTTGGCCGCGGGACGCAGGTGGAAGGTCCACTTGAGGGCGTCGGAACTCGACTCCCACCGCGTGGCGACGCCGGGAATTGGTTCGGCGGTAGCGGGATCGTAGTTGGTGAGTCCCTCGAAGAGTCCGACGATGATTTGGAAGTCCTGCAGGGAACTGACGGTTTGGGGGTCGAGGTCGGACGGCTCCGAAAGGTTACCAATGTGGAGGACTTGGTCGCGGTTGCCCGAGGCGACGGCAGTCTCGCGACTGCCACAGCCCGTGAGGAGCAGGATGGCGACGAGGGTCGTGGTGGCGAGGCAGAGGAGGGAACGTAAGCGCATAGCGCAAGGGAATCGGACTCGGCCCCGGCGCAAAGGAAAAAGCGTGCCGGCCGAGGCGAGGCTAGTCTGCGGGCTGCGGGGCTTTGGCCTGAAGTTCTTCGAGGCGGAGCTGGATCTCGTTGAGTTTGCCCATGAGTTCCTCTTCGCGTTCTTTGCGTTCGCGGCTGTTGACGATGCTCAATTTGGACGCGTCTTTTATGACGTTGGCGGGAAGGGTGAGGAGGCGAGTGAGCACGCCTTTGTCTTGAAGCGAGGAAAGGTAGAGGGCGGCCATTTGTTGGGAGAGACCGAGGGAGTCGTGCGCGATGGCTTGGGACTCGGCGAGGTTGTTGTTGAGCGTCTGATTTTTCGCCAATTCGGACGTCAGCACGATGGAGATTTGGTCGCCAATCTCGGTGGAGATGGTGGCGAGGATTTCTTGAGTGGCCTCTTGATCGTCGGACAGTTGGTCGAGGAGAGGCTGAATGCGCTGAGTGAGGCTGGCGGAGACCCGTTCGATTTGAGCGGTCTCCTGGGTGACGGCGGATGCGGGGGAAGTCACAATGAGCGGGCCGGGCTTGATCTGAGCAGCGATCGCGTTGGCCAGCTCGGTGATGCGCTGATCATTGACGGTGGCGAGTTCTTCGTCGGTCATGAACATGTCGGAAACACGTTGTTTGATGGCGTCCTTGAGAAGGGTGTTGACGGCGTCGATTTGGCGCTGGGTTTCCTCGGCGGTGGCACGGAGCTCGGCGTTGGTCTGGTGGCGGAGCTCGGTAAGCTGGATATCCTGCTGGGCTTTGAGCTGCGCAATGGTCTGGATGTGCGACCAGTAAGCGAGCCCACCGATGACAAGTAGGGTCAGGATGACGGCGGGGAGTTGGTCTTTAAATTTCTGCCACATAAAAGAAGGAGAGTTGAAGGCGGTTAGGGCGAAAGCAATATTGGTGAGAGATAGCGGTTTGCGTTTGATTGCCCGCGGAAGACGGCTCCAGTTTGGCGCAACATGAGTTTAAACCGAAGCGAGCAGTTAGTGTGTGATTATGTGGAAGCGAATCCCGAGGAGCGGACATTTTGGTATGATAAGGTGACAGCGACGGCGAAGGAGACGGCCGATGAGCATGAGGCGGCGGCTCGATTGACGGAGGCGCTGTGGGCTTACTACGAGGAACGGGCGGAGGTGGCGGAGCCGTTTAAGAGTCTGGCGGAGAGGGAAGGGTTGGGGCGCACAAGTCTGCGTAACCTCGCCGAGTATTGGTTGCGTCTGTGGGTGGCGCCGCAGCCGAAAAAGAAAAAGAAACCGATTGAGCGATTTTGAGGCTGAAAGGCAGTTTTTTTTTAACTACGAAAGGACACGAATGACTTCACTACCGTTACGCAATGGGGGCTGACGCACTGAAGTTTTCTTTTTTTGGGCCGAGGGGCAGGATGGGTTTTTATGGTAGGAAACGAAGGTAAGGGAGCCGAGCGGTGGACCGGATGGCGGACTGTGAAACCCGACCCACGGTCTGGGGCCGGGAGGATGGAACTGTCGGGCGTAAAGCCCGACCCACGGCAAAGCGGTGGGGCTGTTCTTCGTTCTGCTGGGGCGCTTCCTCTGAGACTAGCTCGGCGAATAGGGTTGCCGAGTTACGGTGACCATCGGGGGAGCAAGGGGAGAGTGTTCCTCGATGCGTAGGTAGGTTTCACGCTCGCTGTCCGTTCCTTTGATATGCCAGATTCCGTCGATCTCGCGCCAGGTGAGCGCGGCAGGCTGGAAGCCGGTGGGATAGGCGGAGCAGATGGTGAGGAGGCGATGACGGAGGGATGGCTCGGAAGTGACTGCGGCGTAGGGATAAATCCCCATGTCGTCCGGGAGATTGAGTTTTCCGGTGCTCACTTTGAGGGGCTGGGAGGGGGCGACTTCAGCGTGAAGATGGGCGAGCGGGCGATGGATTTCGAAAGAGCCCGCGTCGGCGGTGACGCGGCCTTTGCCGTCGTCGTTGTGCACTTGGTAGCGAAGTTCGATAGAGAGAGGAGTTTTTAGATCAACGGCGTCGAAGATCACCAGGATACCCGGATGGACATAGACGATGGTGCGGACGACACGAGAGACCGGGAGAGCGGCACGCAGGTAGGCGTCGGTCGCATCACTGGTGGCGGTCATCCCATAGCTGGTGATTTGGTGATCGGTGAGGAGGGAGCGGGCCTGGGAGGCGTTGGTGCCTTCTTCTCCCTGATGGTAGGTGTGGCCGCGACCATCGATGAGCACGGAGGTGTGAGCCTCGGTTTGGCGCAGGAGCCACTTGGGGTGGTTGGGATGGTAGGATGCTTTGACGGGATCGTTGAAGAGACGTTCGCCGTAGGCGGCAAAGAGGAGGCTGTTGCGATCGGCGTGTTCGTGGTTCGTGGGTTTCCCGCTGCGTAAGCAGAGCACGTTGTCTCGGTCGGTCCAGCCAGTGCGCGAAACGACGAGACCGGGTTCGAGGATGTAGTCGTTGGTCATGTCTGCGGCGGGTCGAGTGGACACTGACGGGTCGAACCAAATGGCGCCCCAACAGAGCGTGGGTTCGAGGGTCGACATGCCGGGGCGGGTGAGAAGGTGTTGGGCGGTGGAGTCGCGGAATTCACGGGCTATCCAGGCGAGGGCGATGACGGATCCGGTGTTGCTGCAATCGCCGATACTGAGGGTGTCACGCGGCGACTCGTGAGTCGGCATGGTCGAGCGCAGGAAGTAGCGCGACATGGCGGGGAAGTCAGCGATGCCACGCTGGTCGATACCGCGGAGGCGATGGAGGAGGTCCAAGCAGAGACAGAAATAATTGTAAGTGAATCCCCAATACGCGGAGCCTTCAGCGAAGGAGCCGTCCGGCGGTTGCTGGGAAATGAAGTCGTGTAAACTGCGTTGACCCAGTTCGAGCCATTTATCGGCATCGGGGTGGTCGGGCAGCAGGCAGGCCGAGGTGATGAGGCCGGAGGTGGCGATGATCTGGAGATTGGTTTCGGCCAGAATCTTGGGCCACTGGCTGACATCAACGCGAGTGAGTCCGGTGCAGTCGGGGTCCATGGACCAGCGAGGCATGGGCGTGGCACCGAGTTCACCGTGGACGGCGCGGTAGGAGGAGGGGCCGACCTCGTCGGCGAGGCGCGCGAAAATGGCAGCACGGAGGGAGGATTCTAGATCGTCGCCGAGCCAGTCTTGAGCGCAGGAGAGTTGGACGCCGACCATGGGGCCGCGCATGACGCCGACAACGTGAACGTCGTCCTCAAGAATCCAGTCCCAGGTTTTGAACTTCAACGCCGTCGAGATGGCGAGTTGAGACAGGGCAAGGTGCTGGGGGTTGGGGGCCACGGCGTGAACGAACGCAGAGCGGAGGGCGAGATTCGAAACGCGTCCGAGATCGCTGACGCGGTTTCTGAGGTCTACCTCGGCGGTGAGGAATTGTCGGTCGTCGGCTAAGTCGGCTTCGAGGCAGCTCTGCCAGTAATCAGCAAAAGCGGGATGAGTCAGGCTTTCGCGGATACGGGGGAGCTCCGAGCGGTCAAACATCAATCCGGGATTGCCCGCGACGGCCGTCGAGGCGGACATCGCGGCGCCGGAAGAGGCGCGGGGAAGCAAGGTGAGCGCGCCGAGGGAGGCACCGACCTGCAGGAAATTACGACGCGATACGGCTGACGGCGGGGGAGCAGATGGAAGAGGCATAAAGGTAAGCGGACTCGAGAGCGGGCAATCATTGCTCGCCACTCCTCAACCTGCTGCCCGACGCATCATCCGTAAAGAGGGGGGGGAGGAATTTAAGGCAGATTTATGGTCTGCCCGTATTGAAATTTCACTGACGTCGCTTACGCGATGCGGGTCGCCTGGGCTTGAGCGGCGAGGCAGAGCTCGGCGGCTTTGAAAATGTGCGCTTGGGTCATCGCTTTCTCGGTGCGGTTCAAGCAATCGAGAATGAGTTCGCCGAAGAAACGGAAGCCTACTTTGCCGGCCACGGGGATGTGGTGCTCCCCCTTTTGATCAACGAGGAACACTTGGTCGCCCATGCCGTCGCGGCCGATATCGACGTATTTGCGTAGTTCGATGTAACCCTCGGTGCCGAGAATGATGGTGCGACCGTCGCCCCAAGTGCGGAGTCCGTCGGGGGTAAACCAATCGACGCGGATGTAGTTGGTCGCGCCGTTATTGCCGAGCAAGTTAGCTTCCCCGAAGTCTTCGAGCTCGGGTTTGTCGGCATTGTTATAATTAGCGACGCAAGCGTGCGTCACGGTCGCGTCGGTGGCGCCAGAGAAAGTGAGAAATTGTTCGAATTGGTGGCTGCCGATGTCGCAGAGGATTCCGCCGTATTTTTCTTTTTCGAAGAACCAATCGGGGCGGCTGGGTTTGCTGAGGCGGTGGGGGCCGAGGCCGAGCACTTGGATGACCTTGCCGATAGCGCCATCGCGGACGAGGTCGGTCGCGAACATGGCGCTCTCGACGTGCAGGCGTTCGCTGAAGTAGACGGCGTATTTACGACCGGTGGCGGCCACGACTTTTTTGGCTTCGGCCAGTTGGTCGAACGTGGTGAAAGGGGTTTTGTCGGTGAAATAGTCTTTGCCGGATGCCATGACGCGGCAACCGAGTGCACCGCGGAGCGACGGAATGGCGGCAGCGGCGACAAGGTGAATTGAGTCGTCGGCCAGCACCTCGTCGAGGGAGCGGGCGACTTGGGCTTGCGGGTATTTCGCCCGATAGGCTTCAACCTTGGCGGGATCGGGATCGAAGACCCATTTGAGGGTCGCGCCGGCTTCGAGGAGGCCATTGGTCTGGCCGTAGATGTGGCCGTGGTCGAGATGGACGGTGGCGAAATTAAATTCGCCGGGGGCGACTACGGGATCGGGTTTGCCCTGGGGGGCGTAGGTCATGCCGTCGGATGAGCTCATGGAGATAGAAAAGTTAGAGGAGGAGGAGTTGAGTAAAGATCACGCCTTGGCTTCGCGGTTTTTGGCGGCGAGCGCTTTGATATCGGCGTCGATGGTCTTGCGGACCTTTTTGCTCATGCGGTCGGTGAACAGGACCCCGTTGAGGTGGTCGACTTCATGCATGACGCACCGGGAGAGCAGGCCATCGCAGAACATGGTATGGGGGGTGCCTTGGGTGTCTTGGAAGTCGACGCGAATCACGTCGGGGCGAACGATGTCGCCATTGATGCCCGGGAAGGAAAGGCAGCCTTCCTCGTAAATCGTGTCGTCGCCCTCGAGGATGGTGACCTTGGGGTTGGCCAAGGTCATGGGCATCATCAGGTCGAGGGGAGTGGCAGTGCCGTCGAGTTCCCACTCGAATTCGCGATCTGTATTGGTCAGATCGAGCACGCAGAGCTTTTGGGCGAGACCGATTTGTTGGGCGGCCAATCCAATGCCAGCGGCGGCATGCATGGTTTCGATCATGTTTTTGCTCAAGCGGGCGAGTTCATCATCGAATTCGGTGATGGGAGTGCCTCTGAGACGTAAGATCGGATCGTTATACTGAACTATTGGTAATACCATGGGTCTGTTTTGCCGGAAAAGGTGAGTTTGCGTCGGATCCGCCGCAACCCGATAGTCTGATTTTACATGCACGAATCTTCTTCTTCCCGATTCCGGCTTTGGCTGGCGCTAGTGATGGCGCTGGGGGGAATCGTGCTGGCAGGGGTGGCTTGGCTGTTGCCGGTCAATTTGTTGGCGATGCCTCCGGCGCTCTTGCAGGCGGCCGGGGAGGGAACTCCATCCCTAGCGAAATTGGGCGATGCGTTACTGGGGCGAGAGAAGCTGGGACCGGCGACTTTGCTGCTGAACGCCGCTAAAGCCGTCGACGATCCGGGGGCGTTCGAGCTGGAAGCGGCTTTAAAAGCGGCGCAAAATCGTCAACCCGCGCTGGTGCCTTGGGGGGGGTGGGATCCTTTTCTTGATCCGCTTTTTGATCGGGCGAACGATGGAGGCCGACCAGCCTCAACTCCAGTGTTGGCGTTTTTCATCACGGCTGACGCGCGGGCGGATCTTGACGGATTTCTGAGTAATACCAGATCGGCCGGCGTGCGGACATTGTTGGAACTGCGGTCGATTGACCGGGCGACCCAGTTTGTGCCAGCGAAGCGAGCGGGTGGACAGGCGCTCGATGCGACTATTTTGCTGGCAGCATTGATCTACCAAGGGGAGCACTGGTCCGATTCGTTGCAGCGGGAATTGCGCATCCTCGCGGAAATCGCGGTAGCGGCAGGCGATTTGACGGTGATTGAGCCCTTTTTTATGGACTTGTTGTCGTTGGGAAAGCGACTGGATTGGACGCAGCTCACGGAACTGACTCGGCTTACTGGCAGCGCGCAGACGCTGAGTGAATTTGCGCTATTGAGTCGGATGGCGGCGGATGATCTCGCATTGATCTATGCGGTGGCGTTGGCGGCGGATTCGGCTGATACGGTTGCGGCTTACCTGATTCGTTTTGGGCGGCCGGGATTATCGGATTTGAAGCTGGCGTTGCAGGCGGGGCAGGGCGCGGTGCGACAACTCTTGTTGCGACAGGTGCCGGTCAGTGTCGATGCGGGACCGACGCTCGGGGGAGCGGCGGCATTTGGGCTGTTGCACCCGCATTTACTGCTGGCGGCAAAGTATCTGGGGCTGTTGTTGGGAGCATTCTTAGTGTTTCGAGGTGTCGACAAATTTTTCGCCGCGCGGACTGCGCAAGGCGCTTTACCTCACCTCTCCAGTGGTGTGCTCGCGGTATTGAGTGCGGCACTCATCGTGGCCGCGACCGAGCCCTTTTTGCTGAAAGCAGCGCCGCCCTCAGAATTCAAATTTTCTATGGCCATTCCGGTATTGGCCGACCTCTCGGATCCGGATTCCGTGCAATTTACTCAACCCTCCTCTGCTATGGACACCTCCACCCTGCTCACAATTGGATTCTTCGCTTCGCTCCAAGTGGCGATGTATCTCATCTGTCTTCTTAAAATTGGCGAAATCAACCGGCGCGAATTGCCTCCGTTGGTGAAGCTCAAACTGATGGAGAATGAAGAGAACCTGTTTGATGGCGGGCTCTACGTGGGCATCGGAGGCACGGCGACGGCGCTGGTGTTTCAGGTGCTGGGGCTGATCGAACCAAATCTTTTAGCCGCTTATTCTTCCAACCTTTTTGGGATCGTGTGTGTCGCTTTGGTGAAAATCCGCCACGTGCGTCCGTATAAAGGTAACTTGATCTTAGAGGGACAGGATGCGCTCTCCCGCGTGCCCTCCGACGAGAGCTAACCTGCTGCGACAATGAACCGCACCTTACTATTAATCCTTTGCGACTTTCTGTTGCTGACGTTGCTGGCGCTGACGCGCTGGGAAACGGCGGAGCCGGCGCGCCCGGTCGAATCGGCGACGGTAGCGACGGAAGAGAATTCTGTGGTCACCCCCGCCAGTGACATCGTCGATTTGATGAAATTATCCTTTGAGGATGAACAAGCTCGGCAACGGGAATTGGCGGCCGATTTTCAAGCTCAGCAGGACGAACTCGCAGCGCGCTTGGAAGCCACCAACGAAGGTCTGGCCCAGCGGGAAACGGTCGTCAGTGCGCTAGAAGCTGAACGCCAACAGCTGCAGCAAGAGCGGTCGCGTTTGGAGACTGAGCAGAAAGAGCTGTCGGCGACCTTGAACGCGACCGTGGTGACGGCGGCGAGGGATGCGACGAGGTTACGGCAGCAAGTCGTCCTAGTTAAAAGTGAAGCGGAAGCATCGCGCGCGCGGATGGAGCAATTGCAACAGGATCTTGAGCAACGGGAAGCTGAGGCGACCCAGCGAGAGGAAGCACTTGAGAAAATCGCCGCCGAGAAAGACGAGGCGGAGCGACAGGTGCAGGATTTGAGTGTCGCCGTGAAAGTTGCGGAGCAGGAAAAGGTGCTGTTGAGAGAGACGGCAGAGACTTACCGCGAGCAGGCGGAGAACGAACGAATCGAACGGATTAAGGTGCAAGAGACGACCGTGCAGCTGGCGGAAGGAGTGGGGCAGTTGGCCGAGAAATCAGCGGAACTGACGGAAGACATCCGAGCGAATCGTCCGATTAATGCGAATACGCTGTTCAGTGATTTTATGATTAACCGGGTGCCGACTTCGTTCACCGCGACTCGTGACGGTTTATTGGGAGAGAGTGATCGGATCGCGGAAGCGAAGACGGTCTTAGTCAGCGACGGGACAACCACCTATGCGGTCATTCATTTGGAAGATACGCCCTTTCGAATCTACGAGCCCGCCGCTCCCTGGACTCGTCTCACGGTTTCACTGGCCAAGAATGGAGCGCGGTTTGCCGCACCGGAGATAAGTTTCTTGCAGCGCGATCCCCGGATTGTGGTGATTCCGGTCAGCCCGTTTGAAATCGCCTCCTTAGGCGTGAAAGTGTATCAGATGGCGGCGGATCCCTTTCGGTTTCCGGAAGCGGTTTTGATCAGCAACGGAGGCCAAGGTTACGGAGAATTGCCATTCAAACTGGATGCGGCATTACCGGGTTACGTGCGGATGGATAATCGGCTAATGCGCCGACTTTTTGGAGACTTTAGTCCCTCACGAGGGGATTTGGTGCTCTCGAAAACCGGTGAATTATTGGGGGTAATGGTGAATTCGGATTTTTGTGCGATGGTCGATAGTTTTCTACCGATGGGGACGTTGAAAACGGGCGACTTGAACGGGCAAGAGGTGGAGAGACTGTTGCAAAAAATCCAAGAGCAAGTGGGGCGCGGGCAGTCGCGGGCCACGGGTCGGCGTTGAGTAGATGCTCGAACCAGAGAGTCAATGATGTCGCGGCCTCGTCAAAATATTCTGTGGGTCGTCACGACGCAGTGGCGCGGACAAGCGTGGGGGCAAGGTGGGGATAAGAATGCGAAAACACCCGGTCTTGATGCGTTGGCGGCCCGGGGGGTGAACTATCGCCAGGCGACCACACCACACCCGTTTGGTCCGTTTGCGAGAGCCGCGATGTTGACGGGAGTATTGTCGCCCGAAAACGGGGTGAAAAATTACTACGATTCGTTACCGCAGGAGGCACGGACGATCGCGCATGACATGGGCGAGGCGGGGTATCGCACGGCATTTTTTGGTAAGTGGCATTTGGCGAAACGTGATCCCGAGGCCCCGTTGGTGGGAGAGGCGCATGCGCGGATGATCGTGCCACCGGAAGCACGAGGAGGCTTCGGTTTTTGGGAAGGATTCGAGAGTGGGTTCTGGTTAAATGACCCATGGTTGCATGGTTCTCGACTCGAAGAGCCGGAACAGTTTTCGGGCTACCAAAGTGATGTGGTGACGCAGCGGGCGGCGGATTGGTTTAGCCGCCAAAGCGAGCCGTGGTTTGGGGTGGTGAGTTTAGAGGCTCCACATCCCCCCTACGACGCTGGATTGCCGGTTGGAATCAAGCGGCGAACACCCGCTGATATTCAGCTCACGGCGAATGTGCCAGCGGATGAATTGGTGCAGCGCAGAGCTCGGCGGGAGTTGGCGGGATACTATGGGCATATCGAGGCAACTGATCGCGCGATGGGGCGACTCATTCAGGGGTTGGATGAGACCACTATCGTGGTCGTGACTTCGGTGCACGGGGATATGCACGGGGCACACGGGAGGTTTAGGAAAGGCTGGCCGCACGACGAGAGTGTGCGGGTGCCATTGGTGGTGAAGTCAGCACCGGGGAGGGCGGCGGGATCTTCAAGTGACGAAGCAATCTCACTCGTTGATTTGCCTGAAATGACGAGGGCTTGGAGTCGCGGCGATGTTTGGATATGCGCTCGAGAACGCGCGCCTATCTCGATGCCTTCGGTGGTGGCGTTGGCGGACCAATGTGACTACGAATGGTCAGGATGGCGCAGCGCGAAGAGGAAGGAAATCTATCGAAAGGATGGGACCGAGATCCTCGTATTTGACTTGGAGGCAGATCCGCTGGAGCAGTGCAATTTAGGGTTAGTCGAATAGAACGGGACGGGTCGGAGTAGAACTGCCGCTGCGGGCCAGTAATTGTTCGGCTTTGTGAGTGTATTCGGAATCGGGGGGGCTGATCGGGGCGGTGGCTCCCTCAATCCAGCGACCATCGATTATGGTGTTTTTGGGGATACTGGGCACGCCGCGTTCATGGCGAAGTAATTGCCCTGCGATCATATCGATGGCGGCGGCACCGATGGAGTGGGCGTCTTGGTAGATTCCGGCAATGGAGCCGTCATCGGAGGCGAGATCGAGGGAAACGAAAGCGATATCTTCAGGGACTTTGTAGCCGGCGCGTTCGAGCCATTCAGGAATTTTTCGGGCGGTGCCAATGATGGCATCGGGTTTCGCGTTTTTTACCCAGCGCAGGAATTCGGCCTCATGCACCTCATTGGGGCGATGAAGGAGTTCGATGTCGGAAAGTCCTTCTTCGAAGGTTTCGAGGAGGTAACCCGCGGTCCAGAGGTCTTCGACTCGATTGTCGAGGCGTTCAGCGATGGCCAGTCCGATGCGAAGGCGCCCGGCGCCGTGGAGGCGGGCAACGCAGACGCGGCTGCCTCCGACGTGATTGTCGTTGGCGCAATGTAAATGCGGTTCGATCAGGGTATGGGCAAAAGTGGCGGCGGCAAAATGATCCCAATTCAGATCAAAGCGGCTCGGTGCATTGAGGGGAGCGAGTAATACGCCAGTGATGCCCCGGTTGTAGAGAATTTCACTGAGACGGTGCGGATTGCCGTTGGCATCGCCTACCCAAAAATGATCGAGGCGATATCCGGCGTTTTCTGCGCGAGCCGCCGCACCCTCATAGGCGCGGCTATCGAAGGGAGAATCTTTCCAGCTATCACGCCGCTTCTCGGTGGTGACCCAAGCTAAGGTGACACGATCCACGGGGGGCTGACCGGCGCGAATCGCGCTCATCGCCTCAGCGAGAAGCGGATTGGGTTTCCAGCCGAGTTTGTCGGCAATCGCTTGAATTCGTTTCCGAGTGGATGCGGGAATTCGAGGGTGATTACGGAGGGCCATTGAAACGGCGGCTCGGGAAACCGAGGCTTCGGTCGCAATTTTACCGAGGGAGGGGGTGTCGGAATGTCTTCGCATAGGGGATTGGGGTTCGGGCAATCTACGTATTGCTTAACGAATAACAACCTGCGATATAAGTTCACCAATAGTTAGCGCAGATTTGGGGATGGATCGAAATCTCGATCCAAGGAGGGGTGGAGCGATCCCTAAGCGCTCGTTTCCGGAACAGGCTTGGTCTGCTGGGGGGCAAATTGCCGTCGAATCGCGGCGCTCAAATCCTGGAGTTTCACGGGCTTGGAGATGTAGTCATCCATCCCGGCGGCTAAACAGGCTTCTCGGTCCCCTTGCAGGGCGTTGGCGGTGAGGGCAATAATTTTGGGTTGGCGGTGGATGGGAACGGTGCGTCGAATAGTTCGCGAGGCTTCGAAGCCGTCCATCTCGGGCATTTGAAGATCCATGAGCACGAGATCGAATTGGCCGTTTTCGACTGCCTCGACGCTCTTCAGGCCATTGACCACGGCTTCCGCTTTATTGTAACCGAGACGTTTGAGGAAGCGGAGGGCGACCTTCTGGTTAACCATGTTATCTTCGACCAGTAGAATGGTGAGGGGGAATTCGTCGGCGAGAACGTGGGACGCCGCGACAGGTTTCGTCGTTTCGATTTTCTCGGAGCCGGAGCGGAACAGAGTTTTGATCCCGCGAACAAGGGTGCTGGTTTTCAGCGGTTTGTTGAGCTGGACGATAAAGTCTCGTTTGGGGGGGCTGTTCCCCCCGCCGCGACTGGGCACGGCGAGGAACAATGTCGGAATCCGGCGAGCCTCAATGATGCTGAGCACTTCTTTGCCTTGGGGGGTTAAGAAAACGTCTTGGTCAAGGATAACGAGAGGGGGGGGCGCGCCTTGGGACATCTTACCCCAGGCTTGTTTCGCGTCGGTGGCCCCTTCGTATTTGATTTTCCAGGACTTAAAGAAGGTGGCCAGACGGCGTTGGGCCACAGGATTATCTTCGATACCAAATACAGTGCCCGTGGTCAGTTGGATAGGCGCGGCTGGCCGTGGTTCCTGGTTGATCGGGTGAGCGGGTTCGGTGAGGAGGGTGAAGAGGAATTGGGACCCTTTGCCTTGAACACTGCGCACTTCCATACCGCCGCCCATGAGCGTCGAAAGGTGATGGCAGATGGCCAGGCCAAGTCCGGTGCCACCAAATTTCCGGGTGGTGGATGAATCGACCTGACTGAAGGGTTTGAACAGGCGATCAATCCGTTCGGACGGGATCCCGATACCAGTATCATTGACGCTGATTTCGAGGAGTAATCGAGAATCGGAAGCGGAGACCAGTGAGCGTTCTCGCTGGCTGACGACGATGGTGATGCTGCCTTCGGGGGTGAACTTGACGGCGTTGTTGACCAGATTGACCATGATCTGGCGCAGCCGAGTGATGTCGCCCATGACCCACGACGGAATGTCCTCGGAGACATAGTAGGCTAGATCCAATTGTTTGGATGCGGCCTGCATGGCGAATAGATCGAGGGATTCTTCGATACAGGTGGGCAGATCGAATGGGAGATGTTCGAGCTCCATCTTGCCCGACTCGATCTTGGAGAAATCGAGGATGTCGTTGATGATGGTGAGGAGTGCCTCGCCTGAAGTTCGAATGGTGTTGGCGAAATCGCGTTGTTCGTGATCGAGCGTCGTGTCCATCAACAAACTGGTCATCCCGATCACCCCATTCATGGGAGTGCGAATTTCGTGGGACATGGACGCGAGGAATTCCGACTTAGCCCGGGAGGCGGCATCGACTTCAGATTTTGCGAGGCGAAGCGCCCGCTCAGTCGCAACCCGGGTGGTAATGTCAGCGAGGATCGCGATGAAGGTCTCGACTTCGTTTTTCTCGTTGCGGACGGGTTGGATTTCTAGGTGCAGGTGATATTTGCGGCCGGATTTCGAGTAGTTGACGATATCGGAACTGATCCCAATACCTCGGCCCATGGCGGCGCGAATACGACGAATCGAGCGCGCGCTGGTTTCTGGTCCAGTCAGGAATGTCTCGGGGAGGCTGCCTTCAATTTCCTGCAGGTCGAATTCCATGACCCGGGTAAAGCTCTCGTTGACCCATTCGATCCGACCACTGGGGGACGTGATAATTACCAGATTGTCGGTCCGTGACGCGACAAGTGACAGCTTACGGGCGGCGGCTTGAGATTCACGCAGAGCGTCTTCAGCGACTTTGCGGTCGGTGATGTCCTGAATAGTGCCGATGATGCGGAAGGGGGACCCGCTGGGCGCCCGGGCGACCGTTTTGGCGCGAGCGTAGATCCAGCGCCATTCACCCTTGCCGGTGCGTAAGCGATATTCGGGAGCGATGAACGCTTGGTCGCCGGATAGCTGCTGTTCCACCGCGGTCCGATAGGCCGGGAGATCGTCTTCGTGGATGAGTTCCACCCATGCTTCAGGGGTGGTCGCGACTTCGCCGGGGGCGTAGCCAAGCATGGCCCAAAGGCCCGGACTGTAGTAGAGTTGATTGGCCGGAAGGTTCCATTCGAAGATGCCGATCTGAGTCGAATCGAGGGCAAGGCGCAGACGTTCGTCGGATACTTTGAGCATGGCCTCAACCCGTCGCCGTTCCTCGTTCTCGTTTTGGAGTCGGCGGTTAGAATTTTCCGCGGTGCGCAGTGAGGTGTAAGCGGTGCGAGCGAAGTGGACACTCAGTCCAAGGAGGAGCGTGATTCCGAATCCGGCGGCCAGAGCGAGTTCGGGGATATTGCGGCGATCACGGTCGAAGGACTCCTCGGTGCGAAGCATGGAGAATCGCACTCGCCGTTCTTGGATCGGGAGCACGACGTCGTAGCCGCCGCGGTCGGCCAGAAGGTTATCTATCGAATCGAGGCCGGAATTATTGAAAATCTGATCGGCGCCGATGGTGAGCACACAGACAAAATCACGCCGGAGGCTGTCGTTGCTATCGATGAGGTGGGCGATAACCCGGGTGTAGATGAAATCGGCCGCGATGAAATGGGTCCGATTGTCGATTTCGATGGGGACGTAGATGGCGTAGCCCAGTCCAAAGGGAGGCATCGGGATAGAGCCAGAAATCGCGGGCCCGAGCGGGGAATTAAGCGCATCGGCAATCGCATCGGCTCGGCGACGAACGCCACCATGATTTAACGTCACGAGATGCTCGTTGCCCGCAGCGGGGAACGTTTTGAGCGAAATGAGATTGGGCTCTGGCGAGACCAAGGCCACGACCTGTCCACCGGGATTTCCTTGCAGGAACGTTTCGGCATCAATTTCACGAACGACGTCGGTGCGATCGGTGGTGGCCCATTCACGGGCAAAATAATCGAGCTGAGTTGCTTGGGTCTGCATCGTCGAGTTCAGGGCGATGGCCAATGACTCGGCACCCCGCTGACTCGCTTCCCGCAGGCGGACTATCTCTTGGTTACTTAAACCGACGTAAAGGATGATGGTGAGCGTGGCAGACCCGACAACGACGGGAAGTGGGAGCCACATGGGAGCGCCAGTGTCGGCGAGACTATTTTCGCGCCAACCGCGGGCGAGCATTGCCGCGCCGAGCAGAACTAAGGTTAAGGCCGAGAGGGCTGAGGTCGCTGAATCGAAGCCCCAGAGGATGACGGAGTCGAGATCGAGGGCATAGCCCAAGAGGGTCGCGATACCAATCGAAATGATGGCGGAAGCCATCAACGCGAGGAAGAGTGTTTTCCGTTGGGAGGATCGCGAATTGAGTAAGGTGAGGAGGGTCGCACCAGCCATAATGAGACTGATGGAGACGGGCGGCGTCATGCGCGCGGGGTGGGGCCGTCCGTCGGGTAGGAAGAAGCGGAAGAGAAGCTCATCGATACCGAAATCCGAACCGATCAGATCCTGACTCAGCGTGAGCGCACCCAGCGCGATCGGAAGCAGGGCGATCCAAGCAATGCGGCGATAACCTACCTCGAGACCGAGGAAGATGGAACTCAGCGCAAGGACGGCGATGACGGTGTTGCCCTGAATCGGTGCCGTGTCGCCGGGAAGTTGGATCAGCACCGGAATCTCAAGCAGCCAGCCGAATAATGACAGCAACATGGCAACGCCCAGCACTCCGGCTAAAGCGATGCAAAATCGCTTGGGCCAATCCTCGTTGGACTGTCGGAGATTGCCTATCATTTAGGGAGTTCTACCTACTCTGAAAAACGTTTCGATGTGGGCAACGCTCTTTGATGGGGGAAACTACGCATTTTAGCAGGTCGGGTTAAGTAGAATCGGGAGGCGGCGAGGGCTTGGTCGTTGGAGAGTCTGCGGGTGGTGGGAGCGGCTCAGGGGCGGAGGCACTAGGCACGGAGGTTTGAGGTGGAACGGGTTGCGTCGACGTCGTCGGGGCTGGGGGGAGCGGTGATTGGCTAGAGGAAGGGGGGCGAGATGTGTTTTCTCCGGTCAAAGAGCGCAGGAGGTTAGTGGGACCGTAGACAAAGGTCCATTCGGGATCGGCTAATTCGCCGCCTAATTTGACCTCGAGGACGTTGGAAAGGGGAGAAAGCACCGCGTTGAGGAGGCCTCGGCTCGCTTCGAAGGGTTTTACTTGGGTGACGAAGGCGAGTTCTTGAGTATCGAGGTAGTATTGACCGGTGGCATTGAGGGCTCCGCGAGGCCCGCTGGCTTTGAGATCGTTGAAGTCAACTTCACGGCCTTTGAGCTCAAAATTCCCGTTCACGCTATCCAGTTGCAGGGTGGAGTAGTTGAGGAGGGTGCGTTTGAGAAGGGTGGAGAGCACGCCGAGTAAATTGATTTCGCCGAGTTGGTCACTTTGGATCTGAGCACTGCCGGAACCGCGGTAGCCGAATGGATCGTCGGCGGGCCCTTCGGCGCTGAGGGCGAGATTGAGAACGCCGGAGGCCAATTTTTGCTGTAGGGGCCCGACAGCGGGAGCGGTCTCGCCGTTGTTCGAGGCGGTCCATTCGGTCACGGTGGTGAGGGTTTGACCGAGATTGGCATCGGATAGGTTGAGGTCGAAACCGACGCGGGAAGCTTCGGCGTTGCCCCTTGTTTCGATGCGACCGTTGAGCACTCCGTTGGCGAGTCCGGCTTCGAATTGCTCGATGAGGAGAACGTCGTCCACTTGATGGGCGGAGAATTTGACCCCATTGAAAGGGAAATTTTTAAAAGACCAGTTGGCGTCGGTTTCGCCAGAGATCATAAAGTCGCTGTGGATTGGTTGGCCGAAATCCTCTCGTTCGACCCGACCGTCGAGTTGGAGAGTGAGGGGCCCGTCCATGGTGAAGGGAGCAATGATGATGGATCCGAGCGGGCCGAGAATCGCGGGCGCAGGGGCGAGGTCACTGGTGCCGGAGGCGTGCACTTCGACGGCCGTCCAGCGTCTCCCGTCGGGCAGACGCCATTGGCGGAGGAAGGAGCCTTCGACGACACCGACTGGGCGTTCGGCGGTAAATTCTAGAACATCGGCCCAGCCGGGGCGCACAAAGAGCCGAGTCCGAATACGGTCGAACGGCACCCCCTCCATCGCGGGGCGATCGACGTCTGCTTGAATAAACGTCTGCGTTTCGTATTTTCTTTTCCAGCAGCCATTGACGTCGACAAGGGCATCGGGAGGAGACGCGCTGAAATCAAATTTGCGCCAGAAGTCGGGCCACCATTCTAGAAACCAGCCGTCGATATCCGAAGGATCAAGACGGCCGCGAAGGAGAAACCGGAAGTCGAGCGTGGAGGCGTCCATGGTGTAACTGCCGGTAGCTCGGCTGCGACCCCGCACGAGCAGAATATCTTCGGCGACGAGTTGTTCTTCGGCCCAAGTCACATGAGCCGAAGTCGCATCGAGGGGTACCCAACGAGCGATGACCGGACCGGTTTCTAGATCGAGTTCGGCCCGGAGGAGTTTGCCGCGCGGCCCTAAATTGAGCGTGCCGGAAACTGATGGAGGCGTTTCCCAACTGAGAATGGAAGGGAGATCGAAGTCTATTTTGCGACCAGCAATGGCGATGATGGCGGGATCGAGATGGGCGTCGAAGTCTACGCGACCGGCCCCGGTGGTTACATCGATATCGGTTTGGGCGGTGATGAGTTCCCCGGCGATGACCGCGAACACTTGGGCTTGGATTTGCGGGAGCGTGGCGAGACTCGTTTGGAGCGATGGGGTGGAGACGGTGAGGTCGGGGGTTGATATTTCGTGAGCGGTGAGCGTCGCGAGCCTCGGCTCGAATCGTCGTTGGGGGAGAGACACGAGGGCCTCGAGTACCGCCTCCAGCTCTTCGACGGCGCCGAGAGTGGGCCACTGGAGTCGACCACTGGAGATATTGATTTTGGCGAGAAAGGGTGGGCCAGCGATTCCCAGTTCGGTGCGGAGCTGCACGTCGTGAATCGTGACGGGGACCGGGCCAAGTTGGGCAATGGTGAGGTCGACCTGACCGGCCCTGAATTCAATGGCCAGATTGGCCAAACGCTCCGGATGAGGAGTCAGGACTAAACTGAGGTGGGGGGATGTAACAGGAGGTAATCGGGGGAGCCACTCGCGGGCCAGTTCACATCCATGAAGGTAGTTTTGAGCAAGCGCTTGCAGGAGTTGGTCCAGTGGAGGGCTAGGCTCATCGGAAGCGGTGAAAATCCACTCGCCCCGCAGGTCGATGGGGAGGGGGCCAAAATGGGCGGTCAGGTGTTCGATGACGAGGGGGGCATTGGGTTCGCCCACGCGAAGCGAGACGTCGAGCCCCCGAAGCAGTGGTTCGGCCACGCCGGTGGGGGAGACCATCGCCGGCATGAGGAGGTCTGCGCCGGTGATCCGGATATTTTCGGGCACGACTTGTCGCAGGAGCAGGCTGATAGGGTCGACGGTGACAAAAACGTATTTGGCCCGAACGGCGGGCTCGTTGATTGACCGGAAAGAGAAGCTCACGTCTCGGAGGAGAAAATGACCTTGAGGGTCGAAGGAGGCCTCACCAAATTTGATCTGAAGTCCCGCTTCGTCGAGTTGTGTTTCAATTTGGCGCAGCACGAAATCGGGCACGGGAAGGTGGAGCGATGTCGCGATGTAAACCTGAGTCAAAGCCAACACGCCCAGACTGATCCATAAGGCCCAACACATGGCGGTGACCAGGGATTGGAAACAGTAGTGACTGCTTCGCCAGCAAAGTTTCAGCCAGGGCGGAGGCGTCATGGGTCAGCGGGATTTAGTCGACGAGATGGAGCGGTGGATCGAATAAGAAAAAGCTAGGCGCCGTTGGGTGAGGGCGGGGCGGGTCGTTCGATGAGTTCCGGTGGGAGGGGCGTGAGCTCGGTCGGGCCCGGGTCACGAGATTGATAACTCAGGGTCCAAATCGCATCGAGTAGGGGCTGTTGGGCTTCAAAAATGACATCGAACTCGGGGGACCCGACGAGCTGACGATCCCCGCCTTCGCGGTCGGCGATGAACAGAGTGGAATCCACGATTTGTTCGGCGTTGTCGCCCGTGAGGGAGAGTTTCGCGTCGAGGCGAAAGCGCCAGTCCCGTTCGCTGCCGTTGACCTCGATGCGATCGGAAAATTTGTCACTCACGAAGGTTTGCGCACGGAGAGTGCGGAGCTCGCCCCGGAGTTTTGTCAGCGCGGTTTGCTCACCAGGAGCTGATTGGGCGAAGACGGCATCCCAAGTTTCATCGACGGCAAGTTCGTGCGTGTAGAGGACGGTGTCGTTGGACAGATCGCGGAGGGTAATGCCGGTTAACTTGGCCCCGGCGGGCAGTTCGCGCAGAAGACGCTGGCGATAGTGGAGAGGATCGACGGGGATTTGGGCGAGAACGGCGCGATTGACTTCGTAGACAAAGGTTTGCTGTTGGGTTTTGGCGTAAGCTTTTTCGCCGTCCAGACTCGTGCCGATCATGAGATTGATCGTCGGGTTAGGGAACATGGATCCGGTATCAGCGGTGAGGGAAAGGGCGATGCGTCGGCGGGGCTGAAGCAGTCCCCATTTCTCCAGCTCAGCGTCGGTGGGCACGTCGCGTTCGAACGTGGTGGCTTCTAAATTACGGAGACTCCGGAGGAGTTGTTCTTCGATCACGGCAAGATCGGCGACCTGGGTGCGAACGGAGCCGTCGCTGAGACGTTGGACGACCTGCCAGCCGCCGGGGACGTTGGCGGTCTGTTCCAAGCGCTGCAGGACGACTTCCCGGCCGTCTTCGTCGGAGAGGGTGAGGGCGTCGATATTACGGGCGTCCAGATCGAGCACGCGGGGATCGCGCAACTGCTCTTGAGCCCCGCGGAGGGCCCGGGCCAGGCGATCAGGTATGACAACAGTGAATACGGCATCGCGTGACTCCATTTGCGCGTAGTATTCGCGATCGGGCCGGACGGCTGAGGGCGTGCCTAGGGCCGGGGCGGCGGGAATGGCGGTGGGGCCGACTTCGTTGCCGAGCAGGAGGGTTTCGCGACGATTGTTCCCTTCGAGGGTGATGCGAAGTGATGGGGTCGTCGTGCCAGCGGTGGCAAGGAGATCGGGCTGGGTGACGGAGGAGCCGAGGAAGGTGTGGGTCTTGAGATCGGTGAGTCCGTTGAGGGCGATTTCAGTCTTCGCTTTGGAGGCGCGGGTAACGATGGGAGATTCGAAGTTCCAGCGGTTTCCTTCCCGGCGGAGGCGCACGCGGACGTTGGCCGGGCCGGCGTTTTGCAGGTTGAGGGAGCGGATCTCGAAGACGGGAATACTAAAGCATGAATCGGCGCGGATTTGATCAAGGCCGAGGGCGAGGCTTTCGATGAGTGATTGGGCCACGACGTGAATCCGATCGCCGGAGGGAGAGAGCACGTAGAGGCGGTTGCCGATGTCGGTTTTCTTGCCGATGGCGAGGGAGGTGGGTTCGCTTTGTTCGGTGGACGAACTGAAGGTGACGAAGAGGGCGGGTTCGGCGAGGCCGTAGTCGGCGAGAGAGCGGCCGGTCTGATTCAGATCGGCGGTGGGAAAGCTGGTTTCGTCTTCGAGAAACTGGAGTTCCTCGACAATGCGTCCGACGGCGAAGGGACTCGCAGGCCATTCGTAAGGCGCCGCGATTTGCCAGCTATCGCCCTGGCGTTCAAGTCGGATGGGGGAGGCGAGGGTGTCGCCGCGAATTTCGAGGCTTTGGATGTTGGCGGCTGCGGGACCGAGCACGCGACGTCGGGCGTCGCGGGCGAGTTCGTCGGTATGCCATTGGCGTTCAAAGCCGAAGATGAAGAAGAACAGCGCGACGTTCAGGAATATGAGGATGAGCGTGACTTTCGTGCGCATGGAAAAGGAGAGATCAGAGGTGAATCAGCTACGGCGGGTCCAGTAGACAATCACGCCAAAAATGGCGGCGAAGCCGGGCAGAATAATGAGGAGGCTGAAGCGCAGTTTACTCAGTTCAGCTTGGCTCAGGTTCAGCTGGTAGCGTTCGATGGGTCGAGGTGGCGTATTGAGCTGAACGTCACGATCAACGCACCAATTGATGGCGTTGATCGCGATGGTGAGGTTACCCGGAGGAGAGATGCGGGCGTTGGAGATAAAGTCGGCATTGCCGAAGAGGACGACGCGTCCGCCGCGAATACTGAAGGGAAGGTCTTTGGGCGGAGTGACTCGCTCGGAGGATGCGGCGACGCCGAGGCGATTGCGGGGTTCGAAACCGGCGAGTCCTTTGAGGTCGATACCGGGGTTATATTCGGCGTTATTCTGGCGGTAGTTACGCTCGCCCCAAGCGGTTTCAGAACTGGCGGCCAAGACGTCGGCGCGCAGGGAATTGTCGAGGGGGCGCCCGGGATCGGGTCGGACGACTCGGGTGAGGCCGAGGTAGATCGCGAACTGGTTGTCGATGAGGGTCTGCGTGATGGGATGAGGCGCGAAGGCGTTGATGCGGAGTTGATTGGTCTCGGTGACGTTGGCGGGGTCGGGTTCGGCGATGATCACATCGTCGGCGACGAGGCCCCAGTCGTAGAGTAGGTCGTCGAGACCGTGACGGAAACTGGGTTCGAGGAATATCATGACCCGGCCGGCGCGGTTGGAGAGGTAGCGGCGGAGCAGTTCGACTTCGAAGGGGCTGTAGCGGCCTTGGGGCGCGGCGATGACGACGAGCGCGGCATTGTCGGGCACGATCTTGGTTTGAGTGAGATCGATGACGCTGACCTCGAGATTGCGTAACCGCAGTTCGCTGGTGAGCACGGAGAGGCCACGTTCGGGGTCGACGTCGGAGGGGCGCATTTCGCCGTGACCGGCGAGAAAGTAGACGTGGGGGCGTTCCGGGTTGGACACACTGAGCACGGCGGAAGTGACGATTTGCTCGCCCTTGAAGGCGACGGCGACGCGTTCTTTGGTCGTATAGAATTCGCCCCACGGGAGCACTTTGCGGTGGTCGTTACTGAGTGCGACGACCACATTGGGCTGATTAATTTGGAGGGCTTCGGCGGCGCGTTGATCGCGATAGATGTCGAGCTCCTCGACGATGATTTTACCTTTTGACTTACGGGCGGTGGAGTTTTCGTATTCGCGCAGAAGCCCGCGGATGTCGCGGAATGCTTGGACCGCGTCGGGATCGGAATTATTGGGGTTGGTGGTGATCACCAAGCGCACGGGTTGGTCGAGGGAGCGCAGGTAGGCTTTGGTCTCTTCGGACAGGGTATGATGGCGATTTTCGGTGAGATCCCAGCGCCAGCCATGGTGAAGGGCCAAGTAGTTTAGGCCGCCAAAGAGAGTGACGAACAAGCAGGCCTGCAGAAGCAGATTAATGGTCCGTTTCCAGCGAGCGGCGGCGAAGCTATTGCGAACAGCCATGGTCTAGCTATGCAACAGCTTGGCCTCGAGACCGAGGATGCTGAAGATGAGAGTGAGGGTGGTGCCACTGATGTAGAACAACAGCTGGCGAGTATCGATGATGCCACGACTGAAGTCTTCGAGGTGGGTGAAGACGCGGGCGTATTCGAGCGAAGATTTGATGGGAGCGAAGAGCTCTTGATTGAGCACGCTGAGTCCCGAGACCAGTTGAGTGCCGATGATGAGAGCGAAGAGCACTGTGACGCCCAGAATACCGGCGACCGCTTGGTTGCGGGAGAGCGAGCTCGCGAAGATGCCAATCGCGACGAAGAAAAAGCCCGATACGGCGATGAAAACGTAGCCCCCGATCAGCGGGCCAATATCGAGCAGGAAGGCGTCGTGGGTGAATCGGTGCAGGATGTAGAAAAACCCGGCGGTGGCACTCCAGAGACTGAAGTAGAGGAAGTAGGCGGCACCGTATTTTCCGAGGACTACTTCGGCGGTGGAGATGGGAGTGGTGAGCAGGGTCTCAAGGGTGCCGAGTCGTCGTTCTTCCGAGATACTCTTCATGGTGAGAAGCGGCACGATGAAGATCACGGGAACCCAGAAAAGTTCGAAGAAAGCGACGGCGGGAGAGACTTGTTGGGGAGCGGAGGCGTAGTCGGTGAGCAGGCCCGCAAAAATAGAGCCCATGAAGGCGAGGAAAATGACCGCCGCGATGTAGGTGCTGGGATTGACCAGCAACATCCGGATTTCGTGACCAAGGATGGTGAGAAAGTGGCGCATGCAGGTTCAGGGGTTGGGGGTCACCACTGCTGGGGAGGAATCAATAATATCCCAAGTGCGTTTGGTGGCAGCAAGGAATACGTCTTCGAGAGTGGGGTGAGCCCGGCTGAGGGCGCGCAGGCGGAATCGTTCGTCGCGAGCGAGGTGGGTGAGCAGGCTTTCGCTGAAGTCTTCGTCGGTATCGGCATTGAGCACGAATGACCTGAACCCGTCGTTGTCGGCCATGGTTTCTGAGGTGATTTCGAGGGTCGAGTCGATTTCAGACAAAACAGCGGCGAGGTCGGCGCTCTCTCCAGCCAGAGCGACATCGTAGCGGGCGCGGCCGAATAATTCGCGTTTGAGAGCAGCGGGTTCCCCGGCGGCGACGACGCGGCCTTGATTGATAATCATGACCCGGTCGCAAGTCATTTCGATTTCAGGCAAAATGTGAGATGAAATGATAACGGTCATGCGCCCGCGGAGGCGGGAGATCAGGTCGCGAACAATGAGAATCTGGTGAGGATCGAGCCCGATGGTCGGCTCATCCATGATAATGACGGGTGGTTCGGCGAGGATGGCTTCGGCGATGCCGATGCGTTGGCGGAAGCCCTTGGAGAGTTTCCCGATGATACGATGGCGAACCCGTTTTAAATCGCAGAGTTCGAGCAGTTCATCGATCCGGAGGCCGAGTCTCTTCCGATTCATCTCCTTGAGTCGGCCGCGGTAGTAGAGGTATTCGACCACGCGCATATCCTCGGGGAGGGGGTTATTTTCGGGCATGTAGCCGATGACGCGTTTCACGGCTTCGGGGGCACCAGCGACGGAGTGTCCACAGATTTCCACGCGGCCGGAGGTCGCGGGTAGAAACCCGGTCAGAATGCGCATGGTGGTCGATTTTCCGGCTCCGTTGGGCCCCAGGAATCCTAGGATTTCACCCTGGGCGACGTTGAAGCTGATATTGTTTACTGCTGTCGTGCCCGCGTAGGACTTCACCAAATTTTCGACGACAATAGCAGAGGAGGGATCGGGCATGGAGGATTAAGGGTGAAATATTCCGGTAAAATAAGGCCGAGCACAAGAGCGGAGGAGCTCATGGAGACGGTGATTTTACGAGGAGGGGACCGGGGGCTGATGATTGAGGGCCCACGCCGCGGCGAGGCCGCGCAAAGTGAGGTCGGGAATATCGGTGGTAAGTTGGGTGAGTCGACCGGCGACGACGGTCGATGCGCCACCCGAAGTGATGACACGAGCGGGTGGTTCGCCGGCGGCCTCAAGTTCGAGTAAGACGCGGTCGAGGCAGGCTTGAACCGACCCGACAAACCCGAGCACGGCTCCGATGCGCATGGCATCAACGGTGGATTTACCGATAGCGGAATACACGGGCGTGATGACGTCTTCCACTAACGGGAGCTGCGCGGTGTGTTCATGCAGGTAGCGAGTCATGAGGGCGGGACCGGGGGCAATAATGCCTCCTTCGTAGCCGCCGCGACGGGTGATAATATCAAAGGTCACGGCGGTGCCGAGGTCGATGACGATGGCGGGGGGAGGACCCAGGGCGATCGCACCGGCGGTGTTGGCCAGTCGATCTTGGCCGATTTCGTGGGGCTGCGGGTAGTGCAGAGGAACGCCGAGATTGGACTGATGGTTGATTTGCCAAACGGGTAAATGGAGGGACTGCAGAGCGGCAATTGCGAGAGGCGTGGCGGCGGGAACGACGCTGCAAATTGCGATACCGAGGAGCGGGCGAACCGAGGAAACCTGAGCGGAGATCGCGGTATTGATGGCGGGAAGGTCGCCGGTGGGGATTTGGCCTTGGCCATGCGCCTGCTGTTGTCCGCCGGGCGCAACCCACGCAAAATGGGTGTGCGTATTTCCTATATCGATACAGAGCAGCATGCCGAGCGGAAGTTAGCGTTTAGCGAGGGTGACCTCGCCGGCAAGGTAACGTTGGATCTCGCCGGATTCATTGCGGAGCAAAAGCGAGCCATCGAGATCGATACCGGCGGCCTGACCAGTGATCTCATCGCGACCAAAGAGGAGGGTGATTTCTCGGTTCCGTAGACTATCAAAACGCTCCCACAGTTCGATGAGGCGCGCTTCATGTTGTTGCTGCGAAAATTCCTCACAGGCCGAGAGGACGCGGCCGACGAGGGCGGCCGCGAAGTGATTCACATCGAGGGGGGTGTTGCTCACTTCGTTGAGGGCGATGGCGCGGCCGGCGAGTTCGCCGGTCCAGCCTTGAGGCGGGCGGGTCAAATTGAGGCCAAAGCCGATCACGAGGTCGCGGATACGATCGGTATCGATCCGGGCTTCAGTGAGGATGCCGCCGGCTTTGCGACCGTTGAGCATGAGGTCATTGGGCCACTTAATTTGAGGAGAGATCCGGCAGTAACTAGCGATGAAGTGGCAAAGACTGACTCCGATCCAAGGGGTGATGGTGGCGAGACGAGCGGGGGGGATTTTGGGCCGGAGGGCGAAAGTTAAGTAGAGATTGCCGTTGCGCTCGCTGAGCCATTCGCGACCCATGCGGCCACGACCACGAGTCTGTTGATGAGCAATAACGACCAGGGGCGTTTCGACGCCTTGGGCTAATTGACGCATGGCTTCGTCGTTGGTGCTATCCACGGTATCCAACGCGCTAATACGGCAGTTTAGGTTGGCGTGCAGGTGCGCGGCAATGAGGGGGGAGTGAAGCGTCTGCGGGCGAGCGGAGAGGCGGTAACCGCGGGAGCGAATCGCTTCGAACGCGAACCCCTGGTCACGTAGTTTTTCCATGTGTTGCCAGATGGTGACTCGGCTGATGCCCAGCTGGGTCGCCAGGGCGGCACCGGAGACAAATCCGTCGCCGGCTTCGAGCATAGAACGGAGAATGACGAGATCCGCGGAGGAAGAATTCATGCGCGCCAGTCGAGGCCGATATCGACCCAGCTACTTTGGTGCACGAGGGCGCCGGTGGAAACAAAGTCGAGGCCGAGGCC